>OFRG01000101.1_pt1 | contig 36280 bp, 50 predicted proteins | sample 1543071 | NCBI WGS metagenome assembly OFRG01 (sample SAMN07774222, study PRJEB24372) | wastewater metagenome | isolation source: WWTP Verbania (Effluent) | place: Italy: Verbania | collected 2015-12
TTCATAGCGTGCGCCTTCTTGATTGCGCGTATGACAGTTGGCTTTTTCATTAAGGTAAAGCCACAGAATTGAGATAAAGCAATTCTGTCTTCTTTTTTATGCCAACCGTATGTTTGACGAAAGACAGTATCGATTATCTGACGCGCTTCTCCAGGTATGCGAATTCTCATCAAAGCCTCCATGATTTCATGAGCTATATCTGTACTTCCGTTTTCTTTTTGAGGATTTGCCATATTTTATAATTTTGATAAATACGATCTCACTAATTCGTTTGTGTCTGATGATGGCTTTAATCTTTGACTGTAAAGTGGTAAATTTTCTTTTATAAAATTTCTAGCTTTTAAGATCAAAACAGGAATCATTTGAGGGTTTTTATCAATGTTTAAATTCCTGTGCATTTCTAAAATGAATTGGCGTAAAGTTTGGTATTCTCTGGACCATCCCCAATTTGGATTAACTGGTTCAGTGTTTGGCAAAAATAATAAATATTTATATGGCCTAGTTTTTTGATACTGATTTGATATTTGTTGGTATTGCATTTTAGTAAAATTATAAACTTAAAGGACCCACGAAATATTATTAATCCCCTCCAGGAATAGCAATGTTCGTGGGTCCTTCAAATCTCTAAACTCAATAAGTTTAGTGAAAATTAAAATTTGATCATAAAGAAATAAACTATTCATTTTTGGAGGGGTATTAAACGTTAGCATCTTATTTCATTTCTTTATCGTTTGCAAATGAAAAAGATATTGGCTTTATCGTCGAAAAATATTAAGATTTTATTTACCTTTTATCTTAAATTTTATGAATGAAAATCAGTTTGTAAAACAAATTATTTTGGCGTTAAAAAATCTTGAAGCGAAAGGATACGTTACAAAAGATTTGATTAAAGAATTAGAAGAATGTAATGTTACACCAACGCCCTAGAAAGCTTTTTATTATGGCAAATAAAAGAAAACTTACGCTGAAGGAAAGAAGGTTTGTTCATGAAGTGGTCAAAACAAGAAATCAAACCGAAGCAGCGGCTAGAGTTTATGATGTGAAAAATAGAAAAGTAGCAAATATCATCGGAGCGAAGAATATGGCAAAAGCTAGCATTCGTGAAGCTGTAGAGGCTTCTTACAAGCGTGAAGACATGACTGAAGATTGGGTTTTGAAGCGTCTTAAGATGGAAGCTGAGACGGCTTTTGAGGCTGCGTCTCGCGTTAAAAGCGTCCAACTTGTAGGTGAGCATTTGAATATGTTTAAAAGCAACACGCCACAAATTAATATCAATCTAACCACTGCCCTCAATGCAATCGAAAATTCAAATGGATCAGAGGCTAATGAGCAAGGACTGGAGGATGAAGAATCTTTACAAGATAGTTGATAAGCAAAAGCGCCTGGTTACGTTTAAACGGAACGAAATCCAGGAAAACCTAGCTTCAGGCGCTTGGACTAGAAATATCGTTTTAAAGTCACGCCAGATGGGTATAACGACCGATGCGTGTATTGATGGATTAGATGATGTGTTATTCCATCGAAATTTTAATATGGTGATTATCGCTCATGAACTCGAGGCGGTGAAGAAGATTTTTAAGAAAATTAAAGTTGCTTGGGATGAATTTCCTAAATCACTTAAGGCTATTATTGGATTTGAAGCCTCGACGGATAATAAAAATGAATTGAGTTTCAATAACGGCTCAACCATTCGCGTTGCCTTATCCTCACGTTCCGATACCGTAAACCGCTTGCATATCAGTGAATTTGGTAAGATATGTGCCAAATATCCATTGAAAGCTGAAGAGATTATTACCGGTGCAATTCCTTCCGTACCTGAAGATGGTCGTATCGATATCGAGTCAACTGCTGAAGGTGAATTTGGTGCGTTTCATGATATGTTTTGGGAGGCTTGGGATCGTGGTGAGCCTCAGGCAAAGAAGCAGTTTAAAGCATTTTTCTATCCGTGGTGTGAGCATGAGGAATATGGCCTTATTGGCGACTTTAAAATACCTGAAGCGTTGCGGTTGTATCAGCGTAAGTATGGTTTATCGGATGTTCAAATTAATTGGTACTTTATTGAACGCGAAACCCTGAAAGACAAAATGAAACAGGAAAATCCTACGACTCCCGAAGAGGCGTTTGAGGCTTCAGGGTTTAAAATGTTTGATGGTGATTTGTTGGAATGGCAAAAGCAGTGGCTTATTGAAGGTGTAAAGATCGGTGACTGGACGATTTTCAAGCCCTATAACCCTTCGCATCGCTACGGCATGGGTGCTGATGTAGCTGAGGGTTTAGGGCAGGATAGTTCTACTGCCAAGATTATTGATTTTACGACAAACGAAGAGGTCGCAAGTTATAAATCCAATAAGATCGCTCCTGATTTATTCGCCTACGAACTCCTTTGGGGTTCTCGTCGTTATGGTGATTGTATTATCTGTCCTGAGCGCAATAATCATGGGCACACAACCATTGCGACTCTTAAAACACTCAATGCAAACCTTTGGGAAGAAATTAGAGAAGGTGAAAAACAAGATGTTAAAACGCGTAAGTATGGCTGGAATCAGAACGGAGCTTCCAAGCCTTTCATGATGTTTGAATTGTCTGACGTGATCAATGAACAACTATTTAAGCTTCATGATCGTGCGACATTTTCAGAGCTTCGAACGTATGATAAACGCGATTTGAGCGTTGTGCATTTTGATCCCAACCAAACGAAGCATTGGGACTTGTTGATTGCATTAGCGATTGCATGGCAGATGCGAAAATATGCCGTTGCTCGCTTGTATGACTCACAGCCTGAAACTTTTAAACCTTTTGATCCATACGCTCCATTTTCGCCTGTTTAACGAAGTACGCTTTGCTTTTGAAAAAAGAAATTAGTATACTCTCAAATGTTTGATATCTCTCTATGATCACTTCCGACAAACAGTACGTAGATAAAATGAAGTTTGTTGAAACTCTTCAATTGTCGGATGCTGAATTAGCCGATCGCAAAAATCATATCGAACAATTGACGGATGCTTACAATCAAAAACAGTTGAGATACACTGAGATTGATGATCAGACTCCAGAAGAGTATTACATGTCGAACAAGAAAGCGGATATCGGGTATATACCACCACGTAAGAATGCTGAAGAGGTTCAAACAGTCACAGGGACCACACGAGAGAAAGATAATTCTTTATTATCTTCTTTTTTGGGTTATTCGTTTGAGGCGGATATCGAAGCTTATGATGAATCCTCTTTACCTGATCATGAATTTAGTCAGATACTAGAAGATTTGGTACGAAAATCCCGCAAACTCGAGTGTCCGACTTATGATGTTAAGCGTCCTTTAATTTACCGTGAATTTATTGCTCAGGGCACTGTTTTGACTCTTGAAAAATGGGTTGAATTGCAACGTGTGCGTAAGCAGATCGATAATTTGGATGTTGATAACCTTTCTAAACTTAAATGGTCAGTAAAAAGTGATGAGATTGATTCGTATTGTAATACTGAATTGATTTCATTCCTCAATACGTATCCAGGCAATATGCGTGAGTTTTTCATTGAGAAACAGCCATTTATGGGTTTCCAATGGACGCGGACCAGGAGTGAAGCGTTTGCAATGTATGGTGAGTTTGATAGATGGAAAAATGTGCCAAGTAAACTTGAAAGGATGACACCTGAAAATCATCGACAATTTGATGATTGGCAAATGCTTAAACTCAAAGAAGGATTTGTTGATGAGGTTTGGTATATGAATAAGTGGAATAATACGTTTCAGATCTATCTCAATGGAATTCCTATGCTTACTGTTGGTTTCCCATTAGAATACCTAATCGGAATGTCAGAGTATCCCGTTTCTAAAGGTGATTCGGAGCCTATATCGCATACTTTCTTTTTATCTCGGTCTGTTCCGGCTAAAACTAAAATGAATCAATACCTTATTGATGAGTTTTTCAGATTGATGATTACCAAAACTCGAAGGTCTCATAAGCCTCCAATATCTAACATGACTGGCCAAAGATTATCCGATAAGATATTCCAGGCTGGTGCTATTTTAGATGGAGTTGATGCCGATAAAATCAAAGTTATTGGTACGAATGATGGTGTTACGCCTCCAGAGTTTAATATGTTTGAGTTGGTTCGTAAGATGATTGATGAATCTTCCGTGTCTCCAGTATTCCAGGGCAATACTGAGAAGGGTGACCAAACGAAATATGAAGTTGCAACACTTGAAAAGAATACGCTTGTTAAAATCGGATTGGCAGTTCTTGGTATTGTTAATCTTGAACGATCTATGGCTTGGTTAAGATTGCCAAATATTTTAAACCATTGGGCAGCCCCAATTGATAAGAAGGTTGTTGTGGCTCAGGATGGTACAAAAAAAGAACAGGATGTTTATCGTACTGAGGTTGTTAACACAACTCTTGAGGATGGATCTAAGGGGCAAAAGGTTATTCAATTCCAAAAAGGTAATCTCCCTCATCCAATGCAGGCTAAGAGTGAAAGCGAAATACTGTCTAAGCGTAGAGGTAAAAACATTGAGATGGTTTATATTGACGCTGATGGGTTCCAGTCTTTGAAGTACAAATATTATATCGAAATCATTTCAACTGAAAAAGTTACCGGAGAATTGCGCAAGGTGATGAAAGAGCAATCCATACTGAAGATGTTGGAAGTATTTCCTGACACAACAAATAGGGAATATGCTCAACAAGAAATTGCACGCGATAATAAACTTGATGTTAATAAAATTATTAAGAAAGCTGCTCCGCCCATGATGCCACCTATGGCGCCAGGTGCTGGTCCCGTAGCTCCAGGCAATGATATTGCGAAACAACTTCAGCCGTCAGCGCCTCCCCAACCCTCAATAAACACATTAGTGAATGCTTAAACTCTTAGAGTTCCTAAAACGAAAAGCTCAGTACGATTGGAGTAATCTAGTTAAAGTTGATTACAACAGCGCCGCACTCCCTACCGGTTCGGGGTTTGCTCGTGATTGCCGTGACATCATTGAGAATGCTGCGTTTGATGTTGTTTTTAATGATTTTGTTAACGAATTACTGAAAAGTAGTATCAAAGATTCGCATGATAATGAGCACTTTAAACTGAAGATGGCTGCAATTCTAGGGGCAGAGAAATTGCGTGAAAAATTTAAAACATTGTCTGTTTACGTGCCCGATGTGCCAAAAGAAGAGTTTGATCCAAGCCGACCATTTTAATATTTAACTTTAAAAAATATGGGATATTTCGATGACCAAGGTAATCCAGTTGAGGGTGTGCTGTCGCCTGAAGAAGCTAAAGAGCTTCAAGGAAAAGCTGCAAAGGCTGAAGAGTTTGAAAAAACTCTCGAAGAAAAGGAAAAAGAATTGGGGAAGTATAAAAGTAAAGAAATCAATTTCGAAAATTTACGTACCAAAACCGAAGCTGAGAAAGCTGATTTAATGAAGAATTGGAATGACAAAGAAAAGGCTTTGTACAAAGAGATTGAAAGTATGCGCAATGAACGTGAAAAGGAAAAGGAGGGATTGAAGAATAATGCAAAAGACCAAATTCTTAAGCAGTTGGCTGGTGATAATGTTGAACTTCGTAAGCGCATTGAGCTTCAGGCAGAGGAGTTTGCCGGTGAAGCAAACACGCCGGAAGAGGTTGTTGATCGATATACCAAGTCAGCAACTCTGGTTAATGGTTCTCGTCCTCGTGTCAATCCTATTCATCAGCTTGGAATGGGTAATGGTGGATATGTTGAACCTGATTTTAATCCAAAAAGATTCACCGACACTGATCAGGGTAAAGAATCGGTAAAAAAATGGTTTCCTGGATTTGCTGATAAGGTGTTCAAAGACAAAGCAAATAATTAATTTTATATTTTTAAATTTTTATTATGTCTAATAGATTAGAAGAATTGAAAACTAAGGGCTGGGCCAATTTGGATAAAGAAGAGCGTAAAGAGTATCAGTCACTTATTGCTGCATCTGATGCCGGCGAGTACGTTAAGCCTGAAGAGAATAAAGGTGAGGACGATGGGGTTGATGAGAAAGTTGATATGGTTGCAGATCAGGGTACTAAGAAAAATTCAAAAGAAAGAACCGTTACTGTAACTGAAACACAATTAAGGAGGATGATTAATGAAGAGGTTGCTAAATTCAAGGAGACCGCCCAAGAGGGCATGGAAGAGGTTTTGAGGGTTGGGCGTTGGATGAAGAGCATTAAACCTAAAAAGCAGAATGTAACCGCTACGATGCGTCTGTATCGAGTAGATGGTTTTGCTGATCCAGGGCTTGTTATTGATTGGAAGTTTCTTAAAAACATTGAAGACCCTGATACGAAAAAAATCAATGTTCCGGTCTATCGCATTACTGTTCTGTATGATGAGGGCAAAAAACAATTTGATATTCCTCTTCAACAATTAGTGGAAATTTCTGAATATGAAAAAGTTGAGGTTATTAAACAGACTATCGAAGAGCAAGAAAAGAGAACTCCAGGAGGGCAAAGAGCTTTCACTGAAAAAGGTTATAACTTTTCTAGTCCTGGTTTCTTTGGCACAAAAAGCAAAGGCCCTGGCGAAGCGTTTGATTATGTAGAGAAACGAAAAGATGGAACTGTTACTATTAAACGTCAAAACGGCCAAGAACTGGAATTGCCAGTAGATAGACTTAATCAATAATTTTTTATTTTATGCATAACGGTCAAAAGCAATTAACGGAAAAGGAACAGGAATTTGTAAAAAGAACTCATGGACATCGAAAAGAAAAAGTCGAGGAATTGGCTTATAAGGCCCTTGGTGTTTCTCTTTCCGCTAATGTTCCGGTGTTTGAGTTGCCGTATTATATTCTTCAAAGAGGGCGTGAAGTCATGCTCAATGCAGTTGCTTCAGTGGATTTCACAAATCCAGAATTGCAAAAGGCTAGAAAGAATTTTTTGCGAGAGTGTTTGCGGAATATGAAGAAAAACATTGTGGTCCCGCCGAAAAAGGAAGAAAAGGATTTAACCGATATCAGAGATAATCAGTGTGAACCTATCGCCCAAGAAATTGTTAACATGGTTCTTGATGAGGATTTGATATTTTCTGATGAGGCGTATTTTGATGAGGTTCTTGCCAATGAAGAAAGCGTGCCTTTGTCTGCTTGTATCAATGGATATGCTGATGCATTAGAGGAAAAACTTCTAATGATTATCTCTGAGCACTGGAGAAGGGCAAACACTCAATTGTGGGGTGTTGAGAAGGAGGATGTTACGTTTGAAATGCTTGATGCGGTTTTAAAAAAGCAATAATCTCTTGATATTTTATTTTAGTTTCATATAATTAAGTCGGATTAAATCAATCGCAAGCCAGCGTTACGGCACGAATTATGTACGCTGGCTTTTTTTGTGCCCGCGTGCAGGACGTAAATCTGGGTTCGTCGCAGATAAGGCACGACTTTTTTCGTGTAAAATTTTTTATTCATTTAATTTAAGACTATATGTCGATGTATCCTTTCAGAGGGCAATGGGTCACAAAAAGAATTCCAACCAAGGCTAACACTGCGTATGTTCAAAGTACGCTTGTTGGCAGTGATGCGACTGATATTGTCCCAATGACTTCTTCAATCACCAATATCGTAGGAATCGTTAAAGAAGCAAAAGCTTCTGCTAACAACACCAATAAAATCACCATCATGGTACCGAAAAATAAATCTTGCACATATCTTTGCGATGATGTTGCAGGAACTTTAACAGCTGCTATGGTTGGTCGTCGTTTTGATGGTGGTGCTGACGCGGGCAAAATCGATGCTGGGGCGACAACTTATAAACACGCTAAGTGTGAAAAGTTCGTTTCTTCCACAATCGGCGAATTCTCAATCAACGATCCAGTAACTTAATTTTTAAATTTTAACAACACTTAATTTATGGCAGCAGTATCACAAATATCATTAGCATCATTTTCCGAATTGGCTGATACAACTGAACGTATGGTTGCAGCTTGGCCGGATTTGATTGATGAACTTGCAGACGTTCGAAGTCTGTATAAAGAAATGGAAATTCCTCGAGGTACAGGTAACCAAAGAGTTATCTGGGAACTTGAAAGTGAGCTTTTTGCACGTTTCAAAGGTGAAGGTGAAGATGCAGCAAAAGTTCGTGTTATCAAAGGGTATAATAAAACTGGTTATATCCGTCGTTTTGCGGCTGAAATCGATATCACTTGGGAAGCACGCGAACAGGGTAAAAATCAGGAAATTATCACCCGTTTAACAAACCTTTCTACGTTTGGGCCTCAAAGAATGGCGCTTGATATGACTCACCAAGGTTTCACCTTTGCTGGTTCAACCTCAATGACGGATATGGATGGTGAAACGGTTGATCTTACTATGGGTGATGGATTCCAGTCGGCATATGCTTTGCATACTTTGACTGGCTCTGCTGATACCTATACGACTATCGTAACCGGCAATCCTCCATTTTCTCAGGGTGGACTTGAGGTAGGAATGGAAGTTTCGAATGTTAATATCAAAGACAATTTTGGTAACCTTCGGAACTTGGATTTCAACACTATTGTTATCCATAAAGATCCAGCTACTATGCGTGAAGCTCGTCAGCTTCTTAACAGCACGGCTGATACCACTCAAAACAACTCCGGCGTAACTAATACCTATAAAGGTATGTTCCGCTTGGTCATTTTGCCTCGTTTGGCTACAACTGCGGCTGGTGCTTATGATTCTACAAAAAAGCGTCAATGGCATTATGTTGCGGCTGGTCAATGGCAGGCATATTTCTGTTTGTTTGAAGCTCCAAATCTCAAGAAACCAATGAGTATGAACAATGGTGAAGATATTCATTCGGATGACTGGACATTTAGTGTTCGTCTTTCTTACATGATTTTGATCGTGTCAGCAAAAGGTAACGTCACTTCAACGGGTCTCGGTAGTTAATTTTATTTCGTTCTGTTTGTATCGGTAGGCGCAAGCCGAGGAGGTGGAGGAGATACAAATATGAATTTAACCAATTATTCTTATGCCAGGAAATTATAATATGAACTCAGGTTATGGACTTGGAAAAGTCAATGCTCTCGCTACGATTGCCGCAACATCAGGAAAAGTTTTTATCGTTGCTAAAACCGCAGCGGCGTGTGCTGATGTTTTACGTCAAATCTATGTGCCTGATAATGATGGTACTATTCGTTATTACACGACAATTGCCAGTGCTGTTGCAGCTTGTACTGCAAGCCGTGGGGATGTTGTTATTATTGCTGAAGGCCATACTGAATCAATATCTAGCAACAGTGCCCTTACAATCAGTACTGCGGGGATTCGCATTGTTGGTCTCGGTACCGGTTCATTGCGCCCAACCTTTACGTTGGATACGGCAACCTCAGCGCGTATCAATATTACTGCCGCAAATATTACATTTAAAAACTGTATTTTTGTTGCAAACTTTGGCGATATCGTCACATGTTTCTTGAACAATGCTGGTCCAGAATTCCAAGTTGTTGAGTGTGAATTCAGGGATACAAGTAGTTCCTTGAATTTCCTTGCAATTGTTACAACGACCGTATCGGTAAATGCTGATGGGTTGGTATTTAATAGCAATAGGATTCAAATGAAAGGCACTACAGCAGGGACTACGCCGATTAAAATTGCTGGGACTATTGATAGGGTCACTATCAATACAAACTTTGTAACCAAGGCAGTTCTCAATAACACTTCATGTTTATTGGCTCATGGTGCTCTTGTTGTTACAAACCTTGAAATGGATAACAACAAAATATTCAGTGCCAATACTGATAGTGCTACGGGTGGTTTCTTGATCACCACTTCGTCAACTACCAATACGGGTATGGTTATGAATAATAAAGTTCAAGGCCTTGATACGGCAGCGGCAATTCTTGTAACGGCTGGTTCTAAATATGGAATGTTCAACAACCTTTACGATGGTGACGCTGATGCTTCGGGCTTTGTATTACCTGCTATCGGTGCGGACTGATGATTAATTCTTAATGTAAATTTTATGGCTCGTACAAAAGCTAAAACTGATTCTGATACAGCTCAAGAACAATCAGAAGAAGTTGTTTTGGTCACACTTTCTAAGCCTGATCCTCGATTTAATGTCGAAGATAATATGGCTGAAGTAAAACCAAGCCAACTCAAAGAAAATGAACAATTTGTTGTTGTGAATGGTAAAACCCATATTCACGTCACGACAGATTCAAATAGTTATTTTCTTTAAAAAGTAACTTTCTACTAGGAGGGATGGGGAAACTTCGGTTATCCCTCCCGTAGAGAGTTAAGATTTTATTCTTAATCTCAAAAATTATGTCTTCAGGTCCAATGTTAAGAGGTCAGGCAGATATTAGTCCTACTAATCCAATGCCTACCGAAAGATCAGACGATTCGGCTACAGTTGGAACCGCAACCGCTGAAACACTTACATGGTTTTATTTAACCGCCGGCGCATGGGCCTCTGCTACTGGTCAGGCAGCTGCAACTTTGGTTTGGGGCAAGTTGACCTATAAAAATGTTTTAAACTCGAATAAAGCAGCTGTAGGGGGTTTTAATAACACTTCTTTATCCTTGGGTGCCGCAACTCGATTTGATACCCTGGTTTCAGTTCCGGAAGATGTGTTTTCACGTCTTCAGTTTATGAATCCAACGGACCAAAAAGCTGAAATGCTAAAATATCTCACCACCAATGGATATTACGCTATTGATCATCGCCGTGGCGAAGTTTGGGGTGTATCAAAGGCTGTTGTTGCAAACGATACTACTACTTATAATTATTGGACCAAAGTTGCTGGTTCATCAGATATTACTTCTATTGTCCCAGGGACTGGCGCAACAAATCTTGGTAAAGCTGAGGATGCAGTTCATGCTTCTGGTGATGTTGGAGTTATGGCATTAGGCGTTGCCAATGAGGCTCAATCTAATTTTGCAGCTGATGGTGATTACACACCTATTGGCGTGAACCGCAAAGGTACGGTTTATGTTCAAGAAGTAAATGCTCCAGTTGCTGAGGATAATACGCGTGGCGTAATTGCGACCGCAAGTAAGCCTGATGCTACGGGTACATATGCTTGGAGCATTGATAAGTCTGCCGCTCTTGAAGCTTCTTCTGTTACAAAAGCTTCTGCGGGGGCACTTCGATCTATTGCGGGAAGAATAGATTCAACTCATGCTTCGGGAACTTATTATTATCAAGTTTATAATGCTACTTCATTACCAGCTGATGGGGCGGTAACTTTTTTAATAGCTCCTCTAAAATTAGTTCACACAAACGGAACCGACACGAACTTTAATATTGATTGCACGATGAATACTGTTCCTGCAAGTACTGGAATCGTTGAAGCTTTATCTACCACTGAATTCACGAAAACGATCTCTGGGGCATTCTTATCCACTAATGTTCTTTTCGTATGATTCAGACTATTTCTTACTCGCCAAGTACAAAGATTCGTTCTGCTTCAAATAGTAAAACTCTCAGTGCGAATAATACGACTGCAAATGTGCAATTGTTCCGCGTTACCGGCAATGTCCGTATCTTGAAACTCTATGGAATCGTAACCACAGTTATTGGCGCTAATCATACCGGAGCCTATTTTCGTACCAATGATCAAACCGCCCAACTTGATTTAACTCTTTCAGCGGTCGGGGTAGCATTATCGGCTGCAGCAGTCGGCACCATGATTGCTCGAACAGCATTGGCTGCCACTCTGGCGACTGTTAAAACTGCGGCGGCTGGTAGGCTGACTGAACCTGCTAGCGCAGGTATTCTCGTAAACGCTGAATTTGAAGTTACGGCAAAGGGTAGTGCTAATACCGATATCGAATATACTTACACCACAACCGATGCGCCAACTTCTGGAGTTATTCAGTTTTTTGTTGAATATGAGCCACTTAGTGCGGATGGTGCCATAACCGTTCTTTAATCTTTAATCAATTTTAAATGCCAGCTTTTTATAAAGTCACGACAAATACCTTAAAAAATATCACAGAAAATAAAGTTGGGTTTCAGGTGACACTTTATTCTTCTGATAATCGAACAAAGACTTTTTATCATGAAATAGAGGAAGCGCCAGATTTGAGTATCGAGGAATTGAGCCTCCTAACCGAAGAGGAAATTTCTAATTTGCCCCAAGAGACTTTTGAGGCAAAAATTGATAGAGAATTAAAAGAACTCGTTATTGATTTCGAAAATACTAAACCTGCTTCATCGGAACTTCCCGATATCGTAGTTGGTCAAAAAGTAAATGTTGTAATCCCTAATGAGTAACAATGCCAAGATCATCAGTATTAGGACGTGTTGCATCTTCAGGGCGCGTATCAATTCCTATTTTCCAAAATCTCGCCTTAAGGTCAGAAACTTTTGATGATGCGTCGTGGACAAAATCAAGTGGGTCAATTCTTGCTAACCAGGTAGCGAACCCTATTGATGGAGCGGTAACGGCGGATGCCTTTGTGGAAGATTCAAATGTTGGCGCAAATACAAATCGTCTCACCAGTCAGACAATTACGACATCTAGGGGTGTTCTTTATGCTTTTTCTGCGTATTTTAAAAACGCTGACCCTACTGTTCCTTGCATTTTAATGACCTTAAACGGCGGAAGTTCTGGCCCTATTTTTAATTTGGTCACGGGTGCGGTTGACAATTCCGCTATTGGCATGATTGAGTCAATTGGGAATGGTTGGTATCGTTGTACGGCCTTTCTTGTATCAACCGCACTGTCCCAACAATGTCAATTTTATAGTGCCATAAGTTTTTCTACCATTTCACACGTAGGAACTAACGGGGCAGTTTATTATGTTTGGGGCGCACAACTTGTTCAAGCAAATTGGCCTGGACCATATACCCCAACGGTTGCAAGTGCGGTCAATACTGGGAATATCAGGAACCTTATTTATAAGTCCCAGAATTTATTGATTCAATCCGAAGGCTTTGATAATGCTACGGCATGGTTAAAGACGGGTGCGGCTGTTTCGGCAAATACGATTGCAAATCCAGTTGATGGGGCTGTAACGGCGGATACTTTAACAGCAAGTTCGGGGGGTACTTTCCATTACACGGCCTTTGCCAACTCTACGAACTATAAAACAATAGCACCGGTCGGTACGGGGCCTTTTACTTTCAGTGTTTATGTTAAAAAGAATAACAATAATTGGATTGCCATAATGACTCAGGATAATCATTCTGGTTCGAATGCGATATATTTTAATGTAAATACTGGTGTTTTTGGAAGTACTGGGGCCAATGCAGCATTGCTGGGCGCGACTGCGAGGTTGGAAGAAACTTTGGCGAATGGATGGTATAGAGTTTCAGTCACCGTTCCAAAGATTCAAGATTATGCCGGCGCTACCGCAGGTTTTGGAGTGTTTGTGGCGAATGCGGATAATGGCAATAGTTTTTCTGCTGCTGGAACTGAGGCGGTTTATGTTTTTGGAGCACAATTGGTCAATGGGAATTCAGCTGGACCATATAGGTCTGCATCTACTTTAAATTTCAATTACGGTGCCCCTCGGAATCTTATTTCAAACACTTAAAGCATTTATTATTTATGTCAGAAACACCATCAAATGCAGTCTTATTGGCAAAATTAGAAGCTATGGCCAATATCGTAAATTTAAATCAAACATCTTCACATGATGCTCATACTCAAATAATTCTTCAAACAACCAAAACAAATGGAAGAGTAACAAATTTGGAAAAATTTAAAAACATAATAATAGGCGCTCTCATCTTTATGAATATTGTCATTATTCCAGTTTTTACTGCATTGATCATCAAATTTATTCAAAAATAATTTTTAACATTTTAGAATGTCCTCAAAAGTTTTGCAGACACCTCAAATTATAGCCATTATTGGGTCAACTATCAGAGTCGCTCATCCTTCAACTGAAGGTATGATCTCCACTCAATTAGGGAGTCCGATAGCATCGGGCGGTACTACCATGACGGTATTAGACAATAATGGCCTTATTAATGCCGAATATTTGGTTGTTGGTAAAATAGGAAGCGCTCAGGCTGAAATTGTGGCAATAAATGGGGCTATTACCCGTGGAACCGCTTTAACAGTGGCGAATACTTTAGCTTTTGGACACGAATTGCAGGCCCCTGTTACGAGGGTTTATGAACGTGGGTTTAAAATTTATGGAGCGGCAACTGATGGTGGAGTGGGAACATTGATAGCTTCAGTCGATGCCATCGCGAGCCCGATTGCTGATGCGGTTTTGATCCAGTGGGATAAGCAATATTCCGAATACACGCTTCTGAGTTCTGACACGGCTTATGCCTATTATTATGTCGTCTTCACTGATGGCACGACAGTCTCCGGTGCAAGCGCATATGTTGCGGCTACAGGGGCAGATCCTAATACCGTGGAATCTTTATCCAACCAGGCACTTGTAATGACAAATAGCGAAGTTGATGAGGAATTATTAACGAGAACGTCATTGATTCAGTGGGCACAGGAAGGGCAAGATGCCATTGCTCAATTCACGTATCTTGATAGTCAGTCAGGTAGAAGGATTCAGAAGAATTGGTCGTTTGAGGTTATTTTAGACAGCGCTTTGGCAGCCGTTCAAAACAAAACCAAGTATGATTTATCGAGTCTCACGCGCAAACCTAAAACTCGTGGTTCTGATACCAGTATTATTTCGGTTCGAGTTGGCAATTCAAGGCCAAGGATAAAAACTCAACTTGAACAGTACGATAGATATATGGAAGGGACTAGCATGACCTTATTGAATGGTGCGGCTTCGATTGGGGCCGTGACTTTGACAGTTGATTCAACCGCTGATTTTAATACTAGTGGATCAATAACGGTTGGGGTGGATACGATTACTTACACTGGGAAAACTGCTACTCAATTCACCGGCATACCGGCAAGTGGCAGTGGTTCAATTACCGTGGCTCATGCTGACAATTTAGAGGTTTGGCAGGGTAATTCTCAAGGGATGCCTGTCAAATACTGCATTGATGGTGAAACTTTAATGTTTGATGTTCCATTTAATTCAACCAACGCTGGGAAAAATATCAATATCCGAATGTTTGCTGAAATGCCGAAATTGACGAAGTTAAGTGATAAAACTTTAGTTACTTTTTATAATGTTCTTCCGTACTATATCGCGTACAAAATCATGCAACGCAAGGAGCAACTTGATGTGGCAGCAACGTTTTTGGCTACATTTAAAGATGAAGTAACAAACATTGCTTTGGCTGATCGTGTGCCAACTTCTGACACTCAAACTTATTATGTATTTGGTGATCCTTTGACTGAGCAAGCAGGAACGTTAGACCCAAATAATTCTAATTCATATTATAGATTTTAATGGAAATTCCTCTTTTTGATTTCACAAAATCAGCCAACGTCAACGTCTCACCATTCTTGCAGCCGGCTCAAAGCCCTACGATTCTGAACGGATTCACGAATGCGCGAAAAATAGGCGCTCTTGTTCAGGATGTTGGTTCAAGTTTAGTTGACGCACAGATTCAAGCCAATAAGAGCGTTTTGAGTCTTTATAATTTTATCCAGACCACAGGGACCGAAAAAATGCTGGCTACTATCGATGACTCAACTAGTGATGATACTCAGTTATTTTACCGTGCCAATGGCGCAGGGTCATGGACCGAAATTACTGACGCCGAAACGGCTTGGGCCAATGTTGCGGGGGCAAAAGTTGAGATGGCTACCTTTATTGGGTATTGTTTTTTTGTTGGCTATAGTTCGGTGGATGGATTTTTGCCGGTTGCGAGCGTAACGAACACGACTTTTTCAACAGTAACGAACGTTACTTCAATGCCTCAGGCTAAATATATTGTTCCTTATCGTGATCGTCTCTATCTTCTCAATGTGCGATATGGTGCCGTTAATTATCCATTCCGCATGGTTGCGTCATCGGTTCCGGTTGCTGGTGCTATTTCCTGGAGTACAGCCGGATCGCCTACGAGCTCAACCGGTGGATTTCTTGATGTGAATTATTCATACGATATTACGGGTGGGGCGGAAAATTGGGATGTTCTCATGGTTTTTACCGATTTTTCCGCATATCGATATGATCAATCTTCATGGAAAAAGGTTTGGGATACTGGATGTTCAAACCATAGATCGATTAAAACGCAGGATGCTTACATGATTTGGGCAAGTGCCAGAGGGGTTCATGTTTCAACGGGTGGTCAGCCTCAAAATATTGCCGGCGAGATTATAGATTTCATACTAGGATCGGATTCCCGAAACTATTTCGCTGAAATTGTTGATGATATTTATTATCTGTATATTGGGAACGTAACAGTCGATGGAATTGCTTATGCCAATACCGTTTTAAAGTTTAATATCAATCTTTCGACATGGGAATGGAGAGAATTACCAAGCCCAATTACAAGTTTTGCAAAATTCAAAGATGGTGGTTCATATAGGCTTTATATGGGTGACACTTCGGGATACGTTTGGAATAAGGCTAAACATACTGATTCAACCCTTATCAGCATTGATCAGTCAGGCCTTGGAAGCGGACTTCAAATTGCATGTAATTTCGAATTGCCACCTATCATTTTAGATGGAGGTTCGAAAATCAAAAAAATCCGCAAAATTATTGCTTATGCTGACCGTGCGCAGGGATTAACTTTATACGCCAGAACAATCGATAGAAATACTCGGGTCCAAACTGAATATTTGCCGTTAGGAAAATTAACAAAATATATCAATCCTTTTGATGTCAATGTAAAGCCTGGCAGTATTTTACAGATCGCTGGTTCTATTGCCGGCAAACTTCCATATTGTTCGTTTTATGGATTAATTTTAGATGTTGACGTTGACTCAGCTCCTTTAAAGAAAACCTATAAATAATGCCATATATCACCTCTACCAATCAGGCTGTTGATACTCTTGGGTTGATTCACAATCGAAGAGAAATGTATGCGATTAATCCTGAGCAGGTTATTCAGGCGAATCGTCTTGAAGTGATACCGCCAAATATCAAGCAGGAGATTATCCAGGTTGATCAAATCGTTGGGCCGATTCCTTCAAGTAAACTTAAAACTTTTGATACGGGAAACGCAGGAGTTACGAGTGAGGGAAGTGACGACACATCTATTCGTGGCTGGGCAGGGGCTACTTTCGAAAACAGAAATACGGCGCCTTTTCGATATGATAAACTTGGAAGAGTTTGGGCAACTTCAGCTATAATTTCTGGTGCAATTCTTGGCGCCACTATTGATATAGGCGGAGCCGATGCTACAAGTTTTCATGTTGATATCGACGGGAATATGTGGCTAGGGGCCGCAGCATTTGCTGATGGAACTTTTAGTGTTACGAATGGTGGAAGTATCAAGGCGACATTGGGAATAATAGGTGGCTGGACGATTGGTGAAACAACTTTGTCGGCCAGTAATCTCCTCCTGGATTCTGCTGGCGATATCGGAACTCAAGATTTTGCATCGGGGTCAACCGGATGGCAGGCTACTGGAACCGGCAATGCTGAATTTAATAACATTGTGGCTCGTGGTTTGATTCGAACCGCTGTTTTTCAAAAAGACATTATTACCGCAAACGCCGGAAGTGTTTTAATCATACCTAATTCGGATGTTCTTGATACTGATATGACCGCGCTCGATGCTTCAACTTTGACGATTAAAGGCACTACGAATTTTTCAGTTGGTCACATTTTGAGAATGAAGGATGGAGCGAATGATGAATGGCTAGAAGTCACAAGTGCTGCTTCGGCGCCAACTTATACAGTAACTCGCGATAAAGCTTCCGCCTATGGTGCAGATTCCAATCCTGTATGGACCAAGGGTACTGCGGTGCTCGATTATGGGGTTTCTGGCCAGGGTGGATTAATGTTGACCGCTTCAGAGTCGAACGCCCCTTATATGAACGTTTTTACGCACGCAGGCTCACCTTGGACGACCATTGTTGAGAGATTGCGCGTAGGAAATTTGAATGGTTTTTTAGGGGAAACAAGTGACGTTTATGGGATTTCAATTGGTGAAGCCACAAAATACCTCAAATATGATCCTGTGAATGGGTTGGTAATCGCCGGTGATGTTGATAGATTGGTGATGTCTGCAACGGGTTTTATGAGGGGTGGGCAGACAGATTTTGCCACTGGTGACGGTTGGTTTTTAGGTTTTTCGGGAACCACTTATAAATTTTCCGTTGGAACCTCTTCAAGTTATTTCACTTTTGATGGTACTAATATTAAAATGAGTGGCGCTTTTATTGCGCTGGCTCCGATCCTGAATGCCAATTATACTGTAGCCAATTTACCACAACCGCCCACGACTGCTGGGCCTAACGCACCTTCAGCTTATTTATAAATTATGCCAAATCGTTATATAAAAACTGGCCAATACATACAGTGTAAAGCTTGTGGCAAAGAAGTTTATGCTGCGCCATGGGAAATAAAAAGACGAAAAGGTAAAATGTTTTGTTCAAAAACATGTACTTATCGTGGGCGCGAATGTACTATGCTTTTTCAAAAAGGTCATCCTAAATCCTTTTTAGGTAAACGCATTCATACTCAGGAAACAAGATTAAAAATTAGCAGGAGTCAATTGGGTAAAATGCGTAAAAATCCAAACGATTTAATAACTCCATTCGATAGACGAGAGAGGTTGCGTTTTAGGAATACCATGCAAAAATTGATTTTTATTAGAGACGAATACATTTGCCAAATTTGTTTTTCAGAAAAAAGTGGGAATCTATCTGTAGATCATATAAAGTCTTGGGCAAAATTTCCAGAATTAAGATTTATTGCAAGTAATTGCAGAACTTTGTGTATGGCATGCCATTATTACGTTACATTCAAAAGAAAAATACCAGAAGGCCTTATCTGGGGACATAATCTTTGTAAGGCGGGAAGGAGGGTAGCCATTTGAGCGCACGTTTTTGGGTCGGGGGGACAGCAACATGGGATGCTACAGCCGGTTTGAAATGGTCTACCACTTCTGGTGGAGCTGGTGGTTCTGCCGTACCAACCTCATCGGATGATGTAACTTTTGATGCCAATTCTGGGAATAATGTGGTTACGATTTCTGGATCTCGAAGTTGTAAAAGTTTTACAGCGCAAAATTTCCCTGGAAGTTTCTCAGCAACTGGCTCAACGTTAACAGCAACAAATTGTTTAACTTTCAATGGTGGCGGTAAAACTTTTGATAATGTTGTGATTACGATGGCTTCGGGTAACAATCTCTCTTTTGGTGGAACGAACACTTTCAACAATTTAACTATTTCTGGCAATTCATTTAATGAAGCCGCAGTTACGTTCTCTGCTAATCAAATAATTTCCACCCTACTTACGGTTAATGGGGCCTCTGCAATTTTAAGAATTCGTCTTAAGTCCGGCCTAGTTGCGCCAGGCCAGATAACCTTAAATGCGGCTTCGACCTCAATGTCAAACGTAAATCTTAGTGGCATTATTGGCGCGGGTGCGGCAACCTGGAATCTTTCGGCGATCACTGGTAATTCTGGTGATATGGGTAATAATACGGGGATCACTTTTACGACTTCTGCTACACAATATTGGTATAGAAACACTGGCAATTGGAATGATCCGACAAAATGGTTTCTTGCCACGAATGGCGGTGGCGGTGCCGGTCGCGTACCCCTTCCTCAAGATGACGTGGTTTTTGATGGGAATTCTTTTAATGCCGGCGCTCAAACTGTCACATTGGGAAATTTTGGCTATACTGGTCGCGACTTGAATTGGACTGGCGTAACGAACACCCCTACATGGTCAACAGCTTCAAGTTACAGTATTTTTGGCGGCTTCACTTTGGTTGCGGGCATGACGCTTTCGGGAACGCCGAACACGATTACCCTTGGTGGTTTCAATACCTCAACTTTCACGAGCGCAGGTCAAACCATCGCTTGTACTTTTCTTCTCCTAGATGGTTATACGGGATCTTTTACTTTGGCTGATGCTTTTGTCACGAACGGAACGTTCCAAATGAATGCAGGTACTTTTAACGCCGTTACTTTCAATCTCACTGCGAAGGCGGTTACGAGAAGTGGCACGCAGTCGCTTACGATAAATTTGGGGACCGGAACTTGGACTTTAACCGGTACCGGAACGGTCTGGAGTCCGACTACTGCGACCGTAAATGCGGGGACTTCGACCATTAAAATCACCGATGCCTCCGCCTCATCAAAAACTTTTGCTGGTGCTTCAAATGCTTATTACAATTTATGGCTTACGGGCGCGGGATCAGGAACTTATACGATCACTGGTTCGAATAATAGCTACAATGATTTTAAGGATAATAATTCAGTGGCTCACAGCCTTTTATTTGCGAATGGGTCAACAAATTCAATGGTAACTTGGACCGTCAACGGATCTGCTGGAAATGTAATCACGATAAACTCGGTTTCCGGTACATTCTCACTTGTTGCTTTAGGTACGCGTATAGACTCGGATTATGTGAGTATAGCGCACTGTGCTGCTTCTCCTGCCTGGATATGGTATGCGGGTCGTAACTGTACCGATGCTGGTAATAATACTGGCTGGATTTTTCATTGGACGAATCCAGGCAATGTTTATCTTTCTGACAATGTTTATGCAACATTTCCGGCCACAACTGCAAGTTTCTACATGCAGATATCAAAAGATGCCGGTGCTTCATGGTCACCACCCTTATCTGTCACCTTTGGAGCCGGTGATACCACGCAGACTTTTGGAGCGGGAATAACCGAATTATGGGGTGAAAGTTTTACTGGTGCTGATATTGTTGACGCTCTTCTTTATATTCGTGTTTATAGTGATTATTATAGTGAAGTATATACAACTTTTGGCTTTGCCATTGCCGGTACCGCAATTTTGACTGGCTTGAAAGCTGAAGCTGAGGGGAAATGGAATGGAAGCACAATGTCAATTGATCGAATTCGACTCGAGCCTCATTATGGAACTTCTTCAATTCCAATTAGTCAGGGATCACAGGCGTATGCTACAAACGGAAGAAAGCCAGGAGAAGGGGCTGGTACTGGAACTGGGGTACCTGTCTTTTTTGATTCGACTGGAGCATGGAGATCATTCGTAGATGGTGCAACTGTTGCGGCTTAATTATTTTCTTAACTTTTTATGGCAAACGTCCCCTATCAAATTTACAAAACAAACGTCAATGGCAATGATAGTTTTTATATTATGCCGGCTACGAATACCCCTTATGGTGCACAGCCTGCAACCGCAGCTGATGTTGTACAGGCCTCTAAACAAAAATTACAAAATCTTAAAAATCAAGCTAGCGGATCACCTTCTTTCCAAACAACGTATTATCAAAATCAATATAATCAAGCTGGTGGCGATGCCGCTTTGGCAAAAGTTATGACCATTGATCCCAATAATATTAAACCTGAAGACATTAATGCTTTGTCCCCATTGGCCCCTGGTATATTTGATAAAAGTATGTCTGCATACGCTTTTACTCCACAACAGTTTGTGGACTTAAGTCATGGTGGACCCGCTCCATCATCCGATGTCTCATGGGGTAAAGATCCTTTAAGTGGACAAATGGGATGGGGTAATTGGGATAAATTTAATGCTGATGAAGCTCAACATGCTGCTGCTGTTGCTGCAGGTACAGAAAAAAAAGTTCCAATGGGGAATGGCGGATATTCGTATGTTCCAACTGGTTCGGCTGCTGATCAACTTTTGACGAATCCTCCACCTCCTCAACAAACTGGCGTTTCGAGTGCGGGTTCAGGTGGTCAAAATGCTACTGATCAACCTGCTGGTGGAGCCGCAAGCACTCAATCAGCAAATTCACCGGCTGCTCCCGCTCAAGATCCAAATGCTATAAAAAACGCATTGGATATTATCAATAACAGTACCCTTGATGAGCATACGAAAGATATTTATCGCCAGGCGGTGCAAAACTGGGATCCAACTCAAGAAGTGAATATTCCAAACATTTTAAAAACTTTTACTGATATAAAATCAAAAACTATTGATCCTTATTATAAGGAATTAACTAATGGCCTTATCGATCAATACCAAAGGGCATATACCACTTTAAATACTGATAGAGGACAACAACTTGAAGCTGAAAATGTAAATGCTGGTCAGGCAGTTCGTAACACGCAAAATAATCTTGAAGCTACCGGAATGACCTTTACAGGGGCTGGAGTCGAACAACTTGGTGCGAAGTCAGCTTTTGCGCAACCTGGTCAAAATCAGAATAGTGCAATACCCTTACAAACTCCATTTGGTGGTCAATATGCTGAAGGAATAGTGAATCAGGGCAATAGACTCATTTCAAGTGCGTCTCAGGCTAAATACATGGACACCTTGACTGATCTCTCAAGGCAGGCTGAACAAAAACTTGGCACGGCTGGCTCTTCAGGATTGATACCTGGGGTAAAACAATTGGGTGGAATAGATCAATCTGCCGAACTCCCTAATCAAAAATCTCAAAACGAAGCATCAACATTATCAAATCTTTATAATCAGGAACAAAAGAATGTCGAAGCTCGTAAGCCTTTAGATGTATTTAAATCTTAATTTAACTTTATGCCAACGCCAGTAAAAGCTGTAAATCCAAATGATCAAACAGCAGTGGATGAACTCCAAAACTCGCTCTCTACCGGAATGCTAAAAAACGATCCGTCGGGAATGAAAATGACAGCAACTCAACTTGAAGGTGTAAAATCTCAACTTGCCCAATTAACAGGCAATGGGGCACAAGCGGTTGCTGATCAGAAGGCTAAAATCTCCACATCATTACAGAATAGCCCGACAATCAATCGGTATGCGGCAGTGTTGCCTCAAGATATTGCAGCTCAGACAAAAATGAATAATGAATTTGGCCTTGATGCAAAGACTGGATTGAACGGTATCGACCCTTTAAATCCCGCAAAAAGTGGCAGTTCTTTTGAGCTTATGCGCGATCATCAAAAAGAGGCAGATATGGCAAAGAAATTGGGCGGATTGCCTTCTAGTCCCGAAGAACTTGATCAATTTTTTAAAGCGACATACTCCCCTGATCAACTTTCTAAAATGGGGTATACTTCTCCGCCGGTGAATGCTAGTGCGCCAAGTGGTGCTCCGTCGAGCAATCCAGCGGATAACCAAAATGGATTAGGAAATCTGTTTAGTTCTCCAGGAACTTCAACCGGCGGAGTGCATGAAAGTAGTGGTGTATTTGATCCCGTCGCTTTAAAAGCTCAAGGATACACTGATGATCAAATCAAATCTTTATCCACTGCTGGCAACTTAGCAAACGATGTTACTAAGCCAACCAATTCATCCATTAGGGTTTTGGAGAATGCTTTAAACGCGAAAAGTAATGTCACCAATCAGCCACTGGGGCAAAGTGATCTTTTTAAACAAGCTGGTTTAGATAACATGGCAACTCTTCAGCAATCTATTGCGCAAAGAGGACAAGAAATGAATGACAAATATAATTCGTTCAAATCTACAATTTCCGATGCCGCAGCCCCACAACTGGAAAGATATAAAATGATCATGGATAATTATAATACTCAGGTGGCTCGATTTGATACAATCAATAAGGACGCCAGGGATTATGAGCATGTTTTGGCCAGGGATGCTCAACAACATAAATGGGATCAAGAAAATTTGGCAGCAGCTCATAAATGGGAATTGGAAAAGAACGCCTCTGATCCACTGAGAGCATTAGAGATAAAATTAAAACAAGCTGAACTTGATAAGGCAAAAAGCGAGCTAAACCAAGGGGATGCTTCTATTAATAGTTATTTTGGATTTGAAGCAAATCCGATTGATGGTTCAAAGGTTGGAAGTATTTCAGGAAAGTATGAATCTGGGAATGATCCTGCTCGTATATCTTCAGGGAAAGGTGATGCCGGTGGTGTAAGTTATGGATCTCATCAATTATCTTCAAAGACTGGTACTTTAAATACTTTCTTAAAGCAATCTCAATATGGAAAACAATTTGCAGGACTGGAGCCAGGGACAAAAGAATTTAACGCCAAATGGACTGAATTAGCAAAAGGAGACCCAAGTTTTGGACAAGCTCAAGATACGTTTATTGCTAGTACTCATTATTTGCCACAAGTAGCAAAACTTGAAAAAGCTGGTCTTGGAGCTTTGGAGAATAAAGGGCAAGCAGTTCAGGAAATGATTTATTCTACGAGTGTTCAATATGGACCAAAAACGGATGTCATTCAACAAGCGTTAAAGGGCAAAGATGTATCCAAAATGTCTGATGCCGATATTATCAAGACAGTCCAAACATACAAAAACAGTACTGTTGGATCTTATTTTGGATCATCAAGTCCGGCAGTGCAAAATGGAGTTAAAAATCGCACCAAGAATGAAATGAATGATTTATTGTTATTGGCCGAAAATCTCGGTGGATCTGGAGCGTTTGGAACTATTGGGAATCTTATTGGTGGTGCCGCAAGTGCAATAGATAGCTTCTTAGGAGGTGGCAAGTCTCAGGTGCAAGCTGGCGAATCTGATCGTATTGCCAAAGAGGAAGAAGCTAGAAAAAAACAAGCGCTTATTGAAGATGGGGTAAAGCGTGGGATTTTAGATGAACAGGGAAATGCGTTAACTCCAGCTCGACAATCAATAAGGATGGGCGAGGCAACAGATGCCGAAATTAAAACATTGAGAGAGAGTATGACAAAGGCAGTAAATCAAGGCAAACTTCCTAGTTCTTATCTAGATCAATTCAGTGCAGATGTTCTCTATGGGAAAGTAAGTATGAAAGAAAATACTCGCCGACAAAAACTTGAAGACAAATATTTAGAACCACCAACAGAAGTACAGGGGAAATCACTTGGATTTGCTTTAAGTGCAAAACAGGCAGAATCTTCTATTTCTGATTTATCAAAAAATGTTAAAAATTTAGGAGAAATAAATGACTGGATAGCGCGATCAAACGATTCGAAAGCAATTATTTCTGATAAAGTGAATGAAATAAAAAGTCCTGAAGCGAAGCAGATTGCGCAAGCTGAATTACAATGGATTGCCAATGTTCTTCGTGGGGAGTCTGGAGCAGCTATAGCAAAATCTGAGTATGTTGATGCTGGCAATACATACTTTCCAAGGCCTGGCGATCAAAAAGCAGATCTAGATCGTAAGGCAGCCGCTCGTCAGCAAAAAATAGAAAATTTACTTTATATGGCTGGTCCGCAAGGTGCAAATGCCTGGAAAGCCAGAGGTTATGAGCTTCCTGATTATATTGGAAAACTTTATGGAATAGAATCTCAAGGAGGAGCTACAGAGTCCCAACTTCAAAGTGGCGAAATTATGGTAAAAGATAAAAATGGGAATATTGGTGCAATACCGGAAAATGAGTTTGACTCATCATTATATACTAAAATTTAATTAATTTTTTATGCCATTCAGATTAATAACTCCAGTGGAATCAGCTACCTCAAAACCAACTCCAGGATTTCGACAACTTAGTCCACCAACTCAGCCAGTTCAACAATTTTCAGATGATAATCCCTATGCGCCATTGGTGAGATCCTCCCAATCAAATAAGACGCCTAATGATTTGTCTGGATTATCAGATCAGGAATTGAATCAAATGTATCGAAAATCTCCTAAGGGACTTGGTGGACAAAGCCCTTATTTAACTGAAATAATGAATAGGCAATCTTCGGGGAAATTTGGCCAAACTGGCATTGATAATGCTGGCAAAGCGATTGATTTTCTAACAAATACAACGATAAAACCCATTGCAAAGGTTTCAGGAATGATCGCTGGAACTGTTGGTAGTGAATTTAATGCAATGAAGGGAGCTGCCAGCAAGTTACTTCAAGGAGGGAATTTTGATGAAATCAATAAAGCGGCTTCGGATGAAGGACTTAAGCCCGTAGAAGTATTTGGTGAAAATCAAAATCCCTTAAGAGCCGATGAGCAAGGTAATATAGATAAAATGGCATCTACAAAACAGGTTGTTGGAACAACTCTTCAGGGCGCAGCGGGTGCATTCAATACGGCAGGCATGTTTAATCCAGCTGCAGCAATTAAGTTTTTACCAAACTTTTTGTCAGGAGCGGCGATGGCAACAGGCGAGGGACTTAAAGAGGGCAAAGGCGGATGGGAAACGGTGGTGAATAGTTTAATTAGTGGAGGGCTCCAAGGGGGATTGGCTTTCACTCTAGGTAAATTATTGTCATCAAAAGCCCCTAAGTCCCAAGAAGAGATTTCAGCAGCACTTAAAAATGAAGCTTTAAAAAATGGTGTAAAGGAAAATTATGCAAATACTTTGTCTACACTCAATCCTGAACAAAAACAAATTGCTATGGATTATTTAGATGCTGGTATAGAAAAATTAAATAATCCAGTTAAGGCCCCTTCTGTATTTCAAAAAGTAGGACAAGAGGTGGACGACTTTTTGGTACAGGCAAAAGATTTATTGAAAAATAAAGGAGGGCAGTTGGGTGCCGCCAAACAGGGCATGGAAGCGCAAAAACTTCCAACGGAAGGTATTCGTACAACTCTTGACGATGTCTTTAATAAATTAAATATCAAACCAACAGAAAAGGGCTTAGATTTCTCATTGAGTCCAATTAAAAGATCTGGAGACGTTACAACACAAATTCAAGATATTTATAATCTAGTTAAAGAGGGAGGTGAAATGTCTGCAAAAGATTTAGAGGCTTTAACTGGCCAAATAGACGAAATGACTGGTCTTTTAAAATCTAGTGGTCTTTCAAAATCTCAAGCTAGTAATACCTTGACGCAAATTAAAAGTTCAATAAATGATACATTGAGTTCAGCAAGTCCAGAATTTGGCGCTTCTAATAAAGATTATGCTCAATTAGTCAAATTGGTGAATCAAGTAAAAAAAGCGGCTGAAGTGCCAGTTGGAGGTGGACAGGCAGAAAGTAATGGTGCGCAAATTTTACGTAGATCGCTTGGGAACGCCGATACAAAATATAATGCTGCTATTAAGGCTATGGATAAAATAGAGGAATTGTTTGGTTTACCTGCTCCTAAAGATTTGACCACTAAGGCACATCTTGCTGATTTGGCTGAAAAATATACTGGCACAGCTCAACCTCAAGGATTCCAGGGCGGAATTGAGGCTGGGACCCAGGCAATTCCAGGAAGGGTTGGCAGTTTAATTAAAACAGCGAGAGACATTAAGCAATTTATTGCTCCAACTCCAGAAATTGAACAACAGGCCTTAAAGCTCAAATCGATAATAGAGAAATCTATGAGCCCCCTAACTGAAGGAGGGCATAAATTAAGTTCAGAAGGTCAGAAGGCAATTCAGGGATTATTACAATTATTCAGAATAGGCTCTAAACCAAATCTTTAATACTTTTTTATGATTAAGGTCATCCCACAATATTCAGCATATGGCATCGATGAATTTGGTAATCTTTTCACAAAATATATTTATGGAGGACGAGGTGAAAAATCTGATTACTGGAATATTAAAAAAATGAGAATTTCCAAAAATGGGTATTTTATAAGTCAATTAAAAAGAGATGATGGTGCCGTAAAGACAAGGAAAATACATCAATTAGTGCTTGAAACTTTTATAGGAGAGCGACCATTTGGAACTATTTGCTGCCACAATAATGGTAATCGACTTGATAATAGATTGTTAAATTTACGCTGGGATACGCAGTTTTCAAATCAAGCTGACGCTTTAAAGCATGGAAGAGTCCCTATTGGTCAAAAATGTCATTCAGCAAAATTAAAAGATGTGGATATTCCTTTAATTCGTGAATTATTGCGAAATTCCGAATTGACCAAAATAAAAATAGCTAACTTATTCAATGTTTCAGTTAGCATTATTTATAAAATTTCATCTGGCAAAAAATGGAAATATATTATTTAAAAATACCTATGATACATTTATCTCAATCTGATGCTCGCTGGTCAAAAGTAACCCTTGGCCAATCTCAATTCACTATTGGAAAGTATGGATGCACGACTACTTGCATTTCGATGCTTTCAGATTATTTCCAATGTTTTCAACCTCCCGACCGAATTGCCAAAGAGTTTGCTAAATATACATCGGATGGTTTAATTCTTTGGAATACTATTTCTTTGTCCCACATGGCGTTCGAAACTCGCGGATTGGGGAATAACATAGATTTCATTCAAAACGCTTTAAAAGACCCTTCCAGAGGGGTAATTTTAAATGTAAACGGTGGTGCTCATTGGGTTGTGGCAGTTCGTAAAGCTGTATTTGGTGATAGTTTTTGGGCATTAGACCCCTGGGATGGGAAAATGAGAATCGCTAAAAATGTAGTAGGGTACGCATCTTTTAAACTTAAATAATATTATAAATTAATTTTCCAATATTTATGACAAAGCCTTTTTCATTATCAAAAACAGATATGGTTCACTGGGTACGAGCTTTTGTGGCTTATTCATTCGGGGGTCTATTGGTGGGAGTTGGAGTAACCTTGGAGCATATAAACCTTGGAATTTGGACCTATATATTGATTGCTCTGGGAGGAGCATTAGCAGATCTTGGAAGACGTTTTATTACTGACACTCAAAATCAACTTGTTTCAGAAACAAAGGTAACAACCACCATTACTTCAACAGATCCGCCGCCAGTACCAATTAAAGCTGAATAAGTGGTATTTTTGGAGTTAGAACTGTTTTTTGGATTATTCCTAGATGGCATCTTTTGCATTTCTTATACTCAGGTCTTGATACTGGCCCTTTGCAAATTTCACATTTATATTTTTGTTGGTGAATTTTGGATTTTATCGCACCATAATGGCTTGAAGTACAACCAACTGAACAAAACTTTGACCGCCCTCTGTTCACCAAACATTTTTGAACCGAAAAGGATTTTTTACAATATGTGCATTGCATAATTGTGCGGTGATCTTTTAATGAGCATGCACGCGAGCAAAACTTAACTGGACTTGATTTATAGCTTTTTATAAGCTTATTGCATGCTTCACATCGTGAAGAAGGCGTTCCATCTCCGTCACTTATTAAATAGAATAGAATTTCAGTTCTTGGATTTTCATCTTTTTTAAACACTCTTCCATGAACTTCTAAACATTGAGCATCATCCTTCCATACTATGCCATTTGCTGCGTCACAAATCATTTTTAACATATTGTCACAATCTATTCTATGTTTTGAATCTCTATAAAATAAACATCGCAATCCAAATTCATTTTCACTGTTTGGTATTCCATTTAATTTTTCTTTCATTTTCCATTTTAAAAACTCCTCATAATCTTTTTGTCTTTGAGGATTGTATGGCCTTCCTTTAGAACTAAATCTTGGTCTTGCCTTAGATATTGGGTTTCCTTCTATGGATATAGACAAAACAACTATTTCCTTTTTTAATCGATAGGGCCATTTATTTAAATCAAAATTATTCACGTTTTAATTTTTATTGCAAATAAGCATTATATATCATCCCATTGCAGCCAAGTACTATTCCAGAAATTTCATTATATGAAAGTTTATCAGAATAGGCGAAATTGTGATTTAAATTTTTATCATCAACAAACCCAAACATTACAACTGCCCCCTTATTTTCTGGAAAAGTTTTTTGAATGGTTTCAACAAAAATTTGAGCAATCTTCATGAATTGTTCATGTTTTAATTGTTCTTCACTATTCATAAACATAAATTTTGATTAAAATTCGTCACAATGATCTTATAACGAATTTATTAAGTCCACAACGAGACTTTCTAGGAAAATAACCATATCTGACAATGATTTTTTTGTATCCTCATCCAGGTCCTGATCCTCTATCATTTTATTTAATTCTCGAATTTTACAATCCAATCTGGTGATAATTTTTTGAGTTTGCATAATGGTTTAAAAATGATTTAAATAAATCCTTTCTTGATTCTTGCAGTATCGTAAGTCTTTGAGTCTTTTGTTACCCATTTCACACCGTTAAATTTTGCGTTATTGATGCGGATATAGCCGCACTTATAGCATACATAAATGCCCGCTTTCTTCGTTGTAATATGGGGACAAGTATGTTTCATAAATTTTCATTCATTATCATTTCAGCTCTGATTTTCCCTACGACCCGTATGAGATCACTTTTAAGGCGTTTAAATTCTTGAGAGGCATAAGTTTCCACAAGTCCACCCGCAACGCTTCTAATACGTAGCAGGGTAGCTCTATAGATCGCTTCGGGGCTTTGGATCATTGGGGCGTTGAGTATTTCATCGAAGCCATCGTCTGGGTTTGAGTGGCGATTAGTCATTAAGGAGTGTTGATAAGTGATGCTTGTGCTCCAAGTTTTCCATCACCATTATGATAAAAAGAAATAGTTACCTCTTGATCAGCAGTTTCAAAAGGATATTTTCTCCTACCAAGTAAACTCAAAAACATTTTCCACAAATTGCCCCAACTTACTTTTAACGCTGGCAATTTAGTGCTGAAAAAAGACCTTTGCCATCCATTATTTGCCTGTTGAGTTTCAACTTTCATTTCTAGAATTTTTGGCATATTTGGTTTGGTAAAATAATAAAAATCGTGAATTAAATATTTTTTGATAAATTTACTCTTTAAATTTTTTACCACTCCTTCCAATTATATCGGGATAGAGTGATGCTACCATATCTGATTGAAAATATTCTTTGGTATCGATATTCATCATGGTTAAAACGCCTTCCCATCCAGCTCCAGTATCAAGCAGAATAACATTGCCGCCAATATGAGGCTTATTTTTTGGAAGGTGCGAAAAATTATTGACGGTGGTGTGGCCAAGATAAACTTCTAAATATTCATGAACTGTAAATGGAATTGGATTTCTGCCAAGTTCTCCAGCTGCCTTTGTTGCTAAACTTCGATCCCACATAAAAGTTTCTGGTTCTTGAGCGTCAATTTTGATACCACGATGAAAACCACCGTGCAAAAAGATGCGATTTCCCTCGTCAATATAAACGTAGCGAGCTTTTTTAAAATATTCTTCACGATGCTTTATCATCAAATCTTTTCTGTTTAGATATGCCTCAATTGTCGCTTTTCCTCCTTGATCTTTCCAAATATCAGGCGCTTGTCCTAATTCAAACCACTTCCACGCCCAATAGTCATGATTACCCATAATGGGGATCATGTGTTTTATTTTTAAGAGTTCTTCAACAACTAGCGGCGTATCCGGCCATCCATCCGCTACGTCGCCAAGCACAATCAATTCATCATTATTATAATCGAATTTTGACCGTTCAAAGACTTGCTTTAAAGCTCGATAATTTCCATGAATATCTCCAATTGCATATATTTTAGTCATAACTTTTTTAATAAATATCAGTTAAGTTCGGGACTTTCGGGGTTGAGGATTTTACCTGATAAAACTACATCATGATTATTTTGTTCTTTATACCTTTTAGCCAAAATTTGGCAATCGTTGCACGAATTAAAAATGCAAAGCGGGGCTTCTTTTTTAACAGCCGCCACCCTCTCGTCAGCTTCGTGGCCTTTGGCGGCTAGAAGGTTGTCGATCATATCAATCACATAATCTGCGGATAAGTCATAATAAAAAGAATGTTCATTTAAATCTTTTCTCCAATTTTCCAAAAGCTCGCGATCTTCTTGGGTGAGGGGGGATTGATTGTTGTTTTGCATAAATCTAAAAAGTTAAAGTTTAATTTCAACGGTGACGATAGTATCATTTTTGCTTCCACCATGAGCGATATTCATTATTTCAAGAATTTTAAATCCCCGAGTTTTTCCAAAACCATTGGTATTCCATCCAAACGAAATTGCATAACCACCTTGTTTAATTTTCCCACAAAGTTCGCTTTTTACCTTTTCATAAAAAGACATCGACGTATCCCATTGCGTAGCTTTTTTGCCGATAACTTTATAATTTTCACTGATCTGACGAAAAGAATAAGGTGGATCAAAAAGCACACCATCATACCGGCCGGTCAATTGTCGGGAGAAATCTACAGCTTCCATGCAGAATTTAGCTTTGCGCTCTGGGTTGTGGTCGTTTGTGATCTCGGCCGGTGAAAATTTGCCCGCAAACGGATCAATCCAGTTTTTCCCATCACCCACATATTTTTTCAATAAAACACTGATAGGATAGATGCTGAAAGTCCATGGTGAAGGCATTGCCCATACCCTGGTAAACTCGATTTCCTCAGTTCGATACCTTCCCTTGTAAAGTACGCCACCTCGTGCGGATCGTGGTTCCTCCGCAAGTTGGGCTGGTTTCGGGGATTCGGGGGCTGGAGGTACATCTTTTCGACATTCTGAACAGTATGGAAAGCATCTTTTCACAAGACAATTGCAAGGTTTTGCCTCAGTAAAATATCGACAATCACCTTTGTGATGATGGCACCTGCACTCGCTGAGTTGTTTTTGGGGGTTCGTCATTTTGAAGTTTTGTTATCAAGTAAAAACCCAAATTCCGATTTAGGCAAAATAAGCATTGCCTTATTCACATGCGGATTTATCACAATATCAATGCCATTTCGCGCTGCGAGTTCCATTATCATTTTTGTGATTTCTTCGGCATTGTATTTCTTTTCCTCCTCTCGGTCGCTGGGGGTGGGGGTTTTCATTTAAGAATAAATAAAAGGATAAAATACAAGGCCGTTGCGAATAAAGCTATGGAGAGTAAGAAGTTCTTTCCACTACCATTTTCACAAATTGCACCAATAAAAAACATACCGAGAGTGAAAATAACTAAACTAATCAATTTCATAAAGTTGGGTCGTTAAGGGCCTGTTGAATTTCTTCTGATACTATATCGAGATTTTCTGGTTTGCCCCTCATTGCTGCTCCAACACTAATTTTTAAACGAAATTTAACAAACGAAGTACACCTTTCCCGCTCCTCAGACCTAGCCTTCTGGTCGGTGGCGTGGAGGAGGGTTTCAATAAAAGTTTTAAATTTCCAAATTAATTTCATATTTAATGGCCGTATGCCACGAATATGCTGTGCAAGATTTTTATCAAAATCTTCCTCCCAATCCTCCCCATGGTCTTTTTTGCTGGGCTGGGAAAGGATGGAGCAATTGAGGCATATTGTTTGATGTTTTGGGTAAGGATAATCAATCCGATCACCGCATACTTCACAGATAAAAAATGGCATTACATTCTTTTTGATTGCTTCGATGTCCGGTTGGGAAGAACTCATATCAATACACTGACTTTCATCAATTTTGATTGGTCTAAAATATGATGGGCAACATTTATTACAAAAGTTTTTAGGCCCTCGACGTGCTTCTGTTAGAGTTGTAGCGTCTGTACCACACACATCACATTTCTCCTGCGCGGGCTGGTTGTCTTTATTGGTGGGCAATCCTTCATCGCTCACCACATCACACGAAGGCCTCTTACACTCTGGATTGGTGCATTTGTGGTAATAAGTACCTTCTGCACTACCAACCACCGCTACAGGCCAACTGCAGCAATCGGATACTTTGGGGAAGTGTTTTTGGGGTTCTTGGTTCATAAAGGTCTATTATTAAGCAATTTGAGAAGCAAGCGGGTAAACCACGAATCTGAATTAAACATTCTAGACTTGAAAACCCTCTGGCAATCCCAGCATGGATAAAATATCCAATCTGGATTTGCCGAGTAAACAGCATGGTTTTTCTTACATAGCCAGCATAAAAGCTTGTGCGTTTGAAGTCCTAGCCCGATTGGTTCAATCATAGGATCGATAAGTTTTTCACTCATGGCAGCAATTGGTTAAGGGGTAGGGGAATTAAGTAAATTTATATTTCCATTGTTTCTTTTTCAACCAATATTTTTGTGATCTTATCGGCAGTTCTTTGAATTTTAATTCTTTTCCCCTATAGCGTAGAAAAGCACAAACCACCATCATCTTCGATTAAAATTTCACCCGCTTTTATAGCTCCACCTTCTCCTGGCATATCCTTTAATAATCTATATTTTTTCATAGTTTAAAAGTTATTGATATTTCGATATGTAGAGCCCTGGCAATTCTTTGCATCATTTTGAGGGATGGTAGGTTTTGTCCCAACTCAATTTTAGTGATATTGGCTGCCCCAGTTTTTACTCTATGAGCAAGTTGTTTTTGGGTAAGATTACAAGCTTTTCTCCTTTGCCGCATCAATATGCGAAATTCTTTGAAGGTACTCATTTTGATTTTTTAACAGCTTTTCTGGTTTCGGTCGGGATAGGTTTTTGATCAATTTTCATATGGTCACGATGTGCTTTCTCCATTGCACCCATGAATGTTTTAAGTGCGTTTCCAGCCACGCGGTGTTGATGAACTTCTCTGAGTACCCAACCGGACATGAACCCAGTAACAAAACATGATATTGCGAACGCCATGATGAGATAGAATAACGACATATTGTTTTGATAAAGAAATAAATTGTTTTGAAGACTAATGGGCGGCGGCAGGGATTTGACGAGAGCTTGCTGAGCCAGCTACTTGTATAGTCACCCCACATGTCGCCGGTTGCGCTTGGCCTAAGTGACAACTCTGCCTTTTCGATGCGTTACTGCTTCCGCCACGCCGCCCATTAGTTTTCAAATATTATTATTCCAGGTTCTTTTCTTATCTAGTTCCTCCTTAAAGGCCTCTTGCCCAATGCTGACAACTTTCCATTTGAAAGTTGGATCTTGGTCTTTGAGAGTGACGATATTCCCAATTTTAAGTTTTTTATCCAAAAAGGCTACAATAGAACTTTTGCCATCCATGCTTTTTAGAGTGTACTGAGTAAGTAGTTTTGACATTATGATTTTGAGATTAAAAATTTATATTCTTTGCATCTTTTCTAACTTCCCGACCCGAATTCCATCGCCACAAAAAATGTATTCTGCCCCTTATAAACTGTGAACGCCGTTGCCACGCCAACATCCCTATAGACTGTTTGTAAAATATTCGCCTTATGAGTTGCAGAGTTCATCCACGCCGCTATGATTTCTGGCGCCGTTTTAAATAATACAGCTAAATTCTCACCATCTAAGGCAGAATCGTATCCAGCCTCAAATCTGATTGAATCTGCGGTTCTTCCTGACGGGCTGGTATGCGCGAAATAATTATTTTTGACCATATCTTCAACTTTGAGCTGCGCAGCTCTATTAAGGGCAGAATTTGGGGTTAAAACATCAAGACCTGCTTTTAAGCGTTCTTGGTTCACTAGGGAAATGAGCGTGTTGTTGAACGCCTGTCCCATTCCTGAAATATTTTGTGGAACTTGAACTGGTACAGGTGGTTGTTGAGTTGGTACTGGCGTTTTAGGATGTGATTCTACGGCAGGCTTGACGGGTTTTTGTGTATTTTTTACTGGTAATACCTGTGTTGTAAAACTTGTTTCGGTTGAACTTAATTCAACAAATTCTGGGTTCGTATTATCCTGCGAAGCTGCAAATAAAGCTATGAAGAGACATATGAGACTAAAAATGATAATTCCGACTGGAGATTTTTTGGAGGGGATTGATGTTTTCATAATGTGAAATTAATGAGTACGTTTACATATTATCATATGATAATATCTGACGCAAGTATATTTTTTAAATTAACGATTTTGTTTATACAATGAGATATCTTGCGCCAATTCTGTTTCTAATGTTGCTTTGATTGCTTCTAAGATATATTTTGGCAGTATGGCACTCTTCAAGTGGTAAACAATTCTACATAAATTTTGTAATATTTCATCGTTTCTGCCAGAAAGGGCCAAAGCTGTCCCCATTTGAGCAATGAAAGTAATTTTTTCTTTTGCTGCAGCTTCATGCAATTCCTGAAATTGTTTCAGCAATTTTTCAGAAGGTGGATTTTTCTCTATCCCTTTACTTGAAATGGTGATTCCGTATGACATAGAGTTGTAATTAATTATTAGCAATTATTATCAACAGTAAAAGAAGAATAGAGATAATCACGATGCCAACACGGCGATTTTCTTGAATTTCCTGCTGATTATATTTCTGAACGAGATTCATATTTTTTTATTAATTCATTAAGTTTTTGACCAAAATATAATGCAGCAAAACTGCTGACGAATCCACAAATCAAAGTGATGATCAGTAAAATTCTCCACATATCTGATTGTGCGCTACACAGTTGCATTTTTTTTCAATAATGGGCTAGCTTGATTGTGATTTTTTAATTCTTTGATTTCGCCCTTACTCAATGCCTCTCCTGTGCATTTCCATATGGATTTACATTTTTCGCATTGCCAATTGTTCACCCATCGGTATATGCCCATAAATTTTATTTTGACGCCAAGTAGTCTTCTAAATTTTTGAGAATTGCAATTTTTAAGTATGCATTTGTCCATAGTAAAATAAATAATTAAATATCAATTTTGATGTTACTTTTAATTTCTTTCATTCTCTTGTGGACCAAAGAGAAATCCAAAAACATTAACTTTTCCGGCTTGGCATCCAGTATCAGGCAAATCATAGCAAAATCATCTATATTGGGCTGCTGCTTGTTTTTACCTATTTTGTTGATCCATCCGTTACCTTTTTTT
>OFRG01000102.1_pt1 | contig 36156 bp, 56 predicted proteins | sample 1543071 | NCBI WGS metagenome assembly OFRG01 (sample SAMN07774222, study PRJEB24372) | wastewater metagenome | isolation source: WWTP Verbania (Effluent) | place: Italy: Verbania | collected 2015-12
GGGGGAGATGAGGGGAGGCATCTCGCCAAGGATGCGCTGCCGCGCGGCGAGACGCACCCGGATACGCCGTCACAGCCTTCTGCGGATAGGTCGCTGACATATCGCGGCTACCGCATCCACTTCGATCCTCCGCCCATCCCCACCCGAGACTGCGACTGGCATTGGCAGCATCCAGACTACGACGGCGGCTACTACGACGCGGAGGGCTCCGTCTGTGAAGGCGATCCTCGCCACGGAAGCTGCGCCAGCGTCGAGGCCTGCATGACAGAAATTGACACCCTGGAGAATGGCGAATGATCGACCATTTCGACCGCTTCGTGTTCGCTGCCCGCCTGCGGTCCGCCATTGGCATGGTGGGGCTGAACGAGAGCGAGCGCCAGATCGGGGTATCGCGCCAGAAGCTGCTTCGGTTCTCGGATGCGGCGAACCCCGTCGAGCCAAAGATCGGAGACTATCTGCGCTGCGAAGGCTGGATCAATGGTCGCCTAGGCCAGACGCCTCCACGCGAAGCACAAAGCGGAGCGACTGCGATCCTCCCCAAGCCCCCGGTTACAGCCGATGAGGGGTGGATCGAATGGACGGGCGGGGACAGGCCGCACCCGCCGTCAACCCTCGTTGAGGTCAAGCATCGCAATGGCCAGCACGACCAAGGTAAGTCCGCGTTCGCCCGCTGGTGGCATGACCCCTACGACGCGGGCCACGACATCATCGCCTACCGCCTTGTGACCCCTGCTCCCCCGACCGGGGAAGGGGGTGGGTTGTGAGCGATCTGAGAAGCGCGTCTGAAATCGAGACTGCCATTGCGAAGGTCCGCGTTGGCCGGGTCGTGACCGGCGTGGTCATGAGTGACGCTCAGCTTCAAGACCTGATCGCGGCGGGCGACGTTGATTGGCTCCAGCAGGGCAACGACGGCTACGTGGCGACCTACCTGCTCGCTGGCGTTCCCATCACCGTGGACGAGAACGACGGCAGGCTCCGGCTCTCCGTGTGCGTCCGCTGCCATGACTTCGTTTTGCCGTAGCACGAGCCAGAACAAAAGGACCAAAGCTGATGAGATGCCTGTTTTGCCGAAAAGGCCCCGCTGAGGGCGTGAACGTCTACCGGGTCAACGCGAAGGGTCAGCCCGGCGTGTGGGCTTGTAACGCACACATCGGGCGCACCGACGCCCCGCCGATTGATCCTGACGTGAAGGCGATCTGCGAGGCCATCGCTCCGAACGGGGACCAAAGCTGATGAACAGAGACGCGCTATTGCCGTGCCCGTTTTGTGGCGGAGAAGCTCAGATAATCAACATCGGCGAGGGCGAGAACGCTGGCGGCTCCTGCGTCGAGTGCGCGGCCTGCCACGCATCATCGAACGTTGAGTTTGAGTTCAAGGAAAACTTCGTCTCGAACTGGAACACCCGAGCCCTTCCTGTTGGGGGCGGGGTGGAAGAGGCGAACGAGTTCCTTGTCGCGCGGGTAAGCCAGGACGGGCGTGAAGTTGGGATCGATCACCCGACCGAAGCCGATTGGCACGACGTGCGGAGGGCGCACGTGTCCCTGCGCGACCGCCTCAATGAGCGGTTGGGCGAACAAGACCTATGCCCGTTCAAGCCAGCCGCGCGTTCTGCTGATGGTCAGGCCTCCTCATCTAAACCACGAGAGGAAAGCTGATGGGCCGGGACATCTACGGCGCGATCATGCACGCGGGCAGAAACGGCAAGGGCCTGCGCCTAACTGCCGACGAGACATACGAACTGTCCTTCGACAGCGCCATCGTAACGCGAGCTGCTGTTATTGCTCAGCGCAAAGACGGATCGCCAGTCGACCCGGCGTTAGCTTGGCCCTTTGGGGGCGGGGTGGAAGACGAGGAAGAGGCTTACGAGATCGGCAAGCGGGAAGGCTATGAGGCGGCGGTGTCGGACATTGACCTGATGACCGGCGGCGATGGGGAATACCGCTTCTGCACCAACGGCGACCCCGAGCGGCATACGCCTGACGCCGCCACGATGAAACAACGCATCGCCGACAGGTTCGCCGCCCTCTCCCCGCGTTCTGCTGATGGTCAGGAATGGCTCGCGGCCAAAGATGGGGCTGCCGCCCCGCCGCAAGCACCCGTCGCCGGTTCCGAGGATTCTGCTTCCGATGCGTGAGGAAATCATTGGAGACTGCCGCCTGATCCTGGGCGACTGCCGCGACATTCTCCCGACGCTTGGGCCGGTTGATTGTGTCGTTACCGATCCTCCGTATGGGATCGACATAGCCGCCGCATCGACGATTGGCGCGACCGGCAGGAACGGCAACGGACACTGGCTAGGCGCGAGAACCGTGAAAGAATATGGCGTCTCGGATTGGGACGCCAGCCCCCTAACGGCGGAACAGTGGGCTCTCATTCGAGCCGCTGCGCCGCACTGGATTGTCTGGGGCGGAAACCATCTGGCGGACGTGCTTGGCAGTTCGGCGGGCGTGCTGGTCTGGGACAAGAAATGCCAGAACGGCTGGGATGACACGTTCTCCGAAATGGAGATGGCGTGGACTAATATCTTCACTCGCGCCAAGGGCTTTCGGCACCTTTGGGCGGGGGCGATCAGGGCCAGCGAACACACGGCCAACGTCCGCGAGCATCCGACGCAGAAGCCAATCGCGCTCATGTCTTGGTGTCTGCGTTTCATTCCGAACGCGCACCGCATCGCTGATCCGTTCATGGGGTCGGGAACGACGGGCGTGGCGTGTGTAATCGAGGGCCGCGCCTTCATCGGCATCGAGCGCGAGCCGACCTACTTCGACATCGCCTGCCGCCGCATTGAGGAAGCCTACCGCCAGCCCCGCCTGTTCGCGGAGCCCGAGCCCAAGCCCGTGCAGCCCTCGCTCTATGGAGATGTCGCATGAAGGCGTCGCAAGCTCATTGGCCTTACCACGGGAAGGACGCCCTTAGCGTCCGACCGAACACAAATCCCTCATCTAAACCACGAGAGGAAAGCTGATGGGCTGGATACCCGCTCTGTTCGTGATGATCTGCTGCTTCCTCGCCCTGATTATCGGCAACGCCTACTTCGGTGACCACCATGACCAATGATGAACTAGAGGCCGTTAGGGCGAGGGCTGCGAAGGCGACGCCGGGTCCGTGGGAAGCTGACCACGGGTGCGCTAAAGGCTACGGGCCGGACGCGTGGGCGACGGTGGTGGCCCCGGAAGGCAAGGTGTTGTTCGACACGATCAACGGCGGCCACGTGCTGCTCACCGATCCTGACTACGAAGGAGAGTGGCGAGACGAGACTGGCGACCTGAACGCCACCTTCATCGCCCACGCCCGAACCGACATACCCGCCCTTCTGGATGAGGTGGAGCGGTTACAGCACGACGTTGACCGCGCCCGAGAGGCACAGGGCGAATTGCTGGCACATGCTGAGAGGTTGGCCGGGGCTCTTACCAAGGGGCTGGAAGTGTCCCTCATGCGTGGCCCGCAGGACGATACAGACACGGCGGCGCGAGAGTTTCGAGACCAAGCCCGACAAGCCCTCTCTGCCTACAGGGGAGAGATGAAGTGACGGGAACAATCCGGGCTTCCTGTGGCCACGTCCTGAAGGATGACGAGGAAACGGTCGGCGTCATCTACGGCGGCGAAGACTGTGACGCCGTAGAGGGGTTCGTTCCCTGCATCCACTTCGCGTCCTTTTGCCCGGCGTGCGCCGAGGATGCGAAGGCGTGGCCGACGTGGTTTCCAGATGTCGAGACAGCCGAGGCATGGCTGGACGCCCAACCCCAACCAAAGGACTGAGACATGACGATGGTAGAGAGAGTGGCGAGGGCGCTGTGTGATGCACGCGCGGGAGGGCACCCGTTCCACTTCGCCCCCGACCACTGGGAAGGCCTCGCCCGCGCCGCCCTGACCGCCCTGCGCGAGCCTAGCGCGGATATGGGGTTGGCCATGCTGGACCAGCTTGAGCCGGGCTCCATGCCGCGCTCCATGCCGGTCTGCCGCATGTTCACCGCCGCCATCAACGCCGCACTCTCTGAAGGAGAGGGGTAAGACCGTGAGCGCCAACGAAAAAGGCCCGCCACCGAATTAACGGGGCGGGCCAAGTTCGCAAGGGTCGCCGGATGAGTGGCGGGTAGGAAGGCTAGACTAGCGGGCTAGGTCATTGGGCGCAAGCCGTGGCATAAGCGTGAAGCTCCTGGTCATGCGCTACCCGCTGCAACCGTCCGATCAAAAGTAGCTTCACCCGCTCTACATGCGACGGCGCGTCTCTCAGCTTCTCGTCGGTATCGGCAAAGTCTGGTTCTGCTGGCGGGGTTGCCGAGCAGGGCGAATGCACAGGCACCTGAACTTCTACGGTTCGCACGGTCGGTTCCGACGTGGTGGCGCAGGCCGTGAGCGACAGGGCGAGTATGCCCGAAAGCGCTTGCGCGGTAAAGGATTTCATGGTCTACTCTCCGTCCGGTTGCTGGGTGTGACGGTAAGCTCGAAGACGGACACGGTGCTGACCGCCCGTCATGGATTGAGCGGTGTTCGCCCATCTTTTCACAGGGTGCAGGTTCGAATCCTGCCCAGACCCCAGCGACCTCATCGAACCGACCGCAAAATCAGGTCGTCGCCGCACGCCTGTTGCGACACCATCCCCCGAATAGCCTCTGCCCTCCGATTAGCCTCTACAGCCCCAGCGCGGGCTCTACGCATGGCTTCTTCACCTTCGCGGGCTCTACGGGCGTCATCGGCACGCATGGCCTCCACGGCGCTGTTTTGGGCCTCTACGGCGGTTTCCAGCGTAATCCTGTTCGACTGACACCGGGCATAGTTGGATATGGCTGCATCACGTTCGGCGGTCAGCTTGACGATCTTGTGCTTCAGGCCCGCGTTCGAAACCGCCCCGGCCACAAGGAAGCACGCCAGCGCAGCGCATAGAACGCCTAGCGCAGCCTTGGGAATGAAGTTCCAGAAGCCTTGGAGGGCGAAGAGGAACATCAAGGCGCTCCTAGCTGCATATGGGGTCCATCATTCCAATCTCGCCCCGGATGCCGTTCGTTGTAGGCGAGCATGGCTGAGCGCATACCGCCCCAGCCCGGCGGAAGGGTGCGAAGGTCGCGGTCCCATACGCCGCCCCAGACAACCGCCTGACCGGCTTCGATAGCGACCTCGCGCCACGCGGCGGCAATCTCAAAGAACGGGTAGCGCACCGTTCCGTCAGGATAGGTCACGGGCCAGCCAAACTTGTTCTCGCCCCACGTAAACGCCCCCTGAATCCAAGGGACGCAATCGACCGCATGGCCGTAGCCATCTGGCTTGATCAGGTGGTTGGAGTTCATGGTCTTGGAGAAGCCGAGGCGGACCTTCTCGGCCTGCTGCTGCTTCGTCCTGGTGAGCGGTTCTGTGAAGCCCCAATCGACCGTCGAGCGGGCAATCGCCGCGTGGGCCAGCTTCACCATCGTCGGGTGAAGGTGCGCCATGTTGGCGATGCTCTTGGGGCCAAGCTTGAACGTCAAGGCGACGACTCCTGTATCGACGGCGGGGTTGGCGGGGGCGGGGGCGTCGGGCCAGCCACAACGCCACCAAACCCTATCTTCATGCCGGGCGCAACGGATGCCGCGAATTGAGCCAGTTGGGTCAACGTCGAGCCGCCGAAATAGACGGAATAGACAACGACCGCCTCAACGACCAATCCAAGCCCGAGGTTGCCGAGGTAGGCCGCGCCGGGCGACGCCCACACGATCCAGCCGATAGTGACGTGAGCTGCGACCACGATAAACCACGACAAGACGCGCCGCCAGAACCACAACCCGAGCTTCGGAAGCTTGATGCCGAACAGGGTCACAACCCAAACGCCTTCTTTATTTCAGTAGCGAACAGGCCGCAGAAGAACGCCGCCGCTGCCAAAGCGCCCGTCAGCCAGATTTGGAAGTCGCGGACGCCCCGAATATCCTTGCGGAACTCAACGCACGTCGTCTTTAGGTCCTCGACCTCTTTTTCGAGGTTTCGGAACTTCACGTCCGCTGCTGTCTCGCTCATCTAACGCCCAAGCCAGCACCAAACCCCCGACGATCAAGCAAATGGCTGATAACGCGATCAAGCACGTATCCCCCACCGGGAAGCGCAGCAGCCACCAACTGACCCGCGAAAAGCACATCCAGAATAGCCGAATAACGACTAAACGCAAGAGTTGTCGGTTGCATCCAGAACGCCCAATGCGCGCATAGGCAGGCCCCAAACAGCAGCCCCACGGTCGCCTTCCACACCTTCGGGCGCATGGCCCAGCACGCGGCCATGACCGACAGGCCGATCAGGTCGATGATAGGATAGGCCCGCACGCCGTCAGGAACGCCGTAGAGTGCGATAAGCGAGTTGGACGCCCACCAGCTAAACAGGAGCATCAGGGACACCCCAGCCGCGCTGGCGAACCGCCCCGGCTCTTTGCGCCAAGCCGCTACGGACAGCCCCAAAACGGCCAGCGATGCTATGCCAAAGCCCATCATGCGCAGATGGCTCCGGTTCCCCCGGTGTTGGTGTATCCCGCGCTGGCCTCGATGGCTTCCTCAAGGTCGCCGGTCGTCATCTCGAACTCTTCAGCGAGCGCAACGATATAGGCTCCGACGTGCTGGCGGACCCGTTCGGCTTTCACGTCAGGAAGGCCCGCAGGTTCCAGCGCAAAGGCGGTCTTGAGCGTGGCGCAGACAGCGCCCCATGCGTTCAACTGGGCTGTGGTCGGGGTCGTCATTGGTCAAGTCCTCCGAAGGGTAAACGCGCGACTAGGTTACTTGTGCCGAACACAAACCACGTGTTAGATTTGCGCCATGAAAAAGGTTCTTATCAACCGCCTTGGCCACCGCTACACGCGCCTTGTCGTTATAGCCCGAGCGCCGAACCGACGAACGAGCGCGGCGTGGCTTTGCCGCTGCGACTGCGGAAACGAGGTGGTTGTTCCTGCCGAGCGCCTTCGCAACGGCCAGAATAAATCTTGCGGGTGCCTGCACTCGGAAACGTCCCGCGCTACCGGGCTCGCCAACAGGGGCCGAAGGAAGGCCGATGGGAAAAAGAAAAGCCCGCTCTATTCCGTCTGGACCGGCATGAAGGGTCGATGCGCGAACCCGAACGGGAAAAGCTTCCACAACTACGGAGGCCGAGGAATATCTGTTTGCGAGGCGTGGGTCGCTGACTTCGACACATTCAGAGCGTGGGCCGAAGCTAACGGTTACGCGCCGGGCCTGACGATTGAGCGCATCAATAATGACGGAAACTACGCGCCCGAAAACTGCCGATGGGCTACAAAGCTTGAGCAAGCGAGAAACCAGCGACGCGTCCCCGCTTCGCCCGACGGAACGCCGTGGTTCCTTGTGGCGAAAGCCAAAGGCATCCCAAAAAGCGCATATAGGATGCGTGTGTTTAGGGGAATGCCGCCCTCGGAGGCCGCCACCAGAGAGGTTTTGGAGCGCTACCGTCACTAACTTATACCTACGCTCCCGTAGACCAGCCAATTATCCGCCGTGACCTGAACCAGCGTTCCACAGCCGTATTGAGCAACAGAACGGTTGGCGTCAGCACCCGCAAGGCGCAGGACAACACCGGCCCCGCGAGCGATGGTTACGACACCGCTTCCCAAGTTTGCAATCGAGATGCGACAGCCGATGGGATATTTGGTCGTGGCGTTCGGGCTGATCGTCCAGGTGTGGGCTGAGCCTGACGTATGCGTGACCGTCCTGCCCGGCGCGGCGTCCTGAGCGATAAAGGCGTAAGTCGCGTCCTGAACGTTGTTGGGCGCGTCGGCGTAGGTGTTGGTCGAGTTCACCCCGGCGCTGACCTTGATCGTGTGCGGCGTGTTGATCGGGCCGAAGTTGCTTTGCGAGACGTTGGCCTCAACCGTCAGGCCGGTTCCACCCACAGCGGCAGGCGTGTAGCAAACCTGATCTGCCATGTTGATGTAGATGCTGGAGCCAAGCGTCGTCGCCTGGATTTTCCAGAACTCGCCCGCAAAGCCGGTCGCCGGGCCAATCGTGGTGGCGCGGTCAATCGTAACCGCCCGGCAGTCCTTCAGCCGGTTAATGACGTTCGTGGTGTTGGACTGACGAACGCCGCCGTAGATATGGCCTCCGGTCAGATTGTAGAGGTCAAGCGCTTCCTCATCACAGCCAACGCCGGTCACGTCGAACGTGCAGTTGGTGAGCGCGGGCTTGCTGTTCGCCGTGGTCAGGCCCTTCCTGCCGTTGGTGTAGTGCAGGCGGAAGCTGGAATTGCTGCACGTTCCGTCGATCTGAAGGTTGTCGTAGGTCACCACGTCGGAAATATCGAGTTCCAGCGTAACGTCGCTGAACACGTCCGAAACCGCCGTCCCAAGCCTCGCGCCGTAGAGCAGCGGATTGCTGATCTGCATTTGAACTACGATGCCGCTGATCGTGCCGTCGCAGTCCGAAATCCGCAGGCCGTAAACGCCCCCATCAGCCCGCACGTTGTGGACCGAGCCCGTCGAGCCTTGGTAGTAGACCGTGACCAGTCCGTCCTGCGCGATGTATTCGCCTACCGTCGCATAGCGCGGGCCGGTGATGATGCCGTTGCCGAGAATGTAGTCACGGCAGCGCGGCTTGAAGCCAGCCGTCAGCACGGTCCAGTCAAAGTCGGTCACCACAAGGCGACGCGAGTCCCGGTGGTTGCCAGCGATGGACTGCCAGCACCCGCGAGCCGTCGAGCCGTGGATCGTGATAAGGCCCGGAACCCCCCGGAAATAGTCGAACGCCACCGAAGACGAACCGTCGCCATCGTTCAGGTGGCGAGAGTTGATGCACAACGGATCGTATTCAGACACCGAACCCGCCGCCTTGGCATAACCCCCATACTGCTGAGAGTCGATATGAAGCGGAGAGTTGATGTATTCACAGCTTTCGGTGCGAACAACCGCGCACATACGATGCCACCCGTATTGCTCGCAATCAATGAAACGAACCCGGCGAAGCGTCAGGATGCACCACTTGACTTGCAAGCCGATGTCGAAAAGCTGGCTGGACGTGTAGTAAAGCGCCGTCCCCGAACCCACGGCGGACAGCTTGCTCAGGTCGTATCCGGAACCACGGATGGTCAGGTCGGTAAGCTCGATTTCCGCCAGCGTGACCGGGGCAATCTCCACCGTGAACGTGACCCCCGTGTAGGACAGCGGGTAGTTGTCCTCGATGGGCTCGTTCAGATAGATCGTGGTTCCCGATACCCTATCGACGCCATAGGGTTTCAGTTCGCCCTTGGTGGCGTTGTAGTAGCCCGCATAGCGCCACGTAACCGTATTGTCGGTCACGAGGGTGACGCTGTTCGATGACGTGAAGGTGGGGGTTGAAGAACCCGTGGTTCCCGCCGTGCAGCAAATCAGGATGCGCGCGGAGGCATCAACGCGGATCGCCCCGAGAGCCACGGCGGTCGAGGCCGCCCAACGCTGCTGTTCGGCGCTGTTCGCATAGTCGATGTAGTAGAGAACCGCAGAGCCGTCAGTGACGGGGTTGGAAATACTGGTCGGGGCCGTCGCACCAGTCGTTCCTGCCGTCGTGCAGATATACCAGTTGCCGTTAGCCCAAGTCAGTTCACCCTTGGTGATGGCCGAGGTCGCCGCCCAGACAAATTTGGCCACGTCCGCAATGTGCGGGGTCGCCCATTCCGTGGAGCGGATCATGATGTGACCCTGCGCGAGATACGGCGTCAGGTCGCCCGTGGCGGGCACCGTGGTTGCGCCCTTGGACACGCCTACGCTGATCGGGTTCCACGCCCCTGGACCCGTTCCCGTGGCCGTAATCATGCCCGTAGACGCCGCCCAATCGGTATCGGCGGAGAAGTCTAGCTCCGTCAGGTCCATGCCTTGCCCGACAAGCGGAGCGCCTTGCTTGAGGACAAGCGACTTGTCCGACATGGCGAGGGTAGCGGGCGGGAGCTTCAGGACGCCTGGCGTGGCCGTGATGGTGTCGATGTAGCCGTTGAGGGCCGGAACATCTACGTCGGTTCCGGTAAGAACGCCGGGGCCGTTTTCGAGGTAGTAAACGCCGGGCTCTCCGGACGTATCGACGGCATCAACCACGATGGGTTCGATATTTTCGAAAGTATGCACGGGGACGCCAAGCGCCGTGTCCCATTGGATATCGTAGCTGTAGGAATCCGGCGACCAGAAGTCGGGCAGCCGGCCAGCAGCATCCGCAATGACGGGGTTCTCCAGCGGATTAGTCAGCGCGATAGCGTCAGCCTTGGAGCCGAACACGTCCTGCAAGGTCGTGGTTCCGGCCTCGTAGAAGCTGAACGAAGCGCCCTCCATAACAGCGCCGTTTTCGTTGAGCGCGGGGTTGCCCCAGAATACGAGACGACCGGCCATCTACTTCCCCACTTCCGGCTTGGGCAGCGCAACAAACTTCCCCGCCTCTTTTTCGTCGGCAAACTTGAGGGCAACCGTCCACGCGGGCTTTTCCGGATCATCCCCCGCGAACACCCGCCGCAACTGGCCGGGGAACACGCGGAAGGCCTCAAGCTCGGGCGTCAGGTCTTGGAGGGCGATGTTGACGTGGTAGCCGGGCTCGTAGCCTAGCAGGGTCTGCATCCCTTCCTTGTCGGGCTCCGACAGGATGGGGATTGCGATGTCGGGGTCTAGGGTCATGCGAACAGCGCCTGAAGGGCCGCGTCTGCGTAAGCGACGGGGTAGATCACCAGCTTTTCGATGTAGGCGTTGGCAGAGCGCGCGCCTGCTCCACGGTCGCCAATGACGATCTGGGTTGTGGTCGGCATGGTCGCAGAGGTGTCGGTAACGACCGTGCCGCCGTCGATGCAGGCCGCGCAGTCGTTGAGCGCGTAGCGCATGGCGAGGCGGAAGGGCGTGCCGCTCGTTACGCTGGGGCTTGGAGCAAGGTTCGCCTGCGTCACTCCGCCGTCAATGACGAGGCCGCCGCCGCTTGTGTTGGCCATGGTGAGGGCGGCAATCTCATTGGTCGTTCCGTCGTCAAGGGCGATCAGATAGCCGGTGCCCGTCGCGTTCGGCAGGCGCGTCTCCTTCGCCGCCAGCGTCGTGGCGAGCGTATTGGCGTAGCCGGTGATCTTGGCAACATCAGCCGCCCGCGTAGCCGATGCCGTGGTGGTGGGGATGTAGCTGGTGGCGAAGGCTCCGGCTTCTAGTTGGGCTCCCCAGAGGCGACAGTATTGCCCGGCCTCGGGGAACCCGACAAAGCCCGCATAGACCGAGATTAGATCGCCCGACGTGATGCCCGACGTTACGGTGATGCAGATGCGATACCAGCCGTTTGCCAGGGTCTGGATAACGACGCCGGTGGAGCCGTACGTGTAGGTGAACAAGCCCGTACCGTAGTCGACCGTGCCGCCAACCAGATTGGTCGCCGTCGTGCCGTTGCGCACCAGAAAATAGTTGGCCCGCGTCGGGCTTGAACCCTGCTTGGCATAGATCGAATAGGTGCAGGACGTGGCGGCGAGCGCGGCGGTTTGGTTTAGGACGTTGGACCCGCCGGCGGTCGCCGTGTCCGCCGTCATCGTCCCGTCAGGCGCGACCGTGTCGTCAGTGCTGATCGTAAAGCCCGTCGTCGCCCAGGTCGTGGCGAAGTTCTGGCTTTGCAGCAGCAGGTTCGTCCGCGCTTCCTCTACCAGCAGCCCCTTGTCCGTGATCCTCGGCGCACCCGACGCAAACGCCACGAGCGCGCCTGCGACGGTTTCTGCATAGCCCGTGGAGGCGCGGGTGAAGGTCCAGCCTGGGATTGACGACGGAACACCGTAGACCGCACCCGAAAGCTGGTATTGGTTAGTCGTGAAGTTGGAGCCAAACGTAGCGCCGGGGAACGGAACCCCCAGCACAGCCACGTTCGTGTAACGGTGAGGCCTCATCAGGTGAAGTTGCCGGTCGCAAAGACAGAGACGTTCGTGCCGGTCGTGACCTTCCAGCCGGGCGTGGTGGCGTTGATGCAGTTGGCTTCAATCGGGACAAAGAACGGGACAAGGCTGCTCACGCTGGCCGCACCGCCCGTGAACACGGTGATGTTCGAACCGTTGCCGTCGATGATGCTCACCGCGCCCGGAGACGTGGTTGCGGGGACGATCAGAAGGCCGGTAAGGTAGTCGCCTACAGCCCCCGTAGCGCCGAGGATTTGGGCGGTTGCTGACGCTGCCACGGTCTCGTATTCGCCGGACGAAACGCCCGCGACAGACGTGTAGATCGGAGCGGCGGCGGTCCCGATTTGGGTTCCCGTCGTGGCGTCGAAGAACCCGACCGCAAGGCCAGCACCGTTCGTGTCGTCCGTCTTCGGGTAAAACTTTGCCGTGGTGGTGACCGCAAAGACGGCGAGGCCACTCATCAGGTCTTTGAGGCGCAGAGCCATAGAGCATGATCCGGGATGGGTTTGCTCACCCCCTATCGGGCGGGCCATGCTTTGCCGAGTTATAGCCTCTCGGAAGGCTTTAGGCTAGACTATTGGACCGGCTGCGCTTGCTGGTCCTGTTCGGCTCGGTAGGCTTCAATACGTTGGGCGAGCGCCATCAGTGCGGGAGACTGAGCGCCTTCTGCTTTCAGGGCCAGGATGCGAGCGTTCAGGGCCTGCGGAGTGCGAGCCTCGCCGATACGGACCATCCACCGAACCACAGCCGGATTGCTCAAAGCCTCGCCGCCAGCCGCCATGACCGTCAGAAGCTTCGCGGTCGGCAGGAAGGTTCCGGGGTTGAGAAGGCCGCCACCGGAGAGAAGGTTCTGTGCGTTGACGCCGGAGCGCGACATGTTCGCTTGCGACTCCACCATTTTCAGGCGGTCGGCAACACGGGCGAGGCGGTCCAGTTCACCGGCAAGCTGTGTCGTGCGTTGGCTCCCGCCAGCCGTCGAGCCAAACAGAACCGCCCGACCTTGCGGGGACAGGTTGTTGTAGTTCGTGACGAACGTGTTGATGGAGAACGCTTCCGGGTTGACCGCGCCCACAGCGCCAGCGGTCGGGTTTCCCATGTTTGAGATAACCGTTGCCGACAGGTCGTTCCATTCTTCGGGGCGAAGCGAACGCTTGATAGACGCCAGCGCGCGAATATCGGCAGACGCCTTGCTCCCCGCCATGGAGATAAGGCGGTTGTAAACGCTCTCGCCGGGCTTGCCTTGGAGGGGTTGCAGGGCTCGCTCAATGCGGGCCTGACCTCGCGCATACGCCTGATCGGCGCGCTGTAGGGCGGCGGCGGCGCGAGGACCGCCCAAGCGCCCGGCCTCCGAAAGAATGTCAGCGGTCAACGCGCCTTCAATCCGCTTAAGCTGGCCGGGGTCGATGCCGTCGCCGCCAAGGTTGGGCGTGGTGCGCTGTTCCCGAACCCAAGAGCGGAGGGCGCGAAGGTCATCAAACGACGTGACGCCTTGGCTGTCCGCCATCGCCTCAACGATTTTCTTGACGCGCGGGTTGGTGATAAGCTCCGCCATGCGGGGAGCGCCCACGCGGTTGACGATTTCGCCAAGCACAATGTCGGTTTGCGGGGTGACTACAGGCGCATTCGGGATGCCAGGATATTGAGGCGTGCCGTCCCCATTGAACGCGCGGTCATAACGCTCCTTGGAACGCGCCGCGAAGCTGTCAGGGGCGGTCGGGTCATTGGCGAACCTTTGAGCGCCCCGCGATACGTCTTCGCCCACGTTGACCGGAGCGCGAACGGCCCCATACTCCCCGGCGATGCGCTGTGCTTCAGCCGAGGCTTGGTCAAGTTGCGTCGTCGCCTGCGCTCGCACCCGCCCACCGGCTAGTGCGTTCTCGGAAACCAGCTTTGCGGCCCCGGCGGCTTGTCGGTTAACAACCGCGAGGGACGGATCAACGCCAGCACCCTCGAAGTCCGCAACGATGTCGGCCATACTTCCGGGGCGGGCCGGGGCCTGTGGAGGGACGGGACGCGAGACAGTGAACCCACCGGACGGCGTGTTGGCCACCACGGGGGCTTGGCCGGGCGAAGGCAGGCGAGGACGAAGGAAGCCGCCAGCAACACCGGCAACGGTCCCGGCAACGTCCTGCGCTTGCTGGTCACCGCCAGCCGCACGCACAACCTCCCGCGTTCCAGCGTCAGCCGTTCCGCCCGTGAGCGACGCAATAGCCGCCTCGGGACCGAACACAGCGCCGGGCGCATACTCCATGACCTTTTCAGCCACGCGGCCCGGCATTGAGGTAGGGCGATAATGCTCGCGGTCTTCCGGGCGGATAGCATCGCCCACTTGCTGCATCAGGTTGCGGTCGTTGGGATCAAGGGTCGGATCGGAGCCAAAGCCTTCCGTGCGTTCACGGTCCAGCCGGGCGACAAAATCCCCCGCCGCGTCCGGTAGGTTGCGGATGCCCTCAAAGCCCCGCTGTAGGCCTTCCCAAGCCCCGCGCGCCGTATCCTCAAGCATACCCGGATTGTCTCGGGTGATGGTCAGGGTTTGGTTGGCCTCATCCCATGAGCGGCCAGTCTCGCCGGGTTGGGCCATATCCTGCGCGGGCGGTCGCCATTGGGCGTCCATCGCCCCGCCTTGCGTGATGGGAGAGGCAGCAACCACGTCCTGCCACGGCGGGCGAACATAGACGCCTTCGGAGACTTGCTGGTCACCAAAGCGAGGCTCTTGGCGGCTCGTGCCGGTAACCGTCGCCTCTTCGCCAGAGGGAAGCGTGATGGTGTCGCCCTCTAGGATTTCGTCGTTTTCAGCGCCACTCCACGGCATTAGCGGTTTGCCTTCTTGGTAGCGATCTGGCCTTCGGGCGTGAGATAGGAAGCCCCCACGGGTAGGGCGTCATACTGCGCTTGCGTGGTCGGAACGAACGGATTGCCGGGCGTGCCGCGTTGGGCCGTGGTTCCTCGGAAGCGGGGGAGCGCGGATTGCTGTTGCGGAGTGTAGGCGGGGCGATTGGCGGGGCGATTAGGCTGGCCTTCCGGGGCGTTTGTTCCCGCAAAGCCTCGGAAGCCCTGTTCCTGCGAATACTCGCTTTCAAGGGCGGCCTGTTCGTCGGCAATCATGCCAAGGAGCCTGACCAGCTTTTTCTCTGCGGTCGCGGGAGTATCCGTAATCAGCGGAACGAACGGCTTGAAGCGCGGGGCTTCCGATACGGTCACAGCCGCGCCCGAGCGTTCGTGAATGATAAGGCTTCCGATGTCGCCGATAGCCGCTCGCACGTCCACGCCGCCTTGGTCGATGCGCTGTTGAATATCGGGCGGCATGTTGCCGATCACATACCCAAGGCCTTGCGGATAACGACGCACCGCAGCAAGCGCATCATTCAGCTTTCTGGCGCTTTGCCCAAGGTCGATATGGCGTTGCATCGGACCGGCGGGGATGGGGCGAACGCTTCCGCGCGTCTGCCCGCCAACGGGCGTGATCTGGCCGGTCGGGGAGCGCTGGTATTGAAGCGCAGGGTCTAGGCCTTGGGCGCGCTTCTCCGCTTCCGTCAGGAAGGTGTAAGTCTCGCGCGGCGGTCCCTGAATGACGGCGGGAGCGCCGCCTTGCGGGCGAGCCTGGGGCTGCGGTTGTCCCGCTCGCGCAGGCTGGCCGAATCGGCTTGTGGGGTTAACGCGGGTTCCGTTCTCGATGACCTCAAAGTGAAGGTTCGGACCCGACACGTTGCCGGTCGCGCCGGATGCTCCAATCGGAGCGCCCGCTTGAACGGGATCGCCGGGCTTCACGCCAATGCGAGACAGGTGCGAATAGGTCGTTTCGGTGCCGTCAGGGTGACGGATGCGAACTTGATTGCCATAACCGCCCTCGGGACGCGCAGACACAACCACGCCTTCCGCAGCCGCAGCTACAGGCGTTCCGACGGGAACGGGGTAATCGACCCCGCCGTGGTTTGCGCTGCCACGGCCCATGTTGGTGCGCGGGGCCGTGCGAGGGCCGAAGTCCGACGACGTAGCGCCGGGAACGGGCGGGCGAAGCTGGATAGATGCGCCGGGGCTTGCGGGCGACGCAGGAGCCCCCGGAGCGGGGGAGCCGCCCGGAACACTGGCGACAGGAGCGGGGCCGCCCGGACCGTTGACGAGAACGGCCTCGCCCCCGGCGGGAACAGAGATGTATTCCGGCTTAGGCGCGACGGACGCCACAGCCACGTTCTGCCCATTGTAGCGGGTCTGGCCTTGCGAGAGGGTGTAGCCTTCGCGGGCCTTCAACGCCTGTTCGAAGGTCATGGTGGAGTTAACCCGCATCCGCAGATTGTCGTCGGTCGGGTCGAACGCTTCGATTTCCTCCGGCTTGACGCCAGCGGCCAGCAGTTGCGGCATAGCGGCGGCAATGGCATCCCGGCGGCGGTCGTAGGGGATATCTTGAAGGCCTAGCGCAAGCTGCCCGACCGCACCCGTTCGGCGCTGTTCCGCCGCCAGTTGTTGCGCGGTCGCTTGGCTCACGAATTGCTGGATTACGCTCGCGCCCTCAAAGTCGCCCGTGCCCAAAAGAGCATTCGCGCCTTGTTGGCCTTGGCCCTGAGCGAGTTGCGCCCCTGCATTGGCCCGCGCGGCTTGCTGAGCTTGGGCCTGAGCCTGAGCCTGCAAGGTCTGGCCTTCGCCATACATGCCGAGGCGGTAGGCTTGCTGGGCGGCTCCCGCGATGTCTCCACGCGAAAGCGCCCCGCCAACGTAATGGCGAGCGAGAATGCCGGTGGTCGCTTCCTTTGACCGTTGGTAGGCGTCCCAAAAACCCGGCATCTAGAACCCCGGAAATGCGTATGAGCCGGTCGAGTGCGGAACGGCGGCGGTTGAGCCTGTAGAGCCCCACGGATAGGCAGACAGAGCGCCAGCGGCCCCACCAAGGCCTTCCGCCCACGCATTGGCCGCGCCCATCGTTCCAGCCGCTTGGTTCTGGCCGTTCTGCATGGTGATGTTGCCGGAGTTGTTCGCGGTCTGCTGGCCGGTCGCCGTGATCTGGTTGGCCGCGTTCTGGCCATAGCCCGCGAGCGTCCCAATCCCGCCAAGCCACTTGTCCCAGTAGTTGCCGAAGGTGTTTTGCGCGTAGTCCGAAAGCCCCTTCATGGCCGCGCCGGAACGGGACATGCCTGATGCCGCCGCCGTCGAGCGGGCAGCGTCCAAGCCGGTCTGTAGCTGCGTCTGGTAGCCGGGTTGAGCCCTGACCAGATCGGGAATGTTCGACCCGCCAAGAATGCTGGTCAGGGTCGCGTCATTGGACTGTTGCAGGCTTTGGCCGTTCGGAGCGCCTTGGTAGGTGGCGAGGCCAGGTTGACCGCCGGGGCCTTGCGGCATGTCCCGCTGTTCGCCGTTCAGGCCGTTCGCGATGTTGCCGATAGCGCCGTTGCCGAACCGCTGTTGGTTGGCGGCTTGGCCCTGCTGCTGTTGCGTGGCGAACGGGTCCTGATAGCCCGGATAGCCGTATTGCATGAGCGAGAAGCCGGGCAACCCGAGGGCAGACGCATAGATGCCCTGCGCGGCCTGTCCAAGCTGGTACGACGGGCGCTGCATGGCGAGCGTCGTATCGTATTGGCGCTCCTGGAATTGAAGCGCCTTCTTCGCCGCCTTGGCTTGCTGCTTGCTCGCCTTGTTCGACGCAGACGCACTCATTGCGCCAGAGGCAAGGTTGGCCCCGGCAGTTGCGGCGGCGGTTGCACCTACCGGCATTCGATCACCTCAAAATCATCCCCGCGAAGCTTGATAATCGCATCGCCCACGTCCAAGCTTCCGCCTTCCAGAACCGCGATGGGAGCGTAGCCAGCAAATGCCGCCCACAGGTTATAGAACGCCGCTCCTTTTTCCGGCTGACCGGAACGACACATCAGAACGCACGCCCCTACAGCCCTGTGGTGGGCCGGGTCATCTAGGTGCGTTTCAAGGTCTGAACCGGCCTTGGCTTTCTCAGCTTCAAGCCGGGCGTGGAACCATTCACCGGCCTGCTCACACTCGGGATCGGCATTGCGCCAGTTTTCAAGCGTTATGGTCTGGTAGCTTACGCCACACGTCCAACCGGGCGCATGTTCAAGGCGGAATTCCTCAACGAACCCGACCCGCTTGGCGATGGCCTTGGCCGCTTCGTTGGAATCAGGAACCTTCGTCACCAGCCGGGCGCAATCGGTCCCGGCGAACATGGATCGGATCGAACTGACGGCGAGGTCGTATGCCGTCCCCTTGCCTTCTGGCAGGAACAGGCTGTGGACCTCATAGATGCACGGGACGATGGGGTGAACCACAAAGCCGCCGTGTTCATTGCTGAACGTGAAGGACTGATTGATTAGCGGGTTCAGGTCCAACGCGCCTTGGCCGCCCAGATAGGGCCTGACCTCGGGATGATTGGCGACGGCGTTGAAGTCCATGCATGGCCTCTTGAGTGAACCCGGACGGGCCATGCTTGGCGGGAGTATAGCCTTGCTTTGCGGTGAGCGCTAGACACAGAAACGCCCTCGCTAGTCTCCCGGCGAGGGCGTTGAGTTGGTCTAGGTGCGCGGCTCTTGCGCGGCCCGAAGCTGGCGCTCTTGGTCTTCTCGGGCTTCACGAGCGCGGGCGGCTTCCGGGTCTTCCTTGGCCTTGGGCTTGTCGGGCGTGTTCTCCGGCTGCTTGGACACCGGCTCGCGTTCGGTCTGGCGCTTGGTCTGTTCGTTGGGCTTCTGGCTGGTCATGGCGACCTCCGTTGATGGTGTTGGAATAACGCCCAAGGCCTAGACCGGTTGCTGGTCACCCGGCGGGCCAGCGGGCCTGCCGTCAGTCGGCGGATCGCCAGAAGTCGCAGGCGTGGTCACAGAGCCCACATTGAGCCTGTAGGGGTTATCGACGGAGGCGAAGGCGTCCAGCACGTCGGTATAGGCCTGATAGGTCACAGCCCCGCCAGCGCGCGTCGGGTCGTCATAGCTGATGTAGTAAAGCGTGGCGTAGGCTAGGCCCGTGACTTCGCCAGCGTCAAGGCTGACCGCGACCGTCAGGCTGACCCGCGTGTGGGCGGAAATGGTGACCTTGGCCGTTGCGCCGTCTGCTACACCCTGGATCGTCACGTTCACAGGCCAGCTAATCGCGGCGAGGATCGAGTTGATGGTGTTCAACTGGTCCTGCACCGTCTGACTGAACTTGTTGAATAGCTCGATGAAGTCGTAGTGCGCGGGAATGGCGGGCTGGCCGGGGGCGTCCTGAACAATGGATGCGCGGGCCGAAAGTTTGGGAAGCTCTACCGCCATTTATGAGAACCGGGCCGCCACGAACGGGGCTGAAAGGGGCGACCCGGAACACTCGAACAGGCAGCCCGTGAGGGCGGGCGGCGAAGACAAGGAACCACGTTCGCTATTCATCGTCAACCTCGCCCGAACCATACGCCGCGAGGATGACCCGTTTGCAGGGGTCGGTGATGCGAAGCCTGCACGCAAGCTGCCTGTGCTGGCCGAGGCGGGTCCACGTCACGCGGCGGTTGTAGTCGCCCCTTGCGCCTAGCTCGCGCTCCCGTCCCGCGCTCCACGTCCGACCATCGCCCGACGTAAACAGCACGGCCTTGGGAACATTCTCATAGACAGGGGCCGAACCGGTATCCATCACAACCACGATCTCATCGACCGTGAACGGCATATATTCCTTGTAGATGTAGGGCCACGTCATGTCGAAGTCGATAATCTCACCGGCTTCGGTCAGGCTGTCATCCATCAGGTAGATTTTGCCGTTCGTACTGTCCCCGAACAGGAGCTTCTCATAGCAAATGACGTGCGTGCGCGCTCGCCAGGTATCGAATCCCCACGAGCGGCGTTCATGCCAAAGCTGCGTCCGCTGGTCATAGACCACGCACCCATCAGGGTTCACAAAGCAGATGAACAGGTGGTCGCCCCATACGTGGGCATGGGCCACGGTCTGAGAGATATCCGCCCAGCCGTCGATAATCCGCGCAATGGCGGGGGTCTGGATCGGGGTTGCCGTAATCCCATCCAGCCGACGAATGGTCTTGTCGTTGGCGAGCCAGAACACGGCGTCATTGCTCACCACGGCGGCAAAGATGCCAGCCAGCCCAACATCGATAAAGAAGCCCTCAAGGCGCGTGAAGGGGAACAGTTCAGCCCCGGTATTGCGCCAAGCCTCAATCGTGGCCGCGCCCATCATCAGGACTTCGCGCTTGGACACGAGAGGTCTTACGAGACGGTCGGGGCGGTATTCAGCGGAGGCGAAGTCGAGCGGATCGTAATCGGTCGGGTCCGACAACGCCGCGAGGAAGAAGATATCCGAGTCCTTCTGGTGGAACACGAAATAGCCGTCGATCCACGCCACGGCATCAGCAGGCAGAGCATCAGGGTCAGTGACTTGCGTTACCGTGTTCAGGGTCGAATCATAGACGTAGATCGCGCCGGTTTCGGGAACCACGATGACGATGTTGGTTCCGTCCGTCGCCATGTCCACAAGGCCGGTTCCGCCGATCACGCCTAGCTCGGTCGGGGAGCCGGAAGCATTGATGCTGAACACCTTGGCCCCGCTGACAGCGTAGAGCGTGAGCGCCATCTCGATCATACCCCGGATGGGTTGGGTTCCGAGGTCGGCAAACTCCGTCAGGCCGGGGATGCCGTAGACGGGCGCGGGTTCCTTGCCCTGTGGCGTTAGCTCAAGGTAGCCGTTCAACAGCCGTTCGATGGACACGCTGGCGCTATCGGAGCGAGCCGTTTGCCTTCCGACCTGTAGCTGGACCCTGAGCGCACTCACCTAGCAACGCGCCCCGCCTCGATACCCATAGCCGCGCCCGTAGCGGATCATCGGGCGGATGCGAAGGGCGGGCTCGCGGTCATGGCCGCGTAGCTTCTGATAGAGGTCTTCTGAACGGGTAATGACACGATTGGCCCGCTCGCCCGTCTTGCCCGTAACGTCCGCCAAGCGGCCAGCGAGGCAATAGAACACCGTCTCCGTCCACTCTTGGGGAAGGTCAACGGTCTGGTCGATGTCGGTCACCGTATCCACAATGCGGGCCACGTCGGCAATCATCGCAACGTCGTCGGTCGGGATGGGCCACACGCTGATCTGGACGGAATCAGTGTGCTTGATGAACTTGTAGATGATGGGCGTGCCGGTGTCGCCGGGCGTTGGCAGGCGGTCCCATTCCTCTAGCGAGTAGCGGCGCATGGGGGTCAGAACGTCATTCAACTCCCACCGCAGCGATAGGATATCAATGATGCTCGGGGAAAGCTGGGCGGTCTGAACGTCGGCGGGCCACACCATATCGGCATCCTCTCGACGCCACAGGTTGTTGCCGTCCGCTTGCCACGACTTGAGCATCCAGCTTAGGCTATCCATGCCCTCCGCCGCATCCTCTGCGGAAAGCGGCGTAACGGCATCCTTCACGCCTAGCAGGGTGTAGGCCTTACTGACGATCTGGCGAACCGTGAGGGTTCCAGTGATTACGCCGGAAGTGGTCATGCGTTGTTCGCCGTCGCTATGGCCGCCCAGCGCGAGCCGGTGTAAATCAGGGTGCAGGTGTCGGCGGTCGAGTTCATCACGAAATCACCGCCCGGCAGGTTTATGGCCGTCGTATCCTTGACCGTCACAACCCGAGCCGCCGTCGTGGTCCGGAGCACAAGGATTTGCCCCGTGGTCCCGCCGGTAATGTCGGTCAGGTCATCCGAGGCCGCCGCTCCCTCTGTGTCCACAGTGAGAAGCACAACGCCATTCGTCACCGTAGCGATACCGGAGGCAATCACACTGGATGCCGTCGTGGGCGTGATGGCCTTCAAGCCCGACGCAACGCCCTTGGAGAGCATGTTCGCGCCCGAGACGTTGGACAGGTCAACCTCCGCTACATCGGCAGCAGCAGCCAACCCGGCATCGACCCCAGCCGCCAGAAGGTCGGCAGGGTCTACGTTGGACATGTCCTGAAAGACATAGCCGTTGGGCGGGACCTCGGGATCAACCGGCGTAAGCGTGATGGTCGTCATTCGCCATAGTCCACAACAGGGATATCAACGAACACGTTCACCGGTTGGCCGGTCGGATCGCTTACGACTTCCTCGCCCCGCATGGGCGGAACGTCGAGGCTGGGGTGCTTGGGCTCCCAAAAGCGAGACCACACACGCAGGCCGTCCCATTGCTCGCGCAGGTCAGACTGCCGAACAGTGAAGCCGCTGCGCTCGCAAACAGCCCACGGGTTTCCGTCAATAAAGCTGAAGGGCCTATCGGTTTCGTGGGTCATTTCCGCGCCGCCATTTCTCGGCCTTCGCGTAGATATTCGATAGCCCGCAAGAGAATAGCCTCGCTGTCCCGGAAGCACCCAAGTGACACATTGCAGCCACGGCAGAGCAACCCGCGAATTACACCCGTCTCGTGGCAGTGGTCCACGGCCAAGGACGCGCCGTGTTCTGCGCCCTCGCAAATGGCGCAGACGTAACCCTGTGCGGCGGCCATTGTTTGATAGTCAGCCTCCGTGATTCCGAACTTGCTGCGAAGGTGCTGGTCGCGAAACTTATGAGAGTTGCGAGAACGCCACGAACGCTTGAGAAGCGTTTCGTTCCGCTCCCCCGGCGGGCATATCGCGTCGAGCCAGATTACGTTTCCGGGCTCCCACGGACGCGACTTATCCTTTCGAAGCATCTTGTGCGTCGGGGACGGGGCCAACCCAACGTCCGCCACGAACCGATCAAAGTCATCCCACACTTGATCGCGGCCCTTGGACTTCAGGTATTTCCACCTCGCGTAGAGGGGATGCGCTCTTTTGGATTTGTCCAGCAACGGGCGGTTAGGCCAGCCCTTGGGCCACCGCTTATCGACCAGCGCGAGATGAGGCTTTGTCATGATGCACCCTAGCGCAAAACGGCGTCAGAGTAACGGATTACGCCGACAGAAGGCGATACCAAGCACCCGCAACAGCGCAGACATAGGCCGCCGTCTTGCCCGCAGCCTGAGCAACGCCGGTTCCCGTAGCCACCGCGTTGATGGTGTCGGTCGAAGCGCCATAGACCTGAACGCTGTTGGCGGTCGGGTTGATGATCCACACGATGCGACCCGCAACCGAGGTCGGAAGCCGCACGCCGTCGCCAGCGGTCGTGACCGTGGAGATGTTGTTGATCTGGCCGGTGAGCGCCGTAGCGCCCGCTTGGGTCTGCGTGGTGCCAGCGGTGATGCCGGTTTGGGCATTGGCCGTATTGAACGAGCCAGCCGGAACGGTGAGCGCGCCAATGAAGCCGTTGGCGGAATATACCGGACCTGAGAAGTGAGTGCGTGCCATGATGGCCTCCGTTGGGGGACTTGGCTAATGCTGAGCCGTCCCGGAAAAAGGGTGCGTGGTGAGAAGTCCGCCACCACGCAAGCGGTTCAGGCTTAGGCTCCCGGCGTGCCGATAGCGCCGCGCCAATCGGACCAGCCGAAGGAGTAGCGTTCGAAGCCAGCGGCCTTCAGGTTCAGGGTGTCGAAGTCGGAGTCGCGGCGGATTTCCATCGCGGTCCGTTCGAAGCCCTTGAGGCCATCCGGAACGTCGGTAGCCAAGAACCACGCATCCGAGTCCGTGAGATACGGGTTCATGACGCGCTTGTCGGGAAGGATCGACAGGGACTTGAGGGCGTTCGTGTCGTTGTCCGCAGTGCCGACGCGCTGGGTCGAGCCATAGATACGCTCAACTTCGAACATGTTGTCGGTGCTGTAGATCAGCGCACGGGCGCGGGGCATGATAGGCATCCCCGAACTGTCCTTCATGGCCGCCATCAGCTTGTAGGCGTCCTCAAGCGCGGCCTCGGAGAAGTCAGCCGGGGTCGCCAGAAGGTTGGACTGAAGGCCCGAACGGGTCGGGTGAGAAGCCGAGAACAGCACAACACCGTCACCGCCGAGCGTGCCACCGGCAAACCCGTTGTTGAAGACATTGGCGGCCACGGTCTCACGCGCCTGACGGAACGCACGCGCCAGCGCACGGGATCGCGCACGGGCGACCTTCGCATACTGGTTGTCGTCAAATTCCTCACGGGTGACGATGAAGCCAAGCCCGTAAGAGACGTGCGTGTAGCGCGAGGTATAGCCCTGCGTGATGCTGTCGTAGTCGGTCGAGTTACCTTCCGACTTGACGTGCGCCATGCCCATGCCGACGATCTCAACATCGTCTTCGAACGTCATGTCCGAGGTGGACATTTCGAACATCTGTTCGGCGAGCTTGGGATAGTCCCGATACTCGTTGCCGAACCAGGCATTAATGCCGGGCCAAAGTGCGCGGGGGAGAGAACCACGAGATTCAATAGCCATGACTTAGACCCCCGTCGCGTTGCGTTGGCTGTGCAGGTTGATCTCAACCAGCCACTTGCCGTAGATGCCAATCGCATTGTCCGGGCGCTGTTCAAGGCCAAGAATGCGAAGTTGCTTGGTCGCGCCGGTGCCGTGCGTCGAGCTGTCGAGTTGCCAACCGGACGAACCGGTGTAGGTTGAACCCGAACCCGCGATCAGGTCGGCGTTTTCCGAGATGTCGGTGACCGCGAGCGGTGCGCCGAGACCATCCTCCTGAATCTCGAACACGAGGTCCGGATCATCAGCGACCAACACGTAACCGGCGGTAGCACCGACGTGGTAGTTGGTCAGGATGGCGGTGGGCGTCAGGCTTTCGATGCCGACGATGGCCCCGGTGAGGTAGTTGGTCGCCCCGGCGGTCGCGAGGACCACACCAGGAACGCCAGCGGCATCACCCGAGCCCGACACGATGACAGGATCGCCAACGAACAGGTTGTTCGTCTCCCCCGTGCCGACGTAGTAACGGGTGCACGCGCCGTTATACGGAGCCCCGTTCTTGTGTCGCAGAGGGACAAGGCCCCGTGCGGCGTTACCGTTAGCCATGATGGCCTCCGTGGATGGGTTGAGGGTCCACGGCCAGCTAAGGGCTAGTCTGAGATAGTGATGCCTTCGTCGGGAATGTAGGACGTGGCCTGCCCGGCTTGGTTCCTTGCGCCAACAGAGAGCGCGTCGGAACTGCCAGTAACACCCCGGCGGAGAGCTTTCAGACGCTCTTGCGACCGTTCATGCTTTTCACGAGCATCCTCGTCCACGAATTCTTTGCGCTTCTTGCAAAGATAGGCGTATTCGGGCCTGCCATCCTTTTGCGTTCCGACCGCTACCTTGGTCGGCTGGCCAACTTCGGATTCGAGAACCTTGTCCCAATCCTCGTTGAACAGTTGAGCCATACGAGCGCCGTTTTCGCCCTCTCTGACCCAGCGGTAGCTATACTTGGGGTCCTTCTTACTCTCATCAACGCCAAGCTTCAAGACGCTTGAACGGTCGTATTCCGTATTGCGTCGGCGGCGGTTAGGGACTTGCGCGACGGGCTGCTCACCAGTGAGTTGGTCGGTGACAGCTTCGGTCGGCTGGGCTCGGCGGGTGTAGGGGCGGGTCATGCTCGGGCTCTTTCGGGTTCGTCAGCAAAGTAGACCTTGGCGTATTCCTCGCGGGTCTTGAACGCACCATCCTTGATCAGCTTGTCGGCGATCTGGCGGGCGACGGCGGGAAGCTTGTCGGCAAGGTTGCTGGTTCGGGGCGCAAGGCGTGCGCCATCGGACAGGTTCGTGGCGGCGGGACGGTCGTTGGCCTTCGCGCCGAACTTGTCGGGGTTGCGCTTGGCGACTTCCTCGCGAACCTTCTCAAGCCGGTCAGGAATAGACATGGCCGGGTGGGCGCGTTGAAGGCGGTTGTCGATCAGCACGGCCTCTTCGAACAGGTCGCGGTCATCCTTGAACCACGGGTTCTTTTGCACCCACGCTTCAACCTCGGGCGGGGCTCCGGTCGGGTTGTCGGTCTGGCCTTCGCTCTCGCGTTCCTTGACCAGCTTCTTGACCGCAGCCGTGTCGCCTTGAAGGGTGGCTTCCTCAAGACGCTGTTCGAACTTGGCGTCGTATTCCGCGCGAAGCTTGGCCTCGATGCGCTGGATAGCCACGGACGTGGTGCGCTCGATGTTGTCGAGCTTGGCCTGTAGCGCCTTGTTCCGCTCCTTGTGGACCGCTGGGCGATCCTCCATGATCTCAAGGAACTCATCGGCGGTGCGGTGCTTCTGGCCCGCGTATTTCGGGTCGGCCTCGCGTTCCTCGGGGCTCATCCAGCCGTGCTTGCGGGCTTCGGCTTCGCGGGGGGATTCAGCGTTTCCGGTTCCGCCGTCGCCGCCATCCTGCGAGCGGGACGTAAGCTCGGCGGCAAGGGCGGCGTGGTCGGTGGTGTCGGGCTCTGCGTCGGTCATGCTTGGGCCTCCGAATAAAGCCGCTCGCGCAGCAGATAGCCTTCGAAGCCCCACGCCTTACGGATCGCCTGCTCTCGGGCGAACTTCTGGCCAAGCCCTTCGTCGTAGTTTTCGGGAGCGGCACACGCACTCTCGCCCGTGACGGTGAAGCCGTTTGCCATGGTCAGGACGCAGACGGTGAGAACACCGCCCGGACCAGCGCGGAAGTATTCTTCGCGCTTCACCTTGGCCTCAAGTCCCTCTAGCGTCACGCGGGGCGCTACGGTCACGGCGGCGGCTTCGTCATCGCTTTGTTGAAGGCTCATGCTTGCTCTCCCTTGATAATCGCGCGCACGTCAACGTCAGACAGGATGCGGTAGGTCTGACCGTCAGTGCGGCCCTTGACCTCCATTCCGGCGTGGCGGCTGATAATCACACGGTCGCCGGGCTCAGGCCTGCAACCGGCTTCCCATTCCTTGAAACAGGACTTGCCCGCCTCAATGAACGTAACCTCGATATCGCGCTGGGCGGCAAGATCGGCGTGGGCTTCCGGCAGGATGACGCCGCCCGAGGTCTTTTCCTTCACGGGGTCCATGCGGACCAGCACGTTGAGGTCAACAGGCTTGATGCCTGACGTGTTCATGCCGGTTCCTGCGGCTGCATCAGCAGCGGCGAATTGAGCGCGAACGTCAACGCCAGTGTGGGAGCGGGGAACGGGGGTGATGATGGGGATAGGCGATGCTGGATTGGCTTGGTTCATTCGGCGGGGCATCCTCTGACTAGCCAGACCTTCGCTTGTTCAAGCATGAACACCGTCTGGTGAGCGTCATGCGTGGCGGCTGTGTACAGCTCGCCTTGTTCGTCGTAGCCAATGACCACACAGTGCGTCAGTTGGCCCTTGGCGGCCTCAAGCACCTTGTCTGGGTTGAGCATCCAACCGCCGCCGATCACCTCTTTGCCAAGCGTAACGATTTCAGCGGTCATCGCTGGCCTCATACTTGCGGAAGGTTTCCAGGCTCAGGCGTGACAGGTCCGACATCGCCTGCGAGCCCGCCTTCATTTCCCGCATCGACGGGGTTTCCACCGACTGGCCCGACCACGCCGCCGCCGCCCATTGGGCCTGTAGGTTGAGGCTGTGCGCCTTCAAAACCTTCAGCACCCGTTGCGTTGTCGAGTTGTTGAGCCATGCCTCCCATGCCTCCTGAGACAATTCCGGCGTGTTGGAAGTCGGCATCCATGTCCTCTCTGGCCAGCGCCCGCTTGGTGGGCTCAACCTCTATGCTCTTGGCTGTGGTTTCGGCCTCGGCCCTCCCGGCTTGAGCAAGCTTGAGGATGGTGTCGGCCTTCTTGTTCTCGATGTCTTCGTGCTTCTGGGCGAGGTCCATGCCCGCCGCTTCCTGTCCAAGCTTCTCCTTCATCGGATCGGGCTTGGCCATCAGCTTCTCGATATCCTCGATGTGGCCTGCATCCAGCACGCGCTTGCGAAGCTCGACCTGATCAATCATCGGGTCGCCGTTGAACGTGGCCCAAAGGAACTGCGCCTTGCCAAGCCGTTGCGGGGCCGTCGTGCTGGACGGATCAGCAGCGGGGCGAACATCGACGTTCTTGCGGTTGAAGTCGGCCCGAACGTCAGCCCGTTGGTCATCGACAACCCGCGCATATTCCTCTTGGGAGAGGAACGCCGCGTTCAGGTCAAAGATGATGTCAAACTCGCCCTTGAGCGAGCGATACACCCGCTTGGTTACCGCCGTGTAGCCCGTCAGGCCCTGCTCAATGAGCGCCAGCGTGGTCGTGGCCGGTTGATTGGCCGGAGCCTCGCCAGACAGCACGTCCTTGATGCCCGCGACTTCCTTGCCGGAGTCGATCATCAGGCCGAGCATCTGGAACATGGCCGCAGACGGGCTCGGGACCGGCATGGGGACGATGTTGTCCTTCAGGCTCTGTCCCGTGTCGTTGATCATGCGCCATTCGCCGGGCGCTTGCTCGATACGTCCGCCGTTCAGCCGAACACCATTGCCGATGAACCCGCCGCCCGCGTTTTGCAGGGTCGCCGCGTCCAGTAGCTGGTTGATGATGGTGTTGATGATGTCGTTGTGGGCCGCCAGCAAACGGCCAAAGCCCAACCCGTAGAACCCGCCCTCGGGATCAGGGAAGAACCGATACTCCTGGATCAGCAGCTTGCGATAGACGCACGTAACGTCGCCCTTCGCGTTGCGCATGATGTCGTTGGGCCAGAAGCCCGCGTTGATGCACAGCACTTCCTCGGAAGTCTTGTGGATCGTGACGACGTAGGGCTCGGCGTATCCATCCTCGTCAAGATCAAGCCTGACGTGGCACTCCATCATGTCCTGGGGCTGTTCTTCGTCCTCGCCGTCCCATTGGATCGTAACGTCTCGCCATTGGCCCTGGCGCTGTTTCTCAACGATCTGGTGCGGGTAGCGGGTGAAGACCTTGGTAAACAGCGGGACCGTCTGCAAGTCCTGACAGGACTGGTTGACGATCAGGTTCTTCGCGCTGATGAACTCGGACTTGGGCCTGGCGTGGGGCGCATCCCAAGTGATCTGGCGGAAGGCCATGCCAGCGGCGGGAAGGTGGAGCAGGAGCGCGTCTGTTTCGTCCTGCCACTCGGGCATTTCCTCCATAAGCTGGAAGGACATATACTCCGATACGCGGTCGCCTTGGGCTGCTTTCAGGCCATCGGGATCATCACCCGTAATCTTGGGCTTGACCACATCGGGGCCGTTCATGATGGCCGGGCCGGATCGGGCGTTGAACTGTAGGCAGGCCGTGGTCAGGAGCGGATACTGGACGTTGGCGCAGCCTTCGAACGGGAAATCCTTCTCCGTCCGCTCTTGGCGCAACATCTCCATCGCGGCGTCAAAGTCAGATTCCCAATCGGCGCGGCTGGACTTGTCGCGCTGGAAGCCCTCGGTGCAGAAGACGGAGACGCGGCTTAGCTCACCCTCAGACAGCGCGTCAGCTACGTTGATCGGCTGGCCTTGGGCGTCACCACGGGCGAGTAGGTCCAGGTAGCCTTCGCCGCCAACCTCAATCGTTGGCCCCGCAACCGCCTCATCAGTGGACACGGGGTCGGACGCTTCGACAATCGCTAGGTCGGCCATGTCCTAGTTAATGCCTAGGAATGGTGGAGATTGCAAGGGTGGTTGTTAGGCGGTGGGCTAATGAACGCAGCCTTGGTGTCGGTCAGCCAGCCGGACCGGAGCGACACGCCATACTCGATTAGCCCGTGGTCGTATGCGCGCTCCATCGCGGCGTAAACGACCTTCTCCGGTGCGCCCGTGGCCTCCATCAGCCGCTCATCAACGAACGGCGCGCCGTCAGCCTTCCAAACCTCGTAGGCTTGGGCGACCATCTCATCGGGAATGTCGCTTCTGCGCCAGCGCATCAATACCCCGTCCTCTTGTTCTTCTGCTTGGGCCTTACGTAGTCCTCCCGTCCTTGGTTCTTCTGGACGGGGAAGGCGAAGGTGAGGGCGAGGCTGTCACCGCGATCTGGCGACGCAAGCCCACGCTTCTTCATGTCCTTCTTGCGCTCAAGCTGGATGGCCTCGTTGGTGTCGTAGCCATATTGCACGCCGATCAGGTCTTGCTCAAGGTCGGGATCGTCGGGGATGCAGCCCTTCTGCAACCACGCGCGCATCTTGGCCCATATCTCGGCGCGCTTGTTCGCGACCTTGATAATCTCCCCGCCGGGCAAGAGGATACGCCCCCCAGCCCCACCGAACTCAATGCCGATGCACGGGACGTTGAGCTGGACGAGCCTATCGACCACGCCAGCGCCTACGCCCCCCGCGTCCACGAAGCACATATCGGCGTTCACGGCATAGAAATGCTCCTGAACCTTGCCCGCGACTTGCATCAGCCAGCCGGGTTGTGACGGGTCGCCCCGCATCTTGATTGGTGCGTAGGTCTTGGCGTCCAGTCCCCGGCGCGTGGTGATGACCGTCTCATCGTCTCCGAACCGCGCCACGTCCACGCCAAGCACGATGGCGTCGCCCATGTGGAAGTCAGGCGGGCGCTTCATGGCGTCTTCAACGATGTTTGACGCGATGAACTGCATGGAGCCTGCCCTTGGGAACGTTCCCTTGACGCGAACGCGGGCGAAGTCGGAATCCTCGCCGTAGTCGTCAATCCACTTCTGGATTTGCGCCTTGTTCGTAATCGCTACGTCGCGGCTGTCGATCTGCTTGTGGTGCCAGCGGTGGCGAAGCCTGCCGAAGCACTCACGGAAGCGGCCCGTGTTGCGGGTTGGGTTGCCACGGACGGACCAGATGATTTCGGTGTTGGCGTCGGTCAACGCGCCCTCTGTGGTCTCCCAAATCAGGTCGGGGATGGCGCTGGCCTCATCATAGACAACCAGGACCCGCTTGCCTTCGTTGTGAAGCCCGGCGAAGGCCTCCATGTTCCGCTCTGACCACGGGACCATATCGACGCGCCATGTGCGCTCGTGGGCCGGATCGGCAGAACGGATCGACGTAGCGGCGAACGTGAACCAGTGCTTGCAGATCAGCAGGCGATACCACTTGGCAAGCTCTGCCCACGTCTTGGTGCTTAGCTGGTTCTCGGTGTTGGCGGTAACGACGCCCTTCACGTCCTCGCAGGTGGACATGGCCCAAAGGATGATCCACGCCACGTCGGCTGACTTGCCGATGCCGTGACCGCTGGCGATGGCCTCTAGGAACGGTTCGTGCGTCTTGTTGCGTAGATGCTCGCCCATCTCGATAAGATGCTGGCGCTGCCACTCGTCAGGGCCGGACTTGTCCTTGAGCGGGCCGGGCTCGCCCCAAGGGAAGGCGGCAAGCACGAAGCCTAGCGGGTCATGCGTGAAGCCGCCGATGAACTCGCGTAGCTCTTGTTCGGGATCAACCCGCTTGAGCTGGGTCACGGGATGCCGTCAGGCGGGATAGCGCCGCCAAGCATCATCTGGACGGCAACCGAAAGCGGCCCGCTGATAGGCGTCTTGCCTCGCTCATAGTCTCGGATGCTTGCGCCTGGATCACGGCCACCAAGGCGAAGGGCTCGGCCTAGTTCGCTGGCGTGGAGGGGGCGGCCCTTGTTCCAGAGTTGGCCGAGGGTGGCGCGGGATGCGTAGAGTTCGTCGGGGGTCACGCCGCAGCCGTCTTTTTCAACATGCGGATAGCCGCATCAATGCCCTCGCGCCACGCGTCGCCCTCGTTTTGATTGAAGCCCTCCGGGTCGTCGGCGTGGTCCGCCATGTTCTGCATCGCATCAATTGCGAATTTCATAGTCACGGGCCACTGCCACAGAAGGTCGCTAACCAGCACATCGCGGTATCGCTCCGGGATGTCTAGGCTGGCAACGTCCGCCCACGTGTTAACGACTTGGCGTAAAATTAGGGAATTATATAGTTCACTCCCTTTCCTCACGTTTCGCCTTCCTTTCCGCCTTTTTGATTTGATCCCGCATCTTGGTGGCGGCGATCCCCTTGTCCTTGGGGCGGTAGGCGAGGACGCGGCTGGTAATCGCGTCGAGGGCTTTCAGGATTTCGGTCATGCGATCAGGGCCTTGTAGGTGAGCCGCTTGCCGTTGGCGGCGAACAAGAGGGAGGCGATGCGGTCCAGCGTGTGCCGGGCAACGTCGCCGTCGTTGAGGCGGAACGTGAACTCGCTGACGTAGCGATCCAGATGCTTCGGGCTGGCGTGGTGATAGACCCCATGCAAGCCCCGCTTCATAACCGCCCACACGCTCTCGATGGAGTTCGTGTGAACGCCGTCGCGGACGTATTCACCCGAGCCGTGGTTGATGCTCTCGTGGGTGTAGAACAGCCCGTCGAGCCCGAGGTATCCGCCATGCTCATCCGTGTGGAGCGTGGAGCCGGGCTCGACGTGGCCGTGAACGGCCCGGTGGAGAGTGTTGGCGGACGTGTTCGGGATAACCCCGGCCTTCGTCCGACCGCCCTTCTCCCGCATCCCCAGCACGGCAGTCTTGCCGACCGCGCCGCGACCGGCGTTGAGCTTCTTGCCCTTGTGCTTGTTGGCCTCCTTGCCGCCAACATACATCTCGTCGATCTCGACGAAGCCACGCAGGACGGTCGGATCGTTCCCGCAGGCTTCGCGGAGCCGTTGAAGCATGAACCATACGGACTTCTGCGTGACCCCGATCTGCTTCGCCAGTTGGAGGCTCGAAATGCCCTTCCGGGCCGTGACCAGCAGATACATGGCGTAGAGCCACTTGTGCAGCGGGATATGGCTGCGCTCGAAGATAGTCGCGGTGCGGACGGTGAAGTCCGTCTTACAGGCGTTGCAGCGGTAGAAGCCGCCCTTGCGCGTGGTGATCCGCTTGGCCTCGTCGCAGGCCGGGCAGACGGCGCCGTCAGGCCACCGCTTACCCTCCATGTAGACCCGCGCGGCTTCCGCGTCGGGGAACATCTGGAAAAGCTCGAACGTGGAGATCGTGGACTTGCTCATTGCCCATGCATCTTCTGTTCGAGGAAGAAAAGGCTGTTCTGGATGCCTTGAGAGGCATCGCCGCCGTCCATGGCATCTGCGATGCGCTTAAGGCTGACGGCGATTGAGGTAAGCGCGGCATCCGAGATACACGTGGTGACAGTCTTCGCCTCGCGCTCGAACCGACCGTCCAATTCGTGCGGCTTGCTGAGCATGTCGGACAGCGGATCGGGATGAGGGCCGCTCACAGGTCATACTCCGAAGTCACGCCGGTTAGCGAGAACTCGCGCTCCAAGTGATGTAGTTCGGCCTTCAAATCCTCGATGTCGTCGAGGGTGTATGAAGGGTCCCCTCGCGCCTCGTCCAGATGGACGCGAGCGGCCTCGATCTCCAAGGCGAGGGCGCGAGCGCGGCGGTAGTTGGGGCGAAGAACGCTATGCATGTCGGGCTCCTTTCAGGAGGTCATAGAGGCGGGGAGTTCGCGAGAGGCGAAGCCGAAGAACCGGGCGCGCTCATGTTGAGACCGCCAGTCATCGTAGGCGGCCCATTCAAGCGAGCCATCCGCCATGTAGCGGAAGACGCGACGGGTTAGGCCCTTGCGAAGCACAGGCTCAACCATGACGGTTGAGCCATTGGGGCCGATTTCAAGCGTGACGGCCATTAGACCGCCTCCGCCCAGACGGCGGTCACGTTGTGACCAAATTCGCGGCCTTCGCGCCAAGCGCGAGCGATGCCAGATGCCTCGTCCCGGCACCACGTGAAAGCCTGAAACTCGGCGCATTCAGCGGTGCGAACGAAGATGCGGAACGTCGGAGCCATGAAACCCTCCCGGGGCTGATGGGCGGAATTGCCCGTGGCTTGATTGCTCATCGCTATCTCCTTGTGAGCGTTCGTCTTATCCGCTCCATAAGTAGATATCTACCCCGGATATCTCGGGGAGTCAAATATATAATTCCCAATGAAAGCCTGCCGCACCTGCTCCGAAGGCAAGGACCCCACCCAGTTCCCCGATTTCAGGCTCCCGCGTCATCTCGTTCTCCGGTTCAGGCGATAGGGTGAGAGCGGGCCGGGTTGGCTACCAGCTTACATCGACGGCAACCTCAAGCGGCCTTCGGATATCCACGAGCGGATTCCTGAGCCTCGGCCCCAATAATGCTTTCAACGGCTCGCGTTCGTCCGGTGTCTATCCACCGCGCCGCTCTCGACATCATCATTCCCACAAAATATCCTCGGTGCATACACTTTTCTGTTGCGGTCCCCGTAATTGGCGAATACACCTTATCTCACACCAGCGGTTCGCCAACCGCACCAACCGGAGACGAGACGATGACCAGCAACGCGAACATCAACGAAGCCGCCGACCTGATGGCCGAGTTCAACCCCGCCGCCGCTCGGGTCTTCCGCGCCCAGCCCTTCGCCCGCGCTGCGATGGCCGCCGCCTTCCGCGCCGGGTTTCGTAAGCATTCCGCTTACAGCGCCCTGGTCTGCGATCTGATCGACAAGACCGTCCAACTCGACGCGCTCGACATGCGCGACCAAGCCCGAAAGGCCGCCTGACATGACCCGCACCATCACCAAGTCCGAAGTGAAGCTGAACCGCCTTCTGGCGCTGTTCGACCACTACAACCGCCTCGACGCGACCGACGACGGCACGGTGGCGCACGCTCAGCGCTGCATCCGCGCTCAGAACGAACTTCTGGACCACTGCGTCGAGTGCGGCATGGCGACGGACGGCGATGAGTTCGAGTTCGCCGCCCGCGTCACCACGCAATACCTGTTGGCGGCCTGATCATGGGCGACGTCACCCAATTCCCGCCGCCCGAACCGCAGCCCGAGTTCCTTTTCACCTACCACGAAATGGATCGGGTGGTGATTGAAGGCCGCCAAATCCCCGGCTTGCGCGGGATGCGCCAAGGCGATGTCGTGACGCTCTGCGTTGATGGTCGCTTCATGGTGGACTTCCCGGCTGACATCGCGCGTCAAGCGGCGTGGCTGATCGCGCAAGCCTTGGCCGTTGGCGCTGGCTATCCCCACCTCGGCGCCGATAGCAAAGACCAGCCGTTCGCGCCGACGTGCTCCGAATTCCCCGCCTAACCCACGGGGGCTTCGGCCCCCTCCCATCGACAAGGGGGAGAGACGTGACCAAGGCCGTTCTGTCCCGCGTGGAAGGGGAAGGGTGATGGGCGTCGCGATCCTCCTGGGCGACTGCCGTGCGCGCCTCGCGGACTTGCCTGCGGGCTCCGTGAACACCTGCGTCACGAGCCCCCCATACTTCGGACTGCGTGATTATGGGCACGACGGCCAGATCGGCTTGGAGGATACGCCCTCCGCCTTCGTGGCGCAGATGGTCGAGGTCTTCCGCGAGGTGCGCCGCGTCTTGCGGGATGACGGCACGCTCTGGCTGAACCTGGGGGACAGCTACGCGGGATATCACGGCAACAAAAACGCCGAGACGCCGACCAGCGCCACGAATGGTTGGACGAACGGCACCAACGAGAACGCCAGAACCAGCACGGCGAACCGGAATGGCCTCAAGCAGAAAGACCTCATCGGCATTCCCTGGCGCGTCGCCTTCGCCCTCCAGGAAGACGGCTGGTATCTGCGCCAGGACATCATCTGGTCCAAGCCCAACCCGATGCCGGAGAGCGTCACCGACCGGTGTACGAAGGCGCATGAGTACGTCTTCCTGCTGTCGAAATCCCCGCGCTATTACTTCGACGCCGAAGCCATTGCGGAGCCTCTTGGGGCCGCCAGCGTCGCGCGCCTCGCCCAGAATGTTGAGGCCCAGACCGGGTCGGAGCGCGTGCCCGGCAAGACCAACGGCGCCATGAAGGCTGTCGGCGGCCGGCGTGCGGCGGGGAACAAGACCCACAAGGGGCAGACGGCATACGAGGAAGGCGAGGAACGTTTCCGCACCAAGGCGGGGCTCGTGTCCTTTGCCGAGCGCGAACGCGCGAAGGTCGAGGCAGGGGACCTTATCGGCACGCGCAACAAACGCTCCGTTTGGACCGTCGCCACCCAGCCTTTCAAGGAAGCGCACTTCGCCACCTACCCGCCCGGGCTGATCGAGCCCTGCATCCTTGCGGGCTGCCCCGCTGGCGGCATGGTTCTCGACTGCTTCGGGGGCGCGGGGACGACTGGCCTTGTTGCCGACCGGCTTGGCCGCAACGCGACGTTGATCGAACTCAATCCCGAATATGCCGACATCGCCAAGCGTAGGATTCAGAGCGACGGCGGCATGTTCTCGAACGTGGAGGTCGCCGCATGACCGCTCAATCCAGGGCACCACTGAACGCCAGCAGGAGCCCCGGGAGGTCCCCAAATCCCACCCCCTCCCATCGACAAGGGGGAGAGACGTGACGTTCCGGTCGCTTGAGCTTCTCCGTCTGGCCCGGCTGGCGCCCAAGTGCATGGTTTGCCAGCGCATAGCAGATGGAACCATCGTCGCCGCGCACTCCAACGCCTCTCGCCACGGCAAGGGCATGGGGATCAAGGCCGGGGATATGTGGTTCTGCTGCGCCTGTGCTGATTGCCATCGCGAGATCGACCAAGGCGCCCAATCCCGTGAGGCCCGCGAGGCTCTTTGGGAAACGGGCTTCAGGAACACGCTGGAATGGCTTTGGACCTCTGGCCTCCTACAGGTAGCCCCCAACGCCGTAGAGCCGCCCCACGCCCGCTCAGGGACCGCCACGCGCCCGATCAAGAAGAAGGT
>OFRG01000106.1_pt1 | contig 35594 bp, 57 predicted proteins | sample 1543071 | NCBI WGS metagenome assembly OFRG01 (sample SAMN07774222, study PRJEB24372) | wastewater metagenome | isolation source: WWTP Verbania (Effluent) | place: Italy: Verbania | collected 2015-12
TGTCGAAATCTGTGAGCGGGGGTGGGTAGTAGATCATCGTGTCCCCTATTGGTGCCCGGCGCTGCTGGATGCAATCAGCCGGAGCGCCGCCATGGCCCGACAGTAGGTGGCGGCCGTCTGCGGCGTTGGTGTGCGATCAGACCTCTTCGAACTCGATACCGAGATCGACGCGCTTCGCCAAGCCAACGAGGTCAACAAGGCATTCGTGGCCGACTGCTTGAAGCATCCGGACAATTATCTTCTTTGTGTCGCGACAGTTCACGGCACCACTGAGCCCGTAGCAGACTGTGAGTCAGGCAAGTGACCTGCCAACACACCAAGATCGAAACGCGAGTATGGGCAGATACCGGCGCGCCGTGCGGCCTTTGGGCATGTGCAGATTGCGGCGTGCGATTCGAGCCGCTTGCGAGTAAGGGAAGCCATGACATGCAGACACTCACACGCGACGATACGCAGCACGGCCAAGAGTACGTGCTCAAAAGTGAGGCCGATGCCGCGATTGCGCGGGCTCGGGCTGGTTCGCTCGAAGAGGCGGCGAAGGCTTTCTCAGATCACGACATGACAGGCCGCGAGTGGATAAAACCATCGCTGTGGGACACGCTGACGAATGAAGGCTGTGCTCGGATTCGTGCGCTGGCTGGGGGGTGCGGTGAATGAGTTGGCTCTTTTCGCGGGCGCTGGTGGAGGAATACTCGGCGGCCATCTGCTTGGATGGCGACCAGTCTGCGCAGTCGAATTCAATCCCTACGCCGCAAGCGTTCTTGCCCAGCGACAGAATGATGGACTTCTCCCGCCCTTCCCGATTTGGGATGACGTTCGGACCTTTGACGGACACCCTTGGCGCGGACGTGTTGACGTGGTTTCTGGAGGGTTTCCCTGCCAAGACATCAGCGCAGCAGGCAAGGGTGGCGGAATTGACGGCGCCCGCTCTGGGCTCTGGCGGGAAATGGCCCGAATCATTGGCGAGATTCAGCCCCGATTCGTCCTTGTGGAAAACAGCCCAATGCTCACTGTTCGGGGACTTGGACGAGTCCTTGGAGACCTGGCCCAAATGGGGTTTGATGCTCGATGGGGAGTGCTGGGAGCTGCCCACGTTGGCGCGCCCCATCTCAGAGAACGAATTTGGATTCTGGCCGACGCCGACGGCAGTCACAGCGACGGGTGGCGCAGCGCTCTGCAAGTGGGGCGGTTCGGGCGCCCGAGCAAAGTTGCGGACGATGGTGACGGAGAAGGAGTTGAATGGCCCGCTCAATCCCCAGTGGGTATCTTGGCTGATGGGGTGGCCGCTCGGGTGGAGCAGCTTACTGCCCTTGGAAACGGACAGGTTCCAGCAGTGGCAGCGGCAGCATTCCGAATGCTTTCAGGCGCAATCTGAATTCGCTTAAAGGATCAGCCGTGACCCGCAAACGCAAAGGCGCAGACCTACCCAGCGACTATGCCCGCTGCAACGGCGTAGGCGACGAATCAGAAGGCTGGCGAGAGGGCTGCGAGGATTGCCTGCGCAGGACTTCGCCACGGCCCGAGCGCGCATGGATGATTGATCCGCCCGCAGTGATCGCGTTTTTCTGCGAGAACCGAATCGGCGAAGAGTTCGACCAGTTCGAGCGCAAGAGACAGCCGCAGGAGTGAATAAATGATGATCCCGACAACACACATACGCTTTTACGCAGAAAGCGTTCACTCACCGAAGCTGCTTCAGCAGTGGTTCGTAGACGTGCATGACTTTGATTTCTACGGCGCCGGAAGATGCAACCCAGAAGTGCCAGGCATTACTGGCGAGTGGAGAGACGTTCCGATGATCTATGAAGTTAGATGGCCGCAGGAGTAGTGCATGAGCAACATAGTCACGCAAGCCATGATCTGGAATGAGTACGGGGCAAGGCTCAATACTCAAGACCTTGCAACCCTTCTAAAGCGATCCACCGGAACGATCAGAAATCAACTGAGCGCCGGCCAGCTTGTCGCCTAGCAACGCCTCTAGGGTTTCGAGGGTGTACCGCTCGGTTGACGTGTCATTGATGGGCCTGGAATCTTCCCTCATTTCTCGATACGTGCGGATCAGATCGGCCACCGTCAGCCGGCCAGGCTCAGCAGGCGCGTTTCCGTTGTCCATAGCAGCCTCAATGCCTCGCGCCCACTGTTCGGCCTGAGCCTTGTTGGGGAAGGTCTTACACTTGTTCGGGAAGCCCTTGCGACGGATAAGGGCACGCCACCGCGCCCCGATCTTGACGATGCTCGCCATGTATCACCCCTTGTATCAACGCCGTATCACTGAGGGCGTGATTCTGGATGAATTCAGGTGATACAAAGTGACGATTGACAGAGAAAAATGCGGGGTAAACTACTTAGATACCCACCGTAGTTCAATGGGGCGAATTACTAGGAAACATGCGGCTTGCAGCGCATTGTGTATCACTAGAATATCAGCGTGATACAGCGTGAGAGCGTTGCACTCCACAGCCAAACGGCTAAAATTGAGGTGCGCTTTCACGCATGCGAACACAAGGCAGTGAAGATCACTACACCGACGACAGGCAATGTCGGTTGTCTGCCAGCCTGAATGTGATCCTGTTCGCAGCCGTGAGGGTGAGCGGGGATGGTGAGTCCACCTCGACCGTTACCGGAGGTTCGGAAAGCCTTAAATGGAACGCCGAGAATGCCTGAGTTCGTCGCAGGCCACCCTTTTCAATTCGTCATCAACCAAGCCTTGTGCAGCTCTTTGCGGCACCCGTAGAGCTGATCGCGCACATCGTTGGCTTTCACGCCGATCTCGATAAGGCTTCTTCGATCATCATCTGAAAGTCTGGAAGCGACTGTGGTTGCATGATCTGCTTGGGAGGCTCCGGCACTTTGGGGCACTGCGGTACAAGCTGCGGGCTTGGAGTTGGCGAGCTTGCGCAACCGCTCAACAGCAGCACGGCCACGATCAGCATTCGTGCTTTGAGATACGACGATTTCATTCACAACCTCTGCTTGATGTTTCTGCATCTCGGATGATTTCTGGGTCGAATCAGCGTTCTTTTCGGCCACCGATGCACGTTGATTTGCCCGCTCTACATCCCACTTCGCCTGTACCTCTTGCCTGCCTTCTTCTCGTGCTTTGTGGGTGCCGTGGATATGCCAAGCACTGACACCAGCGACCAGAACCGCCAGAGCGATGCCGTAGGCTGCAAGCTTGTATTGAGGGGGGATGAGGGTCATGCCTTCAGAATCCTTGCCACACGCTTGACCAGGCCACGGCCAAACGCTACCCACCGACGATCATCAAGGCCGGTTATCAGGTCAAGCCGAGCGCCATTGATGGCCCGGTACAGGTAGCCAGGATCGGCACCCCTGAGGGCTGCTTTTGTCTGATCGCCGAATATCCCATCGGCCTGGACGTGCAACACCTCTTGCAGTGCCTTGATGGCAGCGCGTGGCCCTGAGTTCACCGCCATGTCAAACAGGACATAGTTGATTGCATCGGGCACCAGATCACAGCCGCAGCCGCTCCAGTAGTCAAGCAAGTAAATTTCTTTAGCCTTCTCAAGCGTCAGGTTTGCAATGTCTAGACTTGGGTAGGCCATCGCGCTGATGCCGAACTTCGTCCCCTTCAGATCTCCCCTTCCAGCAATGCCGGTAGTCCAGTTTCCACGGTCTGCCTCGTTGTTCTGAAAGCCGCCCTCATGGCCTACCGTCATTGCAAAGGCTTGATCGAAGTTCATGACGTGATCTCGTGCTTGATGTCTTGATAGGCTTCTGGGAGCGTCTGGTTCTTGTGCTTTTCCATCGTGTTGAACATCAGGCGAACCAAGACCCAGCCAGGCAGACCAGCAGTGAAAGCCACCCCAATAAACGCCATCAAAGCCGCGATCAATTGAGCCTGGTCATGGGTCTGAATCCACACGATCCAGCCCATTTTCAGGATCACAAAAGCACCTCCGCAGATACTCGATACAACCGTTGAGATCAGAGCAACCGCAAACTCCTTGTCGTCCCTCGGCTTGGTCATGAGCATGACCACCGCAGCAGCTAGGCCCGCTGCAATGGCGAGAGCAGTTCCCCCGATAAACACAGGGCTACCCGCTGCACTCATCGCAGCACTTGACGCAGCGCTAGCCACCTCACCCGCCGCTTTTGCTAGGCTTTGTTGGTCGATGTCCATGGAGTCCTTTAGCTTGGTCGAATTGGTTTTTCTGGCATCAAGGAAAGTAGCGCTTGAATGCTTTGTGGTCGCTGAATTGATCCAGCCTTGATCTGGTCTAGAACCGTGTAGCAAGCAGAGCCGTAGTTGCACAGCGCAAGGGCCTCGGCCGCATACTTGAGATTGATGTCCCCTCGGTATGTGCGAGCTGACGTGTAATCTTGGTAGTCCCAAGACTGGGCAAGTTTGTCTAGGTATTGCCTGATTGCAGTAGTCGCAAGCAGCTCTTGCTGCTCTGCAATCTGGCCTGTTGATGGTGATGGCTCAACGCTTGACCACGTTTCACCAGGCAGGCAATCGGATGGGTTTAGAACCCTGCGCCACCCGAATTCAGAGACGGCATAACTCATAGGTTAAGAGTCCAGCCGGTCAGGTAGAGACCGCAGTTAGCGCCGTTTGATGCGTACTGAACTGAGGACAGTGACTCAAGCAGCATTTTGTGAGTCGAGGCTGCACGACTCGTGCCACCAATCGCGAGAACCATCGGCGGAGGATTTGTCTCGCTGTTGTATGCGCCGTAAGATGCGGATGGGGCTGCTATCGCTGCTTGACCACCGCTAGAGACTAGCAATAGGTGAGCGTGTGAAGCGATAGAGGGAACCAGTGAAGAAATAGTCACGGCGCTCCATGTCGGAGCTGTTGCGGTTCCAACGTCACCAACAGCACCAAGAACGCCTGTTGCGATTCGCGTATAACCAGAAACGTTGCCGCCTACAGCAAATGAAAAATCGCTGTTGAACTGACGCCCTTTGAATGGGTATTTGTTGGCCGTCGCATCGGTGAACGTGCAACCAATCAAGCACTTTGACGTGTAGCCGCTTGGAAGCGTTGGGGCTGTCGCGCTTAGAGACGCAAGAGCCGCAAGCGTTACAGTCGTTGGGTTGTAGATGAGATGTATGAAATAGAACGTCGATGCAGCAACAGCGCCAACATCTAGACCATTTGCACCAGACGACGCAAGACTCAGAGAAAGACTGATCGCCGACGCTTTGTAGGCTATTCCAGTACCTTGCAATAGGGCTTGATCTGCCGATATTGAAAGGCTTGAATTCGTCCCGGTTGCCGTAATCAGCAGGTTGGAGAATTTAGGAAGCGTGAAGCCTGCAACCTGGCTTAGTCTGGTTACTTCATTGGCCGATGCAGCGTCAGCAGCGACCGACACGGTTGAGGCAAACGTGGCGGCACCAGCAACCGAAAGGGTCCCCGTTAGAACTGTGTTGTTCTTGAGGGCGTAGGTGCTAGCAGCGGTGGAGCTATCGAGCTTGCCTGAAATGTCAGACGCAGTAGCTACGCCAGAAACATGATCCTCGCTTCTAACAAGCGCGCCTGCTGACGTTTCAAGCCGGATCGTGTACTCTCCTGAACCTAGCCACAGACTGCACTTGCCAGCCGCATCAAGAATGATCGGGTTCGCGTTTGGAACCAAGCCAGCTTGATCGGTGTAAGTCGTCTTTGGTGTCGTTGTGCCGCTTGAATAGGTGTAGACCTTGCCAGCGGCTACAGGATCGCCCGCATCATCAAAGAATTGATGCGTGATAACTGGGGTTGCGTATGCCGTCATGTGGCCTCAGAAATGAAAAAAGCCACCGCATGGGTGGCTTGGGGGTGTGAATGGATGCTTTCTGGACTCAGCTAGCAGCGCCGTTTATGTTGGCGCTCATGCTCTTGATTGCTTGGCCGTTTAAGAGGGCAATCCAGCTCTACATGAAGGACGGGAAGCTGAAACGTTTACTTCTGAGCCGAATTGATGGAACCAGCAAGCACGCCGCTTCTGATTCCGAGATTCGTGAGATCACTTCCAAGCAACATATTCCCGGAGCTTTCGAGAAGGCCGGGCGCATAGCTGGAAGGATTTACAAGCGCGTTCTGGTAGACCTTGTTAAGAACAAGACTACGGGCCACCGGGCGTGATGCAGTCAATGCGACAAGTAGCGGGTTTCCTGTCCCCACACCAACACCGCCCGAGAACACGTCTAGAGGGCTGAATGCCGGAACCGTTACGTTGCTCTGCGTGGCTTTTGGGAATGCTTGAGAGAACTGGGCCGCAGTCTTCAAATCACCACTCAGAGGCTTGCCCTTTGCCAACTGCTGGGCGAGCTTGTTGGCGTTCACAGTTCCAGCCCCTTGGTTCAGGGCGTTTTCTACCGTGTATGACTTGGCTATTTGCTGCCGGGCCTGTCTGAAACTCCCGACCAGCTCGGGGCTCCCGCTTTGCTGTGCCGCACGGTCTAGCATGTCTTCTAGAGCCGTAGAAGCCGAGCGGTAGGCTTTGCCTAGCCCCTTGTCACCTTTGGCGTAGGCCGATTCAGCAGAATCACGAAGCAGACGAACCGCGTCGATAGCGTCACCAGCATCAAACGCTTTTTGGTCAAGCGAAGAAACCACCGCTTCCAAGTCGTTCTTTGCAAGACCCGGGAAGCTCTTTCCCGCGTTGCGCGACTGTTGCGCCAGTTGGTTTATGGCAGTCGAATAGGTCTTGTCGGCCTGAATCGTTCCCAGGCTTCGCAGGTTTTCATATGACGCACCGGCAGCATCACGAACAGCCTTGAATGTCTCAGGCGCTAGAGGCGCGTCCTCTGCCAGGCCAAGAGCCTTGCGGGCAAGTTGATCGGTCACAGCCTGATTCTTCACGCTGGCAAGCTGCTGGGTTTTGATCTTCCCGCCCAATGCTTCCAGCGTGTTATTCACAACGCCGCCAGAACCCGCTTGAGATGGCGTCACCACGTAGCCCGCTTCTCTGCCGGCTTGCAATGTTGCATCGCGTGAAGCGTTGGCGGTTTGAGTTGCAGCGCGTGAAGCGTCACGAGAGCTTTTAACGTACCGTGCTCCCGCCCCTATGGCATCACCCAGAGCTTTGCCAGCAACGCCGCCAGCTGCGCCATATTTAGCGCCCTGTAGACGCTCATCAATTCCGCCTTCCGTTGTCAGGAATCCGGTGCCGCCTCCGACAAGTCCAGCCCCGACATATGTATTGGCACCAGGCACAAACATGGCAGGGGCAGCAGCCGCAGCCGTTCCAATGAAACTACCAACCTTCCCAGACTTAGTTGCGAGCAATGCGGCATCTATCTTGTTTGCTTCAGCGATATTCTGATTGGTTTGGGCCAAAACTTTGTCAGGATGTTGGAGACCGAGTTTGTCATCTGCCCAGCGCAAGGCATTTCCAACCGCAGTGCCGCGCAAAGATTCATCAATCTTGTTTGCGCCCATGTCAACGGCCTGCTTAACAGCCCGGCCAGTCTTGGTCATCCCCTGCCCAATAGCAGCAACAACTTTTTCACCTGTAGACATCCCGTTAGCCGCGTCTAGCGCATCGCTCCCGGTTCCTTTCTTCTTTGGAGCGTCCCACTTAACCTGACTCGGATCAATGGCCGGCGCGTCCCATTTGATCTCGTTAGGGTTGATCGGCATATTCAATGCTCCCGTCGCTGTACTTCACAACCTTTTTCCCGTTGTGTGTTCCGGTCTGCACGATGGTTTTGGACTTGGCTGGCTGTTGTCCAGGCGCAGCACCTCGGGGCCGTGTCTGGCTAGACGTGCTAGCAATGCCGCCCATGATTCGATCAAGTTCAGATGCTTGAGTATCAAGCGCGTCATTCGACGTGATGACACCTTTAAAGCTTCGAGGATCGGTAACAACGCTTTGAAGAATCTCGAAGTCGGGCCCGTTCAACACACCTAGGTTATAGGCTTCCTTAGCCTGCAACAGCATGTTGTTGTACTTCGTGCCCATCGTCGCGCGAGCATTCGGATTCAACGCGTCGCCCGCTTTGAATGTCTTCAGCGCGTCTCGGTATTCCTTGATCGCATTGCTGAGGTTTTGAACGCCGATAACCTGCTTTTGCTGCGCTTCAGGGAGCTTGTCACCCGGGCCACCAGGGATAGCCTGCAAACTGCCGTCAGTGTTCCACTTGTACCCAGGCGGCGGTTTTCCGCCTTGAGCGATTTCAGCGGCCTTCAGGTTGTTTGCTTCAACGCCGCGAGCATTGGTTAGGTTTTGGCCTCGAATCTGCACATCCGTTTGCGTCTTGTTGTTGCGCGCAGTCTCTGCAATCTTGGTGTCTTCCTGCATCTTCTTGATGTATGCCTCCATACCAAGGCCGGCTTTTTGACGCCACTGCTCAAACGCTTGAGGATCAGTAGGGATGTTCTTCACGGCTTGATCGAACGGAGACAGTGCGGCAATGTGGCTACCGATGATCGGGTCTTGATACTGCGCTTCAAGCCAGCGAGCGGCCCCTTGTGGGGTCTCGATGAAGTCAAGGCCAGCGCGGTACCGCTTCATGGTTTGGTCGATCACCTCTGAGGATGACTTGTTAGCCGATGCCTTGCTAGCATCTGCCGCAGCCTTGTCTTTATCAACCTGTGCTGCGTTCTTTTCCCACTCATTAGCCTGAGTCAGAAAACCACCCTTTCTCAACGCGTTTGCATCAGCACCACCTGAAAGCAATTGCAGAAGCTGGTTCTGTTGTTCAATGCCGCGCTGGTACTCGTCTACCTTTGCGCGGTTCAGAACGTTACCGAGCTTGGCCGATTCTGCGGCTTGAGCCTCTGCGTCATAGTCTTGAACAGACTTCACGCCACGCCCGAGCATGTTGTAGATACTGGTGTCGATTTGGGCCATGTTGTCGCCTAGTTGTACATCACGTCTTCGTTTGTATAGCCGTTCAAGAAGTTGCTGTACGCGCCTTTGTTGGGGTTGTTGTAGTTGTTGAACGCGCTTGCACCTTGGTTAAGAGCATTCGTCCAAGAATTGGCACTTGAGATACGCGCAGCACCACCAGCATTTGCCGCCCCCATCACATTGCTGCCGTAGTTCGATGCGTAGTTAGCGCCAGCCTGACCAACTTGAGACGTTGCCGCAGAACCAAGACCCGCAGCCGTGCTCAGTCGATTGAACTGGTTGCCAATCTGAGCCTGTTTGCGGTTGAAGACATCGCTGAATTTCGTAGTCGCGTAGTCAGTACCGTAGCGATTCAATGCTTTGAGCGTTGCGCCAGAGTAAAGACCTCCACGAGCTGCCGCGCTTCCCTGTACTGCCTTTGTTCCCTCATTCAGACCGAATTGATAGCCGGGATCATTCAAGACATCTTGAGTAGATACGTTACCGGATTCACCCATCAGCTCGCGAATCTGAGGAAGCGCTGCATATCCTGTGTCTCGATATGGCTGCTGATCTGCACGAGTCTGGTCGTACATATACAGATTTGTAGCGTTCGAACTGTTAGCCGCATCTTTCTGAGCTTGAGCTGACTTGTTCGCCGAATTTGAAGAAACAACAGCGCCAACAACTGTGGCCCCTGCTACCGCAACCAAGCCCCATGTCATTTGATGGCCTCTTTCTTTTCAAAGCCCAGAGCCTCATAAGAGGGGGCAATCACATACTCTTCGATCTGCTTCAAGTCCCGCGTATCTGACTGGTTTGGATGAATCGTTATCCAAACCGTATCTTCAATCGCGTGAACTGCTCGTTTTGTTCCAGGCTCTGAAACAAACACATCTCCACCTTTAACTACACGATCACCAAACTCCGTCGCAACTACCGCGTGACCGCGAACAATGATGTTCAAGTGAGCGTGCCGGTGAATCTTTCCTGTGATCGTTCCGCCCGCAGGTATCAGCATTTCTCGACCGTAGACAAGTGGCGCAAAATGGTGATTTAGCGGGAAGTCTTGAAGACCATCACCGCCGCCATTCATGGCAAACATTTCGCTTTCCATGTCTTTGATTGCCGACTTGAAATCGCGAGGCTCTCTAGGAATATCAATCGAGCCCTTGAACGAGTAAGTGAGTGCAGTCATTGCGTCAAGTACCCAGACAGCAGACAAGACACAGCCGCACCAGCATCAGCCACGAAATTTATCTTTCCGCCGCCTTCGATGTGGTGCCCAACCAGGCCGGGAACAGTCGTAGGTGCAGCGCCAGAAGCCGCCACAGGTAGCGCCGTTGCCACTTGGTTATCTGCACTCGCTGTGTCGCCTGATGGGATCACGTTGATCGTCACCGTCCGAGCCGTCCCGGTCGTGTTGTTCAACGTACATGCAGAGACCGTGAACACTGAGTTAGCGGGAACGGTGTATTCCGTGTCTCCCGCTGAAGTCGTGAGCAGCTTGTTTGATATAGCTGACTTGGGTGATCTGGTTGTCATCGCTGATACACGTCCTGAAAGTCTTGCTGAATGCTGATTGACTGCATCGTCATGTCGGATTGCTGCTCTACAAATCCAGGCTGAAACAGCATGGCCTGCGCTTCAATGGCCGCAATCGCTTCTTCTGGCGTTTGGGCCTGATATCCGCCGATCTGGCGAAACACAGCCCGCATGAACTGAAGGCCCGCTTTGGTAGCTCGACCGTCAACGAAATAAACCGTTCGGTCATTCGGCTCGATCAGGTCAGGCATCAACAGCACCCACCGGGTTAAACGGCACGTCGTCAGTTACTCGCACATGCCACACGCGGTCACGAGCTGAACCGCATCGATCAAACTGAACCTGAGGCTTGAATTCGCCCAGCTCACCTAGAGACCGCTCAAGCCACGATCCGTAATTTCTGCCGCCATCATTCGAGTAGCGAAGCAGAACCTTCCCGCCGTGACCACGTTCGCAATCAAGCGCAAAGAACGGGTAGCGGATCAACTGGCGAGAAGGCGTAGCACGGTCAGGGCAGATACGGTCACGAACCAACACATCGCCCGCGTTATTGCTCTTGGTGTTGTCGAAGTAATAGAGCTTTCCGCTAGTCGATCCAACAAGGTGTTTGTTGAACGCGAACGAATGACAAACGGCTCGGTGCTGGGTGTAATCACCGTCCACCAATTCGGCCCGCTCGTGCCACTGCTTAGAGCCGACCTCATAAACAAGCGTTGTATCTACGCCAGGAACATTCAGGCAGTAGAACGGTAATCCGTCTTGAACGTAGGTGTACGCACGGGCCCGGCTTACGTCGATACCGTTTAGTTTTTGCTCGACAAACCGAGTCGATACGCGAGAGGGTTGGCCCCCGGCGTCCATGAACACAGCCAATGAACCGCGTTCATCAGAGCCGAGCCACATAAACGTATTGGCGATCTTTTGAGCAGAGAACGGAGCAGCGCAGCCGTGCTCTACATACCGACCGCCATCACGCTCAAATACTGAAGATGAACCAGTGTTCACCCAGGTTTCGACGCTAGTCGTTCCAAGCAACTTCACATCCAGGTGATCGACAAGAACACCGACCAAGTTATCCGGCGCACCTTCAGCGCTTGCAAAGCTGAGCGCGTCCCATGTGGTTGCATCACCTACGTCAGACCACTTGAACTGCTCTGTATTCGGGTCTGTCGTTAAGAGATATTGGTTGATAAACGCAACACGAGCACCGGCAGTAGTGACGTAAGTAACCGTCCCACCTGCCAGCGACCAGTAATACATTCCGGAACCGTCAACCACTACCAAGTGAACGCGGTTTGATGCGAAATCTACCGGGCCCGTGCTGGTTCCTATCGTTCCAAGACTTGTAGACGTTCCATCGCTGAAAAGCTCATACAAGGTCGATCCGACACACTGAAAGTTTCTACCCAGAACAGTGATTGCCCCTCGACACTCACCCGATGCGCTCAGATCAGCGAACTGAGTCAGACCGGGCAAGTCTTGATAGGCCCACTGCGTCCGCTCTGTGCCAGATTCAAGCTGTACAGGGATCAGGTTGACCGTTCTCTGTACGCCATGAGTCCGGCTATCCAGCGCGTAGCTGGGGCCGATAAAGGGAAGTGCCATTTACAGCGCGGCCAGGAGGATGAGGGGGCGCATGGTAGTTGCCTAGCCTCAATATTGGACCAGCGTCCACATTAGATTGGTCTGAGCAGTTGGCGCTGTCAGGTTGACCGTAAAGCTGCCAGCGCCAGGTACCACGTTTTTGACTGCCGCTGTAGAGTCATTCGACGCGACCGTAACCACGATGTGCGAGTTGGCATGCACCAGCGCATTCGTGATGACTATCGACGTGGCCGCAGCAGCTACCGAGCACTTGCCTGACTGGCTATGTGCAGTCGCACCACCTGGCGTTCCACTACTGTCGGTAAAGCTTAGTTTGTTGGTTGACGAGATTGCGAACTTGGATCGGTTGTTATCCCAAATCGTGTTCATGAACTGACCGGGTCGCAAATCCACCGAGGTCAGCGCGAACGCGCCGAATGTGTGCGCCCCATCGGGGCTGATCGTTACGACGGCACCGTTGGCAGGTGCCCCACCGTGGTAATTGATCTGATCAAAACCATTCCACGAGGATGAATAGGTCGGGTAAGTGATTGATCGATTTGCGGTGTCCTGTAGATGCATTGTCGAGAGGCCGCCAAGAGCGCGATAGTCGGCTGTACCTCCGCTCTGCATGTAGCGGCCGATTGGTGAACCAAGAGACACAATGCTCTGGTTGCCGGCCGGAACTGATATCACATTGTCGGTTAGTGTTGGTAGCCCAGACGAATTTGTCGAAGTTGCATTTAACACCCAAGAGTTTGTCGAGTTAAGGCCGAACCACGCGGGCCACTGCGCGTTACTCGGATTGATGTACGAATTGCTAATGTCGATCTTGCCGCCCAACACCTGCACCCCGTAAGAAGTCCCCTGCTGAATAGAGAACGTGCCTGCACCGACAAAAACAGGGCCTTGTTTACATTGCTCAACGACGGCCATTCGATAGCACGAGGTTTGCTGAGCAAAACTTGCTGAGCAGTTGAAAACGACGTTGCCCAAGTACTCACACACCAGGCTTGCCGAACTGACACCTTCCAAGTCAAGTGCATCGAATGTCACTCCAAACATGCAAATGCTTTGACCGATATTGCTTCGACCTTGAATCGTGAGGGCGGCGTGCCCTTTCGATTTGAATGTGGTCGTGCCACTCGCATTCGGTACGATCGGATCGGATGACGGTGATACGGCGACCTTAATCGTTCCAGCTCCGCTAGCAATGCTACGAGAGATCACCGTATAAACGTAGTTGGCAACCAGCATCAATCCAAGGTTGTTCCCAGTTCCTACCGCCGTCACGTTTTGGAATTGCATCCCGGGCGGGAATTCGGAAGTGTCCGGTACACCGATGTCTGAACTTCCACTAGTGACCGATACGGTCGCGCCCGTCGTGTACTCGACGCGTCCGAACATATTCGCCTGCACCCGGCCATACGTCGTCACGCCCTGTAATTGAGACGGGGCGGTAGACGAACCAACACCGCAGCCCAGCACATGGCCTCGACGCAAGCGCAGTGATTGTGGGGTGTAGCCGTCGCCGGCCACTCCAACAACGCCGAAAATGTCATCGATGATATTGTTGCCGGCCTGCAATACTGACACGTCAATATTGTTGATTTGGCGAAGCATGCCTTGACACGAATAGAACCCGAGATGCCGCAATTCACAGTGCATGAGATTCTGCAAATCCAAGCCAAAACTTGTCGTGCGTGAGCAAAAAATATTTTCCCAATAACAATCGACCGCGCCAGCATTATTGTAGGAGCCAACCGCAAACCCACTATCGCACCCGACGAACGCCATGTTGCGATACATCGCGCCGCGCAAGCACACAAGCGGATTTGCCACTGCACCTGCGTTGTCAGTCGGGTTGTAGACGAATATCTTTTGGCCCGGAACGCCAACAATTCTGGCGCCAGCGGAGTATTGGTAAACGGAATCTGGAATTTGGTTAATATCAACCATCACTGGGATGAACGGCCCCATGATGTTGACACCACTCTTCAAGGTGATGGATTGACCGTCAGAGCAGTCATAGATCGCATCCTTGAGCCAAACGGTGCCCGTGGCGGTTGGGCTTGCTACTACAGCGTCAATCGCAGCCTGAATGCCTGCTCGTGTGTCTGTTTCCGGAACTGCATAGAAGCTGCCCAAGGCTGCCGCCACCGCTGCGGCGCCGTCATCCGTCGTATATGTAGCATCGGCCCCAACAGCCTCAGCAAACACCGTAGAGCCCGCCTGAATATCAATGCTCTCTGCGGCCCTGATCTGACGACCAGTAGGGCGAGTAATCCCACTTGGTGCAGAACAATCAAACCGGATGTACCCACCCGACCCAGGAGTAAACGTCAGCGTCTCATCTTCCGAGCTGAAACGCTCCAGAGTCGTGCCTTTTGCAATGGTCGTCATATCAATACCAATCAGGAGTTACGGTTGTCGCATCAACCCGCTGAGAGTTCAGCGCACGGATGATTTGCAGGCCGATGGATTGCTTTTGAAGAAGGCGCGAAGCCTTCGGTTCAGGAACCTCAAACTCATCAACCAGATCGCCAGCAATCACATCAATGAGTGCTCTCATTGACTCGGTTCTTACGTCTGGCGCGGTGCTCGAAGCGCTATCCGCCGCGATGGCCTCATAGGTCAGCTTTGCCGTGTAGTTGCTCTGAGGAACAGGCCACAAACGGATAGTTGAGCCGTTGAAAAAAGCCTTTTCAGGCTCGCCCGTGTTTGCCTTGTCTTGAATGGCCTGGTATTCGCGGTGCCCGATGATTTCAATGGGCACCTCTTCAGTTCCAACAACAAGAGAGAACGACACGGGGAACAGGTAATCACTGGCCGCAATGGATGCCGTTACGACCCCGCTACTCAGTGAAATGCTTGTCGAAGCACCTGACACCTGCCACCACAACACACCGAGCGCATGAAGCTCTTTCAGCCTCAAATCAAGCGCGTCGCTCACGTCTGCCAAGTCATTGCCGTCAACCGCATCAGCAGAACCAACAACGCCAAGCTTCCCGAGCACCTTGCGAGCGAACTCCTCGCGTGTCAGGGTGAATGCATACGTCGGCATTTACTTGGCCTTCGGTGGTCTGCCGCGACGTGGCCGTTCAACAGCCTGAACCAGCTCAACACCGTCAACAAACGACGAAAAATCGAGGTTGTTTGACAGCTTGCGAACCGCTCGCTCGTCGCTCACTTCAACGGGTACGCCATGAGGAAACACAAGCCCGAAGACCTGCGTTTCCTCTTGGTCGCCGATGTAGGCAAAGCTCGCCATCAGTTGCCGATGTAGATCGGAGTCAGGCAGAACGTGCCAGCAACCGCAGTGCCTGCCGCAGTCGTGAACGTCACCGAAACAAGCGTGCGATCCGTCGTCGTGATCGGGTCGATTGCAAGGAACTGATTCAGCGTGTGAGTCAGCTTTGCATCGGCCTGACCAATCGTCATGCCCGTTTTCACATCAGTAGAGCCAACCGTGATCTTCCAGACAAGCGCCGTCCCAGAATCCAGGTCGTCAGCAAACGCCACGAACCCGATGCACGTCACACCCTTGGGCAAGTAGCCCAGTTGGATCACGTCAGCAAGCTCAAGCTGTGTCGTTGCAAGCTCTGTCGTCCACACAACACCGTTGAGCACCGGGCCGCAAGCCAGGGGCAAAACGTCGATGTCAATACCGCTTCGCGCGGTGGTTTCACCAGCCATGATTTATCTCCAATTCAGAAAAGAAAAAGGGCGCCGAAGCGCCCCGTTTTGTCGGATCAAAGCTGATTACGTGTCAGCAACACCGGCAGTCCAGACCGTCACAACACCGTGCTGTTTCAGATCGTCCGTATCGCCAGAACCCGAGCCGAACAACAGCTTTTCAATGCCGCGAATTTCAGACACGCCCACGCCGTTACGGAAGCCGTAGTCGTTTTGTTGCGTGGTGGTCTTGGTGCGTTGAGCCCAAGCAATGCCCAAAGCCTGAGCGCCAACCAAGTAGTTGGGATTGCAGTCAATAGAGCCGTTCGACACAGCGGCGATCTCAGGGATTTCGCGGATGATCACGCCGTCCCAAACAAGAGAACCGCCCGTGAACAACGGGTTGCTCTCTACACCGCGAACGCGTGCATCACGGTTGGCCTGAGTCATGGTCGAATCAAGCGACAAATCACGGAAAGCCTGCGGGCCTGCGAACATCACAAACCACTCTTCATCCTCGTTCAGACGAATCGGCTTGATTGCCGGACTGGCCGACTGAGCAATGCGCTTTGCAAGCGAAATGATCGCGGGCGAAAGCTTGTCGCTGGTGTTGTCAACGTTGCCCAGTGACGTGCTGTGATCGTTGCTCGAAGCGTTCGACTTGGTTGCTCCGAACAGAACGCGGTCAGCGTTATCAACCAGCCATGCGTCCTTTTCTGCTTCAGATGCAGACGTGTACGCAACGCCGTTGATCGAGCCAAGAGCCGTGATGATGCTGTTACGCATCTTCTCCATGGCCCACAGCTTCAGAGCTGTCTTGCTTGCATTACGCAAGTCAATCGCGCTCTTTTGCTCGTCCCATTCAGTGATGGCGACAGCGTGGCGCAGCGGGGCCACTGTCACAGCCATCGAGCGAGAGTCAAGAGACTCTTCATTGCCCTCAAGCGTGGTGTTCCCGGTCACGCCTGCACCGCTCAGTTTGTTGACGGCTGCGAAGGTGACTTTGTCGCCCTTCTTCTTCGTCAAGTCTTCCTTGAGGTGGATGATCGAGTTTTCGTCCGTGCCCATGTACCGCTTGAAGCGGTTGTCGCGGACGTACTCCATGAAGAACTGGTCGTCCCACTGCTGCGGGGTCAGTCCTGAACGTGCGTTAGTCAATGCCATGATGAATTTCCTTTGCCGCCAATAAAAAAAGCCCAGAAGGGCTTATTTCTTAAAGGCGAGAACCTGATCTAAAGGGGTGGGCCCGTCGTAGGTTTCAGCTTTGAACTGGCCTCGTGCGTCCCGTGCTTGTGTCAGAGTCCTTGGAATGGTGGTGACTTGCTTTTGCGGCTCCGCTGCTGCATCGAGTTTTGTTGCCTCGATCAGCGCGACAGCTCGAACCATCTGAAGCGGCTGCATTGAGTAAATGCGCTGTGCCTCTTCTCGGTTCTTGCCCAAGTAATAAGCGACCTCATGAGCGCGATCACCAGTCAAAAGCGCACTACGGAAAAGCCCTGCGTGTGGCGTCTCTTGGGCCAAAAATGGGCCGAGTCCACTGTTGATAACCTGGTCGAAGTCTTCGAAGGCTTCTTTGCCCCTCGCAATGACATCGTCCGCAGTTCTCTGCATCTGCTCTTCGTGCTCTTGCGCTTCTCGCTGTGCTCGCGTCTGCTTTTCCTTCTCATCGCGGCGACGGTCACCGTAGTCAAGTAGGGCGTCTTCGTACTCTTCTTGACTTTGAAACTCGTCTCGCTTTGGTCTGGTTAGATCAGGCTGCTCACGCTGGGCTGTTTGCTGGCGCGGCTGTTGAACTTGCTGCAAGCGTGCGCGGGCTTCTGCAAGCTCACGTTCTGCCGCCTGTCGCTTTGTTCGCTCAGCCGCAATCCCTGCTTCCAGGCCCTTGCGGTGCTTATCAATCGGGTCTTCGTCTTGAGGTTCTTGAACTTCCTGCCTGTCTGCCGGCGTCGCAGACTCTTCTACGCCCTGTTCCTGCTGTTCAACCTCTTGGGTTTCAACAGCCGGCGAATCAGAAAGAACATCACTCAAACTTGTTTCACCACTCATTACCAAACACTCCATAGCGCCCGATAAACCCCGGCGACGGTCATCACGCCCGAACCTCGGCGACAGGCCCAATGCAAAAAGCCCGCACGCGGCGGGCTCTTGATCGGGTTGAATCTATTACTGTGGCGTTTCGCTCAACGCCTGAGCATCACTCACAGCATTTCGAACACCTTGCTCTGCATGCTGTGCGTCCTTAGCCTGAGCCTGTAGATCAAGCGTTGCGATCTGCACATCCTTGGCAAACAGTTCGCGGTCATGCTGCAGCTGCATCGCTTCTTTCTCTAGCTCTGACTTTGCGGTCTCAATCTCGACAGGCGCTGCGTTCTGAGCCTCCATCATCTTGATTCGAAGCTCTTCTTCCTTCAGCGCAATCTCTCGCGACTTCAGATCAAGCTCGGCCTTCTTGATTTCCATGTCCGCAGACTTGTCAGCCGATACCGCCTGAGCCTCTTGCAATGCCTGCTGCATCTGTTGCATTTGCTGCTGCATCTGCATCAACTGAGGGTTCTGCTTGTCCTCTTCACCCTTCAGGCGCTTGAGAATCTTGTCTTTGTTTCGAAGGCTCGATGCTTCAATCAGCGCCTCAAACAACTGCGGCGGCATATTCGCGGCCTGCGGTGCGATCTGCACCAATGCCTCGAACTGCTCGCCCTGCAAAGAGGCAGACGCCGGAACATCATCAAGAATGATGTCCACATCCAGCTCACCAACATTGTTTTTCACGCCCACCACCATTTGCATGCGCGGGTCGCTCTTGGCTTGCATCTCAGCCTGCGCAACTTGCTCAGGTGTCACACCTGGTTGTTGTTTGAACTCTTCAAGCAATTGCTCGCCAAGCGTCAACGGCTGATTCAAGCCGACGAACTGAATGTTCTTCTCGTCGTCAGTGACGCGAACCCACTTCTCAGCCGTCCAGAACTGTTTAATGCGGTTCCATACCTTGCGGTACACGTCGTGCTGAAACTGTTTGAAGTTGTCGAACACCGGGCCTAGCTCGTTCAACCCCTGTTCACTGCGCGCAATCAATGCACGCCCGCTCATGTTCCTTTGCTCATTGCCGGCCAGCGCAGCGTTCACACCAACTGCATCAATTTCACCCTTGGCCTCTTGCAGTAGCTGAAACTGAGCCGCAGCCATATCGGTCGTCGGGATGATCCCGAAGTCTTCCCCAAACTTCGCGGCCCCTTCCATCTCGACATGGCCATCAGGACGAGCCAATTCATTGCGCAGCTTGTTCTTGTCGCCGGTCAGTTGATTGCCGTATGTCTGGCGAACGTTCATCAGGTGCAGCGCTTTGGAGCGCCGCTTGTTGATTTCGTCTTGAAGGCTGATCCAGCGGCGAACCACACCAAAGCGGTTCCCGTCTCGATCAATGAAGCACGAACCAAACACAAACCCATCATCCGGCTCGCCTTCCTCGTCCACATAAGGCGACTCGACACGCTCCAGAATCCCGGCCTTGGTGAACGCTGAATAGAAGAACTTACCGCTCTCCTTCGTCCACATCTCGACCACTCGAACACGCTTGCGCTTCGGGTCAGCCCAGCGAGTTTTAGGAACGTCGCTGTACGTGTCACCGTTCGCTGTTTCGTTGTTGACCGTTGCGTCTAGCGCATCCTCTTTGTCAGGCCAGCGCTGCACCGCATCTTCCAAATCCATCCACAGGAATTGGCCCTTGCAGTTCCCATCCGACCAATTGCGCATACGCGAGTGCGGATCACCAAACATGCGATCCCACGCAATCGGCAAGACCTCAATGCACATATCACCAGATTTCTCTTGGTAGACACGCACATCAACTGCACACGAACCCTCGACTAAGAAGTGATCGAAGCACTCAGAGCGAACCCGATCCCATCGCTGGTCTTCCATAACAAACCGAAGCGCATCAGTAGCTGCACTCGCAGCGTCTTCATCAGCAGGGTTTCGAGGATATGCACGCGGGTCTGTTCTGCGCTGCGCTTCCATGCCAAGCAAAAAGTTAACCTTCGGCCCGATGCGATCAATCGTGATAACAGGTTGTTTGCGCTTGTTCAGGCGAGCAACCTCTTCAGCCGTCCACTGTTGAGCATTCGCATAGTCCCGGTCACGCTCGCACTCTTGACGCGAGTCAGCCGTGCTTTGCTCTGCGCTCTCGTACATCTGGACGAGCTTCGACAGTACCGCTTCGTCTCCAGCGGTTTGTGTCTTTTCCTTGTCCATTTATACGGTCTTCCAATCGGTTTCTTCGTCGTCGTGCTCGCCAAACGCCTTAGCCCAGCGGTCTACAGTCTTTGGCTTCTCGTCGTGCTTTGCTATAGCCGGGTGTGCTTCGTCTAGTGCGCGGCCAATCAATGACGCCGTATCTACGTCGTCGTCATGCTTACCAGCCGGGAAGCGCACGAACTCTTCAACGTCCGCGCCTGGCTCGAAATACACCGCCCCCATCGCCATGCGCGACTGAATGCCACGCGCCCGGGTTGGTTTGTCTGAAATGCTTGAAACCCACTCCAGGCGGCAGAAAACCTTGCGCTCCCTCATGCGTCTTATCAACATGGGCTCAATGGATTTCTGAATCACACCAGCTTCGCCGAACCACGCAAGCGGCCTGTATCGCTGGATAAGATTCAGTTTTTGCTCTATCCACTCATCGGACGATGTCTGCCCACGCCACCCGTCCAAACGGTAAATGTCACCGTTCGAATCGACGCCCCACACGCGGTGAACAGTCCAGTCACCACCACCATCTGTTACCGCGTAGTCGCTTGATCCGTAGATGTGCATGCGATCCGGCTTTGCAGACCACTCTTTGAACCACTCTCGCTTGAAGTAATCGCCCTCATCGCTTGAGGGCTGCTGCTGATAAAGCGCCCACCATGAGCGCTTATCGCGCTTGGCAACACTCACCATGTCGTCCGTGTACCACTCAGGCCATAGACGCTCACCAACCTTGCGGCCTAGTGGATCGTCTGGAAGTGCCTCCATTGCGATCTCTATAACGTGCCATCTGTCGCGCTCACGCTCCAGAATCCGCCCGCCTAGGTCGTCCTCGTGCCATCTGGTCATCACGACAATCTGACGCGCTCCAGGCTTAAGCCGAGTCAACAGATCGTTTGTGTACCAATCCCAAGCTTTTTCCCGGCTGCGTTCGCTGTCTGCGTCTTCCCGGCTCTTAACCGGGTCATCAATGATCGCCAGATCAGCCCGGCGCCCTGTTATCGAGCCACCAACACCGGCCGCGAAGTATTCGCCGCCCTTGTTCGTATCCCACCGGCCAGCCGCTGCCGAGTCTTCAGCTAGCCCAACGTCGAAAACGTTCGTGAACTCTTTAGCCGCGACGATGTTTCGAACTCTGCGACCGAACCGCTCTGCAAGCTCTTGCGTGTGGCTTGCAGCAATAACAGATAGCGCCGGGTTCCTGCCCAGAAAGAACGCCGGAAATATGACGCTGGTGTATGTGCTCTTTGCACTACCAGGTGGCATGCAGACCATTAACCGCTCTATCTCGCCTTTCTCGACCTTCTCCAGAGCATCAATCAAAAGTTTGTGATGCTTGGCCGGGATGAAGCCGATGTCGAGATAGTTAATGAACGGCTCGACCTTCTCCGCCGCCTTCTTCCGCTCCAGCAACTCCAACAGTAGCGAGCGCGGAGAGGATTTCTGCTGTGGATAGGTCTCTTGGAGTTCTGTTGTCATTGACGTTTACCGTTGACTCAGACTTACCCCAAGCACGGTCTAACAAACATTCAGACGCCTTGACGCGGGCTGCTGCGGGCTGATCTTCACCGCGCATGATCTCGGCCAGCGTCTTGATAGCCTCTTCGGTGTAGGTCTTCGCCAGCTCTTTGACGTGGCCTATTTCCTTCGGCCTGCCGCCAGACTTGTTGCCCGGCTTGAATGAGCCAGCGTTTGTCTGGCCCTTCTTTAGTCCAGCAGCCATTTCCGTTCAATTCCAGATTACGGAATCAGCACTTCCTGCCCGGCATCGGCTTCGGTGCGGGCTTCTTGCTGGGTTGCTGCTTTTTCATGCTTGATCCTTTCGAGTCTTGTTTGCAGTTCGTCGGCTGTGATCTGTCGAACAACAAAACCAGTCGGCACCGTCGCCCAGTTAGGCGGGCACAACGGCGAACGAAACCGGCAGCTCAGCCATAGGCGCAACCACGTCATAGTCCACTTCGACGGGGGCCGAAATAGGCGCGCGAGTGTTCGCGTCAAGTCGCACCAGAGCCAAGCGATATTTGCCCTCATCAAGATCAGGAATGGCCACGTTTGCATTGGGATACTCCACCGGCTCACGCACTGGCTGGCCAGTCTCACGATTGACGATTGAGACGCGAAAACCGCCCGGGACTGAGCCGAAGGGGATTTTTCGGTTTTCAAGCGTCGTGCTCAGGACGAAATGGGGCATATCAGCTCCGAAATAAAAAAGCCAGCACGAGGCTGGCAAGTGGCTCTTTGCAGAACCAGGGGGAGAGTGGGTTGTCCGCCCTACTCGCCAATGAAAAATGAACAACGATGCACGCGTGTGCAATGAGTAGGGCGGACGAAACTTAGCCGAGTTGCTCGTTCAGCACCGGCAGATCATCGAGAGACTTGGAAATGCTCACCAGCTCAGGCCCAACGGCACGCAGTTTTCGCGCTTCTTCTTCAGCCTTGAATGCTTCCCTGATTTGCTCAGGCACATCAGCAAGGTAGAACGCATCGGTCATGTTGGCTGAAGCCGTCACACCAGAAGACGGAAGCAGGAGAAAGCCGTTGCGGCACTTGGTGATGAGAAACATTGAAGCTCCAAAGCAAAAAGCCCGGGAGCTGTGATGCTCTACCGGGCTTCAGAAATTGTGGGGACGCTAGCGCCTAACTTCGGTCCGGGATTCTCACCCGGTCATCAAATTACCCCAGCGCGCACGAAACGGGAAGGGGGGAAGTAGGCCAGCACAGAGCCTAACACTTTGTCAAGCTGTGCGCAAGAGTTTTCCTATCTCTGCCTCAGTGTTTGAAGTGAGCATTTCCAGGCATGCAATGAGGTGAGAGACAAAGTTGCGCTGCGCTTCGGTGTTGATGGAGTTTTGAATCGTACGCTTGCCTGATCCGCCGCATGATCTGCAAATGACTTCAGGCGAACCGTACCCGCCATTTTTTCCTCTCCCCTCGCACTTTTCACATGTAGGGTCTAGGTACATGTCGAGCGCACGACCGGCCAGGATCAGAACCTTATCGTCTGGCTCCATGAATGAGCGGCGGGTTGCAATGGTGATTGCGTAGCCACCTAGCTGCTGGCGGGCCGTGGCAAGCGATCCAAGGGCGGACAGGATCAACACGCGATCAATCAAAGCCGTTGCACCCTGCCCCCTGATCTGGGCTTTTACGGTATCAAACTCAGAGCGCAGGCGAAACAGCGTAGCTCCAAACTCAGACGAACTCAGGCCGGCTGCAATCAAGTAATCGACATCGGATCGCACCTCACGGAGTCGAAGATCAGACGACACGCAGGCGGTTGAGTAGCGCTCCCCGATGGTCGGCCTGGTTTCGTCGTGTGTCATGAGCTGCCTGTCGAATGATTGAAACGCTGCTTTGAGTTCGGCTAGTTGTGGGTGCATATCACTCCCAATCGTGGCGATAGATGCCCAGCTTTTCCATTTGCGAGTCATCGCAGGTTTGGAAGCATCGGCGAGCCATCCAGCAGATTCGTATGCCTACGGTTAGGCCTCGGTAGTAGTCAGGCACTTTTGCAGCTCCTTCGCTTTGCGTCTGTAGGTGTTTCTTAACTCGATCAGGTCTTCTCGTGTCAGCTTCAATGGTTCGTGAGGGCCTTCAAGCCACTCAACCATATCTAGTCCGATTCGCTCAATCAGATTCACCCGGTAAAGAACAAGATTGCCATGTAGGTGGGTGTTACAGGGTTGGCATTGTTTGTGTATGTTGAGTTCGTTAAACCTAAGCTCTGGCCTTGCTCCTGTAGTCAGGTAGTGCCCGGCGTGCCACTGACCACCGTGAAACCGCCCGCAACTGATGCACGGCTTTTCTGCATCTCTTGCCCTGATGAACTTGTTCACTTCGGCTTGCGCCTCTCTTTCAAGCTCTTTCCTGCTCTTCAGTCTTGCCCTGGTCTCTGCATCTTTTCTTCTCTCGGCTTTCTTTTCTTTCAGTTCTTCCTTTGCTCTAGACAAAATCACAAGCTCTAGAGCGCAGCCGGGAGAACATGCACATTGGAGTGGGCGAGCTGGTGTGAACGGCTTGCGGCAGGCTTTGCACTTCTTCAAGCAGCCTCCAACCACTCAGGAGCCGTGAATCTCACCTCATGCTCAGCACCAAACGCCTGCATGAGTTCGATCAGTTCGGCCATGTCTCGAATGCTCATCTTTGACGTGCGCTGACCCAGGATTACGAAACCGCCATCGATGCCGGGAACAGCACGTTGCTTCTTCAGTGCAGCCGTGAACACGTCCTTCCACTCATCCGGTGTGAGCTTCTGGCCGTGCCAATCGACTTGATCTGATACTTCTCCCAACATGGCCCACATCTTGGCGTTCTGGGCTGTGCTGCGGGTCTTCTCTTTGACCTCAATCACGTACTGCTTACCGGCGAATAGGAAGGGCTTGATCTGCTGATAGATCGCTGTGATTGCGCTGTGCGCTTGTTGCGCGTTGTATAGGGCGGCTCTCATGATCTGCTCAGCCTCGCTTGTCGTGATTCAAAAAGGCGCAGGATTTCGGCCTTGAGTTCGCTCAAGACTTCAGCGCCCTCTAGCTCTCCAATTCGCTGCAATGTCTGCTGACGATTGGCAAGAGGAAGACGCAATAGAGCATCTGCGCGCACGTACAGTTCTCGGTCATGTGCGCTTGCTTCGGGGTTGCCTGTTGTGCCTGCGGTGTTCACAGCAGATCCTCCTGTGTCGCAAGGTCGGCAGCGGTTGTGCCGTTGAAGCCGAACATGTCGCCCATGCGCTGCGCGTCTTCGATGCGCTTGCAGGCGATGTCGAAATACGGTTTGTGTATATCCACGCCGATGAACCGACGCCCTGTCTGCATTGCCGCTATTCCGGATGTGCCTGATCCCATGTATGGGTCAAAAACGCACTCGGCATCCGTCAGCCCAATGCACCAGCGCATCAAGCCTGGGGGCTTCTGCGTCGGGTGAAACCAGCCGTCGCGCTGGCGCATGAAGCCGTGGTAAGCCTCGCGGTAGTGCCGTACCGTCCGAACTACGTTAGTCCATGCCAGTTCGGCCTGTGAGTGCTGCGATTTGTCTGGGTGGCACTTATCCCAAACAAGCCAGCCGGTCGAACGCGGTAGGCCAAAGTTATTCCCACCCCAAATGATCGACTTATGGTCAGCCATCCACGTCACGTCGGGAACCATTGCATCACCAGTTATCTGTTCCGTTAGCTTTCCACGCCTGCCAGGGTTTCCATTCATTGAAACCCCATAGGGCGGGTCAGTCAGAACCAAGTCAAAGATTGGCGACAACCTCAGCACGTCCATGCAATCAGCACGGTAGAGCGTGGCGTTTCCGATGGTGACGACTTCGAGGCTCATTACAGCACCTCATCAACCACAGCCACGACCACAGCGCCGGTGATGTCCCACGTCACAGCACGCGCTGACTTCTGGTTAGCGAGCAATAAAGCCTCGCTGCGCTTCTTCGTCCAGTCAAAGCCGCCACGCTTGAGTGCGATGTACTCGCACTCTTCCCCGCTCTTGCCGTTTGTCACGATCCAGGTCATGCGGCCTCCGCAATCTCTTCAGCCGACTCAAGCGCACGCAACCCGGCCGGCGTGATCTCTGCGGTTAGCTCTAGGTACCCCAGCGCAACTAGCTTCTTCAAAGCACCTGAGCGCGTCTGTGTGCTCGGGTAGACCTTGGCTAGCTGCTGTCGAAATGCCTTTAGCTGCATGGGTTTTTCGGCCACTAAAGCAAGAGCGACGTAAGTAGCCGCTCCCACCTCAATCTCGCCAGGCTTGAACTTGGTTCGATTGGCTTTGCGCTTTCCGGCTTGCTTACGGGAAAAGGCTTGTGATTCGGTTTGCGGGGTCATGCGGTCACCTCTGTGCGGTCGAGAATCTGACGCATCGCCGTAGCGTGCCTTTCAGCCTGATCCCGCGTGAGATTCATTCGGACAATCGCAGCACCGGGCAGCTTGTCAATCAACTGGCCGGCGTTGTAGTTCATTGCCTCTTCAAGCCTTGAAACCATGATTTGCATGGAGTGGTGACGCCATAGGACGCACCAGTCGTGAGGGTTACCGCTCATCATCAAATCCTTTCGAGTTCTTGCCTGAGCTCTTGATTTCCCGCGGCTTGAAGTCAACGCTAGCGGTAGATTCGCCCCAGCGTTGATAGCAACCCTCAAAGTCGAGAGCAAAGCTGCCCTTTTTTCCGCCGCGGTTCTTTTCCACCTTGCAGCCCACCAAACGATCAGAGATAGGCCACAAAAAAATCACGGTGTCTGCGTCCTGCTCAATCGCGCCAGAGTCCCGCAGGTCTGCAAGATTCGGCTCACGCCCTGCCCGCTCTTCGACCTTGCGGTTAAGTTGCGACAAGGCGATAACTGGAATGTCGAGCTCCATCGCAAGAGCTTTCAAGCCGCGGCTGATCTCTTCGATTTCGCTGTTTCGATTTCCGTCTTTGCGGGTGCTGGCGCAGAGCTGGAGATAGTCCAGAACCAGCAACTTCAGGCCGGGAATCATCTGAGCTTTGAGGCGAATATCGAGAACCGTCAGTTGCGGCTGATCGTCAACGTGATACGGCAAAGCCCCCAGCGCGTGACACGAATCTGAAACCCGCGTCCAGTCCTCGGAGCTCAGTTTTCCGCTTTGCAGAGCTCCGTAGTCGATCCGGCCCAGGTTCGCCACAGCACGATCAGCGAGCTCATCCGCGGGCATTTCTTGGCTCAGGAACAAGGCCTTTTTCCCATCCTTTGCCAGCGTCAAAGCGATCTGCTGGCTGAAACTTGATTTGCCGACTGATGGGCGAGCGGCCAGGATGTACAGCTTCCCAGCCTTCAGACCGCCCGTGAGCATTTCGTCCAGCTTCGGGATGTGCGTAGGCATGCCGGGCTGCACTTCACCGCGGCTCAAGCGGTCGTAATGCTCCGTGCGAACAATCGCGATTTCGGAAAGATGCCGCGGCGAGCTCTTGACGCTGGCGCGCTGTAGACCGGAAAGCGATCCAACGATTTCAGCGACTTTTGCCGCGGTGTCACCCTCGCCCGCGGTTGTGTCGAGGCCGTCCAGCAGCTTGCCGCGGAGCTCGCGCAGCGCAGACTTGTCTTTGACAATCGCTGCGTACTGGGCGACGTTGCGCGATGACGTAACGCTTTGAGCCAGGGCATTGATGTACGCCAGCCCGCCAGCGAGCTCATCATCGCCGCGACTTTGCAGCGACTGAAAAACCGTCACTACGTCCACCGGCTTACGGGATAACGAGAGTGTGAGAATCGCGCCCCAAATGGCCCGGTTTCTTGCATCGAAGAAGTCTTCGGCAACGACTTGAGCTCGGTCGAGTGTCCGGTTGTCGAGAAGGACGGCACCGATCAACGATTGCTCTGCTTCGGATGACCAGACGACAGCATCACGAGCGAGCTCAGTACGGTTTTGAGTGGCGTTCATGCTGTTTCCTCCACGTCCTGAGCATCGTGATACGCACCCTCGCGAACCTTGGCAAAGTTCTCGGCTTTGAGAAGCCAATCAAGTCCAAGCTCAAACGGTTTTCGACCCGGCGTATTCGACTGGCCGGTGAGGAATTTCGACTTGGCGATGTAGGCAAACAGAGCTCGCCACCAATCCAGGTTTTGACGGTTCTTGGCTTCGCGCCAACGAGCTCGAAGCAGCGCCTGCCTAGCGGTCGTCCAGTCACGAGGTTGCCTCGCCATGGGCAACAGCTCGGCATAGAGGGCCAGGATTTGGCTTTGAGGACAGTCTTCCGGCTGGCTTATCTGGACGCTGTTTGCGCCTGCCGGGTTCGATGGCGAAGAATCGGCAACGCCGGTTTTCGCTATCTTCTCTGTCTCTGTCTCTGTCTCTGTCTCTGGTGCATCATCTTGATATCGCTCTGATATCACTTCGATATCAACTTGTTCCAGCCAGTGAGAAAGCTCTGAGACAACCTGCTCCAACTGCTGAATAGACATGCGCAGACGGAATGCCAACTTGCGGGACTCGGGCAAGTTTCCATCGTCTTCACTTGCTATCAACCAGATAGCAACCAAAGACTTAGCTGCTACTGGGTCGAGCTCATGCCACTCAAGATCGTCAAGAATGCCGCGGTAAAGCTTGATCCACGGCGGACGACGATCTTTGAAGTGCTGGAACTGTGCCCAGTTCTTGACGCGAAGAGTCATGCTTAAACCTTCGGCCCGTTCTTACGCTCCCGAACCTCGACGCCGGGAACAACGCCAGACGGCAGGCCGATAACGTGCAGGGAATGGGAGTTGTTGTGCTTGCCGTCTTCGTCGAAGATTGAGCCGGTAGTCAAGCACGCAAAGTGCAGCTTGTCTTTGATCGTGATGGCTGCAAACTGGCGCTCAGCTTCGATAAGCTCACCAACTTTTAGGGCGGTGTAGGTCTTGATCTTTTTCTTCTTGGCAAGCTCTTTAAGACTGGTGACGTATCGTTCATCAATGCAAAGAGCCTCACGAGAAATCAAGATGACGGGATCGGAAATAGTTCGACTCACTTTGTCCCCTTTGCTCCGTAGCTGCCAACTATGAAACCGCCGCAGTAACGATCAGCCTTGCGCTCGATATGCCTGGATCGTTTCAGCTCACTGAAGGCCCGTTTGACTTGATCTGAGGTCATGGCAAAAGCATGTGCAGCCTCGCCAGTTGTCAGAGTCAAACCAGTGGCCTTTAGGTAGTGATAGATGCGGCAGGCTTCTTCGGTCATGGCACTCATATATCAAACTGGCTTGACCCGCTTCCAGTGCCAATTGATGCGGCTGACTTCGAGACGCTTCAAAGCGGCTGCGGGCGTGTCTTCGGTCTGGTGAAAATTGATCCCGTCGAAGTAGCTGTACTGCTCAAGAACGTCAGTCGGCTGAATCTTCACCAGGTACATGCCGGGCTCTTGAGGCTTGCCGCTACTGAATGGGGGCTTGAGGCGCTTGGTGCTCCAAGTGCCTGCAATGACTGTGGCTACACAGCCAACAGCAATAGCAAGCGGGCGCAATGGTTCGAGGTCGGAGAGGTGCATTTAGAACCTCAGCTTCTCGAAAGCAGCAAGACTCTTCTTGAGAGAAGCAATCTTTTTGATGCGCATGGATTCGGCACGGGCTACAGCGGACTCTTTAGTCCGGTGCCAGTCTTTTCCTTCTCCGTGGAAGTACTGCGAAAAAGAACCGGGCGCTGTTCTGAGGGAAACCATAGAAGCGCAATGCGTTTCTTCGACTTCGGCCTCATAGATGCCAGTCGTAAGCGCGTACTTGGTGATCCAGACTTTCATTCAAGCCTCCACGCTCTTGCGCTTGCGCTTGGTGGCAAGGTGCTCTTTCAAGTCCTTCAAGGTCGTGTGACCAGGGTTCTTGATGTGCCCATTCATGAACTTGGAAATCCACGAATAACTGACGCCGGACTCCTTAGCCACGGTCTGCCATTCGCCCTTGCGCTGCTCAAGGGCAACGCGTACTTCTGAATCAAGTGAAGTGCTCATGCCTAGCATCTTAGCAATAGATTGCTACGGACGCAAGCAACACATTGCTACGCAGGTTCGCGACTATGCGTCAATGGATAAACCAAGCGTTAACGAGGTGATCGCCAAGAATTTGCGGCGGTCAATGAGTGATAAGAAACTCACGCAGCAAGACTTAGCGGCTAAGTCGGGCGTGGGGCAAACAACCATTAGCCTCTATCTGAACCCTGAGAATAGAAAGCCCAGCGCCACCGGGAAGATTCCATCAGCCAAGGTCGCAGAGCTTGAAGCATTAGCCAGGTCGCTCGATTTAGAGGCATGGGAACTAATGGTTCCCCCTGAGTCTGAGCGACAAAGGCTATTCCGCGAATTCATCAAACTGGCCGGAAAGGTCACCCCCACCCATGAGGTGGTGCCAGCTCAGGAAACGCGAGAACGACGGGCAAGAGTTCGGTAATTAAAATTTACAAACAGCACCCAAAGCAAAAAATCCCCATTCAGAGGGAAGGGCCTCTACCAATGCCGGGACTGATAATCAGGTTCCCGGTTCGGGAGAGCGCATTTGCTAGGGAGGAATGATGCGGTTTTCTGTTTTCTCGCTTGCCATCTATGCAGGTACGTTCATAGTGCTGGCCCTATTTTTCGACCAGCTATCTGATCTGACAAAAGCACCACAGCAACCAAGCCAGCACACAAACGCTGCGCACTAGGTACAGGCCATCCGCGCCATTCAAGACCGCCCATCGAGGCGGTTTTTTAATGCCTGTTTTTCATCTGTTACACAAAACATTGCTCGACCTAGCAATTTATTGCTTGCGTGTTTAGCAATTCGTTGCTACAGTAATTCCATCGCACCAAACACGGTGCAGCAAGGAGAGCAACGTGATGAACAGCAATGACCTGGCGCAAGTAATCGGCGCGATGTTGCGCAAAGCCTCGATGGATGAGGTTGACGCAATCGAAGTCATGTCGGCTTTGACGGTTGCTCTGAGCAACCACGGTCGCAAGTCTGAGCAGTACCGGAAGGACGTTGAGCCCACTCTGAGCTGGCTTGATGACGCACTCGACACGCTCACTCCTGCCGATCTGACTCAAGACGACATTGAGTCTATTCAGGCTGATTCGCACCGCCAAGAGCAGAAAGACTCGCGTGTTGGGGGTGCAGCATGACCGTCATCTACACCACCCAAGACAACGAGACGCACGTCATCAACGATGCGCCGTTTCATTCAAGCCGCGAGGCTGTGTGCTTTGTCCGCACTGTGCTTGGCGCTGTTGGGCCTGTGATTGTTCGGAGCTTCGTGTGATCCAAGCAGGCCAGAGAGTAAAGGTCCGCTTCTCTCATCCATCAAAACACTTTGAATGGAGAGAGGGCGAGGTTTACCGGGTCAGAAATCCGATTGACTCTGTGTGTGTGAAGTTATCGGATAACAGGTTTGTGACTGTTCATCCGGCGAGCATCAAAGAGGTGAAGCAATGACTGAAGAGCAAATCGCAGAGCTTCATGCAGCTCAAGACGACATGGCGCAGCAGGCCCACGAAATCAAGACTATTTTCCATGGTATGGCTGAGATTCTCGACCACGAGCGTTGGGGCTGCTTTGGTGATGGTGTCACCCATATCAACTACCCGAGCCGTCTTGAGCAGCATGTGCGGGGGTTGCAGTGAAGACCGATACAGACATTGAACCGTGGGTTGACGAACGCGGTATTGATTACACGACATACCTTCAAGGCAAGAAACATGAGCAACAAAGAACTGTGGAACAAGGTCTGCATGACCGACCCGAAGCACGTCAAGCCGATAACGGGCAAGCAGTACAAGGGCAGCAGCCCAAAGCCGTATTGGCTGATTGAGCAGGCTACAGAGACATTCGGGCCTGTCGGCATTGGTTGGGGCGTGACAGTCAAGTCAGAGCGTTTTGAGCGCCTGAGCGATACCGATGTTTTGCATGTTGCCGTGGTGTCTGTCTGGTATGTCTTTGAAGGCAAGCGTAGCGAGACGTTTGACCAGATGGGCGGAACGAAAGCAGCCTACAAAACAAAGGCCGGCGAACTGATGGTTGATGAAGACGCCGGCAAGAAATCAGTGACTGACGGCATGGTCAAGTGTCTGTCAATGATTGGTTTCGCTGGCGACATCTTCGCGGGCCGATGGGATGACTCTAAGTATGTGGCCGAAGCCGCTGCCGAATGGGAGCGCCGCACACACACGGTCAATCCAGAGCGTGAAAGCTGGATTGCTGACTGGCTTGCTGCTATCGACGCTACGGCCAATGTAGGCGAGTGCAAGAAAGTCACTCAAGAGGCGATCCAGGCAGCAACAGCCGTGAATGACGCGGACGCTATCGACAAGTTCACAGCGGCTCGTGATTCAAAGATTTCCAAAGCAAAGAAGGCAGCGTAATGGCTTCAGTCAATAAAGTGATCGTTATCGGAAATGCAGGCAAAGACCCTGAAGTCCGGTATACGCCCAACGGTGCAGCTATCTGCAATCTCACTATCGCCACTTCGCGCAAGTGGAAGAACAAAGAGAGCGGTGATATGCAAGAGGAAACCGAGTGGCACCGTGTCGTGCTCTATGACCGTCTTGCTGAAGTCGCTGGCGAGTATGTCAAGAAAGGCAAGCCGGTTTACGTTGAGGGCCGCTTAAAGACCCGCAAATGGCAAGACAAGGAAGGTAAGGACAACTACACGACCGAGATTGTTGCGGAGTCTTTGCAGCTTCTTGGTGGTCGTGATGAAGCACCGAGTAAGCCGGCCACACCAGCAGCACGCCCAGCAGCAGCACCGAAGGCAACTTCCAAGACTGGAAGCGGCTTTGACGATATGGACGATGACATTCCATTTTGAGGTAAACCATGAACATCTTTATCGACATCGAAACCATCCCAGCTCAAAGCCCTGACGTGCTTGCAGAAATCCGCTCCGTGAAGCAAGCCGAACTTGATGCAGCGATTGCATCGATCAAGCCGCCTGGCACGCATAAAAAGCCGGAAACCATCGCGGTATGGGTGGCCGAAGAAGCTCCAAAAATTGAAGCTGGTTTGCGCGCACAGTTTGAATCGAACGTTGACGCTGAGTACAGAAAGACCAGCTTTGACGGTGCATACGGTCAGATTTGCGTGATCGGCTGGGCTCTTGATGATGAGCAAGCTCAGACCGTCTATGGGCCTGATGAGCAAACGATTCTGAAGGGCTTTGCGCATCGCCTGGGCAACTTCAACACATTCGAGTCATGCGTCATCGGTCACAACGTCGCGGCGTTTGATCTTCGCTTCTTGGCTCAGCGTCACATCGTCAACGGCATCAAGCCTCACCCGGCCATCTCTCGCGCTGCCAGTGCCAAACCGTGGGAGTCTGAAAAGGTCTTTGACACGATGGTTCAGTGGGCTGGTGTAGGCAACCGCGTGAAGCTTGACAAGCTCTGCAAAGCACTCGGCATCAAGTCACCTAAAGGCGATATCGACGGCTCGAAAGTGTGGGACTACGTGCAGGCAGGGAAGCTTGACGAAGTTGCAGCGTACTGCGCAAAAGACGTTGAAGCCACTCGCGAGGTTTTTTACCGCATGACGTACCGCAAAGCTGCGTGAGTCTTGAATGAACGCCCTAACCCACATCCTGCGAGCCATCAAAGCCGCGCTATTTGCCTTGCTTTGCCTGGCTGTGGTGATAGCTGGGATGTTTGGTAAGGCGGACAAGAACCACAACCCTTAACTCCTCCCTCTGGCCCCGGCCAGTTCCCCGGCGCAGTAAGGCCGGGGCTTTTTGGTCAGTCTCAATGGTGGGGCTGACGAAAGAGAAAGAACCGAATGAACGACCAAGCAATTGAACAAGCTGTGCAGGACAAGGGCCTGACTGCACCACGTGTCTCGCTGACCGATCTGGAGGCCAATATCGCCGACACAGAGATCGTGAAGCACGTATCGAAGTCCGGCCAAGTGTTGCGCTGGGCAGTGCTCACTACCCGCAACGGCTTTAGCGTGGCAGGTAAACCGTCGTGTTCTGCATCGAGCGAGAACGACAACGAAGAAATCGGCGAGCGCATCGCCATCGACAACGCCCGCCAGGAACTGTGGCCCCTGATGGGCTACGCGCTGAAGGAACGGCTGGCAGCCGCCTAAACACAGCCCTTCGGGGCTTTTTGGTGAGGCCTGAGCCTCGCGAAAGAGCAACCATTAACCCACCCCACCCCCACCATGAGCAACACAAAGCACACGCCGTGGTTTGTCTACACAGACGCTACGTCCGTACAGATTCGCTGCACTGATTCAAGCGGAAAGCCAAGGATCATTGCGCGCATGAGTTCGCGCCTGACGCTCGAACCAGGAGACGAGGAATTGTCTGACGCGTTTGTTATGGCCGCCGCCTCTGAGCTGCTTGAGGCGCTTGAGGAATCAATTAAGCAAGTCGAGTGGTGGCAGTCAAACCATGGGTGTTGCGCTGGCGTATCTGATGAGTGGTTTGCAAAAGCCCGAGCCGCCATCTCCAAAGCCCGAGGTGAAGCATGAGCAACACAGACAACGCAGCGCAGCCCGCACGCTACTACATCGCCAGCTTGAAACATACGAGCAAGTTTCATGAACACATCACGTTCTGGGGACATGACCATCGCGGCTACGTCTTGGTGATTGGCGAACTAACGGGCGAGTATGGGCTTGAAGAGGCCAGAAATTTGAACGATGGAATTGACTACATCGCCGTGCCTGTTGAAGTCGTCAAGTCGTTGATTTCTCCTGAGCCGTATTTCTCGTCACGTGGTGTTGCGCTCCGGTTTTACGACACACCGGGTCCGGTCGTTGACAACACGAAGGCCAATTGGGCGGCGCTCATTGCGGCGTCGCTTGAAGAGGGGCGCGAGCAAAAGAGAGTGAAGCCCGAGCCGCACACAAAACAGCGGCGCTCGTTCGCTATCGAGGCAGCCCGCACAGGAGCCCGAGATGAGTGAAGTGACGCCGCGGTTTCCTCGATCAATCAAGCCTGCGCATATCAGCGAGTACGAATGTGCGGTGCAAATCAGCAGTTCGGTTCCGCTGATTCTCTGGCGTCTCATGTGGGGCGGCGTCGGTTTCATCGCGCCGGTGCCGATGCCGATGGTCGTGAAGCAGTGGCGCGGCCTGTCCTCTGACCCGAGCAAGAGGGGGGAGTGATGAGCGAGAAGAAAGCCGAAACCGTCACGGTAAACAAGGAAGCGCTCTACAAAGTTTTGCGGGCGCTCAATGGGCCGGATCACCTGATACGCGAGCTGCAGGCAACACGCCGGATTGCAGAACTCACGGGGTATGTGAATCCAATAGATCAACTTATTCGAGACTACAACGCATCATGACAAACGAAGAACTGACTATCGAGTTGCAACGGGCCTACCGCTGCATTCAGGGCATGCACAACGTGCTGACGAAAGGTCAACCGATGGGCGTGGCCGAGGTTTATCACTCGCCGACCATCGCTGCCGCAAAGCGGTTTGTGTTCGAGGGTGTGCTGGACGGCAGCCGCTACTTCGAAGGCAAGAAAGTTGACGTTCTGCACGCTGCGTTGCGCTTGCCTGATGTTGATGCGAGCGCAGAGTCATGACCACCCAGCAAGACCAAGAGCGCGAGGCGTTTGAGCACGCCGACAAGGAATGGCGACTTTGCGTGGAGGTTGCCGAGATGGCGCCACTCACCGGGCATACCGTCGTTTATTCGTGGGTGGCTATTGCCATCAATAACGAGCTGACGCGGTTGCGGGCAGCCCTCGCCGCGCAGCCAGCTGCAGCGCAGGTTGAGGCTGCGCACTGGATGCGTGTTCGTCGCGTCTTTCATGAGTATGAAAATTCAGCGAAGGAGGATACCGTCGGATGGCTGACCACCGACTTTCACGCTGGCCCGACGCGACCAACTGGAGATGACTGGGAGCCGCTCTACACCGCCCCACCCGCCACCCAGCAGCCAGCTACAGCACCAGCGCAGGCACCCAAGACCAAGCAAGAGATCGCCAAGCAACTGCGCTGGCTATCAAAACACATGCTCGACATCGCCACATCAATGGACTACTACGGCGGCATGGCTGAGTGGGCGGTTCACGGCTTGCAAATGGCCGGCGCCGCTCATATTGCAAATCAATGGGCTGACGAGATTGAGAAGGAGGCGACCAAATGACCCCACCCACCCCGACGATTGATGTGGATCTGCTGTCCGGGCTGATAGAAGACGCCGCAATAAAGTATTCGGGCGGCACACCTGTCGATTTCAGGCCGGTCGCATCAGAGATTGCGGCGCTTGTGCTTGAGGAGGCTGCTAAGGCTTTCTCAGATCACGACAAGACAGGCCGCGAATGGGTCAAAGGCTCGCTGTGGGACACGCTGACGAATGAAGGC
>OFRG01000107.1_pt1 | contig 35574 bp, 62 predicted proteins | sample 1543071 | NCBI WGS metagenome assembly OFRG01 (sample SAMN07774222, study PRJEB24372) | wastewater metagenome | isolation source: WWTP Verbania (Effluent) | place: Italy: Verbania | collected 2015-12
CACGACCCTTTCGCGTCACCGATCGCATCGAGCGACGCCACCCACGCCAGCGAGGAGCGCCACCGTTCCACCCATGCCGCGAACGAGTCGAGGCTGATAGGGGCGTTCGTGTTCGCTGCCGAGAACGCTCCCGAGTCGCCGATCGTTCGCAGGCCGATGCGCGCCAGCGCAGCCATGTCCGTCTCCGCGAAGTAGTGGTAGGACGCCAACGCGTTGATCGGATACGACAGCGGCACGTCCCGGTTCACTTGCTGATCCCCGCGAAGGCTGCGCCGATCACCGCCGAGGCCGCGTCGTCGGGATTCGGGATGCCCGTCGAATCAAGAACGGCCTGCCACTGTCGCGCCACGTCGGGAGCCAGTTTGAGGATCACCCGGATCAGATGATCTTCCTCTGTCATGCCGTCGCCCACTTCGTCAGCGAGCGCGTCGAGGCTTGGGGCTGTCCCCCAGATTTCGTGGAGGTCCTCGACTTCCTGTCGGGTGAACGCGGCGGCTCGCAGGAGTTCGTCGTCGAACCCGGTCAATGTCGCCAGGAGTGTTTCGTTGTCCCACTCGGCGGCGTCGGCGGTTCGGTTGTCGGCGAGCGCGTACGCGGCGGCCCGTTCAGGCGAGCCGGTGAACACCACGCAGTCGATCGTGTCCCAGCCCAGCGCTGACGCGGCCGCGTACGTGCCGTTACCGGCGATGATCACGTCGTCTGTGGTGACGAGTATCGGGCGGGTCTGGCCGTGGATCGTGAGAGAGTCGGTGATCAGTTCGAGGTTCCGTGTGCCGTGACGTCGAGCGTTGTCGGGGTCAGGCGTCAGCTCTGACAGCTTCCGGGTGACGATCTTTAGCGGCATACCGTGACAGTACCGCTACCTGATCACGTTCAGTGTTACTGCATCACTCGGCGTGTCACGCGTTGCCAGATTGTGAGGTTCGGCCACGCCATCGGAGGTTTGCCGGGATCGCCGAACCATCGGTGGTCGCCTGTGTGGTTAAGGTCGAGGAAGCATCTGGTTGCGTCGTTGCCGTGTTCGTGGCAACTCGGGCATCTGTTGATCATCGGCGTCTGTGGAGGTAGTCAACCAGCAGCATGAGCCCGACGAACACGCCCGACGCAGCGAACAGGATCAAGAGGCTGGTCACCACGCCTCACCTAGTGCTGTACGGATAGCGGCAACGGTTGGGCAGGGGTAAGGCACTGCCGTGTACCCGTCTACCTCGCACTCGTTGCAGTAATCCCGAGGTTTACCGTCGTACATGCCAAGCCAATTACGGAGCGAATTACCGTCGTCAGTGATCGGTTTGTGCAGTTCCAGCACCGCTTCCAGCGCTGCCACCAGTGCGGGGATGTCAGCGCGTGAGTGAGCGATGAACTCCAAGTCGGCTTTGTCCGCCGATAGTTCCGCGACGTAATCATTACTGGCCGTTGGCCCTTCGACCTCGATCACACCTGGGATGTAGTCAGTTCTAACGCGCCACGGCCCTTCGGTCGCCGCTTCCGCCCGCGCTTTGATTGCGTCTAGTTGGCTACTCATTGGGAACCACCTCTAGCCAGAACCCTGTGCCGTAGTACCCATTAGAGTCAGTGCCCTCAAACTCGGCAAGGTTGATCCTGCCCTCACCTGTGAATACGAACAGGCGGTAGACACCCTCGCCATCCTCGTAGTCACCACGCGGGGATGCGAACACATCGACATTGGTGATGATGTTCTCGCACTCACCTAGTTTCGTGAGGTCGTAGTAAGCGCAGCAATCAGCGTTGCCTACCAACTTCACCTTGGTTCCATCTGACAGAAGAAGGTGTTCGTCGTCCACCTTCTTCACGGACTTCCCAACAAACAGTTCGTTGAGTTCCATTGTTTCGTTCCACTTAATCGTGTTACTCACTTCTCCTCCTCACCTAGTGCTGACTGGATAGCTTGGACGGTGGGGCAGGGATACGCGGTGGACTCCCAGTCGTGTGAACCTGCCGAGATGCAAGCACCACATACCCAGTCGCCGTAGCCAGTCGCCTCCGGCTCGTGCAGTTCCAGCACCGCTTCCACTGCTGCCACCAGTGCGGGAACATCGAACACTGAATCCCACACTCTTAGGTCTGTGATTGGCTGCGAGTTGGCTATCTCGTGCCGCGCTTTGATTGCGTCTAGTTGGCTACTCATTGGGAGCCATCTGCGACAGGGAACGTAACCATGTAGACGTTGTGCCAAGGAGTGAAGAACGGCGGGAGATCCTTCGGGTTAATCCCGATGCCTGCCTCGTTGCACACGAAGATCTCGCCGTTCACCCATTGACTACTGCTAACGAGCGACACAGAGCATTTGTCGCCTGGGCGCATCCAACCCGGCTGCTCAATCATCGGTGGCCTCAACTAACAGCAATCTCGTGATGGTGTCGCCATGGTCAGTGATGTCAGTCCAGGTACAGAGATCACCCTCACGGTCTCCCAGTAGTGATACGTAGCCATAATCGCCGTTGCCTTCATGCATCCGTAGATACAGCTCACCCGTCCTGTCCACCCGGAAGATCAGTCCAACGGGCGGTTCGTCGGGACGTACTGGCGGCTTCGCCTTCTTGGGTTTGCGGACGTACCAAGTGCCGTTGCCAGGTGCAATGTAGGTGAGGCCAAGCCGAATGGATCTCGGGCCAACTTCGCGCACGCCGCCTTCCCGAATCATCCGACCGTCTGAGATTTCATCGGCCCACCTCGCTTCATCCCCGACCTTCAACGTGGCCGGGTCTACCTTCATCCACTTACTCATTAGTTGTTCCCCTCTCGGTACACAAGGCCGTCAATCGCCTGGCTAACTTCGGGCATCGGTAAGCCCTCTTCTTCGCCCCACTGGTACAGCCATTCGAAACCGCCGCCGGATTCAGACAGTGACCAGATGGAGCGGGCCTCCTCGTCGGCTAATTCCGGGTATGCGTACCGGAACCCGCGTAGGGCTTGCACGAGTGACACATACGCGCAGTAATGACCAATGGTTTCCCCGTACAGGAGTGGATCGGTTTCCCAAACTCTGTTCGTTACCTGGCTACGGAACCGCCTGTGAGCGTGTAGCCCGCACACGATGTAGTAGCGGATTAACGCGTCTGCGGTCGCTTCCATCCTGGACTCCGGCCACTGCGCCAATTCGTATGGATCGGTCATTCGCTGTTCTCCTCTAGTTCGTTGCTGACGGCTCCGCATTGGCATTGGACGTACTGCTCGCACCACCATTGGCATTTGTCGCGGTTCGGGCCAGCCCATTTCTCGCGGAAGGCTGCCTCAATGGCGGGTCTCGCCGCTTCGATGATGTGCGGTGCAGCCGCTTCGAGTTGATTTCGTAGAGACGTGTCCGGGGTGTCATCGGTCCCTTGGGTGAGCCAACGCACGCCGGTCTGCCATCGCGCCCTCATCGCTGCGTCGATAGCGGCTTGCGGGACGAGATCAGTCACGACGCCTCCCCATACTTCGCGACGAGCCGGACACGTTCGTCGTGGTGGCGCTGGCAGAGCTGCCACACGTCATCCACGACCGGCTCACAACAGTGGGCGCTCACCAACCGTGGACGCATCGGCTGGAATCCAAGATTCACCGACAGGCAGATTCGGCACTGGTCAGGCCTCAGCGCGGGGTGGTCGAGTTCGTGGTCAGGCATCCGAGAGCCTTCCCAGATCAGTGAGCCGGTACTCCCACAGGCCGTCGGCGACGTACCTGCGTTCCACCGTCATGGCGCCGAACCGCCACTTACGCAGATCACGCAGCCGCGCACTGATCGACGCCTCCGGGTACGACGTCGCACGCGCAAGCTGTGGCAGCGACCACCAGGCGCCGTCTTTGACGCAGTCGAACACTGCCTGGGCCTGCCGGTTCAGGCGGACCTCGTCGCGTTCGGCGTCGAACGTGTCGCCGTCGCGGCCACCTGTGAGCAACGTCAGCAGATCAGGTTGGCTATCCACGGCGCGACCTCCCCGAGCCCAGGCATGACCAGCAGCGGCGATCTTTGACCTGCCCGAGTCCGTGGCAGCGGTAGCACTCCCGGTCGTGTGCTGCGGCCATGTGCAGCGTCAGCCGCGCATCTGCGGCCTCGTACGACGGCGCCGTGACGTGCAGCGAGCAACGCTCACACGTCAGCGAGTACGGCTTGGTGTTCTTCATCGTTCGCCTCCTTCGTCATGGCTGCCAACTGGCAAGCGCGGGCGGTTGCTGTCTGTTCCGCAGACGGCGTCCGCGGCGAGGGTGGCCTGCGCGTCGTCCAAGCCGCGGCCTGCCGCGTTGACCCACGCCGCGAGCCATTCGAGGTAGCCGCCCACGTCGTCGGGATCAACAGGTGGCGTGGGCGGGGTGCGTCCCTGGAGCCTGTGGGCGCGCGCCGTACGTGCCGCGTCGAGGACTTGGTCGATCGACACGCTCCACCGATCACCCCGCGCCTTGTGCGCCTCGACGACAGTGACAACCGCGGCCTTGCCCTCGGCCAGCGTCAACTCGTGCAGCGAGTCGAACGCACACCACGCCTCGACTTCGACCGGTGTCGGAGCTGGCCGTCCCGTCGCGGCGTGAGCGAATCCCAGGAGCGCCTGAACGTCGCGGTCACTCATCCCCGCGCTCACTTGAACACGCCCTGGGGAACGTAGGCCGCGAAGTCATCCCACGCCGCGTCTCGGCCACGTGGCGCCTTCTTGCGCTGGGCCTGCAACCTCAACTGGTCGTACTTGGCGCGCAGTTTCGTCGGGCTCAGAATGTTGGCTTGCCAGAACTCGTCGGCTTGCGCCCACCGGATCGCGCCTTCAATGTCAGGCCACGAGACGCCGTCGATTCTGTGCATCCGTTCCAGCGTCGCCAGCCAGCCTTCGGACACGATCGGGCGCCTGCTGCCGTTGGCTTCGATCAGGTTCGCCAACAGCTCCGCGAGACGTGCCTGTTCTGTCCTCAGATCAACGACAGTTTCCACGTTCGACACGTCAGACGTGGAACGTCTGACATTAGTTCTATTGGGTAATAGTTCATTGGGTAATAGTTCGTTGCTGTCTGACGCACTACCCCTTGCTGTTTGACGCACTACCTCCCTGCTGTTTGACGCACTACCCCCCTTGTCTGACGCACCACCCCTTGATCGTTTCGAGCCTGCCGGATGGGCGCCCTTCGACCGCGCAGATGCACCGAAGATCGTGTAACGGTTAGACGACTGGGAGCCGTCGTCGCTGGCCCTCGTCGTCCACGTGATCCAGCCCGCTTCGCGTAGCTCGTCGAGTGATTTACGCACCCGCCACTTGCTCATTCCTGAGCGTGCAGCGAGCGTCCCATGAGACGGGAACGCCTCCCCCGTTCGCTGGTCGGCGTAGTCGCGTAACAGGCAGTAGATCAAGGTCGCGTAGGCGCCGAGTTCTGTCACAGGCAGCGGCACGACCACGTAGAAATCTGTTGTCTCTTTGCTCATGGCTGCACCTGCGGTGAACCGTGGAGCGTGTACTTGTGCGCCGCAGCTCCGCCGCCGCGCGTCGTCTGCTGTTCCCACGTGATCCACCCGGTGTCGCGCAGTCTTGCCAGCGCCACTTTGACGCGAGACGGCGAGATACGGGTGCGGGTGCAGAGCTGCCGGTGACTCGGCGTGGCCTGTGGCGGTGAGCCGTGGGCGTAGCTGAGCAGCGAACAGTAGACGGCCAGCTCGTACGTTCCGACGTCGAGCAACGCCATGGGCACGATCACGTAGTTCGTCATGGCGCCACCTGCCCGCCGACGCCCACCAGGATTCGCTCGAACTTGTCGGGCAGCAACCACCAGTCACCCGCCAAGTCTCGGAACGGGACAGTCTCGGGTGCTTCCCACGAGGCGACGAGGAAGCCGTCCCGGCGGGCGTCGTCGCGGTGAGATTCGACCCAGCCGTGACAGCCGGTCGTGCCGCTGCCGCAGAGCAGCAACAGGTTCGGCGCCTCGTTAATCGACGGCGCACGTGTCCCACCCATGCCGCGTGGCGTGCGGTGATGAATCGACACCGGAGTCGAATCGCTCACGGGGCGCGTACAGCGACAACAGGCGAACCCGTCCCGCTCATACACCCCTTGCCGTGTTGTGTCGGTAGGGCCGCTCCTGGAGCGTTTACGCGGCGTCCTGACACGTTCACCCCCCGACGATCGGGCGAGGGGTGAACGTGTGAGGCTAGAACGGCGGTTCAGCATCGGAGACGCCTCCCCACGGGTCACGTGCGTCGGTCTCGGTGACCCGTTCAACGTGGCGGGTCTGCGTCCGTGTCCAGCGCAGGTCGGGGCCGAACACGTCGGCGAGCAGTTCGAGCTTGGATCGCTTCTGCCCGTCCTTCTCCCACGACGACTGCTGAAGCTTGCCCATGGCGAACACGGCGTCACCTTTGGACAGGCCCGCCTCGACGATCGCCTCAGCCAGTTGCTTGAACGCGACAACGTCGAGGAACGTGGTTTCGCCGTCTGACCACGTCCCGTCGTCGGCGCGGCGCCGATCGTTGGAGGCCACTGTCAGATTGACGACAGCGACCCCCGACGGGGAATAGCGCAGCTTGGGATCAGCCACGAGACGTCCGGTGGTGGTGGTGGTGGGTAATGGCATTAGTTGGCCTTCCGTTCGAGTCGTCGTTGACGCCGCAGGTAGCGGCGCTTCTCATTCGCTTGGCGCCGCTTCACGCGATGCGTCGGCCACTGGGTCACTGCTGATCTCCCGCCGTGAGTTCGGGCATGGTTTCGATCTGCAAGTCGCCCGCCCTGACAGCCGCGAGGACGACACCTAGGGCCGTCTTGTCGAGGCTGGTCAGCGACAACGTGGGCGCGCCCTCGGAGAGTTCGATCCCCGGAATGACTTCGCCTTCTTTCGCCCGATCCAGCAGATGCTTGACGTGGAGTTCCCGCACCGTCTCGGTGACGACGACCTCGTCGGGTCGCTCCTGCCTCACGAACCTCAGCAACTCGTCGGCGTCGGTGACGTGGGCGCGTAACGCCCCCGCCTTCTTGATCACTTTGCCGATGCGTCGATCCCCGACGTAGGCGGGTTCGGCTGCGCCTTCACGTAGGAGCGCGTTCAACTCCGCCCGGTATTGGGCGTCGGCGCGGATCAGTTCCGCTTTGACAAGTGCGACCGCAGCGATCGACGCGGCTAGCTGTTCGCGGTTCATACGACCACGCCCTCAACGGGTTCAGGCAGTACAGCCGCCAGGTTGTTGACGAAGCTCCGGAGGTCGGTTGCTTCGCTCGTGCTGCACCTGCCCGCCTTCGCGCCGTCGTTGACCTCTAGGAAGATGCGGCGCAGCTCGTCACGAGTCGTGGCGGCTTCGGCGCGCTTCTGAAGGTCGAGGATCCACTCCGTGTCGCTCGGTTTCGGCGCTGCGGGCTTCTCCGATTTGCTCCACAGGTCGAGGGCGACACCGAAGCGCATCGCCGCGTTCCGGATCGCGTCGCCGATCATCTCCTTCACCGCGTCGCCGCCCGTCTTTCCTTGGGCGTCGCCGAAGCCGTAACGGGTGACCCCGCAGACCGTCAACTTGATCCACAGGCCGTCGTCGATGACGGGTAGCCCTTCGGCGTCCACGCCTGCCGGTTCCCACGTCCAGCCGGGATCGACGGCCAGGAGCCGGTCGGTTACGTCGGCGTGGCCCACGTAGTCGAGCCGGACAGTTGCCCCGCTTTTGGTTTTGCGTGGGATCTGCGAGATGCGTTCCGGTGGGAACGGTGCTCTCAGGAGCTTTTGCTGTTCGGGTGTCACTTGCTATCCTTCCGTTGTTGTTTCGGTTAGTTGTTGCCCCCGGCCTGCGCGAACAGGTCGGGGGTTATTGCTTGCGCGATGTAGTAACGACTGATGGCGGCGGCTTCTAGCTGCGTCTGTAGTTCGTTGGCGCGTTCGGTTTCTGCGGTCGCCTTCATTTCGGCGACGTTGGCGCGGTGTTCGAGCGCCTGCATTTCCGGTGCGATGTTCGACCGGATCACCTGAACCGCCGACGTGATCCACTGCTTCGTGAGCGCGTCGATCGCGTGCGCTTCCGGTAGATGCGTTGCCCATGCGTGCGGCGCGCGGTTGTGGCAGAACTGGTGGAGTTCGCGCGCGATCGCGTCGGCCCTATTCATCGGCGATCACGTCCAACAGTGGCCGCTGTCGCAGCCGTCTGTGTCGGGGGATTCATCGAACAGCGGCAGCATGCTTTGTGCTTCCGGGATTGCGTCCCTGATCGGCTTGTTAAACCGCGTTAGGTAGACGTGATCCTTGCCCAACGTGTCGCGGCGGGCGTTGAGTAGTTCCTCCAGGTCTGCGGACTTCTCGAACAGTTCCGGTTCGTCGCGGCGCATTTCGGCCCACGTCTGCGGGCGATGAAACGGGCAGAAGAAACACGATGATTTAGGCGGCACGGGTAGGCCAGCGTCACTGATGATCGTCTGGCAGCGTGAACGGTCAATGCCTAGATCTAGCAATGGGTACGTTGGACGTTCGTACGCTTCGGCGCGTTTGTTGTTCGCCCGGTGGAACTCATCCGTGCTAATCCCGATGGCAACCGTGGCCGGGTTGTCTTTGTTCGCGCCGTGCTGCTTCAGCCACTTCCCGATCACCTTGATCTTGAAGTCTGCTGTACAGGATCGGTTGCCCGGCGCGCCGTTGCTCATCCGGATCGGGATTGGTAGCGACCTGGAGCCTGGTTTAGTTAGCCGCTGCATGAGCGTCTCGGTTTCCCCGGTGCGTTTGATCCTGTCCAGCTCATGCACTTCGATGCCCCGCTCTGCCGCCCACGGCATCGCGATGTTCCGCACGTAGTCCAGTGTCGCGGGGTGCTCGGAGTCGTCCCCGACGTTGGAGAACAGCGCAACCTTGAAGTCAATCACGCCCTGCGCGGCGAGGACGAGTAGCGCCGTTGATTGCACGCCGCCGCCGTAACTGATGGTTCGTAGTGTCATTCGGACACCCGCAGACACATGAGGCCGCGCGGGTCATGGGCGACGTGGATTCGCGGCATGTTCTTCGTCATGAACGCCGGAGCGTCATCGACAACGACGCCGGAATCGACGGCCAGGAGCCGATCTGTCACGTCGGCATGGCCGACATAGTCGAGCTTGATCCCTTTCTTCGGGATCGTGTGAATCTGCTCGGCCGGAAACGGCGCGCGCAGTTGTGCCTGTTGTTCGTTGTTCACTGGTACAGTCCTTCCTTGTTGTGTTGTGTAGCGGCGGGGGCCTGATCAGTCCCCGCCGCTGTTGTGTTCCCGCACCACGTACAGCGCGGAGTCATGGCCCACGCGCCGCAGTCGCGGCAGCGTTGGAGGTTGAGCGGTTCAGCGGCCAACGTCACGTCAGCACCCCGATTCGGACGCCCGGACACATCGCGCCATCGGCGTATTCCTTGCTGGCATGAATCGAGCAGACGAGGGCGTCGTCAGCGATCGCACCGGACACGGTGAGCGCGTCGAGAATCGCCCGAATCAACTTGTCGAGGTCGGGCATCTTCGCGGGCAGAGCTGGCGCGTTGTCGCGTAGCACGTGGGCGTTGGCGCCGGTGCGGTAATGCGACTTGGGGCGCGGCATGAAGAACCAGACGACGACGCCGACCGGGACGTCGATGGGTGGGGCGTCACCGATCGCCTTCACTGCGGCAGCGACAACGTCGTTACGCCACAACGCGAGACGGTTGCTGTTGCTGTTCGTCACGATCGCCCGCCCGCCCTTGGTGACGAGGGCGCGCGTTGACCCCTGCGGCACAGGTGCGCCGTAGACAGAGAACTCGATCATCGGGGCCACGTCTCACGCGCGAGGCGGCGTTGAAGGTCCTCGTTGGCCTGTTTGAGTTCGGCGCCATGCGCGAGCGCGTCGGCGAGCAGGACGCGGGTGTCGTCGAGGTCTTGGGTGAGTTCGTGACGTTGCACGTGCTCCCCGAGCGACGCCGAATGAAGCCGGTGGATCGTGTGGCCACGCGACTGCGCGAGCTGGCGCCAGTACGCGGCGACGCGGCGGGTGTGGTGGTACGTGCCGAGCAGGATCGTGAGCCACGCGCTGAGGGCGAGGATCAGCCACGCCGCGACTTCGAGGGGCGTCATGCGCTGCGCTCGATCAGTTCGGTCAGCGGCACGTCGAGGAACACCGCGATCTGGTGGGCGTCTCCGAGGTTGATCCCGAAGTGCCCGCCGAGGCGTCGCGACACTGTTTCTTGGGTCGTGCCGAGGTGTTCGGCGAGTTCACGTTGGAAGCGACCTTGGGCGTGCAGTTCGTCGGTGACGACTCTGCCGAATCTTTTCTCGATCTCCGTATCCATACGTGTGACGTTATCGCTGGTTGGTGTTATCGGGTAACAGTTTCGGCCACGTGTCGCGACTTTCGTGGGGATAACCATTGGATAACCTGTGGAACACGCATACGATTAAGGCATGACGTATCACGAGGAAGTCGCCGGAGAGGTCCGCGCCCATGCCGCGCGGCACCAGATCACGAACTCACAGATCGGGGAAGCGCTCGCTCAGTCCCCGATGAATACCAGCCGCCGGATGCGCGGCCTGACCCCGTTCACACTCGACGAACTGCCACAGCTCGCGGAGCTGTTCGGCGTCGAGATCAGTGACCTGCTGCCGCCGTCAACATGGGGGCAGGGTCGCCGAGGGGTTATTAACGGGCGTAGATCATCCCACTTGCGGCTCATTCCTTCGACGTCGGGGGCGGCGATCTGATATGCGCGCGCAGGTTGCGGAGGCTCCTACCAATCCGGTAGGAATATCCGAGCCGCGCTTTTCCGGGTCGCGGGATACCGCGATTGAAGGTCAAGTGTCAGTGATCGAATACCTCGCCCACTACGCCAACGTGACCCGCTCCGTGTCGGGTCGCTACGCGGGCGCCTACCACCGTCGCGGCCTGCTGCGCCGCGCAGAGATGATCTGCGGGAAGCCGCTCTCCGACTGCACCACCGACGATATGCGCGACTGGTTCCTCGCTGTGCAGGCGACGAACGGCGTAGCGAGCCAACGCGCGAGCCTCGCAGGCATCCGGGCGTACTTCTCGTGGTGCATCGACCATGGCCTGATCAACTCAGACCCCACGCGGCATCTCCTGGCGCCGCGGATGCCACGTCGCCGACCGCATCCGATCAGCGAACCCGACCTGGCACGTGCGATCGCTGCGGCTGAACCTGAACGGCTGCGACCGATCCTGGCGCTGGCCGCGTTCGCTGGCCTGCGCGCCCATGAGATAGCGGCCCTGCACCGGCGCGACTTCAACACGTCCACGGTGACCGTGATCGGCAAGGGCGACCGGGAGCGCGCGGTCGATCTGCACCCGTTCGTCTTGTCCACGGTCGAGGCGATCCCGTCGAGCACGTGGCTGTTCCCACGCCGAGACGGCAAACCGGGACCCATCGACTCGCACCGTGTGTCGGCGATCGCCAGCGAACACCTTCACGGCCTCGGCATCCCGTTCACGCTTCACTCGCTGCGTCACCGCTTCGCCACGCAGCTCTACTTGGCGACGCGGGACTTGTTGTTGGTTCAGAATCTGCTCGGGCACGCTTCGCCGACGACGACTCAGGTCTACACCGACTTTGATCGTGGGGCGTCGAACGCGGCGGTGGCGCATCTGTCGATGCCGGAGTTCGTCTCTGTCTGACCAGCGGGTTGACTGTTATGGCATATCGCTGACTGTTATCGTTCACGGTGTCGCACACGCGACAGCACAACACGACAACAGTGAGGACACCCATGGACGTCTCCATGCTGGTGGGGGATAAGGCCTCCCACTCGATCAAGACCAACGACGACGGGCGCGCGTATGCGTTCGTCATTAAGCAAGCCGACGGCAGCAGCATCACTCTGCTGCTCTCGTACCCCGAGCAGGTAGCGCGGCTGCTGTTACTCGCCGCAGCCGACCTGTACGCGGCGGGGGTGCACCGGTGAAGAAACTCGTTATCGGCGCGGCCCTCGTGATCGCACTCGCCGGCTGTTCCGTTCCACGGCCCAGCTCCACCCCGACACCGTCGGCGTCGAAGTCGTCGGCGTCGAGCCTCAGCGACTACGACGTCCTGAGGTTCAGTTGGGACCGTCTCGCGCCCTACAAGCAGGACGCGCTGTGCGGGTACTTCACCGACGATCCGCGCTCGGCGTGGGAAGCGTTCGACAGCGGCGACGGCTCAGGCGTTGACCGGGACTCGTTCGTCGCCTTCATGCTCACCGAGTGCGAATAACAACACAACCAACACAACACAACACAAGAAGGAGCAACACAATGAACACCAACACAACACGCAACGCCAACCTCACCGACCTGCTCGCGCTACTCAAGGAGCAGACAGTCCGCAAGCTCGACGTCGTCGCGCCCGCGGCGACACTGCACGCAGAAGCGGGACTGCTGCGGGTCGAAGGAACACAGCCCACCTTCACCGACGACGGGTTGACGATCGGCGACGGCCTGTACCGCCCGACCGAAGTATTCGACGAAGGTGTCGCCAACAAGCTCGGCGTGCCCGTCGGCTACCTCAAGCGGCTCCGTGTTCAGCGCCCCGACCTGTACGACGCCAACGTCAACGGCTGGCTCCACGGCCACAAGGGAGACGAGGCCCACTCGATTCCTGCGGCCAGCGCCGACAAACGCTCGTTCTTTGTTCGCACGTTCCAGGGCGACAGCGGCGGCGTGGGTGTCGCTCGCGCCCTCATGTCCGACCGGTACTCGGTGATCGACAACACTGACGTCCTCATGGCCACCATGGCCGGGATCAACGAGGCCGGGGTGGCGTGTGACATTGACGGCGCCGACGTCACCGATCGGCGGATGTACGTGCGCGTCCGCTGCGAGTCAGTGTCCGCGTTGGCCCCGGAACTGCTGCGCGGGTATCGCTCACCGTTCGGCGGCGGTGACGGAACCGAGAACCCGACCGTGTTCGCGGGCTTCGTGGTGTCGAACTCGGAAGTGGGTGGCGGCTCGTTCAGCATCACCCCGCGCCTGATCGTTCAGGTGTGCTCTAACGGCATGACGATCAACAAGGACGCCATGCGCGCCGTCCACGTCGGAGCGAAACTCGACGAAGGAATCCGGTGGTCAGCAAAGACCCAAGACAAGGCACTAGAGCTGATCAAGCTCAGGACGGCGGACGCGGTCAAGCAGTTCCTAGACTTCGACTACATGCGTGGCGTCATCGCCCGGATCACCGAGGACGCCGCTGTCGAGGTCCCTGCCGGGTCGGCGGCTCAGGTGGTGGAAACGGTGTCGCGTTCGCTCATGTTCACGCAGGAGCAGCAGGACGGCATCCTCGACCACTTCATCCGTGGCGGGCAGTTGACCGCTGGCGGGGTCATGCACGCCGTGACGTCATACGCGCAGACGGTGGACGACGCGGACGCTTCCGCCGACCTTGAAGGTGCAGGACTCAAGGCGTTGGCGTTGGCTGCGGGCCGATGAACGAGGACGAGGTAGTGCGCGCCTGGGTGCGAACGTCGGCGAAGGAGTCGATGCTCGCCGAGGCGGCAGCGGAGCTGCGGGAGACTCGTGCCGAGTCGGCGGAGGCGTTGACTCGGGTTCGTGTCTTGGTGGTGTGCGCCGACGTCGAGGGGATTCCTCGGTCTCGGATCGCGGAGCTGCTTGGCGTGAATCGTTCGACGGTGTACCGGGTGCTGGGCGAGGACGTGGATTAGGCGTCGTCTGCTGCGGTGCGGCGGGTGGTGGGCTTCGGCTCGCTGCCCGCCGTTCGTCGTTAGGGACAGCTCTGCCTGGGACGGATGCCCTCCGGCGTGTGGGTGTTGTGGGTAGTGACACCCCACCGCGGTCGTTGTGTAATGAATACACAACACAACGACACGGAGGAACACAATGAACGCCAACCTCACCGCCACCGCCCGCAAGATCGCCAAGACCGGCAGCGTCTCGATGGTCCAAATCCAGACGCTACGCAGCTACGCCCCAGCAGACGTCGCGGCGGCGCTCACGACGGCAGGGCTCAGCGAGGAGCACACCGAGCAGCTCCTCTTCGGCAACCAGCTCTACTACGTCTACGGCCCGAGCGCCAAGTAACCCAACCCAACCGACACAACAAAGGAGCACACCATGAAGACTCTCACCGCCAACGTAGTCACTTTCGGAGACGTCGTTCTAACGCTCGACCCCGACCAGCCACTCGACGCCCTCGTCGCTGACGCCGCGATGGACCTCGACTACAAATTGAACGCGCTCAAAGATGCGGTGCGCGTCGTCGCCAACGACACCGCTCGGGCACAAGAAGCCCTGGAGAACGGCTGGCACGTCAACGCGCTGGGCATCTACCAGACGAGCGCGGTTCGCGCTGACCAAGCCGCAGCCGCATACGAACAAGCGCTCAACACGCTGAAGTCTGCGATCTGGGCGCTGAAGAAGACCCGCGAAGCCGCAGCCGACCTCGCGGACAACAACACCCCGGCAGAGACAGGCCCAGCATGGGCCTACGTCCCCTGTGACGACTGCGGAGCCGCCCCCGGCGAAGCGTGCCACCAAGACTGCTCCTCGAACTGGAAGTAGGAAGATCATGGACATGGACAAGTACCGCGAGATGCCCGCGAGCCTCCAGCGACAGGCCCGCCGAATCGCCGAGCGCGCCGAAAGTGTCGAACAGGCCCGCGACAAACTGCACGCGTCAGTCCACGACGCGTACTCGGCTGGCATGAGCGTCGCCCAGATCGCCGACGCCTCAGGTGTCACCCGTCAAACCGTGTACGCGTGGCTCGGCCTACGCACCACCAACAGCAAGGGAGCGAAGTAGCCATGATCACAAGGAAGTGTGAACGCTGCGGGCAAGAATCGGATGGGTGGAGGTACTGCCTGACGTGCGCGCGGGGCATGTACCACGGCTGGAAGAAGAATCAGGTCCCGGACGACGACGCCACAGACGCCGCGCCCATGTGAGCAGACACAGCGAAGCGCCCCACCCGCTCAAGCCTCTAAGGGCGAGCAGGTGGGGCGCGGTCTGTTATCGGTTAGAGCCAGTGACACTTCCTTGCGTAGTCGTACGCCTGACGGATCGTGAACTTCCCGGCTGTCAGCACCGAATCAACAACGATGCGGCCTAGGTCGTGGATCAGCAGCCGTCCGGTTTCGACGGGCCGGTTCGTGGGGTCGAACCTGACGGCGGGCTTCACTTGCGCCGCACAGGACGTTTGCGAAGGTAACCCCATTTCACCTTGGGATTCGGGCGGTAGGTTTTGTCGTACCCGTCGCCCGCGAGCCCGTCACGGTGGCGGTCGTAGGAACCCTTCTGCGCCTGTGCCCCCGGCGCGCATTTCTCACCGAACGCGACGCAGTGGATATGTGGTCCCCAGAGTCCGGGGACCGATCTGCGATACCAGGCCGCGAACCCGGCGTTTTTGAGGGCGTGGACAGCGGCAACGCGTTGCGCCTTCGACAGTCCCGCTGCGCCGATGTCAATGGCACCCGGCCCCGTGTGGGTTCCGGCTGATGCGGCTGCACCTGACCACGATCCCTGCGCGATGTGGAAACGGAACCCGGCCCGCTTCTCAGCCCATAGCACCATGTTGCGGGTGTGCTTGCTGACGCGGACGCCGCGAAAGTCCACGGCGGTACGGCGGCTCATGAGTAGTCCTCGGGATCGTCGCTGTCCACGGCGGGCGCGTCGGCGGGCGCAGCTGGTAGTTCCGCCGGTGACACGGGCAGTGGCGCGGTATCGGTAAAGCCCGCGGTGTTGGGATCGCCGACCTGCTGCGCAAGAAGGTTCTTAATGATCTGCAACCCGGCAACGATCGGGATTGCCCACGATTCGTTAATCCCGGTCAGGTACGGGATCGCCAGGCCAACGACGACGAATGCGACGGTGAACGCGAGGCGTTCGAGGAAGTCTTTCGCACGTTCGGACATGGTGCCTCCTACATGAAGAAACCCCGCCGTGGCGGGGTCGGATGGGGTCTAGCCTTTGGAAACTTTGACCGGTTCGCCGGTGTCGGCCCAGACCGATCCGGTGATGTCCGGGACGCAGTGGGATGCACGCGCCATGATCGCCTTGCCAACGAGTCGCTGATTCCTGCCGAAGTAGTTACGCCGCATCTTGATATTGGATAGCGGCAGGCCATTGGTGACGACGTTGATGGACACGGCCCCGCCGTCTAGATCGTTGTCGTCAATCGTGAGATCACCGACTGTCCCGGCATCCTGGGTGATGATGATTGCCGACGTCGAGCCGCCCTTGATGGTGTTGCGGCGTATGACGATGCCGGACCCGGCCTGGATCTGAACTCCGTCGTTGTGGGTTTTGCCGTCGGCCTGCGTCGTCGTCGGCAGGGTGGCGAAGTCGTGAAGGTAACTGTCCTCGATGGTGACGCCGTTGCCGTAGATCATCACGCCGTCCACGGTGCCGGAGATGTTGCAACGGCGAATGGTTCCCGGCTGGTTCACGTTGATGCCGTTGAGCCGGTCATTGGGATACGCGGGTGTAATCGTCACATCCTCGATCAGGAACCCCGCGCCGCCTTGCACGATGGAGATGACAGCGTTGCCGCCCTGGGTAACGGGTGGGCCACCGCGGATGATGCAGCGCCGCAGCGTCACGTTAGGCGCCTTGACGACGACATAGCCGGAGATGTCCAGTCCGTCGTAGACGCCCGGTGACGTGATCGTGAGGTTGCCTTGATGTTTGGTCAGCGTGATGTAGCCGGTATTGGATGCGTCCCTCATTGCCGTCCCCCATCGTCGTCGTTCCGCTTGTTCACATGCAGCCGCCGCGCAATGTCTGCTTGGCGTGGAATCACAACCTCATCAACCTGCTGTTCTAGCCGGTGGGTACGGTCGGCCAGGTCACCGATATGCGCCTTGATGTCGGACATGTCCGTGCTGATCCGCGCGTCTAATTCCTTCACAGCGGTTGCCACGGTCGAACGGATGAACCATGCGAGCGCACCGAATAAAGCCACCACTACCCCCGCTAGTCCGCCGATCCAGTCGCTGTTCAGTTCGACCATTGCCGCCACCGTGGTCACTACTCGACGGCCTCGCGCGCCGCCTGGATCTCGTCGCCCTTGCTGACTGCGTTCTCCACGGCGGAGCTCAGTGTCGCCAGCGCGGCGTCGATGTCTGAGGTGTCGGCCTTGGGATCGGCGGCGAGCAGTGCCTCACGGTTGAGTTGGTGGCTGAACGCTTCAGCGGCCCATTGCTTCGCGCGCTGATTGACGATGGCGGCCTTTTCGTCATCGGACAGGATCGAGGATGGGTCGAATTGCTTTGCCATTGAGTGCTCCTTATGCGGCGGCGTAGGCGGGAATGACGAGCGTGGCCCCGGTTGAGTCCACGACTTTCAGGAACTTGGTGGGTGTCGCGGGGAGCGCGGAGGCTCCACCAGCCGCACCGACCGTGGTTTGCTCCAAGCCAGAGAGCCATTTCAGGCCGTACGTTGGGGTGACTAGCGCGTTAAACGTCAGCGTTTGATCTTCCGGTGCCGCCGCCTGTACGCCGTAGATGATTGACTTCGCAATATCGCCCGCGCGGTTCGTGCGGTCGATTGAGTTGATGAACAACTCGTACGATTGGTTTGTTGAGTACGCCCCCGAGGCAAACCCGATCGCGATGTTATTTGCCCCGGTAGTGATGGCCGATCCGGACGAATACCCGATGTAGGTGCCGCCACTGTGTGAGTTGCCAGAGGCACCCTTAGCAGCGTTGTAGCCAATGGCTGTGACGGCGGTACCAGTCTGGTTAAAGTAATTAGACGTGGAGCCGATTGCCATGCAGTAGGTGCCGGTCGTCAGGAACCGCTGCGCCAGGTATCCGAGTGCAATGTTGTATGTGCCCGACGTTGATTGGTGTGTGAGATAGCCGAGCCCCAGGTTTAGGTTCGACCCGTCGATCTTGAGGTCGTTAAACGTGCCCAACCCTGCTGCGCTAATGGAGGCGACGACGGAGCCAGCGGAGTTTTCGACCGTGACCGTGTTCACGGATTGACCGGCTACACCCTGCACCCGCAACTGGATTTCGTTGGCAGAGCCGTCGATGAACTGCTGCGCCGTAAACGTATTCGCACCAAGGATCGCCGCTGTGCCGGTGATCTTTGACGGGCTTAGAGTGCTAGAGATCATGGCGTCCACGATGGACGCAGCGGTCGGTGTGCGCGTGTCCGTCAGCCGGGCGTCGTTGCCGAGGATGACGTTAGACGCGCCGGTGCCCGTGTTGGCTGTGGCAGCGGTGCCGAGTCCTAGCGCGATGCGGGCTGCCGCCGCGTCGGTGAGGTCAGACAAGTTATTGGCTTTGACGAGTAGCGCCGACGTGTCAGCTGCCGGGCCTGTCGGTCCGGTTGGTCCTGTGGCCCCTGTTGGTCCTGTGGCCCCTGTTGGTCCTGGCACCGTCGAATCCGCACCAGTCGCACCCGTGGCACCAGTCGCACCCGTGGCACCAGTCGCACCCGTGGCACCCGTGGCACCTGTGGGCCCTGTCGGACCGGTTGGTCCTGTGGCACCTTGGATGCCTTGCGGTCCGCGCGGACCGGAGACCTCGACGACGGTGCCGTCTGGTTCGGTGATGGTGATGGTTTCGGTGGACGTCACTGTTGTCATCGTGTGACCTCCGGGGTGACGTTGAACGCGCCTTCGAGGATGCGGTAGACGGCGCCGCTACCCGAGACGAGCTCCAGGTCGTAGACGTAGCGGCGTGCCTCGAGTGCGGCGGTGGCCGTGGCGCTGAGCACGATTTGGATGGTGCCCGCCGTGCCGCCGAGGGTGAGCCCGGAGCCGCTCGTTAGTGAGGCGACGGTCGTGGTCGAGGTGTGGCGCTTGCGGATTTGCAGGCGCGCGGTGTAGCCGGTGACGTTGACGGCGACGTCGTCGATCTTCCAGGTGACGGTGTGGTCGAAGGTTTCGCCCTGGGCTGCGGTGAAGTCGTAGGCCGCGGTCATGGCTTAGAGCTCCGCCGTGGCGTAGATCGCCGCGTTGGTGGGGTCGGCGGTGTTTTCCAGCCATGAGCCACGGCCAGCGGTAAGGCCCGAGGAGGTGATGTCCACGCGCGTCCCGGTGGGGTAAGTGGTCGTCGCCGCCATAAGTGTCGAGGTGAAGGCTGTGCCGCCGGAGGCGATGGTGAAGTCGTTGTTGGCGGAGAAGGTGACGGTCGGCGTTGTCCGCATGGGTTGAGGGAAGTTGAGCACGCCGATCATCTGGGTGGTAGACCAGCAGTGTCCGTTCATCACTGCCGTCCCGGTCTGGAACGGACCCCACTGCCAGTAGTAGCGCTGGCAGAGTGCGAGTTCTTGCTGCGGGTTGCGTGCGACGTAGGTGGGCGCGGTGGAGCCGATGACGCACTGCGGCTCCCAGAGGTCCACGGTGCCGGTGCCGGTCGCTGATGCGCGGTTGATGCGGACTTCGAGGTAGGAGTCCTCGTTGCTGCCGATCGTCTTGCCGGAGATCGAGGGGCAGGAGATCGTGACTGTGTGCCGCGTGCTGGTTGAGGTCGTCACGGTGATCGTGGTGGCGCCGACCGTGGTGACGTCCGAGCTGGGCGAGCCGCCAGTGCCGAAGCACTGGACGAGCGAGACGGTGACGTCAGAAGTGCCGGAGGAGACTGCCGCGTTGAAGGTGACAGTGACCGACTTGCCTGCGCCGTTGCGCACGTCCTCAATGCGCTGGTGAAGGTAGGAGGTGGAGCTGCCTGCGACGCTGCGATTCCAGGCCATCTTGTAGCGGGGGGCGCCCGCGAAGGAGCCAGTCGAGATTGCTGTGCGGGTGACGACGTTGGTGGCGCCCGTCCCGCTGGTGCACTTCCAGCGATCGACGACCCAGCCGGTTGAGGCGCCGGTGACGGTGGCCGGGGAAGCGACCCGCTGATCGACCTCGAAGCGGGAGTTGATCAGCAAGTTGTTAACGCCAGTCGCGTCGCGGACAGTGTTCAGCGCGGTCTCGGTGGCAGCGGTGAGGGCGGCGAACTGTGCAGGCGCGTTCGGGGCGTCGGCGAGTCCGGGCGACGGCAGCGCGTACGTGCTCGAATACGTAGTCATGTGCGACTCCTAGTAGGTGATCCGTTTACGGCGTGATCCTGCGCCGTTGGTGTTTCCGGTGGATTCGATCTCAGCGCCAGTGGCGTAGTTGACCCCGATCAGGCGCCCGAGGATGAATCGGGAGCGGCCCTGGATGAACAGGACAACGACGTCGCCGACGAAGGGCGCATACGAGTCGAGGTAGGGGGCGCGTATGTCGGCGCCGCGCCACTTGACGATCACCTCTGTTTCGCCGTCAGCAGCGACACCCTCGATCGAACGAACCTCGGCAGGCTCGAACCTGCACGTCGCCGTCTCAGAGTCGAAGTCGCCGCTGATCGCGGCAACGAACTCGCCGAGCGCGTCCACTATTCGGGTTCCGTCGATCGTGTCGTGATCGACTGCGCGCCGTCCACGGACAGCGGGACAGTGAAGCCGTCCACCAGATGCAGCTCGGTGGTGGTCGAGTTGAACACTGCGGCGATCACGTCGCCTCCTTCAAGTGCCGGGTTAACGATCGCCTCCAAAGAGACACGAGCGCCACGGCCGCGCTGCGCGTCGAGGAACCCGCGACCTGCGAGACGTGCCTGATCTTCGTCGGCTATCTCAGGCGCCGAATAGAAGTAGGGGACGCGCCCGAAGTCGCCCGACACGTACGTCGGGCTGGTCGGGTCGTCGTCCTCGACGACAACGGGGTCGAACGGTGGGAAGCCGTCCACGTCGGCGGCGGTGACGATCACCACCGAATAGACTTTCTGCCGGGATCGTTCCTTGCTGCCCGACACAAGGACACCGTCGGCGCCCGCGTTGACAGACCACACGTACGAGCTGGACAGCGATGGCAGGTCACGAACAACCACGTCGCCGTTCACGTCGAAGTAGGCTTCGCAGGCTGCCGTCTCGCACAGTTGCGCGACAGCTGCGGCGCGGTCCCGCTCGAACAGGGAATCCGTGCAGTCCACGACGCTGCTCGCCGTGATCGACGACGACGGCGGTGACACGAACGGCGCGAGCATGAGCCGCGAGATTTCGCTAGTGGCGGCACCGTTCGTTGTTTCGGGTGTCTCGAACTGTGCCCGCTGAACAGTGGCGAACCTGTCGGCGCAAGTGAGCGTCAGCTTCCCTTCCGTCCCGTACGCCTGACGCGCCGAGTCGATGCCGAACACGCCCAGCGGGACACGTTCGACGGTTCCGTCGGCGTAGCGCACACCACGGTAGGGGCGCAGCTCCACGCCGTAGGCGCTCAGGGCGTCCCACTGGTCGGTGGTGGTGTCGAGGGTCATGGTGCGTCGGACGCCGACCTTCGAGGCGTCCACGGTGACCGACCCCCCGAGCACAGGGATCGAACCGAGCAGGGTCGCGCCTGCCCAAGCGGTGCAGCTCACGTCCACGGTGCCGCCGCCACGGATCGCCCTCAGGAACCGGGCGGACACGTCGTACACGTTAGGAACCTGTGAGCACGTTGGCCCACGTGGCACGTGCGGACATGAGCGCCGTCCACGACGCCGACTCGGACACGACGTCGGCCCAGGTGCGCTGCGGGGTGAGGTCGCCCTCAGGGCGTGCCACGACGAGATACGAGATGGAGTGCAGGCGGTGGGGTCGGGCGCCGACCTGCGGCACGACGCGCGCCTCTTCCGCATCGCCAAGGGCCACCCACTCGTAAGTGACCCCCCATGCCAGCGACGCGGGAATGTTGAGCAGCAGCGGTGTGCCGTCGGCGATCAACGTCGCCAGCGCCTCGTTCTGTTCCAGCGTGGACGTTCCCACGGACAGCGATGACTCGACCCCGGAACGGGCGTCGGCAGTCACGACCGGGTCGGGGCGCCCGAGGACACGTTGAACGGATTGGGTGATCTGGCGTTTACGGGAACCGATCTGCCGCAGGCCGACCAGCTCCACGGACAGCGACGGGTCGCCCGGATGCACAAGCCACGCCGACGTCTCATTGACCGTGGTGGACGACGACGTCGCGGTCGCCACGGACGTCCCCGACGCGAACACGATCACCTGGTAGGTGACGGCGGTGCCATAGGGCGCCTCGTAGTCGTAGCCGATCCAGGTCACGTCGTCAATGTCGGGCGTGGTTTCGGAGTCGCGGACGATCGTGAGCGTGTCGCCTTCAACGCGGTAGATTTCCAACGTGTCGCCCACGTATCCGGTGGTGTCGAGGGTGAGCAGGACACGTGGCGGGTCGTGGGAGACTTCGACGGTGGGTGTGATCGTGAGCGCCATTAGCGGTACACCATCCTGTTCACGATCTGGGCGACTTGGCCGTTCACTTCGGCGCCGACCAGCTCGTTGACCTGCTGGTTGCCGATGTAGATGGTGAACGCCATCGGGCCGTTCTGGTTAGCTGTAACGCCCGCCGTTGAGGGGCGATCCATGAACAGGCCCGCGCCGGTGTTCCCGAGCGCGAGAGATGCCGTGTCGAGCGCGGCTGCCGTCGCGGCGATCTGGTTGAAGTCGGCCAGGTTCGCTTTGACCAGCGACGCGGCCAGTGGCGCGCCGTCGAGACCCTTCGAGATGATCTGCTGCAACATGCCCTGCGGTAGACCCTTAGCGGCCAGCGTCTGGAGGTTCTTGTTGAAGTTCAGGACAGTCTTGAGCTGGTTGGTGAGATATGACTTCGCGCTGCCCGCCGTCTTGGCCTGTGTCACGTCGCCGCGTCCACTGTCGCGTAGTTGCAGCGTGGTGGACTCGCGGAGCTGGAGGAGCGCGTCGCGTGCGCTGGCGGCGTCGTCCTCGATCTTCTGCGCGGCCTGGGCGGCGTCGTCGGCGACCTGCTTCCAGTAGTCGCGTGCGGCGTCTTGCTCGGCGCGCCACAGGTCACCGCGCCCGGAGGACTTGCCTGCCTTCTTCTGCTTCTTGGTGAGTCCCTGCTTGTTCATGGCCTCTTGCTGCTTGTCGAGGTCACGCGACGCCTTCGCGTCAGCGCGTGCCTTCGCACGTGCGGCTGCCTCACCCGACGTGGTGCCGATGCGCGTGGCCATGGCGCGCACACCTGCCAGCGTGCGGGCTGCTGTCGATCCGATACCAACCAGAACACCATCGTTGAGGCCTTCACCGACCTCGATGCCGAACACGGACGGGGAGTGCGTCTTGGCGGCGTCCTTGTAGGCCTGCGCGACCTGGGCGCCCGCCGCGGTGGCGGCACCGATCGCTGCGCCGAGCGTGGCTTGGATGCCGACGACGGCGCCTGTGTTGAGCGCGGCCCCAACGGTTTGACCCGCTTGGCCTGCCTGCGCGGTCGCGGCCTTGCCGCCTTCGGCGATCGCAGCACCAACACCTCGACCTGCGGCCTTGGCTTGGCCTTTGCCAGCCTTGGCTCCGTCGCCGAGCTTCTTGCCCGCTTGGCTTCCGGCCTTCGCTGCGTCGCCGATCGCCTTGTCGCCGCCGATGGCTTCGATGAGTAGCCGCAACTTCTTAGGCGTCGTCCCCAGACGACGTGCCAGTGCGGCGATCTTCGCGCCCGTCGGATCGGCGCCCGCCTGACTGATCGCGACCCGGAGCTGCTTCGGGGTCATGTTGACCTTGGCGGCGAGGGACGCGAGTTGTGTCTGCGCCTGCGCCGCGCCCGGTGTCGTCACGTTGATCGGCTTCCAGCCCGGAACTGCGGCCATGGCCTGGTTGATCCCGTCGATGGCCTGCTTGCCCGCTTGCGTCCTCGGGATCGTCTGCGCGAGCTGCGTCATCTGACGCACGTAGGCGGCGGACACCTGATCGGCGGCGGCGGAGCCTTCCTGCCCAGCATCGGCCAACTGCTTCATCTGCTGGTCGTAGGACCGCGCCATGCCTGAGGCCATGGACAGCGCCTTCGACTGGTTCTCCAGCCCCGCCTTCGAGTTGTTGAACGCGCCGCCAGCCGCAGACAGCGACTCCTTCAACTGTGCGAGGTCCTGACGGAACGAGACCGCGGTGGATTGTGCGGTGAGCGACTGGTACTTGCTGATCTCCGAGGACAGCTCTTGTTGGGCCTGCGCGGCCTCGTCGGCTGCGTCTGCGCTGCTCTTCAGCGCTTCGTTGTATTGGCTGAGGCCCGCCGTGAACGCGCCAACGTCGCCGCCTTGCGCGCCGACTTGTTCTTTGAGCCGAGACAGGGCCGACGCCGCTTGGTCGGCTTTTCCTGACGACACCATCTGCGCGAGTGCGGCATCGACTTTCCCGAAGCCGTCTTTCGCGTGCTGCAACGGCGAGTCCATCCCGACTGCCGACATCATCGCGTCTTGAGCCGAGAGAGTGAAGTTCCTCAGCCCGCCCGAGGCACCGTTAGCGTCGTCGGACATTTGCGCGAGACTTCGCGCCTGTCCTCCAAGGAGGGTAAGTCCGATCCCTGACGCCAAGACCTGCGATAGCCCGTTGTACGAGTTGGAGAAGTCGTCAATGTTGTTCGCGCCGCCCGCCAGCCGTTCAAGCGAGCCGACCATCTTGTCCGTCCCAGCGGAAGCTGCCCCAGACACAGCACCCAACCTGTTCGCGGCCTGCCCGAGAGCAACAACCGCCGCGACAACCAGCGTTGCCTTACCAAGCGTCTTCATCGCGGCGGACATCTTCGACGCGCCCTGAGCCCCAGCGTTCATGGGCGCGACTGTGGAACCGGTAGCTGAAGCAAGCCCAGCCATCGCACCGTCAGCTGCCGTGGAGCCCACAATCAACCCGCGCATCCCAGTCGCGAGACTTTTCAGCCCAGACGAACTCGCGGACGCCACCGTCATGAGTCCGGTGAATCCCGTCTTGATAGACGAGATGCGCGGCACAACAAGAGCAGATGCTGCGGCGTAGCCAGTGATAGCCACGGCGGCGGCCTTCAACGGCCCAGGAACCTTCTCCGTGATGGACACGAAGTGAGACAGCGCGGTCATTCCTGTCGTGGCAGCGGGCACAATCTGCGATCCGAGTTGCACCTTCAGACCCTCAAGCCCGGCCTGAAGTTCGCGTTGGGCGGTGCGGTACTTCCCGAGTTTCGCCACGCCGTCTTCGTCGATGACGAGGCCGAGCTGGCGCGCCTTCGTGAGCAGGTCCTGGATGCCCGCGCTTCCACGATTCAAGAACGGGAGCATCTGCGTGCCCGCGCGGCCAAAGAGCTGGAGGGCCAATGCGGCCTCTTCCGGCCCATCCTTCATGCTTTGGAACTTGTCGGCCACGGCAGGCAGGATCGCGCTGAGGTTCTTCACCGAGCCGTCCGTGTTGGTGAATGACGTCCCCAGCTTCGCCGTCATCTCCGCAGCCTTGCCACCGTTATCGTTCGCGGCGACCAGCTTCTTGTCGAACAGGCCCAGTGACTTGGTGAACTGCTCAGTGTCCACACCGGCCAGTTTCGCTGCCGCCCCATACGCGGACGCCGACTCGATCGACCCGCCCATGACTCGGCGCACCTTCACCGCCGACGCCGCCGTGTCAGTGAACGCCTTCACAGCGGCGACCCCGTAGGCGCCGATCGCTGCTGCTGCCGCTAACGCAACAAGGCCCCCGCCACTAACGGCGGAGGCCTGTCGCTTCTGTGCTGCTTGTGCCTTCGACGACGCAGCAGTCGCAGCGGTCGCGGTCCTGCGTGCCGATGCTTCGGCCTGCTTGAACCCGGCCACCCAGCCTGAGGCGTCGGCTTTGAGGCGCGCCATAACGTCCATAGTTGCCACGACGTGCCCCTCTCTATTTCGGTTTCCGTTCCGCTGCCCGTAGCTCCCACACCGCCATCCACTCGGTCGCCTCGTACGCCGTCATGGGACGGTGAGCGGGGGAACCTAGTAGCAGTTCGTCAACGGTGCGCCCTAACGACTCCGCCAGCTCGAACAGGAAGCGGCGCCGGTTGTCGAGGGCTAGTCTTTTCCCGCTTCGACCTTCGCGTCGTCTGTCAGACCTGACAGGCGAGCACCGACCTCGGCGAGCGTGCCGACGGCTGCCGCCGACTTCTCGTTGAGCGCGGCAATGTCGTCGGCGGTGAATAGCTGTTCGCCGGTGTCCGGGTCGAACGCGGTGGCGATCACCACGGACGCCGAGAACGCTGGCGGCACGTCGCGGCCTTCCTTGCGTGCTTCCTCAGCGTCGGAGGCGAGCTGGCCGACACGTTCACGCATGGCGAGACTCATGGATCGCACTTCGACGTCCACGCCCCACGCATCCACGTGGACGATTTCCTTGTCCACGTCCTGCGCGGCAAGGATCTTCTCCCGTAGGCCCGCCATTAGAACGTGCCGCGCGTGACAGCGCCAGTGATCTGGAGTTCTGCCTTGAACTCGACAACGTCGGACACCTTCTCCGACACCTCGTAGCTGGTGACGATCGACTCGCCCGAGTACTTCACCTTGCCGGTCGCTGAACCGGCAGGCCCGAACACGAACGAGGACGAGGCGTTCGTGCCTGCTTTGAGTGCAGCGATGACGCCCTGCATGTGGGCGTCCAAGGTGGCGTCGAACTTGCCGGAGACGGACAGCTTCGCATCGCCGAGTCCCACAATGTAGGTCTTGTCTGCGGAGCCGAAAGTCGTTGTCTCGTCTGCGGAGACTTCCTGCGGAAAACCAATGTCATCGCAGTAGGCGGAAAGATCAACGAGGGAACCAGCGGCGTTGTCGAGCTGGAAGTATGCGTTCTTGCCGTGAACGAAGGTGGGCACTTGTTTCTCCTTAGTTAGCGCCGCGCGAAGGCGACGGTGTAGACGACGGCGCCGGTCCCGGCTGTCGTTGAGGTTGCGCGTAAGTAACGGTTGACGGTGGTGCCAGCCGCGACGGTGACACGTTCAGCGGTGAGGACAGTGGTGGCGACAGTGGCGAACGTCGCCAAGTCCACCCAGGTTGAGTTGTTCGACGAGTGCTGCACTTTGACGATCGTGGTGGAGCTGGTCGCGTTGGCGGTGACGTGTAGTTGAGCGACGCCGCCGTTCGCCGAGGACGCAGAGTTGTCCTGAGATGTTTCGTTAGTGGTGGTGGCAGTAGCAACGGATCGGGCAGCAGCAAGAACGATGCCGCCGTCCACTCCGCCGTTCGCCTGGAACTCGGCCTTAGTTTCGACGACGTCGGTGACTTTCTCCGACACCTCGTAGGTTGTTTCCAGGCCAGCGGCCAGCTTCACTCGTGCGCCGAGCGTGTTGCCGCTGGGCGCGGTGAGTAGAACCGAATCGGATGCCGCAGACAGCGCGGCTTCGAGGACGACGTCTGAGCCGACAACTGCGGTCCCATCGAACAGGCCCGAGGCGCTGATCTTGCCGTCACCGATCCCAGTGATGTAGGTCTTGTCGCCGGAGCCGAACGCGGTCGTCTCGTCGGCGGACAGTTCCTGCGACCAGGAGACGTCGTTGAAGTAGGCGGACAGGTCGTAGCTGCCCACGAGCACGCAGGCGTTCTTGCCATGAACGAAGGCCATTTACTTGTCTCCTTCTGAGTACAGTTCGACGGCGCCGCACTCGACGAGCCACTTGATCGAATCGCCCGGTAGGTCGGAAACAATGTCCCCGATTTCTGCCCGCTTGTTCGGCGGGTAGTCGATGCCAGCGAGGACCCGGTATCGGGCGCCTGCCTGCTTGCTGCTTGCCATGCGTCGCTCCTTAGCGTTGGACGACGGGGGCGAACCTCGCCGTGAATCGTGGTCGCTCGTTACGGTCTGGCCCCAGCGCGGCGACCGTGTCGATCGGGGGGACGCGGAGCACGCTGAGTCCCGAATACGTGCCGGGGGGTAATGCGTCGAACAGGGCGCGGATCGCTTCGCACAGGGCGCGTCCTGTCTCGTAGTCGTCTCGCGATGAACGGACAGCCACTTCGACCCGGTGTGAATCCAACGCGGTCGGCCCCATGAGGAACTGCGGCTGGTCGCCCGCGTACTCGTTGACGACGACAGCGAGGTCGGGGGATTCCTGCATCCGACCGACCCACAGGTTCGTGCCAGCGGTCAACGTGGACGAGTTCGCGTCCAAGTAGGTGGCGAGGGCGTACGCGATCCCCGTCACCGTCCGAGGTCCTTACTCGCTGCCTCGTTGAGTCGCGCGCCCATAGTGCGAGTGAAGTAGGCGACGGCGTCAGCCAAGAACGGTTCAGCAGCCATAGACGCTGTGCCCTCGTGAACATATTCGGCGTAGTACGCGGCGCCGCCGTAACCGATCTCCGAGATAGCGACCGGCCCTTGAATCATGTTGGACACGTGCCCGCTTGCTTTGAGTTCGCCCGTCTCACCGATCGGGACGTCCTCCTGAGACTTGGTGAACACGTCGTTGCCGATGTTGTGCAGCTCGGTGGCGGCTGCGTAGAAACGCTGCGCGCGTTCAGTCTTGGCGAGGACGGCGCCCATGCCTTCAATGCTGATGCTCACCCCGCGCACCTGACTCTCGTGTAATGGGTGCGGCCCTGCCCGTCAATGTTGCGCTCCACCCCAACGATGACCGGTGTGGACCCGTCGGGGAGTTCGATCTTGTAGGTCGTGTCGATCGTGGGTTCGCCGGAGAGGATCACGTTCGCGGTGACCGTGACTTCCTTACCCGACGGGTCACGCAGCAGCTCGGTGGCCGGTTCAACACGTGCCGCGTATTCGACACCCGTCGAGAACGTCGCTTTGCCGTACACGTCTTTACTCGCTGGCGGGTACGCCGTCACTGTCTGCCGGAGCAACCCTGCGAGGCTCACAGCGGGATCGTCCCGCCGCGTCGTGTGCTGAACAGTCCCGCCAGCATCCGCTTCTCCGTCGCCAGCAGCCCGAAGCCTCCCGACGCCGCAGCCGACCCCACCTGGTACGAGTATTGGCTGATCGTTTCCGACGTCTTGCCTGTCTCGTCGGCGGGTGTGCCGAACGCCCGAGCAGCCACGTTCGCGACCACTCCCGCCACGGCGTCGAGGCGCCCGCGCGGATCGTTGTCGTCGTCGTAGCCGTGGTCGTATGTCACGTCCACGTAGCGGAGCTCTTCGTCGAGGTCATCGGCGAAGGTGGTTCCGTTGCGTCCTGTCAGCTCGACACGTGCCCGCCCGTCCCACTCGAAGGTGACGGTGTTGCCGTTAATGTCAACGACGGTGGACACGTCGTTCGTGGGGCGTTGCGGGAGCACCACGAACAGGCGGCGGTTGATCGTGCGAACCGCCAGCCTGTCCGTGGACTCACCACGTACTACGTCCTGCCCTGTGAACGCGCGTACCGCGGCGGAAGCATCGTCCAGTAAGACGTACACCCGCGCCGCTTCCTCGCTCGTTAGGGTGCGGGACAGCCGCGCCTGAACGTCGCTCACGGTGGCCAGGGCAGTCATGTGCTACTTCTTTTCTGCCAGGTCTGGCTTCGGCGCCTTCGGTGCAGGCTTGGGCGCCTTAGGTGCAGGCTCAACGAGCACGAGCTGGCCCGACGCGACCTGCGCGTCGAAACTTTCCCGAGCCATCGACCCTTCGCGTGGCGGTTCAATCTCGAACTCTGCGCCGCCCTGGCCCCGATACAGCGCCACGACTAGACGCCTGCTGGCATCGAGAAGGCGCCAATGGTTCCGGTGAAACCGGACTCTAGGTCAATGTTGATCGTGCCGTCATCTTGCTGGAAGCGATCCGATGACAAGACGAAGAACTTGACGACGGGGGTGACGTTGCCAGCCGCGAAGCTGGTCACGAAGTCGCCCTGGCCTGCGGCGATGGCGGGCGGGTTGTCGCCAGCCTTCACCGTGAAGTTCTTAGCGCCCGATGCGGTGTGCGTGACGCGGAGCAGGATCTTGCCCAGCGGCTTAGTCGGGGTGAGGACGTGGCTGTTCGTGGCGTCGGCGGTGGTGTCGGTCGGGTCCGCCAATGCGGTGTTAACGCTGATCGCGTTAATGGTGATCGCGGTACGTGCCATGGTGTGACTCCTTACGAGGGGTGCGGGGGTAAGTGTGGAAGTGGGGGTGCACCTAGCCGCGCCACGGTTGAGGCGGCGCGGCTAGGTGGCGGGGGTTATGTGATCGACGCGGTGAGCGTGGCGATCGCCGTGGGGCGGACAAGCTTCGCGCCGTACAGGTGTAGGCCCTTCAACGCATCGGAGAAGGCCGACTCGGGGCGGTACGCCTCGGTGTTGCTGATCTGCTCGGCGTACGTCAGAGCCATCGGGTGACCCGCCTGGACGATCCAGTCGTCGCCGGTCACGTTCACGCAGTTGTTCGACACCAGAATGTCGAATCCGACAGCGCGACCCACGTGGCCGTTACGCAGACCCTCGGTTGTGCCTGACGCGTCCGCGCGGGCGAACTTGTCATTGTTGAGCAGCAACCCGTGGAACCATGGCGGCACGATGACGTAGCGGCCCTCCGAGGGCACGTTCGCATTGTCGAGCTTCACCTTCAAGCTGATCAGGTTGGTGTATGCGAGGTCGCCGGTCGTGATCGGCGTGGTGCTGATCGCGTTCGCCGAATCCACTCCGGTGTAGAGACCGGCAATGTACTGATCGGTCGTGTCGGCGAGCGCGTAGGCGGCCTCGGTGGCAGCCTCCGCCATGAGCGCCCCACCGTTCGCGGACTGACGCAGGTCAATGTCGTCGATCTCGAAGGCGAAGTACTTGGATTGGTCGATCAACAGTGAGCGCTGCGCGTCGGTCAGGTTCTCCGGCGTGATCGTGGTGCTGTTCTTCGTGTACGTGCCCACGGTGGGACGGCTGATCGAGGTGATCTTGACCGTGTCGCCGACCGCCGAGATGTTTCCCTCGTAGTTGCGGTTAGCGACCCCTGGGCCTCCGAAGATCAGAGACTTCTTGAGGCTGGACAGCAGTTGCGCGTTCCAGATTTCGGGGATGAAGTTGGTGACAGCCATGGTTGGCAACCTTCCTGGTTAGTTAATGCGTGATCCCGCGGATTTCGTCCAGGCGTCCTTGCGCCATGGCCGCGGTTATTTCGTCGGGGGTCATGCGTTCGAGTTCGGCTCGAGTTATCTGACCTTGAACGGGTGGGCCTTGTCGGCCCTGGTGAAGGTTGGGAGCGGGTGCGTTCTTCGCGGGGGCGAGTAGCGCGTACTTTTCCCGTAGTGCGGCGACGGCCTCGACGTCTACGTCTCCGGTGTCGGTGACGAACTTGGCGAGGTTGAGGTCCTCGATGACCCCTGCCGGGTCGGGAATGAGGCCCGCTAGTGCGGCTTTGAGTTCAGCAGCGGCGATCTTCTGCCCGAACTGTGCGATGGCGGCGGCTTGTCCACGCGCCTCGGCTTCCTTCACCGCTTTGTCGGTGTCGGAGAGCTGCGACTCTTTCAGTGTTTCCAGTTCCTTAGCGGCCTGGAAGTTGGCTTTGGCGCGATCTTCGTGCTTACGTGCCGCCGCTTTCCACTTGTTCGCTTCTGCCTGCCAGTCGGTGTCCACTGGCGCGGGTTCGGACGGTGGTGGCGTTTCCAGCGTGTCGCTGACTGTTTCCGGTGCTGCTGCTTCTTGCGTTTCCATGCGTGTCTCCCATGGCGGGTTGTTTCCCGACCTTGCCGGTCGGCGGTCTTGTTAGCGGTAGCGGTCGCTCCACTTCGCTGTGATCTGCAAGTTCTTTTCCCGCTGGGCGCTCACGTGATCAGGTAGCGGCGCGCCGTCCGAGGGGAGTCGGGAGTCGGCGAACGCGACACGTGCGTCGGCGGGTGCGTCAGCCACGGCCTGCACCTCGTCGATCGACTTGGCGGCGGCTGCGACGTCGGGGTCGAAGATGGGGATGGCGTCGCACGCACAGTTGTCGTGGATCGGCATGACCTCGTCGGCCTTCGAGATTTGGCCCTCAGCCAGCGAACACAAGTCGCACGGGTTGTCGCCTGCCTGCCGCTCGTACGCGAGGACACGGTCGTCTTGTTGGAACGACGAGAACGCGGCATCGGTCTTGGCGAGCTGCAAGTCGGTGGCCGACAACGTCATGGCGCGGGTCAGTCCGTGTTCAACCGCGGCAGCGAACGCGACACCTATGGACAGCTCGTACCAGAGCTGGTGGCCGGGTCGCAGATATTCCTCGACGGGATCGACGCCTTCGCGGAGCTGGTCGAGGCGTGACAAGTCGTAGACGCCGCGCCGTGTGATGCCTGTCGTCTCGCGTGCCGCCTGTTCGGTGAACGCGGCAGTCAGTGTGGCGGTGGCGCGTTGGCCTGCCCTGACGACACGTGCCGCCTGCGTGGCGAACGCTTCGACGTTGCCGTCGCGATAGTCGGGAAGGTCGAGCCAGGTCTGGCGCAGGACGCCTTGCGTGCGCTGCCTGATCGCCTGAGTGGAATCCCGGTACGCGGTGTGCGCCCGTACCAGCTTGCTACTGAGCAGGGGCGGCATCTGGCGGTGGCGGGGTCAGCGTGGACAGCAGCGAATCGGTGGCGCGTTCCACTTCCATACGTTCCACTTGCGGCGGCGAATAGTGGAGGTCCTCCATGCGTTGACGCCACGGCACGCCTGCGGCCTGCTTCTTCACTGCGGCGTCGGCGAGCTGTGCGTCCGTCTTGCGTTCCGGGTCGGCCCACACGATTTCGGAGTCGGCGGGTAGTTCGCGGCCTTCCCACAGCGCCGCCAGCTCCAGCACCTGCTCCCAGGATTCCTCGAACGAGCGCATCCGAGATTTCACCTTCGCGACCAGGCGTGCTTCGGCGGCGGCGAGGGCATCGGCGGAAGCGTTGACGAGGTCACCGGCGACGTAGTGCGGGGGTAGCCCTGTGAGGGTCACGAACGCGGTCACGTCGTCGCGTGCCGATTCGAGTAGCGGGCGCAGATCGACTTGGGAGAACTCGCCGAACTCGACTTCTGACGGGTCGGCGTCCACCGACCACAGCATGTCCACGCCTGGGACGAACGGCAGATCGAGCGGGTTGCCGTCCTCGTCCTCGCTCGGCATCCCCTTAATCCAGCGTTGACGGTATGCCTGAAGTTTGGCGATCACGAGTCGGTCTAGCACGACGTTGTTGATTCGGTCTTGGACGTCCAGGGCGTCCTCGAACTCGGAGCGGCCTTCGCCGTGGATCGTGGGCCGGTTCACGAACCGCACCACGGGCACGCGACCCAGCGGGTTCGGATACGTGTCAGGTTCGCTTGTGAAGTCGTCGGCAGTCTCATGCCAGCGCAGCCGGTCGAACGTGCCCGAAGGTTGAGGCGCGACCGCGTAGTGAATCGAATCGGGGAGGAACAGCACCGCGCGCCGTTCGGCGTGCAGGTCGTCGTTCCACAGTTTCAGGGCCGCGCGCAACATGCGGCGGTTGAGCGGGTCAGGTTCAGCGACCACGTCGAACGGTGATTCGATCGACGTCACCGCCTCGCCGTCGGGGGCGCCCACGATCACGAACGCTTCACGCAGCGTCAACGCGCAGTCATGCACCAGCTCCGAGTCGGCGTCGAGATGGTTGCGCTGCCACACGTTCCACGAGTCGGCGTCGGTTGAACTCGAGCCGGAACCGCCAGCGCGTACGCCTTCAACGTGGAGGCGTTCGTTGACGCTGGACACGACGAGGCCGCAGTAGTTGGTGCGCGCCTTGCGCTGGAACGACTTGAACAAGTCGCGCGCCCGCTGATCGCCTTCGGGAAGGGGATGGTTCCCGGTGGCATAGTCGTTGAGCAGTTTCAGCGCGTTGGTCTTGTCCACGAGTCGCTGAGACAGGCGTTCCACCCACCACAACGGCGAGCCTGGGGCGTGATCCACTCGGCCTCCTAGTAGCGGGTCAGCTTGCGACTGCGGCGAGGTTTCGTCGCGTTCGCTGCCACGGCATCGAGACGTGCCTGCCATGCCAGCATCGCTGCGTGGGCGGCGTCGATCTTCCGGGGCGATTCCTTGTGTTCTTTGTCTATCCGTACGTTGTTTCGTTCCACGCGGCGGCGAGCGTTCAACACGTGCCGCGTCAGCGTGTAGGCGCCGTCATGGGTCATCTCGTTGCCGCGAACAGCGGTAGCGAACTGCTCCACAGCGCGCCCCACCTTGATCGTCTGATTCATCCACCACTTGATCGGGGCCTGAGCGTGCGCCTTCACCTTCAGGCGCTTGTGGTACTCGGCTTCCCACTTGGCGATCTGGCCCTCCCAGCCCGACGGGTCGGCGTAGAAACCGACCACGTCGTAGCGGGCGAACGTGTCACGGACAGCGGCCTCGACTTCCACCACCGGCACCAGCCAGTCCACGCCAGCGGGGCCTTCGGGTTGCTCCCAGACAGCGATCTGGAACACGTGCCCGTCGCTCACCCGGCAACCCACCAGAGCTGTCGCATCGGCGACACCCGACGAGCGTCCACGTGAACCGTCGAACCCGAGCGTGATCGTGTCGCCCTTACCCACCACCAGGTCCGCGCGTTCACACGACGACCACTCCAGGGCGCTGATCCACGCATCCGAGGCGCTAGATGGGCAGTTCAGCCAGTAGCGCCGCGAGTCCTGCGGATCGGATTGCGGGTCGTAGATTTCGGCGATGATCCCGTCGAGGTCCATGTGCTCGGAGAAAGGGCCGTACACGTAGCGCAACGCTTCCAGCAGCTCGTCGCGGTTACCCAAGTCCACGTCATCGGCCTGCTTGTGATCGAACAGCAGGCCGCGTTCGCGGACCCGGCCCTCAGCGATCGCCTGCGCGTAGCCGTGAGTCTCCTCAGCAACGGACCCGCCGCCCATGAGGTACATGGTCGAGGTTTCCAGCATCCAAGGATCGGCGTCTTTACGCTTACGCAGGTTCCGGCGAACCGTGGCGTGCATCCGTTTATGGGCGGGAAGCACCATGAGGTGCGTCTCGTCGGCGACCACGAAAGTTTCTTTGCCGCCATCCTTCGACGCATCCGACGCCGTCGAGGGGCGAACCTCACCGCCGCCCTCCACGAAGATGCGCGACGACGACTGCGTGCTGTTCCCAAAGTCGATGCCCGGAAACTCGTCGCCGAAGTTCGCCGACAAGTGATCCAGCATGACCGGAATGTTCTCGTACGTGTTGCCCGCCTGCGATTCCTCAGTAGCAAGGCAACGTATGAACGGGGAACGCACAGGACGGCCCACAGGTTCACCACGTGCAGTCCAGCCAGCGAACCGTGTCGGCCCCAGCAGCTCGGCACACGCCAACATGCCCGCCAGTTCAGACTTCGCGCGCCCCTTCGGACGTGAGAAGAATCCGCGCCGGTACACGCGCCGACCCGTCGAAGGATCAACCCGGTACGCGCGCACCACGAACTCGACAAGCTCGTCGTCTAAGTCGATGGCCTCGCCGACAACGTCGCCAGGGCCATGGCACAGATAATGCTCGATCCAGTCAATGACGTCCCAGCCCAGCGACGGGAACTCGCCGTCGAACGCAGCGCCACGCCACGCCACGATCAGGAACCGGTGTCGGCGATACGCAGCGACGCGCGCCGCTTCGACGTGGGCCGCGTAGAGCGGACCTCGTCAAGTTCATCCGGGGCAATCTCCCAGCGCAGTCTCAGCAGCGCGTGAGGATTCAACCCGAGACGGTCACCCATCTGGCGAGCCTCAGAAACAGCCTTCATCGACCCCAGCTCACCAGCAGCCTTCAACCGCGCATACTGCGCGACGTCACGAGTCCAGCGGTGACGCTCCCACGCCACAGCCTGCGGCGTCTGCCACAGCTCGGCCAAGATTTCCAGCTCCAGCGCCGCCAGCTCCTTACTCGACACCTTCGGCAACGGAAACGGCGGCGGATCGCCCTGGCGCCCACCAGCGGGCAACTGCACCATCGGCACAGTCGCGTTACGTCGGCGTCGCTGCTCGGGCGGTTTCGGCGGCGGGCCTGAGTTTCTCATTGGCAAGTAGTCCTCCCATGTCGGGTGGTGGAGGTATTGCGGGAACCCGTACATGCATCGAGCGACA
>OFRG01000109.1_pt1 | contig 35480 bp, 39 predicted proteins | sample 1543071 | NCBI WGS metagenome assembly OFRG01 (sample SAMN07774222, study PRJEB24372) | wastewater metagenome | isolation source: WWTP Verbania (Effluent) | place: Italy: Verbania | collected 2015-12
AATAAAAAAATAATTCCCCCACAATTCGTGCCCGTTTTATCCACACGGCTTTCTTCTCCAACACAAGATCTTGTGGTGTAATTGGGTTCTCACCACAACAGGTAGGGTGAGGCGGTATGAGAGCCGCAGAAGGTGATCATGCGACAAGCGTCGCAGCATTCGGTGGGTTCGTGAGTAACTCTCACCAACCCAAAAGGTTGAAAGGCTTGCATGAGCCTCCTTCAACTCACGACCCAACCGAGTGGTACGACGTCTTTTATTTTGGGAGGAAAACTGTCGAGTTGAGCTGCCTATCTGCTGTCGGTCCACGCAACGCTTATGCGCCAGGTGGTCGCGGTTACCAGCGAGTAGACGGCTCGACTCGGTGGTTTTCCAAGAAATAAAAATGATTGTTTGTTCCTTTTGACCCTTTCCTCTTGCTGGGCCAGAAGGAGCAAACAACCGCCTAGGTTCCGAGGATTTCTGTTTTGCCTGTCCATATCGGCACGACGAGCACATCTCACGCTCTTGCCCATATGGCAAACACAAAAATTCCCGGTCGGTATAAATACTTAGGTTGTCACCCTTCTCCTGATGGTTTGTGGATGTACTGTCCGCTCCGTCTGGATACTGTGACGAAAGTTGTTGCCCCACCTCGGACCGCTTCAAAGTTTCGTTTTCGCATTACTCGGAATCGAAAACGAACGCCGGTAAAGCGTCCGTCTTCAGCAGTGTAGTAGTGTTCGTCTAGGAGGATCGATCTTTATTCGCTCGTCGTGCCGAACCCGATCTTTCCTGCCTTAAGCCTCTGTTAGCGCAGAGGCTTTTGGTTTGTGGTGTGTCATAGACGGCAACACACAGATTGAAACCGTACGACGGGCTTTGATCTGTCTATCGCTATCTGTTCGCTTAGAGCATGAGGCTAAGTAGAAAAAGGACTTGGAGGAGGCGAGGTGCCGGCTGTCCGGCATTGCGAGCGCTCGCTTCGTCAACGGTAGAAATGTATCTAGCCGGCTGGATCCAGTCAATTTAAGGTGGGGGTAACTCAGATTTATATAATTTTAAAGAAAGTATTTAAAGTGTTACCATTGCCGGTAATATATGCCATTAACCGAAAAAGAGAAGCTAGAATTAGAGAGTCTCGAGGATAGAAACGTGCAGTTTATGGGCTCAGCATTGAACCCAGTGGGCACTGCCCTTATTGGCAACAGTCGAGAATTAAGCCGCAGAAAGGAACGTATTGTTGAGCTTCGCGTAAAAAAGCGAATGGAGGAGGAGAAGATTGATCCAAATGAAGATTTTAGTGCTTTCTATAGGATTCGCGCCGAAGAAGAAAAACTCGTAAACGAGAAATTCGATAAATAAATAAAGAGGGCATGTGCCCTCTTTATTTATGCTACCTGAGATAACGCTGTGTTTAATTCACCATCTTTTCCGAAGAACCTATTGTATACCGATTCTCTGACATCCTTTGTGCTCTTCGCAAAATTCTTTCCACCGCCCCAACGGAGCGCGTAGACCTGACGGATCAATTTGCTCTCGTCATACCCCTGGCCGGCGCGTTTGAAGGCGGTCTCGATAATGCTTGTGTTTGGTCCATGCTGGACAGCAGTCGACCAGATCACATCCTTCATTGCTTGAGAAAGCTTTGAAACATCGATACCGGCCGCCTTCAGCTTGTCGACCTGTGGTTTGTAGTGAGTGGCTGCAATGTACGCATGTTGCTCCTGTTCAAAGTTCTTCGGGTCCGTTCGGGCGACTTCTTTCCATTTCTCTCTCCACTTTGGAGAATTAAACGTTAGCCCTCTGAATGCGTCAGCAAAAGGCGATTTACGAATGAAGTCGAGAGCGTTGTTGTGTGCGAGCTGGTATTTACCGTAAGAGAATCCTCCGGTTGAATCATAACCGATCGCACCAGGATCTTCACGAGACTCAAACGTCGCAGATAGTTGACCCAGACGGTCCAGGAAGCTTACTGGCTTCGCTTCATCCGCAACACCACCTCTGACACCCTCTTGTGGATCCGGGAGCTTTAGAAGCTGTTTTAGGACGTCCGTCGTAACGATCCCTTTCTTCTTGAGCTCGAGCAGATAGGGGACTCGTTTGTCTTTCGGTAGTTTACCGAGCACTTCGTTATTGATGAACTCTGCCCGGGCGCCAGATTCAACGCCGAGCTCTTTCATACGTTCTTCTTCGTATGTGAGTTTTCCATTTTTCGCCTCCTTGGCCTCGCTCTTCACCATATCGATGAAGAAATCATAGGCTGGCTTATTGGAAGTCTTCAGCTCTTGGATACGTTTGAGGCGATCCTCAGGAGAAAGGGATTTGTCTTTTAATGCTTTGTCCAGATTCATCGCTTCACCTTTTGCCTTCGTACGGGCAATATCCTCGCCGTCTTTTGCCTTCTGTAATTCACTCTCGAAACGCCCAGCATAAGAACCCGACATTGTTTTTTCTGGTTCAGGTGTTTCCATCTGAGACTTTGCAGAGTCCATGATCGCATCTTTCTGTTCAAGGCGAGAACGCTCTGGGCCCGTGATGCTGTTGGGACCGAGAATAAGTGATTTGGCTACTTCGCCGGGTGTATCGATCGCCTCAAACCCTTTTCGACCATCTTGGCTAATCTCAATACCCCCTTCGTATGTTGCATAGGCGCCCTGACCTAACTTGCGCAACTGTCCACCTCCATATGGCAAGAACCAATATGTGAACGGTTTCGACGCCTCGCTTAGAAAATCGATCTTTGAACTTTTCATCTTAGCGGCATTTGGCAACCCGGCTTCAATTGGGTATCGACCGCTCATAATGCTCGAAAATGGGAGGCCCTGTGATAATTCTTTTCCTGACTTTACAACGCGACCCATTAAATCACGATCTTTTGTCTCCGGAGTTAAGCCTGCAAGAGTCGCTGTTGCATGAAGGGGATCAAAGTTCGGTCTACGCCCAGTTACTTTTTCGTAAGCAGTATTCAAGAGGTAAGAGTATGCGAAGAGCTGCAGCATCTGGCTTGCAAGCTTCGATTTGCTACCCCCTGCTATTTTTGGCATGTCTTTCCTCATGAACGAGTACAAGTTGTTTACTTCAAGCTGAAACTGTGAAAGAAAACCAAGCGAACGTGAAGCGAAAATATTCGGTGTCTGACCAATACTTCGCTCTGCCAGAACTTGGCTAGCAAAGTTATCGGCTGAATGCATCGCATCCTCTGGTGAGAGACCTTTTGATAAATTTTCGTAGTATTTTCCTGAAACGATCGATTTCGCTGTGAACTCATCAATTGTTTTGAACAAGAATTTTGCTACTTCCTCCACTTTTTGAAGATTTGTTGGTGCGGTACGTTCGATAGGGAACCGACGAGTGAGTAGCTTTGATCGAACTCCATCGATCAGTGCTGTATCACCTCTCAATCCTCCGGCGATCGTTTTGAATATCCCTTTTAATAACTCAGGTTTTGAAGTCGTTGCTGCAGCCTGTGTAAATGGTAAAAAGTTACTCAATGCGGAGGAGATATTTCCACCAACCATATTAGCACCTGTTTTACGCCCTAAATGCACGAGAGCATCAAGGACTGGTCTCCCAACAAGTGATTCAACTGCTCGATCCATGCGACTGCTTTTCCCAGCAAGGATATCTCCATAGTCGCGGAGATATGCGGCGAAAGCAGGAAGATTTGCGCCTCCCTCATCACCGACTTGTCGGATGTACTCTTCAAGCGCACGAACACGTTGCACGCTGTTCGTGTGATACATCTGCTTTGTAACATCATCAAGATAATTATCCATTCCTTGAATCGCAGATTCTGTGAAATCACCTCCGAGACGTTTTATTTCGGTAGTGGTGAATGGCTTTCCTGGACGGAAAATATCTGTAATACCGGAGATACTAGTCGGAAGATCCCCCTTACCATTGATAAGCGAGCCAAGCTCTCGAAACACGCTCCCGACTTCTTGGAAGTGTCTAAAGTAATCTGCTCGTTTTGGAATTGGTTTGTATCCATGTTGAACACGCACGCCATTCACTTGATCAAGTAAAGTGTCGTAATAGTTTTTAAACACGACAGAAGCCTCTTCAACCTCTTTCCATTTTGGCGTGGCGGCTTGAAGCTCTTCCCTCGTCATTCGACCTTCTCCAAATCTTTGAATCAATTTGTCTTCAAGTGATTTTGGACTAATTCCTAACTCGTCGACAATGATGTTTTTCAGGTCTGTACGCAAATCATTAACAAACAAAATGCGTGTCGTTTCGTTCTGACGAATTGGCTCAGAAATAAAGTCTTTAATCCTATCTGCATCTTTGCCAGCAATCGCATCGATGTTTCTATCAAATGTTTCTCTGTTCAGACTGAACGTCTTCTTAGCATTGTTGATCCACTTCACAACAGGATTTTTTCCTTTGCTTTCTGACCATTCCGTGAAATTTAGCTCAGGCGCACGAATGCCACCGCGTACTAATGGCGGTTTCTTGGGCGTTGTCTTCAACAGATCTCCATTGATGAAGAGCTCTTGTTGTCTTGGATTCATCGAGCGGACCATCTCTGCCAGCTGAGGATCGCGCAGCGCTTGATCGAGTGGGTTCTGTCCGGGTAGATTCAACTGCTCTATTGATTGTTTATTTTCGATCAATGAACCCTCTTTGACAGGCTTAATTGGTTGATCGAGTGGACTTTGACCTGGTAAATGGCTTTGTTCTATTGACACCCCATCCGAAGCGGTAATAGTCTTTGTAGGATATGGATCAAACCCACGTGGAGACGCAAGATCACCTACCTGTGAAATTTCACTTGCCAGCGGAGTTGAGGGCGCAGATTGAAGCTGCTCGCGCAAAGCACCCTCGGAACCTTGGTAAGGAGCGTCTCCTAAAAGTTCTCGGCTTCCTGGGGGTTGTTCTTGGATTAATTGCTGGGACGTTTGCTGTGATTGTTGGATCTGATTACCTGGGAGATCGGCTTGGTTGGTCTGAGACGGGAAAGTTGGCTCTGATGATTTGCGTGGGGATTGCGATAGTTTTTGGTCTGGTAATGTATTTTGAGGAGTTGAGACAGGTTGACCGGGAGAAGGTGAGTCGGAAGCAGTATTTGGTATACGGCTTGATTGGGACTCTATTCCTTTTTTTCCTGGGATTTCTAAAATGGGTGTTTGAGATTGTGTGGTGGAAGCTTTGGAACTAAGCTTCAATTTCTTCTCCAATGCAAAGCGCTCACGAAACTTCGTAAGCAATTCGTCATTAGTGAGACCACCGCCACGTGTAGCGGACAGGAATGTGTTTTCAACCTCCTGTCCGTTTTTGTATTTACCAGTCTTCAACAGACGATCGCGGAAACCGGCGTAATCGATTGCATCATCTCGAAAATCTGGGCTTCGTTGAGCAAGCTTTTTGAATTCAGCATAGCCTTGCTCAAACTCAGTTTCTCCTTTTAATGACTCGAGTTGGTTTTTTTTAAGACTTTTTTTGTATGCAATGAGAGGTAATTTTTTATCTCCAGACAATGGAGATAATGCACCTTTCTTTAATACAATCTTGTAAACGTTATTTCCCGCCTCTTGCGCTGATTCTACAAAGTTTCTTCCGCGTAACCACGCTGCATATCCCGGATTATCCTTATTCATGCGAATATAGAGCGTATTGCCACTACTCTTCCATAGAGAGCCGCTAGGTTCTTGGAGGGAAAATATGTCACCAATCTGCTTCTTCAAAGTGCCCACAACATCGACTGCTGCTTCTTTGCCAATTTTCCTTGCACCCTTACCAGCAATGCTCGAGATGCCTTCCGTCATACCTGCGAAGTTCATCGATGTCTCATCAAGCGCGACCTTAGCCTCCTCATATTTTGGACCGGAATAATTTGGATCAAGCTCCTGAACGATTCCTTGCTTTAAGAGTGCGCCTGTAGCTCCGCCTTCTGCTTTAGCTCTTTCAGGATATGACAAGATCTTTTGTCCAAGAGTGCGGTCCTGCATGGCAATATCCGAATTCTTTTGTGTTGTAATCTGATCTTTTACGATCTGATCCGCCCTTTGTTTTGCTTCGGGAGATAAGCCCTCACCGACCCCGAATGTCATCGATTGATTTGGCGCCCGGTTCCCAGTGATCGCCTCTTTTTGTCGCGCAATAAAGTTTTTTATTGGCATTGGCAGGGTTGGGATCTTCGGTTTTGGGAGCTCAACGGTCTTCTTTTCTGTCTTCACAAACGATTCTTGTCGCTTCTGACTATCGATTTGTCTTGCTACGACTTCGTCCGCTCGTTTTTTCTGCTCGGGTGTAAGGCCTTCGCCTACGCGAAACACCATCGATTGATTCGATGGAGGATTCACGAATGGGAGGATCTTCTTTTTTGCGACCTCTGTCGCGGTCCGCGCGGCAGTAGTTGCAGTTGTCACTACTTTCTTCGCCGCTGTTTTGAGTTTATCGAGAGGGGAGGCCATATTCCTTTTTTAGGAACCGTATCTTTGGGTGAGAGCTTGGAGAAGCTGATCTTCGTCGTTTGAATTGCCTGTACCGCGGAATTGCTGGAGAGACTTAGCATAGTTCTCGTAGGCCCCAGGATCGCGCCACTGCGTTCCGAGTGCATTATCGATTGTTGCATCAGGGATGTTTGGGTAAAGCGTTTTTACGCGGTTCCAGGCGCTTGACCATGGGGTGCCAGATTGAAGCTCATTAATTGCCTGTTGAGTAGCGGAAGAGAAGCCGCTTGGTAGCTCAGAAGCGTATGGGTTGGCCGCTGCTTTCGCCTTACGGTTAGCATCTTCGTTTTGGTATTGCTCGTAGGAGCCTGTATACCCATTTAATTTTGCATATTCGTATTCTTGGGCTGAAACAGGGAGTTTGGTCTCCGTTTGCTGACCAGGACCGCCGATCTTTGTGGCGCTCTTACCATCTGCACCTACCGACCAAATTTCACCATCGATTACTTTCACCTCATTCCCAACAAATTCAGGAGGAAGGTCTTTCTCTATCGTCTCGATCGCTCCAGTTTTTGGGTTAACACCGTAGCCGATCAGTTTATTTCCTGCAGTCTTATACTGATATTCGATTCGTTCGGCTGCCTTTTTGTTCGTGTTCATCAACTGGGCCAATGTAAATTCATCGTATCCCGTATTCTTTAGGATCGTTTCAAGAGCCGATGGGTTGGTGTTCTTGAGCTCATCGTAACTCAAGCCTGCTGCGCCGAGTGTTTTTGCAGATTCGCGCGCCTTATCCTGAGCGCTTGTTAGGTATTCTTTGTAAGCATCTGCATTTCCCTGGGCTTCAAGGCGCTTCGCTTTGACTTCATCTTGGACGAGCTGGCTAACCTCTTTGAAAACATTTTGAACCTGCAAATTGCGCTCTGCGTTAATTGCGCCCAGGGCCTTCATATTCTCGTTCTCTTGATTGCTCATGTTCGCGTTCCCAAAGTCGGACCCAATAAGGCCCGAACGTGCATTTACGGCACGTGTGCTCCCAAGGTTGCCCTCGTTTACGACCTTTCGTTCCGAGATCATGGCATCGTAGGTCGCATTAATCGCGTCGATGCGAGCTTGATTTTCCAAACGGATACGCTCTCTGATGCCTTCTTCATCAACCTTACTCGCTCCAAATTTCGCTTGATACTCTTGAGGAGAAAGAATGCTTGAGACTGAACCAATAGAAGGTTGTGGGGCTGCAGGGGCGAGAGATGGTGTTGATGGGGTGGGGGATACGGATGATGTCGACGGGCTTGTGATCGTGGGAGAGGTAGAAGATCCGTTGTTAGCTGTCGGAGCTGGGCTTGGGTTGATCTGACCCTCCGCGTTGTATCGAAAGATCCGTCCTGTTGCATCGGCGCCAAATCCAGTTGGAAGGTTCGATGCGGTCCCGGACCGTGTGACTTGGCCAGTTGCGACAGCGGGCGTAGCTTGTCCGTATTTCGCAATGTTCTGCTGTTCGACCCGTAGAAGTGTTTGTGCGGGTGTTTCGTTGGATGTCGGCATATTTAGAAGTTTTCGACAGAGTAGTAGACCGTCGTTGTTCCGCTCGGGTGCGTGGACTCGGTTAGTGTCATGCCGCTCGAGCTTTTGGCGGAAACCGTACCTGCTGCATAAACAGTTCCCGACGCTGTGTCTTTACAATTCCATTCCTCGCCGTCTGTTGCGTCACCACTCGATGCAAGACCTCCACCACCAAGACCAACAGTATATTGGTTGAAACCTCCGCCGCTCACGCTGAAAGAAGCGCCCACGTTATTCGTTGCTGGGTTCTTCACGGCTAGCGTAATCTTTGATGGGTAAAACGCTGTTTGGATATAGGTTGATCCCGTCCCGCTGAATGTTGTACTCCCTGAATATCGCATGTAAGGCGTATCAAGCTGGATACAGGTTGCGGTAAGCGCTCGCCCAATGCGCACATGGTTTGTTGCCGGTGTCAGCGATATCTGGCCGGCGGTCCCATTCAAGAAATAGTCAGCGCCTGGTGTAAGGCCTGATTGAGAGCAGTTGATACCACCTGCACGGGTATAGGTAATCGTCTGGCCGTTCGTGCCACCTGTCGCAGCTAGTCCGATGTACAGGAATGTTGAGGAAACAGCCGAGGTATTTGTTTGGGCGCCATAGCCTGTCGATGTAGCGAAGATCGCTCTCCCTGCGGTTACGGTCTGATCAGCCGTGGTTGTTGCTGGTAAGAAATAGAACCCATTATCTGCATACACTTTCGGAATGGCATCATTAACGCTAACCGGAGTGCCAACACGGAATGTCCCAGAGCTTGTGACATTCCCCGTGAGGTTTAAAGCGGCAGCTTGATCAAATTGAAGGTCGCCCAAGGTAGCACCAAATTTCAAACCCTGTGTTGTTGAAGCGTTCAGATAAAGGTAACCGTTATAGGTCCCTGCAGTTGTGTCCTGTAAAAGCCCGCGTGAGCTTGAAGCGTTCAGAACAACCTTTGAGTCTGTGAAGACAATGGATCTAGTTGTCGACGCACTGAGTCCGCTAGCCGATGAGGTTGCGAAAGTGATTGTTGAAACCCCATCATCTGAAAACTGCCATTTTGCTAAGGTTTCGTTATAACAAATCTTTGGTAAAGAGGCTGTGCCGTTATCTGCTCTTAAGCACTTATTTGCTGTCGACGTAGTATTCCCATCCCCGAAACTGAAGGTAGAAGAAGCTGACTCAAGCCCGTTCAGAATTCGACTTAAAATAGCAAGCTGAGGGTAATTTGTGATCTTAGCCGATGCCCCACGTCGATGATCGGTCTTAAGTGCCGTAACTGATGTCTCACCATCGACCACATCGATCCCGCGCGTAACGATGGTACAAGCTGTCGCTACACAGTTCGCCGTCATGAATTCCTCTGTGGTCGATCCTTCATCCAATACGAAGCCGTAGAAGCCATTGAGACTTCGGCTCTGTTTGTCCGTCCCACGAACAAGCGTAAAACTCGTACCGCTTGGGTTCAGACGAGAGGCGATCGAATCCTGGTAGCCGGCGATAACTGTCGGGATAGCAGCACCAAGAAGCTCATCAACCTCGAGTGTTTGACCAACTCGAATCAAATCCGGGTTCTGGATCTGATTCGTTTCTACAAGCGATTGAACGCTTGTGTTGTAGGTTTTTGCGAGCGCACTCAATGTATCTCCCGGCTGAATGACGATTGTTGTCGCCATTGTCATGACCGGGGAGAAGATCGTGGCGAACGAGAGGAAGATGGAAAGAAATAGCTTTTTCATAGGTTTTTAAGAAGTTCGATACTTTCGAGCGATTTTTTTAGCGTACAAACGAATATCTCGATCTACGCATTTGCTGATCGATGCATATCCGATTCCCGTTGCGACAAACTTAATTTTCCGATTCTCGAATTTATCGAGTCGGATCGGAAGCTCTGTTTCATAGTGGAAGGCCTCAACGCCATCTCCACCGCCACCGATTTCTTTTGAACCAACGGTATATGCTCCGACCAGTACCGAATCTGACCGGTCGACGTAGGCCGCGGAACCACTGATGGATCCGACAGCAACGTATTCACCTCGATCATTCGAGATGTACACGTCATACCCCTGGTTAACTTGAATGTTTCCTTCAAGTAGGAGACCTTTTTCTTTTTTTAATCTGTCCGGGATGCGGAGTTCAGAAATGTTTCCCTCCCAGATGTTGTTGATCAGCGATTCGCTGTCATCAAAACCGCTAAAGAGCCTGACGAAGTTGTTTGAAATTGACTCGCCGGCAATGAGTGTACCATTACCAATCCCCAGACACGAAGGATAGAAGTCGACGATGTCGATGCTCTTCCAAATCTTGTGATACAGGAAGAGACGATTGACGACCGTCGAGTCATTCGTTGCGCCGGTGAAAAGCACGTAGTCATTCCATTCTTCCATCGCGCACTGATCGAACGTATAACCCTCTAGGTTCACGTTATCCGTGACCGTTTGAGGTATGACCTCACTCGAGGATGGATTGAGCGTCAGACGACGGAATAGAGGCTTGCTCTTGTCTGTTACGTCGATATAGAAGATGCCCTGACTCGAGGAGAGAGCAGCGCGAAGGTAGGGGATACCGACCCGAATACGATAAGGGATGTTTGTTGCCGCCGTATCTGTCGCTGTGAGCGTAAGCGCCCAGGTACGAGTTTCGTGGAAGCAGTAGTCTGTATCGCCGATCGTATGCGAATTCTTCATGTCGCCTCCACCATCATCCTGACGGAAAATTGCACCCTGGCCCGCGAGACGAGTCGCAGATTTGGTGAAGTCAGAAATCCCTGTATTATTTGAGTTTTCCCACTGATAGGTCGCTGTTATGTTGTTTACGCCGACAATTGGAGCCGTATTGAATGTGATCGAATATGCTCCCGTGGTGTAGTTGATAGTCCCTGTGCCTCCAAGAGAACCTGTGAGCACGCCGTTATAGTTATCTGTGAATGTCTCTGTTCCATCGGTAAGCGTGACACCGAAACAGGTGCGGGTTGCCCCACCTCCTTTGAAAGCGAGTGTTCCGGTAAAGGTGACGAGAACCCCGTTTCCGCTGTGCCGAGCTTCAGCTGTGACTGTCGTGTATGCAGCTGCATCGATATAGGAGAGGTAATACCCCGTTTTATCTTCCTTCCGGCCCCACAGACGCATTCGGTTCTGATTGATCTTGATCCATCCCTTAAAGTTTCTTGCAGCATCGTACATGTCCGTATAGCTCCCAGGATTCGCTGTCATGATCTTAAAGAGCGAGCTGTGTGGAGATCCGAACCATGTTTGTGCACCGGCATTCGTCGAATAGTTTGCAAAGAATACGTCTTCACCGTCAGCTGCAGAGCCTAGAATATTTGTACCTATCTCAACCCAAAGCTCCGTTGCCGTGTCGTAGTAGTAGATGCTCATGCCATGCGTACCGAACCAGACCTCGGTCCCATCCGCTTTGAAGCCGACATGAAAGCCTGTTATACGCCCAACGCCTGGAATTTCTGTACCAATAACGGCTGATCCACGCCGGAGCTCAATCTTGTCGCCCTTTGTAAGCCAATTGAGAGCATCCGAAGCTGCACCGTCGGGGATCGACTGCGGTTCGATAGCGTTCATCACGCCATATTTGAAGTTGGTGACAGCAAAATCTCTCATATTACATCATCCCAAGCGGGATTTCTCCGTCATAATCAAACGGCACGACGTTTTCGATCGATCGTTTCTGGAGTTTCACATCCCAAGTGAGCATGCTGTTTTTGAGCAGTTGATGCTGGACCGCCCACTTATCGTCCCATGCGAGCGGACGCTCACCCTGATCGATTGCAAAGAAGAGTTCTGCCATTTCGAAAGCGATCAAAGGGTGGTATTTCGCCGGCCAGACTGGGGATGTGCCCTCAGCGATATCATCCGTCTGATAGATGTAGGGGAAATAGATTGTCCCTGAGAGGTTGCTCCCAAGCAGGTAATACTTGCTCTGACGCATGTCGAGATACCACCGAAGCGCGCTATTTTGCATCAGGCGCTGTTGTTCGAATGGGACTTGAATGTATGGCTGCGCGTTTACGTAGATGATTCCGTCTATAGGACGATCAAAATCATCCGGTAAGTTTTTCGCTGCTGAGCTCGCGGACTGAGAGGAATCGAATTTCTTTAGGATTTCCCATTCACGTTCACCCTCAACCTTATTTTTTGCATTATTCATCAGAATATATGCAGCGGTCTCATCGAGAGAGTCTTCGACGATGGTCTCGAAGAACTCTATGATCTCCGATCCAACCAGAGGGTTAGTGACAGCCATACGATTAGATGTGTCCGCCGAGTTTTCCGTTCTCGTCGGTCAAGAGCTGTTTAACGAGATACCCAACCGCAGCCATGGCACCAAAGGCAACCATGGTTTGAAAGTCCGAGATTTGTACGGAGAAGTGCTGTGTATCGACCATGCGCTGCAACATGGTTAGAACGAATGTCGACATTCCAGTGGCGAATGCGACGAACAAGCCTTTTACGGCATCTCTCCAATCAAGCTTGAGGAATGCACTCATAAAATTAACGTTGAGGGTTCGTGTTTATTAAATGGCGGATAGGGTGGGGCCACTCTTTGACCTCGATGATGGGGATCTCTTTGAAGCTCGAGACACCGTAGATCGATTTAAAAAGCTCTTCGCCAGCCACCGAGCCACCCGAAAAGGCGATCATAGAGGGCTCTGACGAGTGTTTGACCGCGATCGCCGAGCTCCCGATCTTCTTGAAGAGTTGTGGTTTCATCTTTTTTTTTAAGCTATGAATCATCGGAGAGCCGAACGGATAATTCCAATCGAATTTGAGGAATTGCATCGACTCGCTATCGAAGATCCACCAACAGACGCCCTGTTCGTAATCGAAAAGCGTGACCTCGTGGTCATAGGTTGGATCTGCCTTGTTCCAGACGACATGATTCTTTGCGTTCATCCGATATCGACTGTTCACGTCGACTTGAAGAGGGGAGAATTTGCAGCCCTCGAGTAAAGCCTTTGGCGTATTGCTTCCAAGCCACTTGTATCCAAACTCGTATAGATCGAGGTTCTTGAGAGCTTTCTCAGTGATTGAAGCTGGAACGGCTGCATAGACCTGATCAAGGGTCATTTCGGGCGTGTACGGGTAATCAGACTCGAATACAAAGCCCTTTGTGCGATTCGTTTCGACTACCGCACGCTTGCTGTTGCCTTGACCGCGCACCGTTCCGCTCATCACGCCAAGCGCAATATCTGATTTGTTGATCTCAGAACCATGCAGACGGATGTGCAGGAATTCGTGGATGTTGTTTAGAGAAAATGTGACACACATGAACGTGTCACCGTTCTTGTTGCGCTGGAGCTCGTGCATTGGCGCGTACTTGGACCAGTGACCATCTGATACCAATACTTCAAACTCTGGCCCTGTGGCGCCCAATACGTGGTCCTGCTCCTCTGGTTTTTCGACGATCAAGTTCCCGCCGGCTGGCTGGACGAGTGTTTCTTTTGTTGCAAAAACGATTTTGTTTTCTGACATAGGTTTTGATATTTGCTTTAAAGCTGCATCACAAATTTGGTTCAGCCCCGATTTCTGCAAGAACCCTGTTTTCAAACCGTGCCATCTCCTTCTTCATAAATTCGTACTTCGTCAATATTTCGTCGTGTACAAGCTTTAGCTCTCCGTAATTTTTCAAAAGCGCCCCGTGGGCCATCTTTAGTTCTTCATAGTCGCGCCGCAGATTCCGGTTTACGTCTTTCAGGTCCTGAGATTCGATATACAAGGTCCCGTACCGTTCACGCCACGTATCAACCTCTTTTTTCAGCTTGTCGATCTCGTTAAACAACTCTCTCCTTAGCTCAGAGGTTGCAGCGATGTATTGCTTCTCAAGGTCCGAATCATTGCTCTGTTTTTTGTCTTTGTTCGAAAGGACTCTATCTAGGACCCTGAGCCCAATCCCTCCGCCTAGAAAGCCCCCTACTATGGCTAGAATTAGTTCGTACATATGAGAATGCAACTTTGTTGAACAGCGTGAAAAATGGCCTGGACTATTAGTTACAGGTGCAGCCACCGGCTACATCCACGACGGATGAGCAGTAGCCCAAGGTGATACCGTCTGTCTTCCAACACATCGCTTTGTTCGCCGATCCGCCACCCGCAGACACGATTCCTGCGTTTGTTACGGTGAATTTATCGACGCTTCCGACCTGCGCTTGAATCAAGTTCTTTGCACCAGAACCAGTTGCGGTTTCTGTTGGGTTGATGAGGAGTGTTGAATAACTACCCGTACCGCTTTGGTTTATAGCGGGAGAAATAGAAACTCCTGTAAATGCACCTGAGCTTTGTGTTTGCGTGCCGCCTACTGTAAATACTGTATGCGTGCCGCCAGAACTTCTTGAGGCAGTGATAGTGGTTGACGACAGATCAAATACGGGTTGGCTCCCTGCCGACCCTCTTGAATAAAGGCGTAGTACCCTCTCACCTCCGGTTCCAGATTGCGAAGTTGTTAGCTCAAGTCTATTGCTTGTGAAACCCAAATTTCCTCTCTCATAGTTCGTCACCTGATCCGTCGTGTTGTAGAGCTGGATGCCTGTACCTGTTGATGTGACGACGAAGAGCGGAGAGAAGACAGAAGTTCCAAAGTATCCAGTACGCATTCTTGTGGCAGATGCTCCAACATCGCTAGCGTTATCGGAACCAGCCAATAGTGAAGAGGAGGAACGTAACACCACACCAGCCGCGCCGACAGCTAGCCTAATAGTTCCACCGGACGTGATTGATACCTCATTTCCTGACCCATTGTAGATTCCGGTATCTGAATCGTTTGTAAAACTATACGAGGGCGCGCTGTTTGTTCCCTGACTAGCGATAAACAGGGTGCTACTCACGCTTGTCCCAAAGAACCCACTCCGCCAACGAGACGTAGACGTACCAAGGTCGTATGCATTGTCAGTCGTTGGGATAATGTCGCCATAGCGAGATGATGTAGAGACGAGCACTCTTCCATATTGGTCCGTAGCAAGTGCCGATCCATACCCATCGCGTAAAACAAGATCGGTCCCTGTTGCATTATAGATACCCGGCAAACCCCCGTTCGACGGAGAAGCTCCTAAGAATGGTTCATTTACAGAAGGGATGATCTCGCCATGCTGCAGAAGATTCGATCCTCCGACAACAAAGACTCCTACCAATAGCAGGCCAGAAACGAGACCAAGGATTTTTTTGAATAGATTCATAGGTTATGGAGAGGCAGTGATTAAGCGACCGTTTATATCGACAGCAAGCGCCGAGCCGTATCCATCCCGTAGGACCATATCGGTCGTGGTCGCGTTGTAGATGCCGATTAAGCCGCCGTTAGATGGGCTTGCACCAAGTAACCCCTGAGGTTGATACAGGGTCGTCAGAGTGAGCAGGCTGATGCCTGCAATCACACCGAGAAAGAATTTGAGCATAGGGAGAGAGGGGGAGTTGGCTTAATGTTCTTATCCCGCCCCCATGGGGAGGGAAGCGAGGAAAAACACTAGTAGGACCACGCTTGAATGCTCAAAACGGAGGATCCGCCATCAAAGGCGGCCGTCGAAGAGACATTCCGGTAGTACACAGTCGCAGTGTCTGCAGCCGTGATTCGACAGTTGAGCATCGCAGTCGACGTGGTGCTCAAGATATCGCCCGAAAGAGAGTTCACAGCGCAATGATCATTTGCTCCTGCGCCAGTCAGTACTACGGCCGAAGTCGTAGCAGAACTTGCAGCGATAGAGTCAGGATTGACTGTGAAGGTCGTTCTGACGTGTTTATCGATTGTGGTTCCGCTTGAACTGATTTTTACAGAGGCTGGGATAAGAGCGCCTGATCCACTGATGACCTCTGTTCCATCGACCGCAATACCTTCATCGAAGGATTCTTGCGTATTGTGGACGCGTCCACCTAGCAAGACTTCACCTTCTGCAGCGCCGAGCGATCCGTCACCTGAAAGGGTCAGATTAAGGGATTGAGCCGCTGGCATGTTGATCATCACGGCGGACTCGCGCGCCGTTTCGGAGCCAGCTAAGGCTCCGAAACGGACGAGCAACCCGACCGAGAGAACAACGGCAGCAAGCGCAATGCCTGCGATTTTTTTGTTGTTCATGATGCTTGGGTTAAACGTGGAGGTTTAAGCCAGGACTAGAAGGTCGATGAGGCAACTTTGACGTTGACGATCTCGTTCTTTCCCTGGTTGAACGTCTTCACACCAAACACCGTGAGAGGCATGACGTTCATACCGCGCTTGCCATTGGCAACCGTTGAGGCCATCTGAACATCAGGCTCTTGCTGAACCACGACATCGATCGCACGCTTCACGCCAGCAAGCGAGTGCTGAGTCTTAAGCGTCCACGTGTCGGCGACTTCAGAACCCGAAACCGTCATGAAGGACTGACCCTTGTGGTAAACGGTAAGAGCTGTTGAAGAAGCGGAAGCGGTACACTGCTGCATCGTGCGGAGATCAGCACCCGTAAGAGCGTTGAAACCAGCGTTTGTTGCTTCAGCGACAGTCGTTCCGGGAGCGTTGATGCTCGCTGCAAGGCTCGTGAGGGTGTTCGCAGTGTCGGAACAGATGTTCACGCTACCAGCGAGTGAGCCCTGGGTCGTACGGAAGGTCAGCACAACGCCACTAATCGTGATCGTGTCTCCATCAGATGGGTTGTTGGCAGGTGTCCAGACAGCAGAAGCCGTAAGGTTGTTGCTCATGAAGAGCTCAAGGCCACCATGGCGGCCAATGTTGCCGTATTCACCCGTCTTATCACCGAGCAAGGATTCTTTGCCGGCAAGGTACTGCCACAAAATATCCATGATCTGAGGGGAGATAACCCAGAAGCGATTCTCGCGCTCCATGTCGACGTTTTGGATGTCGAGCTTGCGGTTGATCTTTCCGATCAAAGCCGAGATGTTTGAGGTTGAGATGGTGAATGGAGCACCAGCTGTGCCACCGAAATCACTGTCATCAACTGTGTTGTTTGCATTGAGAACTTCGTACAAGAACTCAGCATCGATGGCGATAGCCAAGCGCATACCGGCTTCATCAGCCCAGGCCTTGGATGCGTCCCACTTGTTCTGAATCTTATCGACATCGTCGATGTACATCAGAATTGTCTTCTGCTTGTTGATGGTGAGCTGATCAGACGTAGCCGTAAGGTCCTGCGCGACAGCTGCTGTACCCTTGGAGTAGTCTTCTACGACCAAGTTCGAGCGGTATGGACGATCAACGATCTGTCCTGCCGACAATGTTGCTTTTTCTTCCGAAGAAGCGAGGGCCTTGTACACAGTGGACTTGTAGTACTTGCGGCCCATGATCTTGCTCCAAAATGTAGGAGAAAGGGGGGTAAGTGAGTTTGCCATAGTTTATTTGAGCAACTCTCACACCCTCTGCATTTTATTTGCTTGGGTTTTTATCCAACCACCCGAGATATTGATCGAACGCTGGACCATCTAAATCCTTGAGTTGATCTTCGGTCATGTTTGCAAAGTCGATTAAGGCATCAGTGCCTTTCTTTGAAACTTGAATTGGATCTTCTACGGTCTTGCGACCTGGTTTATCGAGTCCGTTATCGTGTCGATATTCGAGTGCGAGCAATCGCAAAGGAATGTTTGTTTTTCCCTCGGAAAAGGCGAGTTGTTTAAATTCCTCTTTCCGATCAGCCAAATCAGGGAATTCAGCGACAGTTCGTGCAAATTCGTCATTGAAGAATGTCTCTTGCTTCTGTTCAAGTGCTTGACGCTCTTGATTAGTGCGGAGTTCTTTCACGGCTTTCAGGTCCTCGAGGACATCTGCCGGGAGAGAGGATGGTGTAGGAGCAACTTCACTCAAGAGGTCCTTGATGAAATCAGGTTCCAGCCCATGCTTCTCTGCTAAACGTTTTGCTTTTGTGTCGAGCTCTTCTGTTTTTGGTTTATCCGTATTCCCATTGAGTTGAGCACGCAGCGCTTCGGCTTCCTCACGGGCAGCTTGTGCTGCTCTTTCGGCTTCCTGACGCTTGTGGCGCTCGTCATTGTGAATATGAACAGGGACGTACTTTGATTCACGCTTTGTTTTGTCTTGGGTATTTGTGCCAGGATCGACATTGGTATTTTCAACCTTTGGCTCTTCTGGCTTTTTGGCAGGTTCTTCAACCTTTGGTTCCGGTTCCTTTGGTTGCTCTTCCTGCTTAGGGGCGGGTTCGGATCCAGGAACAGTCCCTTTTCCTTCCGCTTCCAACTCTTTCAAGATTTCCTGTGTTTCCGCAGAAGCCTCTTGAACGGCTTGAATGGCGTCAGCCATAAAGTTTTTTTGATGAGGTGCTTGACCCCAGTCCTGATTAAAAGCTCAGGTTTTGGCTTAAAAAGTCGATAGGCTCGCCTTGGGCCATGAACGAACAAAACCCCCATATATTGGGGGCTTTGCATAGGATCTGAGTGACGAGAAATCTTGCGGAAAACTGTCGCTCAGAGGCCTATATAGAGCCCCCAAACTGTTTTGCAAGATTTTTCGTTGTCTACCTTCGGAACTATCTGTTGAGGTCGTTCAGCAACTTCTCTGCTTCATTGCGGTCAGCAAAGACTGGACTGACAGGAGCTTCGCTCGCGTTCAATACGCGGAAACCTCCCTTCACCTCGAAGAGACGGAAGTTACCCTTTGAAGAAAGGAGAACACTCTTTGAGTCATCTTCAGCCTTCTTTGCTTCTGCAGCTGCCTTCTCTGCATCTTTTTCAGCCTTCTTTGCTTCTTTCAACAAATCATTCAAAACTTCTCCTGTCGCTTCTGGATCATGGGTAATGCCGCGCTCAGTGAGCTCGGCAGAAACTTCTGCTTTTGTCATAGCTTTTGTTTTTCTTTATCGAGGGCTTCGCTTATTTTGAACAAAGCGCCATCGATGAATGAGTAGAACAGATTCCCGACCGTGACCGGGAGACTGATGGCAAAGATGATGCCACCAAGGAACCGATCGATCTGGTCTGAAAATGTTGAATGTTCGAGCACACCTTTGACTACGTCGTAGTCGAGGCCGTCGGCCGATCGGATTCTACCACTAATTTGTTTATCTCCAAAAGAGATGAACATTGTGTCGTCCTGTGGATCAAATACCATGACGAGCAAACGGCGGTTTTGATGAGCGAAACGCTGCACATTCAGTGAACGTTGTGTATCGATCCACTCTCTTATTTTATTGATCATACTTTTCTATCTCCTCAGCTTTTTCGATTTGCCTCTCAATACCGGCTAGTTTTGCTTCAGCATTGAAGGACTGAATAAATTCAGTGTAAAGAAGTTTTTTGTCGAGTATATTATTTCTTTCGAGATCTGACAATTTTCCGGGACCTTCACCACTCGGCTTCGAGAGTAGAATTTGATTCATTGTGTCGACGTCGTTCTGATACCGCATCAGCATTTCTTTGATGACGAACGTTTCAGAGATGGCTTGCAGACCCTCGATTTCGTTTATCTGTTGGATCCATTCATCAAGCATGTCACCGGATCCGTCCTTCTCAAACTCGTCTCTGTCGATCTTGTTTATTCGTGCAAGAAGATTTTTGGAGTCGATCATAGTTCGTTTCTAGTTGGGAGCTATACCTCCATTGATGGGACGGGCTCTGTTGGTGGTGCCATTGATTCCATTGGAATCTCCTCTGTTGGCTGCTCTACTGGTACTCCAGGTGGTACGGCCCCACTTGGAGGAGGGAGACCCATACCTTGTTGCGCTCTTGTCTGCATCGCACGACGGCTCATGTTCTGCATTACGATGTCATTGTGAGCCTCGGAATAGGCGATAAGGCGCTGGAAGAGTGCAAAATCGTTATCCGTGTTGTCAGTCGCAAAGTCGAGGATTTTCTGCTGGAACCCGGTTGTGGCGCCGCGGAAGAGCTTTGGTTTCTTGTTCTTGATGATTTCTTGAATCGCTTCACTTGCGCGGGCCATGACCTCACGGCTTCCATTAGTCTCTGTATCGAGAGCAATGCGCACCTCTTCATCATCAAAGTCTCCGTTAAGAAGAACCTGCTCGAGCATCCACTTTTTATTTACTGATTTCGCGAGCTCTGGATTTGTATTGATAGCTGCGATTGCAGAGCTGCGCTTAGATTTCTTCGCCTCATTCAACTGCATTTCGGCTGAGCTCGACTCAACTATGATATCTACTTTTGGGTTGACCTCTTTGCCGATCAAGTAGTCCCACTCGACGCCGTTTTCTCCGATGAGCTTAACGGCTTCCTTCTTGTTTAAATGCTCATGACAAGCCCAGACAAAGCGTCGACCTATCGCGGCATGACATTTCACGTATGACTTGTTGTAGAGGCCCAAGCGGTCTGCAACTTGCTGCAGGTTGCCTTGATAGATGCCAACTTTCACATCTTCTGTCTGGCCCTGAGCGGCAGCCGTCACACCGGACTTCTGACCTGCCATGTTGTCGAGCCAGTTCACAAGATCGATTGTTCCTTCAAGGTCTGGTGTTTTGAACTCGTAGATACCATTTGAAATTGGCGTGACCTTGGATGATCCGAGTTTAACGGCCACAAGACCATTTGGGCGCCATTCAAGCTCTGCACCGTTCGGGAAGATTTCAGGATCGTATGCACGCTGACCCCAGTTCTTCTTCTGACGGTTATCAAGCTCCTGGTTGGCCAATACTTTGATTGTCTCTGCAATTGGACGCATGTCGTCAGCCGGCGCTTTACTCCAAAAATTGAAAGGATCACGATGGGTTGCCCAGGACGTATACCACCAAAGATTGCTCTTAAAGACCTCTTTTAGAGGACAGCATTTAATAGCAATATTTGTTCCGTAATTCCAGAGGACGTAGTAGCGTTCACCTTCCCAGATCGTGCCTTGCTCAATAAAGCGTTCCATTCCTTCACCAAAGAAGTGGTTTGTCGAACCGGTGAGACCTAGCGCAAATAAACGATTCTCCTTGTTCCGATAGCGATCTTGATTATCTTTGATTGTGTTTGGAACCATGCCGTTAATAAGCATAGCTACAGACCTTTTATCGTAACGCTCAGATCGTGCACCTCTAATCAGCTGGCTTTTACTCTTAAAAACGTTGTCTTCACCTACAAAACGAGCATCCTCAAGGTCTCCACGGCGTGGATCTGCGAAGAAATCGTAGTGGTCCACAGGCCCAGTTTTAAACGCAAATTCAGGGTCACTTTCCCCATAAACTTTGTACGTTCCACGTCCACTGAAAATTGCTAACTTCTTTACATCAATGTCTTTGCTATCTAAATCACTATCTTCTGATGTGCTGATACGATCGTATAACGCTTGAGTTTTCTTAGTGACTCGGAAATCCGCCTCTTCGGAAGGACGGAAACGAATTATTGGCGAATCATCGATCTTTGAATGAAGAGTATCGATGAATCCTGACATGATTGGAACGGGGATATTGAAACGGCCCTTTAGGGTCTTCTTCACGCGCCCGTAATAAAGATCTTCTGTTCCTTGCCAGTCTTTTACTCTGCCTTGTCGATACTCGATTCCGTGGTCGTATTCGCTCTTACACTGACGAACGATTGCATCTACGTTTAGACTCATACTTTTCTTTTGCCGGACCTAAGCGCCGGTTTTTAGGGGTAAGGTGCAAGATTTTTCGCCTTTCCCTAATGCGTCTACATTTTGAAATTTCTCGCAATTACTTTCATTTTTTTGCCCTTACCACGTAGTAGAGTCAGCTTTGTTGGATCGTCATCGTTAGACGCAATCGAGTAAGCAAACCAGTCTATGAGGTGGGGGAATGCCTCCATGAGGAAGCGATAAAGGCGAGGAACATGACGGAGTATAAAATTCTCTCGCAGTTTCAACAAGCTGTATGTCTCCATATCCTGCATTTGTTTGATCGTATTTTTTGCGTAGCTCATAGGTGAATTGGTTAGTTATCCTTCGTATTCCGACGCTGGGTCGTACTCCGGCTGTTTGTAGATCACGACCGCTTCATTTGTCATTTGTGATTCAACGATCGCTGCATACCGATGAATGTCTGCAGGGTGTGAGGTCCAGTCGTGATATGGCTTTTCGATAAACATACCGCGCTTGTCATCCCATTCCTGGTGATATTGCGCGATCGCATCAAGCCAATACGCACATTTCTTTTCATCCACGAACAAACGAGCGAAGAATAATCGTCCGGCATTGATACCGTTATCAACTCCAATATTTGGGACAATTTCAAATTTGATTCCCAAGCCCTCTGCAGTTTCGATCTTAGAAACGCCCGTACCCTGTTCAGTCGCACGAATATCATGCGGTCCGAAGTGCTTTCCGTAGACGTAGGGTTTTTCTTTGAGTGCCTTTGCAGCTTGTGGAATGCCGTCTTTTTCATCTCCCTGCCAGAAGTCGATCATACGTGGCTCTTTGCCTAGTACCTGGTAGAAGCCGATGGCTAAATTTTTACCAACTCCCAAATCCCAAACAGTATGTACAAGCAGTGCTGGATCGTATGGAACCACCTTTATGCGGCCATCAGCGCGAGCTTGAGCAATTTGACGCGCATAATATGCTCCCTTGATCGCCGCCTCGAAAGAGCAGTACCACTCCTGATCAAACTCTTCTTGAGTCATCTCGCCAATCGCAACGAGTTTTCGATCGTCCTCAAGAGCGACGCGGAGGTTGTCGACCGTCTCACCCTCTTCTTCGCGGAGTGTGTCATCGATTGTCCGATAAATTACCGTGTATTGATCAGGATTCTGTAGGCCAATGAGGTATGTTCTGTGAAAAGCGTTTTTGCCTCTTGGTGTGCCACCCCAAATCCAGTATCCCAGGTGATCAGCCAGACATTTCGAGATAACCTCAGTAAAAAGGTTGGAGGGTTGTTGGGAGGATTCATCTTGTCCGCCACCCCACAGGGGAATGCCACGGAGAGAGTCGACGTTCTCGGAGCCTGCAAGAAAGATCTTTGAGCCGTTTGGATATTTCACAGTCAACTCAGCTTCGTTGTAATCGATGTCCGGAATATTGCGTGAGATGTTCTTTAAAATCTCCCAGGCAATGCGTTTCGCCTGCTTATAGGTAGGAGCGATGAAAGCGTATTGCGACGCAGCTACACGCAAAGCATCACGTTGCAGGTGGTTTAGAATTGCAGTTGTCTTCCCCGCGCGTCGATGAAGAACTAAAACTATCCAGCGCTTGACTGCCGCATGAAATACCTTCGCCCATTTGCGAGGTTTATAGGGGATGATGATTTTTGACATGGGTTATTCTTCCCATCCAAAACTGACTTTTTCGTTTGATGTTTTGCCACCCGTCAGAAGCTGGATGTTTTTTGTTAACTTGTCAGCTGCATCTACAAGATCACGATAGCTCGCGCCTTTGCGTTTAGTGGGAAGGGCTGCAAGTATCGCTTGTCTCTCTTTTTCCATCGCTTTCACGATAGGGTTTATTTCCGCTTTGAAACTATCTGTTTCGGTAACTTTATTTGGATGCTCAGACATGGATTTAGAATACCCATGTTTCCTGAGTATTTTGCCCTTATTTACCTTCTCACCTTTTCGTACAGTGGCAATAATGTCACGAGCCACGGCCTTCGCGTTCTCTGATGGCATAGATTTTATGCTGTCAGATCCGCAATTTTAGACGAGAAATCTGGTATTTGAAGCGCTTTAATTTCAATGACCTTTTCCGTCTTACGAACTATCTCTAAATAGACGTCTCCTACCATCAGACTATCGCCAGCTTTCACCTGATCAAGAACTAGCGTAAACGTGGCAGAAGTCTTGGAGGATTCTGCCCTGGTCTTCTCGTAATCACTTCCTGAGTGATCACAGGCCTCTATCTTGGCTGTCAGAAGTTTTTCTGCGGTATCCATGTCTACAATATTTGTACGTGGATCCGAATCATAGGAGGCTTCATAGACCTTTTTACAAAGCCAACAGCCACGCTCGAGTTTACAAATAGACTTCTTTGCCCCGATTGGGGTTGTTTCTGCTTTCTTTTTGCTCATAAATACAAAAAACAAGATTTTTATTTTGTTTCACTCACGTCGACGCATTACCAAGCGACAAGATAACACATTTCACAAAGTTTATCCCCATCCTACAGAATTTGTTAGTGTTTTTGCCGCTTTTGCACTGTTCTATTTTTGTTCTATACTGAGGTTAGGGAAGCGGTGTGCGAGTGAAAAAACGAGCGCGTATACTTGACTGTACTCAAGGAAAGCGCATTGTTTCCCTACAATTCACTTTGACCCGAAATCATCTCGTGCCACTAAGGCAGCACGTCGCAAGACGAGTTTCTAGCGAGATGGTGGAAGGTCGGCACCCCTACTGTCGTACGGCCTATTTTTGGCGTATATTTGATAGTACCGCCGATCTGAAACCATCCTGCCTAGAAACTGGATGGAAGTAAGGTCGGTGGTTTTCTATTTATGCATGATGCTAACCCAAGCCTCACCGTCGAACGATTAGTCAATGATTTTTTGTATTACAGTCAGTACGAAAAGACAAAACCAATCGCGGGGCAAACAGTGGAGACCTATATAAAACGCCTTGAGAAAGTCAGATTAGCCTGGGGAGATAAGCAGATCGATACCATCACAAAAGACGATATTCGGGCATATCGTGCAGCATTCCTACAAAGAGGATGCCAGCCAACGTATGCGAACGCCCACATGATGATTCTTCGTGCGTTCTTCAAATACTGCAAAGAAGAGCGAATGCTGAATACGTTGGATCAACATGAAATAAAGCTGTTACCGCGTGGCGAACCTAGATGTCGTTTTCTCAGGCCTGAAGAGATTCTCCGTTTCGTGAAAGCGATTGATACAACGAATATCTATGGTATTCGACTGATGGCGTTTGTCACGACGCTTCTGGATACCGGAATGAGAATTTCCGAAGCGATCTCAGTGAATCGGCACAGAATCGACTGGTCGACAAAATCGGTATTCATCCGTGGGAAGGGTGGAAAGGAGCGGGTGGTCGTGTTTGGGGAGTGGTCCGAGTTCTGGATTAAAGAGTCCTTGAAGACTCGTACAGACGATTGCCCGGCGCTCTTTGTGACATATAACCCTCAACAAGAGGCAAAACCTATCGAGCCTGAGGACCTACGGCGCTATTTCAGGGTGATCTGTGAAAAGACTGGCCTAGGAAGGATCCATCCCCACATGCTTCGCAAAACAGCCAGCACAACCCTTTATGAGAGTTGCAACGATATGCGGTTGGTCCAACAGTTCCTCGGTCATTCAAAGATAACGACGACGGAATGGTATGTCGGAAAGAACGTTCAAAGACTCCAGCGGGTCCATGGAGAGCATCTCCACTACGGGAAAGCGGTAGAGATGCACATGGGGCCCCGTGTTATGAGCACCGCATGGACCAAGAGTGGGAAATACCTGAAATGTATATCCTGCAACAAGACTGATAGGCCTCATTCAGCGAAGGGTTATTGCGACAAATGCTATGTCCGATGTTGGAGAAAGGGGATAGTTAAGCCAAGAATGAAGGCTCGTGCGTTGACCGAGGTGACAACGTTTGCTACCGTTTGAGTCTATGCAGATTCTACAAAAGAAACGGAATATTGAAATATATGAACTGTTTCAAAAAGGCGTATCCGGTCCAAAAATAGCAAAAATCTTCGATATATCTCGCCAAAGAGTACTAATAATTGTTAAGGAGGCGAAGGAGCGTGGGCTTGTAAAACAAGGCTCATAATGTCTTATCCACATCCATCTATTGACGCTTCGACAACGTTTGATTACAGTATGGAGGTAAGGAACAATCGAAGACATCCAACACTTGGTTGGGTGTACGAGCTAGGTCTCAAGGGTGGGCGTTAAGGAATCCCTCAGGGGGTTCGATCCCCACCCTCGGAGCCAACATAGTCTCGGCTGAAAAGTCGAGAAGATGAATAAAAAAGCCCGTGCACTTAACAAAGTGTGCGGGCTTTTTGTATAAAGTCTAGCCACTCTTTTCTTAACAAAAGATTAACTAACAAAAGCCCGCTCCAAGCGGGATTTTTTTATCGCCTATACGCCTCGTGCGAAGTTTTCATCCAACTTCGACGCATAACCACACGAGGCGTGCAGGTGGGACATAAGCCCCACACATTAACCCATTACCCCTTTATGCGTCGTTTTCACTACAAGCAAGAATTTTTATCAGAAGGCAGTCGGATCAGTCAGTACACAGCAGGGTTGGTCCTCATGGGAGCTTTCGGGATGTTCTGGGCAGTTTCAATCATCATCAGCACTTCACCAGTATGGAAGTTCTAATGTCTCGCCCCCAGGCATATCTGATCAATCGAAAGCTTCATTGGACCATCGGCGTACTGAGCGACAGTGAGCGGGAATGTCTGAGTAACCTCGCAAGCTCAATGAAGGTCCGAAAGCAGGAAGCAAGCACGATCATCGAAGACCTATTTTTGATCACGAACCATCTGGAGTCTGAAGAAATGCGTGCAGCAGCTGCAAAACAGGTGAAAGACATCATCAAGAAGCTTTGTCCTTGCCCAACCAATTAACCCATTACTATGTCAAAGAATCAAATTGCAAAGGTTCAAAAGGTTCAAGACGTTTCGGTACTTGATACCTACTCGAGCGAAGAGAAAGAAATCCTACGTACACAAATTTGTAAGGACGCAACAGATCCTGAAATCAAACTGTTTCTCATCATTTGTCAGGATGCAGGGTTAAATCCAATGGCTAAGCAGATCTACTGCATCAAACGAGACGGAAGAATGACCATTCAGACATCAATCGATGGTTTTCGCTCAATGGCCGCTCGAACGAATGAGCTCGCAGGTATCGATGAACCTGTCTATGACAGCGAGGAACAGGCACATCCAAAAAAAGCAACGGTAACAGTATATCGAATGGTTGGAGGACAGAGCCGTCCGTTTACCGCTTCTGCACGTTGGGAAGAGTACAAACAGGAATTCTACGATAAAGACGCAAAACGTTATGAGCTCGGCAAAATGTGGAAACGTATGCCGTATCTCATGCTCGGAAAATGCGCTGAATCACTAGCGCTTCGTAAAGCTTTCCCACAACAGCTCTCCGGAATCTATACGCAAGAAGAAATGTCTCAAGCGGAAATGGTTGATCAGCCTCTCCACGCAAACACCATCGATGCTTCTCCTGTGGGTCAAGAGCCTCCTGTTGTCACTCAGCCACATGCAAGCAGTGGAACGATCCTACCTTCACCAAAAGCCCCTAAAGAAAAGATCGATGAGATCGAAGAGATGATCAAAGCGAATGCGTGGGAGTGGGAGCAGGTAAATAGCTGGGTCAAATTGACATGTGGCCAAAGCATCCCACTTCTTGGCCCGGTCCAGGCGAACACAATCATTGCAGCCTTGAAAGCAAAGATTCTCGCTGTGCCAGCAAAGCCTTAATTCTATGAGCCATCTAATCCTATGGGCGAGAGACTTTTTTCAGGCATTCAAGCGGAGCAAGAGACGAGGCCACAGCGTGAGAATAGCGCTTATCCGGGCGCAGAACTGCGCGAAGCTCCATCAAATTCCACGAACCAAAGGCTGGCTATGACCAAAGAAGAAATGAAGCTCAACCTCTCGAAGCGTTTGAAGTCAAAGATCAGGGCGAAAAACAAATGCGAAGGGCGAATCGAGCAGGCGGAGCTGGTGATCGACATGATCCGCGCCTGGTCAGCACATGTCGAAGGTCAAGAAAAGAAGGTTGATCTTGATATCTACCTTGAAGATCAGCTCGAGCGGCAGATCAACGATACCTCTCAGGCAATCGCTGAAATGGATGAAGAGATAGGAACGGTTCTTACTCAACTTAAAGCCTCGAACTAACTTGTATGGATCCACAGATCGACTCCGTGCAGTTCCTCATGCGGGATGGAATGCCTCATAGAGCGGTCGATATCTGTTCGGGGCTGAATATCTCAATGGATGAGCTGGAGGAGATAATGAACCACTTAAATCACATCGAATACACGTTAATCATATCGGTTGATCACAGAGGAGACCTTACGTACCAGAAGGCCGGCGGTTTTCTGCCTTGGCAGGTCAAGGACCCAGAAGCACTGCGCAAAGAGAACGTGATCCGAGTGAACTTTCTAGAAACTAACACAATCGAGGGTTAATTTGTGCGGCACTTGTCGTGCGTACGAGTAAGCCTTTGTCACTAACCATCATGTCCGAATATCGACCTATCAAAACCGAGATTTGGGACGACGAATGGTTCTCGGGTCTAAACGATGGGGAAAAGGTTGTGTGGGTATTTCTTCTGGTCAACAAGTTTCTTCACATCAGCGGGATCTATCTGCTGAAGAAGCCCCTTGTAAGCCCCTACACAGGGGTCAAAGAGGCGGAAACAATTCTCGAAAAGTTCGAGAAAGACGGAAAAATAATCTACAGAGGCGGGTATATCTTCATCGTGAATTATTTAGAGAATCAGACAAAGCAGTTCAACAAAAATGACAACATCATAAAATCAGTAATCACATATTTGCGAGAGAATCAAAGGGTTATTGAACTGTTCGACCTCAAAAACAGAGAGCCTTACAAGCACCTACTAAGCCCCTCCGAAGCCCCTTGTAAGCCCCTTGGCACACCCTTGGGTAAAGAGGAAAGGGTAAAGGGTAAAGAGGAAAGAGGAAAGATAAAAGTAGAAAATCCTGAATCTGGAAAAGTAGAAGGGTCTATCAACTGGCTCCGGAACATCCCAGCAGAAGAGCTTTCAAAGATCACACAGAAGTATCGAGTCTCAGAAAGACTTGTAAGAGCTCGAGCGGAAGACGTGATCGACTACTGCGAGGCCAAAGGAAAAAAATACAGCGATTACAGAGCCGCGCTCCGAACGTTCGTCAAAAGGCACATCACGGATCATCCGGACGAGATTGAGCGACAGGTTGTGCAGACTCACGCTGTAAGCGCTGCACCGCTCGAGGCTCCAACTCAAACCGAAGAAGAAAGGCGAGCGGGGATAGCAAAACTCGATGAGCTCAGAGCGGACCTAGCGCGAAAAAAGAGCTTTGGAGCGAATACGGGTCAGGATTCTAACAAGGGAAATTAACACTATGCGCGAAAAGAAACACATGTTTGGAAAGGACTACAAACACGTTGCAGAGCAGTACAAGTTGAATCTTGAGTCGGAGGGATGGGAGGTGACGCTAAAGGAAGATGAACGAGGCAATTGGCTTCTGACGGCGCGTTCTACGCCTCAGATGAGGAAGGGGAAGAAAGCATGACGATCATTCTCCCGCTCGGTCCAACGGACAACCGGCGCCACACCATCCACCGATGGAAACGGCGGATCATCGATACGGAAGTGTTCAGGAGCTGGAAGGTCCAAGCGATCGATGCGGTAGAAGAACAGCTCCCCAAACGCTTCAAACCATTTGCTCCTACCTTCAAGAATCAAATGCATTATCTCGTGAAGGTTGTTCTCCCTGACAAGCGCACGGACGGAGCAAACCAGGACAAGGGCTTACGAGATGTTCTCACGAAAGCGGGGGTCTGGACGGATGACAAATGGATGCTCCCGGTATTCGACAAAATCGAAATCGATAAATTAAATCCTCGAATCGAAGTAACAATCTATGACGAAACAAAAGCTTAAACGCGGCCTTGCTGCCGCAGATGAAGAGACGCGCCGACGAGTCACAAGCCTAGGAGGAAAAGCGGTCAGTAAGAACCGAGCCCACATGTCGAAGATTGGTCGGAAGGGTGGCATCAAATCTCGTCCTCCGAAGTCTACAAAATAGACTTCCAGGACGCCTTGCAAACGTAGCTCAGTGGTAGAGCAGGCGTCTTATACACGCTCGGTCGCAGGTTCAATCCCTGCCGTTCGCACCATGTGGGATCAGGCGATGTTTAAAGTAAATGCCTTCGTCTGGTCTCGCAACTTGGTGGGGTAGCTCACGCTTGGAAGAGCGTCGGTCGCATTCTGCGCCGAAGGTAATGGGTTCGACTCCCATCCTCACCGCCTGAAAGGAGTGTTTGTGCGAAAGAAGAAGTTCATTCGTCGGATTCGCGTCATCAAGCTCTATCGAAGGAGGGTCCGTCGTGGCTGAGAAGATCATCGGTCTCGTGATCCTGGCTCTCCTCTTCGGGGCGAGCCACTGGAACATCCACTATCGAGGCGGGGGATGAAATTCCCTGTCAAAGGTCATGGAGAACTTGAGATCGAAGGGCTCATGCCTGCCGGTCTCCCCGCTATGCGCCTCGTCGCATACCACTCGCCGGACATGACGGTGAACTGCTTCAACGGCGCCGGATTTCTCCGCGTGAAACTCGCGGACATCGATCTCCGGCCGTCGTTCGCCCCTGTCGAGTCGGTCAATCAAGACCGTGCTCAGCTCGCCAAGCTCGGCGGGTAAACCACTGGCAACGCCTCGTGCGGCCACGCCTTCGGGCGGCGAAAGGAATGGTGAGAAAAGTCTGTCACAGGTTCGCGGCGTTCCGCCTTAAACGCCGCACCTTAAAAGCTAACTTCAAAAGTTTCTATGTCAATTGAAAAAGTGATTATCGGCGTGTCCCTTGTCGCAGTTGGCGTCGTCGCGGGAATGGTGCTCTTCCGAAGCGGAAATCTTACCTCTTCCAATGAGTGCTCAACCATCGATCGTCAGACGGTCCAGGCAGCGGGTGGTGCACTTATTGCCCTGTCCTCCTCAAAACAAAACCGCTTATGCATTTGGGATGGGCAGGAAAAAGGATGGACCCCATTTGTGGTGCCGCAGCAGGGCCAGGAGACAGCACAAGGTCCACAGACAGCAACGAGTACCAAATAACAGCGTGGCGATCACTGGATCGCCTCTCGCTGATCGCGTAGACCAAGACGCTAAAACGTCCCTCCACGCGGCCAGGGGGATTAACCCCAACAAATCCATGCTTGTCGTATGGCAAATAATCTCAAGGTTGGTGATCGTGTTTCCTGGTTCTGTATTCCAAGAGGCGGAGGGAGCCGAAGAAAGCCTTTTCAGGTGTCAGGTGTTGTCCGCCGGCTGAAAGAATCCACGTTCGGGAGCTGCATTCGGAAAATGGGCGCGACGCTCTACGTCCGCGCTGACAGTCGGTATAACAAAGTCATGCAGAAACGTTGGGCTTTTGTCGCAACGGACAAACTCAGCAAAAAGTAGGTATGCAACAGACCGTTTACAAATGCGACGAATGCAAAAAAGAGATAGGCGAAAGCAAACACGTTTCTCTTTCATTCGGATCACATTCTGGCATCGCAGTGCCACCCAAACGCGTCAGGGATGTCGCTAACACTGTCGAAAGAACGTGGAGGATACCAAACGACATGAAAGGAATGTTTCTTCACTTCTGCTCAACGGAGGACCTTAAAAAATACTTCGACAACCTCATTGAGAAAGCGGTCTAAAGAGAAAATAAAAAGCATCTAACAAACAAATGAAATTCATCATCGCAATCTTACTCAGTTTCTTCTTTGTACCTTTACCAGTTCGAGCATCAGAAATAACAGCGCCCATCATCATTGAGCAAATAAACGCAGAGCGAGTCGCTTCAGGGCAGCGGGTCCTAAAGACAAACACACGACTGACACTCGCGGCACGCCTCAAAGCGGAAGATATGGTGAAACGGCAGTATTTCGCGCATTACAACAGGTTAGGTCAGGGGGTCGGATACTTTCTTCGTAGAGCCGATGTGGCCTATTCAACTGCTGGGGAAAATCTGGCACTTGGATTCAGCTCTTCTGAAGGAGCGGTCCGTGCGTGGATGGGGAGTGAGCGCCACAAGGCGAATCTGCTCGATCCATCGTACAAAGAGACTGGGATAGCGGTGGTGAAGATAAATCTGAATGGGAAGGATCAAATCCTAATCGTACAGATGTTCCTTGAACCAACCTATGGTCTTTCCAGATGAATACGTTATCTACGATTTCGAGACGACAGGACTTGAGACGGCGACGTGTGATGTGATCGAAATCGGTGCAATGCATGTGCGGAAGGGCGAAGTGATCGACAAAAAGACTTGGCTGATAAAAATTTCATTACCACTCCCCGAAAAGATCGTTGAGATCACGGGCATAACTGACAGCCTTCTTGCAAAGGAAGGGATCGCAGAAGAAGAGGCATTTCAAGCATTCGCAAAAATGGCTCATGGGAAGACGCTCATGGGCCACAACATTCTACGGTACGACAATCCGATTCTATGGAGAAAAGCACAGAAGCACGGTCTATTGGAGAGCTTCAAGTATGGGATGACCAACTGTATTGATACGGCTGGAATGTTCAAGGCGAAGCAGCTCGGCAGGAAGCATCTCTCCATTCAGGATTTCTGGCTTCGCGTGATGAACGAGGTGATACGCGGTCAGTTCAATCTTGGCTATGCCCACGAGCTTCTAGGGTGCAATAAAGAGGGGATAGTCGCGCATCGAGCCGGCGGGGATGTGGAAATGGTGAAAGCGATTTACGAAAAGATGACCGCTAAATGATATGTCCTGCTGTGAATGCGGGATGATGACAAGCTGGTACATCGCGGAAGTTGATGGGGAAGTGTTCGCGTTCTGCTCAGCACATGATCCGAGGGTGTACGCGGACGAGAAGAAACGGAAGAAAGCCTCTAACTCAAGTGAGATTTGAGATTATGCCCAGAGAAATGAAATTTAGAGCGTGGGATGCTAGTGGAAAGGTAATGGTTTATTTTGACTTTCAGCACCTTGTTCGCGCAGCGATGAATGACGGACGTATGGACGACGGCTGTCGAGTTCAAGATCTGCTAGATCCGTCGGTGCCAAAAATGCAGTACATAGGCATTCACGATAGAAACAATAAAGAGGTGTTCGACGATGACACCGTGAGAGTCTATGACATGAACCGATGGTGTGAATGCAACGATTGGTCGGAGTGTGAAGATGGCTGTACCGAACATCAGACCCATAAACATGAGAATCCCGAGGATTGCGACAATTATCTTTGTACGCAAAAAGTGGGTTTTGATAGCGGTGCGGGTTACTTCTGTTCGGAGGATAACGGGGAGTATCGCCCGGCTCTATCCGCATACGAAATCGAACTTGAAGTCATCGGGAATTTGTACGAGAACCCTAAGCCCTTAGCTAACCCGAACTAACGCATGTGGTGCATAAAAGAATTCCTTAAGAAGTTGATCCACCAATTATTTTGTGTGCATCAATGGGAGCTTCTAAATAAAAATTGGAGACCATGGAGTCATGAGAAATGCGTCCTATGCGATAAGCAGCGAACCATTTATCACGGCTAACCAAATATTTATGGGTACGAACTTTAAAGCGCATGATTTTCCAAGCGTCTACCAAGACCTCGGGATCAATCTCTCGAAACTTGGATGTGTGATGCTCGATCTTGAACCATTGGAGAACATGTTCACGATCGAGGCGGATGGTGCGGGGTGTGCTCTCTACTACGCAAAGAACAAAGAGCGTTTCTGGATCAACGGTTGGGTTATCTGGAACAGCGCTCATGTAACGCTTCTTTATGGGCTCCTGAATGAGGCAAAGAACTACCAGACCCATATCGAACGTGTCCTGTCTGGATGGAAACTCGATGAGGTTGAGATCGACCATATCGGTTTCTTCGACTCTCCCTATCCAGACGAGTCTTACTGGTGCCTTGTAGCTCACCTCAAGGTCACTGATGATCTCTTGGAGGGACATGAACGCCTATCGATGCTTCCACACGTCAAAACATTCCCTGGATACAGAGCCCACGTGACGATCTGCTACTTAGACAAGTTTCAAGGAGAAGCTTACCGAGACAAGATGATCGAAGAGTTCAATGTCCTTTGGGCGGGTAGGAAGATGAAAGTGAAGCCAGCGATCAATTACGGCGGCAACAAGTGATATGACTTTTGAAATACACGGGTATAGAGACGTTCAAGACAGAAGGTTCTGCTCTGTCTGTGGATCAGTAATGAGATGGAAAACGGTGCCTAATCCAAATAGTCAGTACGATACAAAGACGGGTCAAAAGCGACGAGTCTCTTTCTGGAGATGCTCTGGTAACGAAACAAATTGGTTTAAGAAATGGTTGGAGGACGGAAGTGTGAACCATGACTGGTTCTATAGCGAGCATCCTGACTATTCCTGATATGTCCGACCAACCGCTCTTTGACGATATACGAGTCCTTCTCAAGGGTATGCTCAAGAACCTTGGGAAAATGGAAGATATCGATCACGAACTCTTAAACAGAACGATTCGGGAAGTAAACAAGCGAATACGAGAGCACCAGGAACTGCCTGAGATGCCTCCGGAGCCAGAACCTGAAGAGAAATGCCCCTGTAGAAACGTCTCTCTCAGTTTGGCCGCAGGTCTGAAGTGGTGTGACGAGCATGATCGGTTTGTTTCCGCCTATAGCCCGTAGTATGCGCAGTAAGGGCGCCAGGTACGGAGGCAACAGATACAAAAACCACTCCGTCGTGCTCGTCGACTACTGTCTCGGTAAGCCCATGTACGACAAGAAAGGTGCGCTATCGGCAAAAAACAAGCGCATGAAAGAGGACCGTGTGCCGCTCCGAATCTATCCCTGTCCTCGATGCCATGGCTGGCATTTAACAAGCCAAATTGAAAGAAGAAGCCATCAAAACTCCTATGCAAATGACACTCGATCTCGTTTTCGCACGCCAAAAAGAACAGAAAAGAAAGATGCGCGATTTGAAGAAGATGATTCGTGACGGATTCGCCAATTCAAAAAGCTATCAAGAAACAAACGATCAGCTCGAGCTGCTGAAGAAAAAGAAAGCTCAGATTGAAATGGCAATCAGAGAAGAATACGCAGCGGAGATCGTTCAGATCGACAAACTCCGACTCTCGATTGCTCAGGACGGGGACCTGATGACCGATATGGCGGTCTCTCAGATGATGAAGGGGGAAACGGTTGAGGTGAAGGACGAGAATGAGGTCAAATATGAACCAAAATTCAAAGTCTCCTTCAAAAAGAGCTGATTCAATCCCCTGGGAGCGTGTGCTAGGTTGAGCGCATGACCAGAATAAACACGGTAGAGGAGGGGATGGAGGACTGCTCAAAGTGTAAACAGCCCATCCCTTCCGAATATCTCGTGATTTGTCGAAAACACTTTGAAGCAGTGGTCTTTGTGGAGACAGAAACAGGCACAAAAAAGGTGCAAGATAAGGGAAAATATTGCCCGAACTGCCATACGCTCTATCACTCGTTTTGTCTCTGAAGCGTCTATTTACAAAATCCCCTGGTGAGGTAGGCTAAACAACGATCAAACCCAACTTAGGACCTTCTGGTCCCACGTTTCTTAGTGCCTTGAAAGAGGCACTCGGTAAACAACGAGGCATTAACGTGCTGAGTTGGGTTTGATCACCACCGAGTGTCTCTTTTTATTTTTTATGCCTTACGATCGATACCCAACCCAAGAAGAACAAGAAAAAGCGTTCGTGATCACATGTGGCTTGGTGGCCGCAGTAGTACTTGTATTTTTTGCATTATTTTGCTTTCTGTTTGTTCGTTCTTTGTTCTAGTCGTTTTTGTTGGCAAAAATAACAATAATATCAACTGTCCTTTTATGTAGGACGATATCTTCCAATATGCTACGAAAAGGGGCAATTCCAACACCGCCAGCAATAAAGACAAGCGGGACATCCTTTTTGGGCAACACAAAATCCCCGGAGAGGCCTGCTGCGATAACCTCTCCAGTCTCAGGAAGGCCCAGTAACGCCTTTTTAAAGGAGCTTGATGGTTGATAGAACTTTA
>OFRG01000110.1_pt1 | contig 35307 bp, 37 predicted proteins | sample 1543071 | NCBI WGS metagenome assembly OFRG01 (sample SAMN07774222, study PRJEB24372) | wastewater metagenome | isolation source: WWTP Verbania (Effluent) | place: Italy: Verbania | collected 2015-12
TTGGCTCAAATATCTGGCCTGGAAGCCGGTTGCCTGGCCGTGGCTACGCCAAATCATCAGCCTGATAGGGATGCGCTATACTGCGTATCGGCAGATGCTTACGGCGATGCGTTCATCCGTTCAGATTTGAATACACAAGAGTATGCGTATTTTTTTGAAAAGCAGCCTATTATTCGCTCTCTTGTCTATATGTATCGGAGCGGCCCCACTATCATCCCAAGCGGCTGATCGGGTATTGATCGAAGTCTTCGAGCGTCAGGACTGCGCTCATTGCCAGGCCGAGCGGGAATTTTTAGCAGAGCTTGAGACAAAGCGTCAGGATATCGAAGTCAGGAAATACGATATCGCCGATGTGGCTTCCAAAGAGCTCTTCGTGCGTTTTGCTGAAGCCCAGGATTTCTCCAAAGCGACACCGCTTACGGTAATCGGTATAGAGGCGATACAGGGATTTGATACGGATGAGACGACGGGCGAACTGATCATCAAGGCGGTGGAGAAGGCGCAGGATCAGGATCGCTTAGGTGTGGAGGCGCTTCTGGCAAAGGGCATCAAGACGGGGGTGCAGGAGGAGGGCGCGATCTGCGACGCGGAGACCGGTGTCTGCAAGAAACCGGCACCGGAATACCCGGTGCGCATACCGTTTTTTGGTACGGTTAATGCCTATGCGTTTTCATTGCCAGTGTTGGCGAGTATTCTCGGTTTTATCGACGGTTTCAATCCCTGCGCGATGTGGGTGCTGGTCACTTTTCTCCTCGTGTTGATGCAGATCCAGTCGCGCGAGCGTATGCTTTCGGTGGCGGGCCTCTTCATCGTCGCTGAGGCGGTCATGTACTATCTCATCCTCAATATCTGGTTCACGACCTGGGATTTCGTCGGTCTTGACCAGATTGTGACACCGATCATCGGACTGCTCGCGATCGGCGGTGGCGTCTTCTTCCTTTATGAGTGGAAGACCGCCAATGGCGCTTGCAAGGTCATTGATGCCGAGAAACGGGTTTCAATCATCGCTTCGGTCAAGAAGCTCGCACATGAGCCGCTAACCTGGGTCTCGGCTGCTGGCATCGTTGCGCTTGCGTTCTCAGTCAATGTCATCGAATTCGCCTGCTCCATCGGTATCCCGCAGGCTTTTACTAAGATTCTCGAGCTCAATCAGCTCTCGTTCCTGCGAGAACAGGCCCTGATGTTGATTTATATTTTCTTCTACATGCTGGATGATTTCCTTGTGTTCGGTCTCGCTCTCTGGGGTGCACAGCATCTGCATCTGACGCAGAAGTATTCCCGTTGGTCGACGTTCATCGGCGGTATCCTGATGCTCATCCTCGGATTGATTCTTATCTTGTCTCCAGAAGCGCTGCGATTCGTATAGTCATTTTTCGCAGAGTCAAAAAAACTCCCCTGACTGATTTCGGGGGAGTTTTTCTTTTCTTCTTGAGCGGAAGATTATTTCACGCTCTCGATGAATTTTTCGAAGGCAGCCGGCTGTTCCATAGCCATCTGCGAGAGGACCTTGCGGTCAAGCTCGATATTCTTCTCTTTTTCAAGAGCGATGAAAGCGCGATAGGTGATGCCGTGGTTGCGGAGCGCGTTGTTGAGGCGGACGATCCACAGGGAGCGGAACGTGCGCTTCTTGGCGCGGCGGTCGCGGCGGGCGTATTTGCCGGCCTTGATGACAGCCTCCTTCGCCTTGGTAAACAGCTTCTTGCGTCCCCAGCGGAAGCCCTTGGCTTTCTCGAGAATATTCTTGTGGCGCTTTTTGGTCATGACGCCACGCTTGACTCTGGTCATAGTGATGGTGCTTACAGCGGATAATTATACTACTTCTTGGGAAACGACAGCCTATCAGGTCTTCCGGTGCGGAGTCAAATGACTCATGCTTCTGGGATTAACCGGCGTACGGGATAGCCCGAAGGATATTCTTCTCATCAGCCCGGACAGTGATAGTCGAATCGATACGCTTGTTGCGGGTCGCGACGCCATTGGCCCGGACATTGTAATGATTGTTTCCGGTTGCGCGGCGGGTAACTTTTCCGGACCCGGTGACTTTCACTTTCTTGATGACTGACTTCTTGGTCTTCTGCTTCATAACATGCTCAGTTAGGGGTGATTTAGGCTGGAACGATGACGGCGGAGAATCCTCTCGGTGCGCGCTTGATCTCTTCTTCGAATTTGTAGGGGATGGAGAGGCTTTTGAGAAAGGTGGTCAGATTCTCTTTGGCTTTGTCAGCCATCGCTTTCTCCCGACCATGCAGCACGATTTCGACTCTTACTTTGTGTCCCTTCGTCATGAATTTCTCAGCCTGAGATTTCTTGAAGAAGAGATCGTGGGTGTCGGTCCGGAAACCGATGCGAATGCCCTTGATATCGACTTTCTTCTGCTTCGCTTTGGCCTGCTGCTCCTTCTTGGCCTGTTGGTATACGAGCTTGCCGTAGTCGGTGAGTTTGCAGACCGGGGGCTTCGCGAGCGGGGAAACTTCGACGAGGTCGGCTTCGCGTCCTTGTGCGAGCTCGAGGGCGGCCGCGAGCGTCATGGTGCCGAAATTCTCGCCGCTTTCGTCGATGACGACGACTTCCGGCGCCAGGATTTGCTCGTTGATACGGAGCGTATCCTTCGGTCGCATCTTTGGCTTGGGTCGATTGTGTCTGCGTCTACGCATGATAGCTTCATTAGCTGCCTAGCTTCATTAGCTTCATTAGCCGGAAAAAGGTTTTCCTAAAAAGCTAATGAAGCCAGAGAAACTAAAAGCTGATTTATGTGGAGTTGATGGGAATTGCACCCATGTCCAGTCACGTTTTTCCAAAATATTCTACAAGCGTAGTCTGCTTTAAGTTCCTTCCTCTCTATGAAACAGACGAAAGAGAGCGGAAGACTGGTCTTTTGCAAAAGGCGATCGGAGGAGAAAAACAAGAAGAAAATCTCCGGACCTTCCCGAAGTATGACACCGGCGGTTCTCTATCGGGAGTTGAGGAGCCGATGGCTCGCGCGAATTAGGCGCGGGCGAAAGCGAAAGACGGAGCGAACGCCGAAGCGAACGTGGCCTTGGCCTTTGAGATAAAGTTTGCACTTATCATTTGATGGAAGTTTTTACGATCGTACCATCATGATCGGCTTGCCTATTTTGAAAGTACGCCCTGTCGAGTCTAAACAACCCCGGGAACCATCATCTGATGGATATTCCAAATTCCAAAGCCCAAATTCCGAAAAGGAAATATAGGATCTGGATCTTAGAATCCGCAGCCTTATTGATATTGGCGCATGACGCGCGCAATACGTCGTTTTGCCTCCCGTTCTCCGATATCGGAGCGCTTGTCGTATTCTTTTTTTCCCTTTGCCAGAGCGAATTCGAGCTTCACGAGTTGTTTCTGAGTATACAATCGAATAGGGACCAATGTCAAGCCTTGAACGTGGACTTTTCCAATCAGAGAGCGGATTTCTGAGCGGTGTAGGAGGAGCTTGCGCGAGCGCGTATCCTCGTGTTTTGTGTCTTTGTGAGCGTGGGCGTAGCGCGGGATGAGGGCGTTTGTCAGGAAGAGTTCCGTGCCGCGGATGGTTACAAAGGCGCCTTTGAGGCTGACATGGCCGGTTTTGACTGACTTTACCTCGCTGCCAGACAAGACAATGCCCGCCACATACCGGTCGAGGAGGGCGTAATCATAGGAAGCTCTTCGGTTGAAAGCGAGATCCTTCATAATGGTCAGTGTAGCGCAAAAGAGGCTTTGTGAACAAAAAAATCGAGACATATTCCCGACTTTCTATAATATTATACACTAAAATCGTATTTTTTGCAATAATAGTAGTATTTTGTTGAATTGTGGTATAATTTCAAAGGTTTCAATAAAAAAAGGAAATACAAAAATATTTATCATATGCATATGTTGAGAGGAAAAAAGACACTTGTCATGATGCTGCTCTTGGCGGTTGGATTCATAGCTGGTGTGCAGATCATCAAAGCTGGCAATTCGCAGAATACTATCGGTTGGCTTTGGGGTGGTATGGATACGCCGATTGGTGGTAATGCTGCACTGGGCTGGGTGAGTATGAATAGCCGCGATTGCGATACTGATGGCGATGGGGCTGTCGATGTTGTTGGCTGCCCGGCGGGCGCAATTGCTGACTACGGAGTCAATATGCCTCTGGCTGATGGGGCTATAACCGGTTATGGCTGGAGCGAGCATTATGGCTGGTTGTCTTTCAATGCGGCTGATGTTGCTGGCTGCCCGGCGGGCGGTTGTAGCGCACAGCGCGTCGGCAATACGCTTACTGGTTGGGCACGTATTCTCTCGATTCGTGATGCTGGGGTGAACAGTGGCGGTTGGAATGGCTATGTTTCGTTGGATTCTGGAACAAGCGGGAGTGGGGTTTCGTATGGCGTCACATTGTCGGGCAATGCTCTTTCTGGTTATGCTTGGTCAGATGAGCTCGGTTGGATCGATTTTTCCGGTGCTCGCATACAGCCGGGAAATAGCTTAAAAATATGCCGTGATAGCTGCAATAGCGGTATTCTTCGTGGAAGCCAGTCGGCGGCCGGGAGCAATACGATGTCGACAGGCTCTTCTGAGAATCTGGTGGCATGCTGGAATCCGGATACGGCGTGTAGTACAGTTGGTGCTTCGGTATCAGCATCATGGACCGACGGAGGTAATTCAACCGTGGCGCTTTCCGGTCCGGATACCCTGAAGACCGTTACGGCGAACGCAGTCGGGTCGGAGGCGGTGACAGCGACATTCGCCGGACAAACAGTTACCTTGAATGTCTCCGCAACCTGCGTGCCGCTCGTCTGCGGTGTGACGACGAAGGCGGTGACGGATACTTATTGTCCGAGTGAGACTCAGGATACGGGCGTGTCCGATGGCTGCAGCGCGACATTGACCTGCCCAGGGACTCGGTATTGTGATACGAATTACAAGGAAGTGCAGCCGTAAGAGAACAGAGCTTCAGATGTTATTTCAGAAGGAAAAAATAAATCAAAGATAAAAAACACCTATGTTCGAGAAGAAAAACCCGCACTTGAAAAAACTTTTGGTTGTTTTTCTGATAGCCTTTCTTATTCTTGTCGGATTAGCTGGACTGAAGCTTTATCTCGATGTATCGAAAACGTCAGATACGGCCGTGTTGCGGGATGGGGGATCACCGTCAGGTCGTCCGACGAGTGAGGATATAGAGTGGCAGCTCGGGGTCTTGGATACTGATGCGGGAGAGCGTCCGACAGAGGAGTCGATCGCGATGCATCTTGACGTGCTGAATCAAGATACGGAGAAGCGTCCAACGGAAGAGGAGGTTCGGCAGCAGCTCGATGCGCTGAGCCAGGAATAGCTCGATCTGAAAAAACATCAACCAGCAGCTTATAGTATGAGCTGCTGGTTTGCTTTTTGGCTCGGATACGCTACGATTGATGAGTATGAAAAGAGCCATAGAACAGACAATACGAGGCGCTATCGAAGCGGCGGTCCAGGCGGGCAGTCTGCCATCATTTGAACTGCCTCTTGTTCAGGTGGAGCGCCCGAAAGATGAGCGGTTCGGCGAATATACTTCGAATATTGCTTTGATCGCGGCGAAACTGGTTGGCAAGAATCCGCGAGAATTGGCGGAAATGTTTCGGACTGCGATGCTTGCGGCTGATGAGTCAAAGCTTCTTTTTGAGAAGATCGAGGTAGCCGGTCCTGGGCACCTCAACTTTTATCTCACTCAGTCCGTGCTGGGTGGCGTCCTGGAAACGATCGCATCGGAGCGGGATCGGTTTGGAGCTTCTGATGAGGGGGCGGGACAGTCTGTGAATAATGAATTCGTATCGGCCAACCCGACCGGGCCGCTGCATCTTGGCAATGGTCGTGGAGGATTTTTCGGCGATACGCTCTCTCGTATCCTGCGCAAGGCGGGGTATGCAGTAATCAATGAGTACTATGTGAATGATGCCGGCGAGCAGATATTGAAGCTCGGGCACAGCGTCCTCAAAGATGAAGAGGCGGTGTATGGAGGGGAATATATTGAAGAGATAATCTCAAATCTCAAATCTCAGATATCAGATATCTCAGTACGGGAAGCCGGAGAGAAGTCGGCGGAATATATTCTTACGCAATACATCCAGCCGACGCTCAAGGAGCGGATGGGGATTGATTTTGATGTTTTTACTTCGGAAAAGAAAGATGTCGTGGAGGCAGGATATGTCGAGAAGGCCCTGGAGATTTTCAAGGAAAAGCAGCTGGCTTTCGAGACGGATGGAGCGCTCTGGCTCCGAACGAGCGCGTTCGGAGATGACAAGGATCGCGTGCTCGTGAAAAGTGATGGAACGAAGACATATTTCGCTTCCGATTGCGGCTATATTCTCGCCAAAATGGAACGCGCTCAGTCAGGCGGCGGACAGGGATTCGATCGACTCATCCTGACTCTCGGAGCGGATCACCACGGCTATCGCGCCCGGATCGAAGCGGCGGCGCAGGCGCTCGGATTTTCCGGCCGTTTCGATTTCGTTTTCGTCCAGCTGGTCCGTCTCATGAAGGACGGCCAGGAAGTAAGGATGAGCAAGCGGGCAGGCAATGTCGTCTCAATCGATGAACTGATCGAACTGGTCGGACCGGATGTCGCACGCTTCTTCTTCCTCATGTACAGCCCTGATACGCATATGAATTTCGATCTCGGGTTGGCCGAGGAGCGGTCGCAGAAGAATCCGGTCTACTATGTGCAGTATGCGCATGCTCGGCTTTCGAGCGTTCTGCATAAGGCCGAGGAGGCAGGACTCAATCCGGATCGCGGTGATGTCGCGCTGCTCGTGGATCCGAAAGAGCGGCTATTGCTCGCTGAATTGCTTTCATTCCCGGATCTGATATCGGATACGGCTTCGGATTATGCCGTCCATCGGCTGCCTCAGTATGCCATCCGTTTGGCTGATCGATTGCATTCTTTCTATGATGCCTGCCGGGTCATCGATGCCGAGCAGCCGGCACTCTCAGAGGCTCGTCTCCGACTGGTAAAAAGTGTTAAAATAGTCTTGAGCGAGACACTCCGTCTCGTCGGGGTTTCGGCGCCGGAAAAGATGTAGTCCTTACAGATGAAGGATTTTTGTCTCCCGGTCTCCGAAAGCAAATTTTTCCCTTGCTATCGCCTCGGAAGGCTCGGGCATCAGGAAAAATCTCTTTCGCAGCCCGGGAGACATCCATCATCGGAACGGTTGAATTTTTTGAGGGGTAAAGACAAAAAATGATCAGGAGGATTCCAAAAAAATATCGGGAAAAATACGCCAAGCCGAGACCGTTTGAGACAGAACTGGTCGTGTTCGCTGCCAAGGTGCTCGGTCCGGTCGCTCTCTTTTTCATCGCGGCTATCGGGCTGGATGTTTATTCGCTCATACAATAAATAAAATAACCGGGTATGTCTCAGGATATCGTCCTCTATCTCGTCCGGCATGGAGAGGCTGAGCACAATGTGCTCGGTGTCGGATCATCACTGCCGGAAATCACCGAGCGGCATCTGACGGAACGCGGCAAGGAGCAGATCCGAGCAGCGGCTGACCTTCTGGCTGGACAATCAATCGATGCAATTATCGCTTCGCCTCTGCTTCGGACTCAGGAGACTGCCGCCATCATCGCCGAGAAGACGGGCGTGCTAGTGCAGACCGATGACCGACTGCACGAGACCGGGCTGGGCGTGTTCAATGAACAGCCAATCAAGCGTTTTTTCGGGAAATATCCTGATGCTTCTATGCGGATCAGTGTTCATGAAGATGACGGCGTCGAGAATTTTGATACGATGCGGGGACGGCTGGAGAGCTTCCTCGATGATGTCCGGGAACGGTATGCCGGCAAGACGGTCGTCGTGGTTTCGCACGGTGATCCGCTGGAACAATTACACGGGCTTATTGTCGGTGAGGGAGTGGCCGAAGCGGCGGTCGGCTGGTCTCCGTCCAAGGGGAGCTGTACACGAATGATCTGGAAAGATGTACAATAAAAAAGGAGATTTTTAAGATCATTTTTATTCCAAGACTATGGCAACCAGCCTCGTGTGGAAAGATGAATATAGCGTCGGCGTCGAGCTTATCGATGCGCAGCACAAGATGTTCATTGGAATCATTAATGAGCTTTACACGGCTATCATAGATAAAAAAGAGGACAGTATCCTCGATGATATCTTCAAGCAGCTGGTTTCATATACTCAATTCCATTTTCAGACTGAGGAGCGCTATTTTGATGAGTTCAATTATGAGGATGCGGAGGCACATAAAGCGGCGCATCAGAAGCTGTGTGATCAGATTGTCGAGCTCCAGAAACAGGAGAGCGACATCATGAAAGATCCTTTTAAGCTTCTCGATTTCCTCGAGGATTGGCTCATTGATCACATTATGGGCATGGATATGAAATACACCGCCTGCTTCAATGCGCATGGCTTGAAATAATATTTTTTGCTCAGTCCACGATGATGCTGTACTCCGAATATCAGCTCCGGTCATCGGATGAAGCCTGTCATTTCTGCTATCCCAAGGACCGGATCTTTATCGAGAGCGAGACGGCGTTTCTGACGTACGGTCTCGCGCCGTATCATCGTCACCATCTGCTCGTGATTCCGAAGCGGCATGTGGAATCGTTCATGGAACTCAGCCGGGATGAATCGGATCAGATCTGGAATCTCATCCGCCAGGGAGCGGCGATCCTGCTCGAGCTCGGGTATGAGACCTATACGGTCGTCGTTCGTGAAGGAAAAGGCAGTTCGAAGAGCATGCCGCATCTGCACTATCATCTTGTCCCAGACAAGCGGATCGGCGATCTTGATGTCTCAGGTCAGGAGCGTACGGTCATGACGCCGGAGGAGATTGCTCTGGTATCGGGAGAGATCAACGAGGCCATACGGAAGCTCGCATTTACCGGAGTGGAGCTGGCGTAGGCGTTGATTTTTCAGCCTGCGGATGCTATATTTCCCGTACAATCAAGGAAAAGCGATGAAGGGACCCTTCCGATGACGGCAGGCATCACCCCTGAGCTCCGAGAAGAAACGTCTGTGCGTTTTGGTGGCGGTTTGCCTCCGTCAAGACTACGGCATGACGAAGTAGAACTCGGCGGGCAAGCCCGTAACAGCCGTGAATGAGAGCTTCTTAGCTCCACTAGCTCCACTAGCTTCATTAGGAAAACCTAAAAAGCTAACGAAGCTAAAAGCTAACGAAGCTAAATTAAGGTGGTACCACGTCTCTGACGTCCTTAACACAGTTTTTGTGTTAAGGATTTTTGTTTTTTATGGAACTATTAGATATTTCGCTGAGCAGCTTCGATGTCCGTATCGGAATCGGGATTTTTCTCGCCTATATGGCTATTGATGCTCTTTACGTCAGCTATACATATTCAATCATGAAGAAGAAGCCGGCCTCAGCGGCTACGATGGGCGCGGTCATGTATTTCCTCATGGCCTTCGGTGTCATCAACTACGTGAACAATTTTCTGTACGTCATACCTCTGGTCGCCGGCTCCTGGCTTGGGACCTACATCGTCGTCAGGTATGAGAAGAATAAGCCGTCACTCGCATAATTTTAGTCACACCTATGTCATTCAAAAAAGTCGATCCGAAAGTCAGTTTCCCAGAGCTCGAAGAAGCGACGCTTAAATATTGGGAAGACAACAAAATCTTCGAGCAGTCGGTAGAGAAGAGCCCTGAGGATAAGACATTCATTTTTTATGAAGGGCCGCCGACAGCAAACGGAAAGCCCGGGCTGCATCATGTCTTGGCGCGTTCGTTTAAAGATATCATCCCGCGGTACAAGACGATGAAGGGCTATCGCGTAGAGCGCAAGGCCGGTTGGGATACGCATGGGCTGCCGGTGGAGCTCCAGGTAGAGAAAGCGCTTGGACTGAAGAATAAGCAGGATATCGAGAATATCGTTCCGGGCGATGCGCGTGCGAGCGTGATTGAATTCAACAAGAAGTGCAAAGAGTCGGTGTGGGAGTATCGCGATCTGTGGGAAAAGCTGACTACGCGCATGGGCTACTGGGTGGATATGAAGCGCCCGTACGTGACATATGAGAACGAGTATATCGAGTCGGTCTGGTGGCAGCTGGCGCAGATCGCTGGTATGAAGGCGCCAAGTGGGCAGGATATGCTCTATCGCGGCCATAAGGTCGTGCCGTATTGCTATCGCTGTGGAACGGCGCTTTCGTCACATGAAGTTGCCCAGGGCTATCAGACCGTGAAGGATAATTCGGTGTACGTGAAGTTTAAGGTGAAAGCTAATCAGAAAATTCGGTCGAATCCATCAACTGATGACATGACTTATCTGTTGGCGTGGACTACTACCCCGTGGACGCTCCCTGGTAATGTTGCTTTGGCGGTCAATTGTTCATTATCAACATATAGAATTTTTAAGGTACTCTCGAATGAAACTTCGCTTCCGCTTCAAGTAGGTGAGAGCATTATTATTGCTGATGCGAGGAGCGTTTTAAAAAATGTTTTTGGCACTGACCCGATTATTAAGAATGATTCTCAAAGAGGGTTAATATATACGTTTGAAACTGCAAATAAAAAAATTATTCTTGAAAGCGGAAGTAAAGGAGGGTCTGGTTTGTTGGATTCACAAGATTTTTCAACATTGAGATATGAATCACTCTTTGAAACAGCAGGCAAAGATAGCGATAGATGTTATAAAATAGTGCAAGGAAATTTTGTAACGACTGATTCTGGTACTGGCATCGTACATATCGCGCCAGCGTTTGGCGAGGACGATGCGAATGTAGGAAGGGGTTTGCCAACGGTGCTGACGGTCGAGACGGACGGAACGCTTTCAAAAGGCTTCAACCTGCCAGGTGAGGGAATAGCGGTTAAGAAGAGGAATGATAAGAACCGCTATGCCGTCGACGATTTGATTATCGAAGACTTGAAGCAGCGCGGACTCTTCTTCAAGGAAGAAGTTTATGAACATGAATATCCGTTCTGTTGGCGCTGCGATACGCCGCTTATCTACTATGCCAAGCCGTCGTGGTTTATCCGCATGAGCGAGCTGTCGGATGCGCTCGTCGAGAACAATGAGCAGGTCTCTTGGGTGCCGGAGCATATCAAGGAAGGCCGCTTCGGGGAATGGCTGCGCGGCGTGAAGGATTGGGCGATCAGCCGCGAGCGCTACTGGGGAACGCCGCTGCCGATTTGGGAGTGCGAGTCTTGCGATGCGCGCAGGGTGGTGTCTTCGATTGACGAGCTGGCGAAGCTTTCGGGTAAGGTGCTTGAAGATGTGCACAAGCCGTATATCGACGATGTAGTATTCGCTTGTAAATGCGGCCAGACGATGAAGCGTACGCCGGAGGTGCTCGATGTATGGTTCGATAGCGGTGCGATGCCGCTTGCGCAGTTTGCTTATCCGAATAAGTCGGACGCAGCAGCCAAAGAAAAGATCGAAGCTGGAAAATATTTTCCTGCGGACTATATCTGTGAGGCAGTCGATCAGACACGCGGGTGGTTCTATACGCTCCATGCGGTCGCGACGCTTCTCAATAAGGCGGGCAAAGTGCCGACGGGCAACGCATATAAGAATGTTATCTGTCTCGGTCATGTACTCGACGGGCAGGGCAAGAAAATGTCCAAATCGCGTGGCAATGTGATTGATCCGTTCCAAATGTTTGATGAGTTCGGCGCGGATCCGCTCCGTTGGATGCTTTTTTCGATTAATCAGCCGGGATTACCGAAGCGCTTCGACGTGAAGGGGATGCGTGATGTGCAGAACCGAGTCTTCCGTATGTTGTGGAATTCATATTCGTTCTTCATGACGTATGCGAGTATCGACGGTTGGGAACCGAAAGAAACGAATAAGGCATCTTCTCAATATTTGGATCGATGGATCGTTTCGGATTTGCACGAATTGATCCGGGTAGTCGATGAAAGATTGAGTGCGTACGATGTGTATGGATCGACCCAGGTGATAGAGCTGTTCATAGATAATCTTTCAAATTGGTACATACGTCTAAATCGAGAACGATTCTGGAAGAATGATAATGATACGGACAAGGATGACGCATACGCTACACTCTATTACGTATTGGTCGAACTGACGAAGCTCATGGCTCCATTTACGCCGTTCTTGTCGGAAGAGATGTATAGGCATCTGACGGGCGAGGTTTCGGTGCACTTGGCTGAATATCCGAAAGGCGGCGATGTCGATGAGACTCTGATAGCTGACATGGGCATGCTGCGCGGTATCGTGAGCGTCGGATTGAAGCTCCGGACTGATCATAAGATCAAGGTGCGTCAGCCGTTGCGTGCGGTGATCCTTCGAGAAGAAATCGGCGATGATTGCAAATATATTCTGCGAGTGGAACTGAATGTGAAAGAAGTTGTTATCGACCCAGCTATTGATGGTGCGGTATCGCTCGATACCGAGTTGACCGAAGAGCTCAAACTCGAAGGGGAGATGAATGAGGTCAATCGTGCCATCCAGGAGGGCCGCAAGAAGGCAGGGTTCAACGTCGAGGATCGCATCGTACTCGGGTACCAGGGCAAAGAGCGGGTCTTTGAGAAGTTCGGTGAGGAGATTGCCAAGAAGGTTCTTGCGACCGAAATGAAAAATGAAGATCTCGCTGACGCCGAGTACCGCGATACCGTCACGATTGAAGGCGAGTTGTTTTCATTCCAATTGAAGCGCGTATGAGTCAAATACAAGAATGAGGTGTATTGTTTTTTCTAGATTCTAAATTCAATATTCTACATTCTATCCCGATGGAACTCCGCTATACCGCTATCGTGCTCAAGAAAAAAGAGGTCGGCGAAACCGATCGCTTGTATACGCTGTATACCGAGGAGCAAGGGAAGGTCCGAGTCGTCGCTAAGGGCGTGCGTAAGCCGGAGGCGAAGCTCGCGAGCCAGCTCGAGACGCTTACCTATGGGCTCGTCATTGTCGTGAAGGGTCGTGGTATGGGTAAGATCGCCGGCGCGGTGGCGGAAGATTTCTTTCCGCATCTGCGGAATGATTTCGATATCCTGAAGCGCATCTTGGAGTCCATCAGCGTTTTCGAACGATTGGTAGATTTGGATGAGCCGGATGGCCGGCTCTTCGGCCTGCTCAAGACCTATCTCAATCTGGCAGAAACCATGGCTCGTGATGGCAAGTCGGAAAAAATACCGCTGCTCTCCGAGGGGTTCCTCTTCCAGCTCTTTGCGCATCTCGGATACGAAGTCGAAACAGGTACCTGCGTCGTGTCTGGCGAGAAGCTCCGCCAGGGTGATCGTCATTTCTTCAGTCCGGGCCAGGGGGGCATGCTGTCGGGTGAGCACAGCGCACAATCCCGAGGATCGTTTCCGGTGAGCGAGAATGCGATCAAGCTGATCCGGCTCTTCCTTTCCAATCGATTGGAGCACCTGCCGCGCATCACGGTGGAGGCTCGGGAGCTGCGTGAACTCCGGCAAGTATCCGCGAGCTTCCTCCAATGGATCATCCGCTAGAGACACTTTGAGAAGGCTCTGTTTGACCCTTGACAAAATATTGATTGAGAGGTATAAAGAACCCTTGTAGTTTAACAACTTTTTGGGACTTCCATTCCCGATTTGAGAAGGAGTAATCATGTCGGATAAGGCTTCTGGTTTCACCCTGCTGGATATCTTTCTATCGGTAGCGATCATTATTCTGTTGGCGGCAGCTCTCGTGGCTCCGAAAACCGGACAGAAATCTGATCGAGTGCCGGCGGTATCAGTATCCCGGAGTGCTGAAGCTCGCATAGCGGTGCCGGATAAAGGCTCTGTAAAGCGAGAAATACAGCATATCGTTGTCAGAAACGATACGCTCTCAGCACTGGTCATCCGCTTCTGCGGAGGGCATCTCGGAGCGCTCGCTCGTGTCATGCGTGACAACGCTCTCGATAACCCGAATATCATCCACCTTAACCAGACCCTCGTCTTCAAAGATGAGTGCCTCTCTTCCCCGGAAGCAGTGAAAACGCAAAACGTTTTTCCGGGGAAGTTCACCAAGCATGGTGCAGCTTCTCAGGAAAAACGCTTTTTAAAAACTGATCCTGAGAAGCTTCGCTTCCGCCAAACCCTTCTCGCCCGTCTTGGGCTCAAGAACGCTGAATGTCTCTACGTGGTACATACCGGCCGGTGGCAAGCGAATACGCTTAAGCGTATCGAATGCATCCGTGAGAATTACGGCGACGTTATCCGAGCAGCTGCCCGGGAACATCAGCTTCCAGCGACGCTCATTGAAGCCATTATCTATCAGGAATCAGAAGGACAACCTGATGCCGTATCACCAACCTTTTGTAAGGGTATCATGCAGTTCGAAAGCCGGACTGCCAAAGGGTATGGCGTCAAAGACGTCTATGATCCATTCGATAGCATTCCGAAAGGTGCTCATGTTTTGGCGGACTATATCCATCAGTTCCGCGGAGACTTTGATAGAGGCATCGCCTCATATAACCAAGGACCCGGCGCGGTTCGGAATTTGATTCGCCAAGGCGGCAATACGCACACGCTTCCGTACGTCGTGAAGGTAAAAAAAGTGTTTCGATTGCTCGAGTCCCAAACTCATAACCAATAGGGAGAAATATTCTCCGCCCCCGCCTGTCATCTTCATGATGACAGGCTTTTTCTTTATTCTGGAGCGCCGATTTGGTATACTGAGAGCATAAAACACAAACATATCCTATGGGTTTGCAAGATCTGAACGACGAGCTGCATGGCCGTGACTTTCATCTCGAGCGTACGCGGCACGCGACCGCCTTTGAGCCGGGGACAGTCGTCACTCCTGAAGCGACTCAGTCATTCGAAACGCAGGCTGCTTGGTCTTCCGATCGGCCGACTGAGGAGCAGATGCTCGCCAAGAAAGCCAAGAAGAAACGCATTTTGCATATCGCATTCGGCGGCTTGGCGCTCCTGGTGCTCCTCGCTGGTGTGACGCTCAAAGTGCGGTCGCTGCTCTACAGCGAGGACGGCGTTGATCTGTCAATCAGTGGTCCTCGTCAGGTGGCGAGCGCGGAAGCGAGCGAATTCACTGTCATCTACAGCAATCACAACTGGTCTGCCCTCGAGAACGCGACACTCATCGTCTCGTATCCGGATACGTTTCAGCCGAACGCGGATTCGAAAGTCAAAGTGAATGCATCGCAGCTCGAAATCGCACTCGGCGAAGTGAGTGCTCGCTCGGATGGCAAAGCGGTCTTTTCGGGGAAGTTCTACGGCTCGCAGGGCGATACGATTTATCTCAAGGCCCGGCTGCGCTATTCGCCGTCGAGCGTCAGTTCGCAGTTTGAGAAGTCGGCTCAGTATGGCGTCTCGGTCAAGTCATCGATCTTGTCGGTTGAGATGCTGGCACCGCAGCAGACCGCGAACGACGATATTATTGAATACGTCGTCGACTATGCCAATCGGAGCGATAAGAGCCTGTCCAATATCCGCGTGAAGATAGAATATCCGGAGCGCTTCACCTTCGTCTCGGCCGATCCAGCTCCATCGGAAGGTGACTCAGTCTGGTATATCGGAACGATTGATCCGGGCAAGCAGGGCAAAATCGTGGCCAAAGGTCGGGTGCTCGGCGCTCGCGATGAGGTGAAGAAGGCAAAAGCGATGATCGGCTATTTCGGCGGTGGCGGTGAATTCGTCGCCTATGGACAATCAGAACAGCTGACCCGCATCGCGGTCTCGCCGCTGTCGATCTCTCAGACCGTCAACGGCAAGCGCGAGGTTTCGGTGAATGCCGGCGATACTCTGTCTTATGTGCTCACCTATCGGAACGATGGGAATATCGGGCTGCGTGATGCGATCGTGACGATGAAGCTCGATTCGGGCGTGCTCGATTATCGGCAGCTTCGGCAGGAGAGCGGTTCGTATGATGTGACGAACAAGACGCTTGTCTGGAAGGCTTCCGATATCCCCGGGCTGGCGAAACTCGCACCGGGTGATGGAGGGACGATCGCTGTTTCGATTCCGGTTCTGAATCCTATTCCGGCGGATGTAGCGGGGAAGAACTTCTCAATCCAGACGACCGCCAAGATCGACAGTCCGGATATTCCGACACCGATCGGCGCGAACAAGATTGTCGCGAGCAATACGCTTCTGACGAAGGTTAATTCATCCGTCTCGATCGGTACCTTCCTGGCGGAGAACGACTCGGTATTTACGAATCAGGGACCGATACCGCCGATCGCAACCCAGGAGACCATCTATACCGTCAAGATCCGATTGGCGAATGAGTACAACGATGTCACCGGAGCCAAGCTTGTTGTCACGCTGCCGTCGAGCTCCCGTTATCAAAAGAAATTCGCGCCGGATACCGAGGCGGTGCAGTGGAATGAGCGCGCGAACGAGCTGGTCTGGGATCTGGCGACCTATCGCGCCGAACGCGGCGCCACCCGGGAACTGCGCTTCCAGGTAGCAGTAACACCGGACCTCGGTCTTATTGACAGCGAACTCCGTTTGCTCAATAGTATAGTCTTCACGGGGAAAGATCAGTTTACGAAGGAAGATATTCGTATCGAGCAGAACGACAAGTATATCCGCAAGGCTGACAACAGCATCGTCGATCTGAAGGTACGAGCGAATTAGGTATGTTGGAAATCGTGGCTCAATCAGGGACTCGGCGGGTCGGAAGGCTCGCCACGCGGAAGGGAGTAGTTGCTACTCCCTTTTTCATGCCGGACGCGACCCGGGCTTCGGTACGCGGATTGTCGCAGAGTGATCTGGTGGCGGCAGGCATCTGGCCGATGGTGGTCAATACCTATCATCTCTATCTGCAGCCGGGTACTGATCTCATACGGCACTCCGGCGGGGTGCACGGCCTCATGCACTGGGACGGGCCGCTGTTGTCCGACTCTGGCGGGTACCAGGTGTATTCGCTCATCCACAAGAATCCGGAGATGGGTCGTATCACTGAAGAGGGAGCGGAGTTCCGCTCGGTACTCGACGGTTCGAAACATCTCATCACGCCGGAGCGCGCAATCGCGATCCAGTTCGATCTCGGGACCGACATGATCGTCTGTCTTGATGATCCTCGTCCGAACGACGCACCGGAAGCCGAGGTCGCGGCGGCGGTCGAGCGCACGCTGCGCTGGGCGGCCCGTTGTCGGGAAGAATATGATCGCCAGTGCGCGACGCGCGGACTGGATGAAGAGACTCGCCCGCTCCTGTTCGGAGTGGTGCAGGGAGGAATGTTTCCCGAGCTGCGCACTCGCTGCGCCGAGGGTCTCGTGGCGATCGGTTTTGACGGCTATGGCTTCGGCGGGCGGCATATCGATGGGGAAGGGAACTTTCTTGAGGCGATACTCGCACATACAGCCGCGCTGATTCCTCTCGATAAGCCGAGGTTCGCTCTCGGTATCGGGACGCCGTCGGATATCGTCCGCTGTCATGCTCTTGGATGGGATATGTTCGATTGCGTCATTCCGACGCGCGAAGGCCGGCACGGAAGGCTTTTCATTATGAAAAGCCAAGATACAAACGAAGAGGATTTCTATGAAACAATCAATATTCAGAATGAGCGCTTCGAGGCAGATTTTACACCGCTTGATCCATCCTGCGACTGCGAAGCCTGTACGACGTACACCCGCGCCTATATCAAGCATCTTTTCAAGGTAGCCGATCCGCTCGCCGGGCGTCTCGCCTCCATCCATAATCTCCGTTTCTACATGCGACTCATGGAGCGGTTGCGCGAAGGGACGATCTGATGTGCTCTCGGCGAAGAGAGTGAGAATTATAAACAGAAATAAAAACCTTATGGCGAAAAAACCCTTCTACCAGTACGCGACAGAGGAAGTAATCGCGGAACTTCGAAGCTCGATGTCTGGCCTGTCTTCGGCGGAAGCGGCTGAGAGATTGTCATCGTTCGGACCGAATCATATCGAGCAGAAGAGAAAATTCGTCGGCCTCAAGCTGTTCGCAAAGCAGTTCAATGACGTATTCGTCTGGATTCTCGTGACGGCTGGCATTTTCGCCTTTGCGCTCGGCGAGCTGCGCGACGCGGGTATCGTGGCGGTGATTGTGCTTGTGAATGCGGCTATCGGTTTTGTGCAGGAATACAAGGCTGAGCAGATCATCGAGAAGCTCGCGCGTTTCGTTTCGGATACGACGGTTGTCTTTCGTGATGGTGAGAAGCGCGAGATATCGGCGACCGATGTCGTACCGGGTGATATTGTCTATCTCGATGCTGGATCGAGCGTGCCGGCTGATGGCTATGTCATCGAGGCATATAATTTCAAAGTGCAGAGCTTCATCTTTACCGGTGAATCAATGCCGGAGAAGCGGCAGCCGGGAGCGATGACCGGTGCCGTCGCTCGCAATGATATTGAGAATCTCGTCTTCATGGGGGAGTCGGCGGTATTGGGCGAGGCTAAGATACTGGTCCTCGCGACCGGTGCTGGCACGGAGCTCGGGCGGATGGCGGAAATGACGCATGCGATCAAACAAGAATCGACACCGCTTCAGAAGAAGATGGAGCATTTTGCCCGCAGCATCGCGCTGCTCTCAATCGCAATCGGCAGTATCGTCGTCGTTATCGCGAGATACCAGGATTTCTCTCTCTATGAGAGTTTCCTGATTGGATTGGCATTGGCCGTATCGGTCGTGCCGGAAGGGTTGCCGGCGGCTATGTCGGTCGCCTTCGCGCTTGGCATGAAGCGCCTGTTCAAGCATCACGTGCTCGCGAAACGCCTCTCGTCGGTCGAGACGCTTGGGTCAGTCTCAATTATCTGTACTGATAAGACGGGTACGATCACGAAGAATGAGCTTTCAGTGACGGATATTGTGCTCGGGACGGAGATCTTCGCAGTGAGCGGGGCCGGTTACGAGCCGAAAGGTGATTTTTCGCGCAATGGCGTGACGGTCAATCCGGCGGATATTCCGGGAGGAGAGATGCTGTTCCGCATCGGAACACTCGCCAATGACGCCTCTCTTTCGAGTAAGGATGGTCGCCCGGTCATCATCGGTGATCCGACCGAGGGAGCGATTATTGTGGCTGCCCGTAAATACAATCCGCGCCCTGATTTCTTCGAGATCGGATTTCACAAGGTGGCCGAGATGCCGTTCACATCGGAACGCCGCCGCATGAGCGTGCTGTATGAGAATGCTGAGACGCGCTCATACGTGAAGGGGTCTCCGGACTCGCTCCTGGAGTTGTCGACAGAATGGCTCGATAGAGGTGAAAGGAAACCGTTTACAGCAGCCGATAAAGAACGGATCCGGAAGATCTGTGACGATATGTCATCGGCGGCGTTGCGCGTGCTGGCATTCGCCTACCGTGATCTCGATGTGGTACCGAGAGAGCAGCGACAGGAAGAGATGGAGCGTGATCTCGTCTGGGTTGGCATGATGGCGATGATTGATCCTCCGCGCGAAGGGACGCACGAGGCGATCGAGCGCTGTCGGACGCTCGGAGTGAAAGTCGTGATGGTGACTGGGGATTATGAGAAGACTGCCCGGGCGATCGCTGAGAAGATCGGCCTCTGTCAGGCCGGGGAAGAAGTCCGTATCGTGAACGGGGCTGCATTCCCGACACTCTCCGATCGGGAGATTTTGTCCGCGGCGCGCGGTGGCGCGATTTTTGCCCGTATCGCTTCGGAGCAGAAATTCCGTCTGGCTTCGGTATTGCAGACGGCCGGCGAGGTAGTCGCGATGACCGGCGACGGAGTGAATGATGCACTCGCGCTCAAGAAAGCGGATATCGGCATCGCGATGGGTATCACCGGTACCGATGTCTCGAAGGATGCGGCCGATATGATACTGCTTGATGATCATTTCTCATCCATTGTCCGGGCAGTGCGCGAAGGCCGGTCTATTTTTGAGAATCTTCGCAAGTCGGTGCACTATGTCTTCACATCCAATGCGAGCGAACTTTTCACAGTGCTGCTCGGCTTTCTTTTTGGTATCCCGTCACCGATCACTGCGGTGCAGATTCTTTCAATCGATCTCGCAACCGATGTCTTCCCATCATTCGCGCTCGGCGTAGAGCCGGAAGAACCGGATGCAAAACGCGATACTTCGACGGCTGGCCGTCATGTTATGGATATGAAGGGAGTCGCTCGTATCGTGATGCTTGGCGCTATTATGGCGCTCGGTGCGGTTGCAACCTTTGTCTTCGTGTTGATGCGCGGGGGGTGGGAGTTCGGGTCGGCGATTGATCTTGAGAGCGCGCTCTATCGCCATGCGACGACCGCTGCGTATCTCACGCTGGCGCTGACGCAGATGGCGAATCTTCTCCAGTCACGAAGCGAGACCCGGTCGTTCTTCCGGATGCCTTTCTTCTCGAATCCCTGGATCTTCGCCGGTATGGGTATGTCGATCCTCATGCTGCTCATGTTCACGAATCTGCCGTTCTTCCATACGCTGCTCGGCATGGCGCCGGTCGATGGTATCGATTGGGTGGTCGCTTCCGGTTGTACGCTGATTGTCTTCTGCTTCGAAGAACTACGGAAGCTGCATGCCGCGCATCGCAGTGCCAAAGAAAAAAGACAGTCAAAATGATGACTGTCTTTGGTGGGAGTGTTTTCCCGTTAGCAGATGGGCATTTCCCGCTCGACCTGTTTGCAGCGCAGGAGCAGGGTGCGCCCGGCTTTGATCGCGTAGGCTGATCCGAGGATATCGGGAGGTGTTTTTCCTGGCTCTGGAGCAAAAGCGTGGATGATGGTATCCGGATGGCAGGTCGCGAGGTGCAGGCTGAGCAGACTGGTCTCCAGGAGGCAGACGGTATCTCGGTGGTCCTTGAGGCTGTCGAGGAGGCGGGTGTCATTCGGAAAGAGCTCTCGGATGAGAGCGTCGAATGCTTCGGTGAAAGGCGTGACAGCCTGGGCTTGCTCGAGAAGCGATGCGGATGCGTGTGCCATGGTGAACTCCTGAAAAGGTACGGCGAGGGAAAAAGCGGAAAAGAATCCGCTCTTTGGAATGTTAAAGAATTCTCGCTAGGATAGAACGAAAGTCGGTTTCCGTCAATCGGCGGTCTATGGGAAGGCTGTATGGTTTTCGCTGGGTATTTTTTTGACTTTTGGCTTGAAAAAGGGTAGATTCGAAAGACAAGACGTATTTTTTTGAAGAATTTTCCTATGGCAGAACAGAAAAATGAGCGGATGGAAAAAATAGTGTCGCTCTGCAAGCGGCGCGGTTTCGTGTTTCCCTCTTCCGAGATCTATGGTGGTTTCGGCGCAATCTACGATTACGGCCATTATGGGACGCTGCTGAAGAACAATATCCGCGATGCTTGGTGGAAGGCGATGGTGCAGGAGCGTGACGATATCGTCGGTCTCGACAGCGCGATTTTCATGCATCCGAAGACCTGGATCGCTTCGGGACACGTCGAGGGTTTTAACGATCCTCAGGTGGACTGCCGCCAGTGCAAGAGTCGTTTCCGGGCTGATCATATCCTCGAGGAATTCGGGGTGAACGCCGACAAAGCGCCGCTCGATTTCATCAATGCCGAGCTCGGCAAGCTGCGCGAGACAGGGAAGCTCGTCTGCGCGAGCTGTGGTTCGAAGGACATGACCGATGCTAAGGTCTTCTCGCTCATGGTGAAGTCGAATCTCGGATCGCCGACGGATGCCTTGTCTGAGGATACGGTCGTCTATCTCCGTCCGGAGACTTGTGGTGGTATCTATCTCGAATACAAGAACACGCTCAACTCGACGCGCGTCAAACTGCCGTTCGGCATGGCGCAGGTCGGCAAGGCCTTCCGCAACGAGATCGTCGCTCGGCAATTCATCTTCCGTACCCGGGAGTTCGAGCAGATGGAGATGCAGTATTTCCATCATCCGTCGATGACGAAGGATAAGTACGCCGAGTGGCAGGCGGTCAGATGGGCCTGGTACCGTGAACTCGGTATTCCGGAAGACAAGATTCGCTGGTATAAGCACGAGAAGCTCGCTCACTACGCCTCGGAAGCTTACGATATCGAATACGACTTCGCGGCTCTCGGCGGTTTCAAGGAGGTCGAGGGAATACACGCCCGCGGTGATTGGGATCTCTCTCAGCACAGTAAGTTCTCGGGCGAGGATCTCTCGTACTTCGAAGAGAAGACCGGCGAGCGCTTCATCCCGCATATCATGGAGACTTCAGTCGGCCTCGCGCGCCTCTTCCTCATGTTCGTCGATCAGGCCTATACCGAAGAGGAGACGAAGCCGGGCGATATCCGCACCGTACTCAAGCTCGATCGCCGGCTCGCACCAGTGAAGGTCGCTATTTTCCCGTTGCTCAAGAACAAGCCCGAACTCGTCGGTAAGGCGCGGGAGATCTACGATACCCTCAAGAAGGAATGGCAGTGTGAATTCGATGACAATGGCAATGTCGGCAAGCGCTACCGTCGTCAGGATGAGATCGGTACGCCGTACTGCGTGACCGTCGATTTCGATACTATCGGAGCAGGAGAAGACCCGGCGCTCGCCGGTACCGTCACCGTCCGTGATCGCGATACGATGGAGCAGGTCCGAATCAAAGCCGATGAGCTTCCTGCATATCTCCGGGAAAGATTGGCTTAAGCGGATCCGATGAATAATCCCTATCGGGAGTTCCCTTCTGTGTCTCGAGTGGAATTTTAGGTATACTGAATACTCGATACGTAATACTTGATACTCTGAATGCTATGAAATACCAGAAAATCACTTTGAAGAACGGAATGCGGGTCATTCTCGCGCCGATGCAGGAGACTGAAACGGCGACGGTGCTCGTCATGACCGGTGTCGGATCACGCTATGAATCCAAGAAGGAGAACGGCATCGCCCACTTCCTCGAGCACATGATGTTTAAGGGGACGGAGAAGCGGCCGACCGCGCATGATATTTCGAAAGAGCTCGACGGGATTGGAGCGGAATACAATGCTTTCACCGGCAAGGAATATACGGGCTATTACGCCAAGGTGGCAGCCACGCATGCCGAGACCGCGCTTGACGTCGTGAGCGATATTTTCATGAATGCCAAGCTCGAGCAGGCGGAGATCGATCGGGAGAGCGGCACAATCCTGCAGGAGCTCAACATGTATGAGGACATGCCGATGCGGCATATCAATGACCTCTGGGAGATGCATCTCTACGGGGATCATCCGCTCGGCTGGGAAATCATCGGGACTAAGGAGAATATCAAATCATTCAAGCGGGCGGATTTCGTGAAGTATCTCCGACGCGGCTATGTGGCGGAGAACGTCGTCGTCGGCGTTGCGGGGAAATTCGATGCGAAGCGGATGAAGAAGGAGATTGAAGCCCGTTTCGGCCATATCGGCCATGGTAAGAAGCCGGCAGCCAAGAAAACGCTCGACAAGCAATCGGCTCCTGGACTTTTCATTCAGACCAAGAAGACCGATCAGACGCATATGATACTCGGCGTGCGCGCCTATGATATGTGGAGTCAGGATCGTTTCGCGCTGTCGGTGCTGGCGACGCTGCTTGGCGGCGGCATGTCGAGCCGACTCTTCATCCAGGTGCGGGAGCGGCGCGGACTGGCGTATAGCGTGCACACAGGCGTCGACTCGTATATTGATGCCGGCTATCTCGCGACGCAGGTCGGAGTCGAGCACAAGAATCTCGAGGAGACGATCAGGGTGATCCTTGATGAGTATCGGAAGATCGCGACCGAAAAAGTGGATCAGGAAGAACTATCGAAGGCCAAGGAATATATCAAGGGCAAGATCGCTATGGGATTCGAAGGCTCAGATGATGTGATCGAATATCTGGTCACGCAGGAAGTCTCGCGCGGCGAAGTCATACTTCCGAAAGATAAGATGAAGCAGATCGACCGAGTGACCGCTGATGATATCCTACGGGTAGCTCAGGATATATTCGTCAATAAGAAGCTCAATCTGGCGATCATCGGCCCGCATACGAATCCGAAAAAAATCGAGAAGCTCCTGGAGCTCGGCAGATAATCACGTGAACATGCAACGGAATGACCGCTGATGAACGAGTAGAAGTCGGTACGAAATTGCTTGTCCGGGCAGCATTGCTCTGCGGAGGCGTGTATGCGATTTATCTTTTGCGTGATGTCGTACTCTTGGTGCTCTTGGCGGTGCTGACGGCGGCGGCGCTCACGCCGGCAATCAACAAGCTGCGGGGGAGAGGGCTTTCACGCACAGCGGCGGTGATCATCATTTATGCCGTGCTGTTTCTGGGCGGGGTCGCGATGCTCATGGTTTTTATCCCGGTGTTTTTCTCTGAAATCAAGGAGTTTCTCGGCAATTGGCCCAAGTATGCGGATCGGCTCGGCGTATTCTTCTCCGGCATCGAAGCCTATATGCAGGCGCTCGGCTTCGCATTCGACAAGCAGGCTTTCTTCGCGGATATCGAGGGGTCTCTCGGCAGCTGGTTCGGAGGGCTTTTCTCGACGACGATCAATCTGTTCCAGGGATTTATCCACGCGATCGGCTTCTTCTTCTTGGCTTTGTATCTGTCGCTTGAGGAGAAGGGCATCGAGAAATTCTTCCTCATGCTGACGCCGGACCAGTATCATGAGCACGCGCTGTCGATCGCGTCGCGCATGCAGGGGAAAGTGAGCCAGTGGCTGTTCGGCCAGGCGATACTCATGCTGATTGCTTTTACGATTTATTATATCGGTCTGTCGATTATCGGCGTGCCGTACGCGCTCGCTATCGCCTTCTTCGGAGGGCTGATGGAAATCCTGCCGTATATCGGCCCAGTGCTTGCGGCCATACCGGCCATCCTGGTCGGACTGCTCTATTCCCCGGGACTCGGCTTGGCAGCGCTCGTCTTCTATTCGGTCGCTCATCAAGTAGAGGCGCATATCGTCGCGCCACAGGTCATGAAGCGCTCAGCCGATCTCAATCCGGTCGCGCTCATCATCGCTATCCTGGTCGGTATCGAGCTCGGCGGTCCGCTCGGCGTCATCCTCGCCGTACCGGTAACGATGATGCTCTCGGTGTTCGTGGAAGATATACTCGTCAGGAAGAATTCTTGATCAAAAAACACAAAAGCCGAAAACACAAAAGCCCTGCCTGCCGGCAGGCAGGCAAACAAAACATAAACCACAAAAATAGAAATAAAAGAGTTTGTGTTTTTAAATTTTTGGAATTTGTGTATTGTTTGGTTTTTGTGCTTTGATAGTTGTGTTTTAAGAAACCTATGCAAAATTCAGGGACTCTCTATATAGTCGCGACTCCCATTGGCAATCTGGGAGATATCACGTTGCGCGCGCTCGAGACTTTTCGGTCGGTCGACGCCGTGCTCTGTGAGGATACTCGAGTGACGGGCAAGCTCCTGATGCATTATGAGACCAAGAAGCCGCTCGTCTCCTGCCACGAGCATACGGATGACGCGAAGCTCGGACAGATCATTGATCGCCTGACTCGCGGAGAATCGCTTGCCTTCGTCTCGGACGCCGGGACGCCAGGACTCTCCGATCCAGGCAACAAGCTGGTCTCGCTCGCGCTCGCCGCCGGGGTATCGGTCGTGCCGATTCCGGGCGTATCAGCGCTCGCCGCGCTCGTTTCGGTAGCGGGAATCGATATGCGCGAATTCGTTTTCCTCGGGTTCCCTCCGCACAAGAAGGGACGCGAGACTTTTTTCAAAGGCGTTGCGGCGGCCGAGTATCCGGTCATCTATTATGAATCGCCGCATCGGGTGATGAAGAATCTGGAGCTGCTCGAGAGTCTCGCTCCGGAAGCCAGAGTCATCATCGGTCGGGAACTTACGAAGATGTTTGAGGAGACGGTCCGTGGCACGGTTACGGAAGTCCGGGAGTATTTCCTCGCTCACCCAGAGAAGGTCAAAGGCGAGTTCGTGGTGATTGTCTGGTAGAATGATATCGTCAAGAGATCATACCAAGAGATACTATGTCAGCAGAGAAGCCTTCACAGATTCCATCCGCACCGGCAGCGACGCCGGAAAGACCTTTGAGTCAAGAGGTCGTGGTTGAGTCGTTTGACCCGTCATTATCCCGGGGCGCCGAAGAGATTCTTTCTCTAAAAGAGGAAGCGGAAGCGGTTCCGGAACAGAGACCGAAAAAATCATTTCAGGTTTATTTTGAGCAGCATGATACCAGTGCTCTCAGTCGTATGGATAAATACCTGTTAGAGATCCGAGCGCGTGAGAAGATCGCGCTTGAAGAAGCTTGGCGAAAATTAGACGTATCTGGACCGCCTAAAGCCAGGCAGCCTGCCGCTCCATCTCACGTGAAAGATGATACTGAGGCAGATCGAGGTGCGCGGCGAGAAGCGTACTCAGAAGATATGCAGCAAGAAAAGGAACGCGGGCCGGTCTTGATCAATGAGGCTCGAAAACGGCGCGAAAAAATACTTGAAAAAAAACAACTCCTCCGTCTTTCGAAGGAAGAGTACGAGCAGTATTTTTCGGATGTGCGAGCGAATGATCGCGGTTTTCAGCAGGGCAATGTCGCCAATTGCTATGAAGTCGCCGCTTTGCATGCCATGAGCCACTCACCAAATTTTGAGCTTCTGGTCCGTTCATCGATGCACCGGCGGTCTGATGGAGTCTGGGAAGTCAGAATACCGTTGCTGGATACGAGCGGAAAGGTATTTACGATTTCTCCGGAAGAGATGCAAGAGCAGAAGAATCCAAATTTTGGACAGAGGAAATCGCAGGGCGCCATTGATCAGAGGCCGGTATTGCGTCCTGTCCGGGCCAGCGAGGGAATACGCGTGCTAGAGGCCGCGTATATCAAGGCAAAGTTTGGATCTGTGAATCGGCGGGCAGCGGAATATGGTTATGGGGCGGATGTATTTACTCATCTGGTCGGCCAGGAAAATTGTTTTGAGTACCATGACCAAGCGTCATGGTATACCAACAAGCAGCAAGAGGCGGCATATGCTGCATTGGAGAATCTTCCGGATGAGGAGATGCAGCATCTAGATTCTTTGCTTGAGGATTTCGATTCGGGTGCCTATATGGTAACCGTGGCAACTTCATCAAAGATGAAAATGATGCGGAGATTGAAAATAGAAATAGTGAGGGAGGTGGCTTTGTTGAGGCGCCTGGTACGCGGCGAAGTTCGCGGGTATGAAGATATTGTTAGGGAAGCCTGGATAACTTCCAAGCATGCCTACTCCGTGGTAGCGGTAGATAAAAAACGGCGGACCGTCATGGTGGCGAATCCATATGATACGTCTGTTCAGAGGGAATTCACCTATAACCAATTCAAAAGCACGTTCAGTAAGATAAGCGCGGTACGGATCAATCACGCCAAATTGCTGAGGAATATGGAAACCTTGCAGTGATAGAGAAGACTCGGTAATCAAGAACAACGAAATAGTATGGATTCTCAAGTAAAAACACCGCGGGAATTGGCCGAGATTAACAGCGAGCGCATCAAATCGCAGATAGCGGTGAAGTTCGCTCTTGTGCCGGAAGAGATCGATTTGTTGTCTGATGAAGAGGATGGGGTCTATTGGAGCGAAGACGTGCCAGGATGGTGGTGCTGTTTGGCGGTCGGAGCTCGAGAAGGATTCCTGTATCTCGTGAGTGCCGAGGTGGATGCAGACGGAGTGACCTTGAAAAATTTCAAATGTGAGATCGTGGCGTAGAAAAAACCCGGTCGCGATGGATCGGGTTTGGGGTGGGGCTGCTCGTTCAGCGGAGGATCGTCGTAGCGATCCAGTTGAACCAATCAGCGTTGGCGAGAGTGCAATTGCCGCCGGTAGAACAGTCGGCGCTCAGGATGGTGTAGCCGAGGGCTACCAGGACTACGAAACCCATAAGGGCGAACTTGCGGTCTTTTGCGATGGCGTTGGCCATGGTACTCTCCTCTATGTAAAGAACTATGTTTACCATTATATACTATAAATAGAGTTCTGTCAATACTTGGGAATATGCCCGGTAGTGAAAATTCAATCAAACAAGCCTTTTTCTATGTATATGTACTGGAAAGTATAGGGTTCCAGAATGAGTTATATATTGGTTTTACGACCAATTTACGGGTGAGATTGACCCAGCATAATAATGGGTTGAATCTATCAACGAAAAGATATGCGCCGTGGTGAATCATCTACTCGGAAGCCTGTTGTGATAAACTGGATGCGCAGCGACGGGAGAAATATCTTAAAACAAGCCAGGGCCGGAGATTGCTGAGACGGCGATTGAAGGAATATTTTTATAAGAAAGCATAAATTGAATTTCTACTACCGGGTATGGATAATACTTCAAATAAGCCATTTTATATCACTACAACGCTGCCGTATGTGAATGGACGGCCGCATCTCGGTTATGCGCTCGAGGCGGTGCAGGCGGATGTTTTGGCTCGTGCGGCCCGGGCTGTTGGTGCGTCGGTCGTTTTCAATATTGGTACTGATGAGCATGGGCAGAAGATCTATCAGAAGGCGATTGAAGAGGGCATAACGCCGCAGGCATACTGTGACCGGATGGCAGAGCCGTTCCGTGCGCTCAATGAAACGCTCGATGTGAGTTATACGCATTTCATCCGGACGACCGATGAACGGCATATCTCTGCGGCCCAGGAGTTCTGGCGACGCTGTGCGGCGAACGGCGATATCTATAAGAAACAGTATCAGACAAAGTATTGCGTCGGGTGCGAGATGGAGAAGACGGATTCGGATCTTGACCATGGCGTCTGTCCTGACCATCCGAAGATGGAGATTGAATTGGTCGAGGAGGAGAATTATTTTTTCCGCTTCTCGAAATATCAGGAAGCCTTGCTCGGACTCTATGCGGAGCGTCCGGATTTTGTCGTGCCGGCCAATCGCTTGGCGGAGATCAGGAATTTCGTCGAGGGGGGACTGCAGGATTTCAGCATCTCCCGTCTTGCGGCCAAGATGCCATGGGGCATACCGGTGCCCGAGGATGCGGATCACGTCATGTATGTCTGGTTCGATGCGCTCGTGAACTATATCTCGACGCTCGGCTGGCCGGCTGCGGGATCGGATTTCGAGATGTTCTGGCCGGGGTTGCAGATAGCCGGCAAAGACAATCTCCGTCAGCAATCAGCGATGTGGCAGGCGATGCTCTTGTCCGCTGGTGTTGCGCCGTCTCAGCAGATACTTATTCATGGGCATATCCTGGTTGCTGGTCAGAAGATGTCGAAGAGCCTCGGGAATGTCATCTCACCAGACGAGCTCATCGAGAAATTCGGCAAGGATGGCACTCGCTATTTGCTTCTTTCATCGGGCAATCTTGAAAACGATCCGGATGTGACTCTCCCGCGGATGGCCGAAAAATACAATGCCGATCTGGCTAATGGACTGGGCAATCTCGCCAGTCGTCTCGTGAAGCTGTCGGAACGGATGAGTAGTGGAGAGACGCTGTCGACAGAAGAGAGCGATGAATATCCGGAAGCGCTTGGCCAGCTGATCAATGAGTATCGCCTTGCGGATGCGCTCGAGTGGATCATTGAAAGGACACGAGCTCTCGATAAATCCATCGCCGAACAGAAACCATGGGAGCTCGCGAAGACGGATGTGGTAGAATTTGAGAAAGTGATGGGCGTGTTTCTCAAGGAGCTTGCGCTGATCGCCCGTTGCCTCCGGCCGTTTCTACCGGAGACCGCGGAGAAAATCGCTCGGGCTCTCAAGGAGAAGAAGACAGAGCCGCTCTTCGCTCGCATCTAACGTTAATATACAAAAGCATATGTCGTCGTTTGAAATGCCGATTTTCCGAAAAAAGAATTCCCAGCCCGCTCCGCTGCCGGCGCAGCCTGAGGAAAGAATGCCGGGTCTCAAAATAGTTGAGCCGAAACCGAGGGTAGTCGGGACAGGTTCTGAAGCTTTGCATGAACGGACGGTGTATCGGACTTTAGACAACGTGCCGACTCATGAGGCGGATGATGATAGGTTTCAGAAGTCCTTTGCGCAAAAGGATATCTCGGCTGGGGAGGCGATCTCGCACGAGCAGGCCTGGGTGGCGGATGCCGCGGGGCAGAATGAGACAGATGCGGAAACGACGGCTGATCTCAAACGTATCGTCGCTCTCAGTCAGGAGAAGTTCGCTTTGATCGAGCAGTGGAGGGGGCGCGTCGACCATAAGAATCCGGAATATCTTGAGGCTATGCGGCGATTGGCGGCGATTATTTCTGAATCGGTCCGTCTCGAGATGAAGAGCGCGCTCAGCCGCAAACGTCTCGATTCCTAGCAGCTTTTAACTATGATCGATGTTCATGCCCATCTGCATGATGAGGCCTTTATCGGGGATCTCGATGCGGTCGTCGACCGGGCGCGTGCCGTTCGGATAGAGAACATCGTGACGATCGGGACTGATCCGGAAGAGAATCGGCGGGCGATCGCCTGTTCCGAGACGTATCCTGAGGTGCGGGTGAGCGTCGGTCTGCATCCGCATTTTTTCAATGAACGAGAGTGGCAAGCCGAAGATCTGAAACTGCGGATCGAAGAGCTCAGAGAGAGAGCGAAACATCCGAAGGTAGTCGCCATCGGGGAGTGTGGCTTGGATTATTTTTCGCATGATCCAACAGTATCAATCACGGACGATCAGAAAAAGATCCAGCGAGAAGGTTTTTTGGCGCAGATCAGCATAGCGGCAGAGCAGGGCCTTCCTCTTATCATCCATACCCGTCCTTCTGCCGGGACGATGGATGCGTATGAAGACGTATTTCTTATCCTGAAAGCTCGTCCGGCTGACGAGGAAAACCGAAAAGCAGTGATTCTTCACTGTTACATGGGCGATCTCGCGGTCACGGAGAAATTCCTTAGCCTGCCGGATATCTTCTTCTCTTTTACGGGCAATATCACCTACAAGGCCAAGGATGGGTCGGATCGCGATGCGACGCTTCGGATGATTCCGATTGAACGGATGCTCTCGGAGACTGATTGCCCGTATCTCGCCCCGGTGCCGTATCGGGGGAAGCGCAATGAGCCGGCGTATGTGGCGGAGGTAGTGCGATGCATCGCCGAGATGAAACAGATGACGTATACTGAGACCGAGGAGCGGATCGGCAGCAATGCCCGAGCCGCATTTCCTCGGATGTTTGAAATTGTATAAACAGAGAATCGTATGTTCGGAATGTTTGAGAGGCCGGTCAAGGCGGAGGAGTCGACTACGAAGGATCCGAAGATCAATCCGGATGGTAGTGTCGGTACGGCAGCGGAGCTTGCACCGCTCGTCGCCTCGTATGAAGCGGATCGGAAAGCGCAGGCAGAGCGTGAGTCAGCCATCGGGGAGCCGGTGATGTCATCGGCCATCGGAGGGGAGCATATCCGGATGGGCGTCGCGGCGGCGGAAGCGTCGGAAGATGATCTGGCCGTGAAGCAGGCGGAGCAGCAGATGCAGATGAGTATGCAGGAGTTTTTCGAGGCGAGCAAGGCCAAAGCTGCAGCGGAAGCCGAGGAAAAAAGTGATAACAATGCGACGCAGCTTGATTAGGCAGAAGGGATACTATTTGCTAGTATCAAGTGCACATTTTTTTTGCACCCATGAAGAAATCACATCTCATCATCACCGCTCTTTTTCTCATCGTTCTCGGAGCGGGTGTTTTGATATGGCAGAAACAGAAAGAATCCCTAAGAATCATGTCAGCACAACAGTATCAGGTAGAACCGCTTGTCCAGCCCCCTATCATTCCAAAAGACCATGTCTTGGCCCGCGCACAGAAGACCGCCGTCATTGATCTCGACGGACCCTATAAGCAAGTGACTGTCAGCAATGGGAGGACAACCTTTTCTTTTGAAGTTCCTGATGCCTGGCCGACAGAAACAAGAAACTCCGGAGAGGTCGAGATGAACGAAGATGAGCTTCGGGATTTTCTAGCAACAGACTATTTCGAGGATATCCGCGAAAATCCAGCTGCTGTTGGGAATTATAGAGATTTTCATTGGGATGACTTGAAAAATATGTCTTTTGATGAGCTGAAGCGAGTTCTAAAAAATTTCAGCGCCGGCAGTTTTTCTGGTTCTCCTGGTGCGTCTGTTTCTGGAGGGAGATATATAAGCTATATGGGTGGTGGGGATTACCAGATCGATTTTTTCTTGCTTTCTGCTCAAGATGTAAAAAAATACTTCAAGTATGATTCACACTCAGGGACATTTTCAAAAGAATTGCGTACTCCGGATAATACGGTGAGCTCAATCTTTGTTGATGGTATAAAAGCTGCAAAAATCGAGAATCAGAAAAGCGTTATATATAGATCTGGTGGTGCTAGCATCTTCGTTCCTTTGGGTAACATAGATCTTGCTTCTGAGTTTCTGGTTATTAACAGGGAAGGGCGTCCTTCGGATGAGTTTGCGACTGAATTTGATAGCCTGGTAAATTCGATAGCCGTCGTGAGATAGCTTTGCAAGCCTGCCTCTGGAAAACAGGGTAGTTTTTCAGAGGCAGATTTGGAAATATTCGAGTCTGATCGTGTTGTTTAACAACTTATCCAGAAGGAGTAGGAAAATGAATGCAAAAGCTTGGTGGTTTACGCTGCTGGCGATGGTTTTCTGGTGTACGGAGTCTATGGCTGGTTTTTGTAATAACGGTGTTGCTTGTCAGTGTGTTGATTATTGCAAAGACAATGGTTGGAGTAGTTTCGACAAAGCCGGCAACGCAAAGGATTGGTTTCCTGCTGCTGAAGGGAAAGGATACGCCACCGGAAAAATACCCAAGAAAGGCGCGGTATTGGTGCTGGATAGTTGGAGTACTAATTCTTTCGGTCATGTTGCTATTGTTCAGGACATTGTGAGTAGTTCCGAGATTATCGTGAATCATGCGAATTGGTCTCCGAGTGGTTCGATGGATAAAACTATCTATACCGGGGTCTCCGTAAGAGATGTTTCTTCGACTGGAAACTGGTCACGAGTGTCGTTCTATGGATCTGGAAACTTTCCGGTTCTCGGATTCATCTACCCCAAAGGCGTCTCTTCGGAAACGGACACCATCTGTGACTATGTAGCAGAACAATGTGATATCCGTATCCAAGGGGATGTCGGCTGGTTTCCGCCAGTCAGTCTCTGTCAGGGTGCTTCTGAATGGTTCATCATCGATACCGATGCGAATGGCAAGAAGTATCCCGTAGCCTCTCGTCCTGATGCTTCCGCCTGTCCCACGGCCTGTTCGCCCAATTAAGTCAAAAGGAGTTCAAAATGCGAAAAACCCTTTGGGTACTGCCTCTGCTCGTATGCATATCTGCTGCGCAAGCGGATACTTGTGAGACGGAAGTCGTAACGATAGGTATCGGTCCAGAAACATCCGGCCCCATTCCCATCACCGGTGGAACCAATTCTGGTTCCCTCCCGAATCTCATCCCCAACAACTCCGATATCGAAGATGCATCCAGGCAGAAAGTCACGACGCTCCATATCAACGAGCCTGGACACTGTCGCATGCAATCGAAAAATATCGGAACAGCAGCAGCCGGCTTCTTCGAAAGCCGTTGCTATATCTCTGACGGATCGAAAATCGACAACAATCCGAGAGATGAAGGCAAGGAAGATACGCAGGGCTTGGGCATAGGGGACACGCATACGGAGCATGAAGACTTCATCGCTCCGGAATACCCTGGTATTTACAATGCGGTCTGGTGTGTCGATTCAGGGAAAAACGTTACTGAATCCAATGAAGGGGACAATTGTCACGCGGAAGATGTTTTTACAGTCTGGAGCAATCCAGATTTTATTGTTTCTAGCGTGGTATTGGGCGGAGGAAAGACGAGTCTTACGCCGAACGAAGTATTCAGTATCAATACGGTTATCACCAATGCGGGCGAGAATTTCGGCAAGACTATCCTGATCGGATATTACTTGAGCAATGTCTTGATCGGTACTGATCAGATCAAGCGAGAAAACTTGAAAGGAGGTGTCAGTAAAACAGAAACATTGAGTGGCACTATTGCCCCGTCTACCGCGGGATCATATGCGCTCAAGGTGTGCGCCGATTTTGATAATCGTGTCCAGGAGACGAACGAGAACAATAACTGTCTCTCGGTTTCTGTCTCGGTTATCGGTTCGACTCCTCCACCGAATCCAGCTCCCAAGAAGACTAGTCCAGCAGTTCTGAAGCTTCTCTACAACTGAAACGAAAGGAAGTAAATCATGAAAAAGCTCGTTGCACTTATCGCATCCGTCATTCTTCTGGCCACAGCCTCTCTGCCTGCCTCTGCGGCTGATGTGTATTTCGATCCCAATGTCCAGTATTACAATATGGACGGGAGCGGAACACTCTTCCTCTGGGGTATTCCTGAAGCCAACGGCAATGCACTGCTTGCCAATCCAGACTATGGGTGGCCGACCGAAACCGCTATCGCAGCCTGGTATGCCACCATCCTCAAGGCGCAGGAATTGAATCTCCGCGTCGTCATCTCTTACAATCCGGTAAACTTCGAAATCTGGTACGTCGCCAGACCGAGACCGTAATTCGGTCTTACAGCATCCTGAAGAATCTTCAGGATGCTGTTTTTGTTTGGTTTCTGGGGTGGTGTATAATCGGGGGACGGGGAGTCTATGATGAGATAATACTTTTTTATGAATAATCAGAAATTAGGCCGGGAATTGGTCATGGGCGAGCTGTTTGACTTGTCGCTCTATCGGGTGCTGCGGCAGCGGGCGGGTGGCGATATGGCGGTTCTGCTCGATGAACTCATCACCGTCGAAGAGCGGCATCTATCCTTCTGGAAAGGTTTTTTTCATGTCGAGGATGCTGAGCTCAGTCTGGGTCTTCGTATCCGCTTGCGTGTCTTTTCGGGGTTTGTCCGGGTGTTTGGCGATGCGGGCGCCAGTCTCATTCTTGAAGCGATTGAGATCAACGGTATCCGGAAATATCTCGAAGTCTGGGAAATCTACCGGGATCAGGAGCTCGGCCAGGCGGTGCGGCAGATCCTGGATGATGAACTCCATCATGAGGATACTATCGTATCGGATACGATCAAGCGCCAAGTGCATCCGGAGCGTATTCGGGATATATTCCTCGGATTGAACGATGGGCTCGTCGAGATACTCGGAGCCGTCAGCGGCTTCTATATCGCTTTCCAGACGATTCCTGCTGTACTGGCCGCCGCATCGACCGTAGCGATAGCCGGGGCGTTTTCGATGGCGGCCGGCGTCTTCGTGGCGGTAGGATCGGAGCGGGAAGCGGGATCGATTGAGCGGGCGAAGCGGCGCTATCTGGCAGAGGAGGCCGGCGAGGAAGAGACGGTGCATCCGTTTGGGTCCTCGCTCGTGGTCGGTGTCTCGTATCTTTTCGGAGCGGCGGTGCCGATTCTGCCGGTGTTCTTCGGAGCCAAGAGCGTCGTCGCATCGCTTATTGCTTCAGGCATCGTCGTGTCGCTCATTTCTTTGCTTCTGGCTTTCCTTTCGGGTATGGATGCCAAGCGGCGTATCGCGACGAATCTGGTTATTCTCGCTGTCGCTGTCGCCGTAACCGCGCTTATCGGTATGGCAGCCCGGCAGATATTCGGGATTGAAATATAGTAGAAAAAATTTTCCGACCAGGCTGCGAAAGCAGATTTTTCCCTCGCTATCGGTTTAAAGCACCTCGGGCATCAGGAAAAAC
>OFRG01000112.1_pt1 | contig 34583 bp, 59 predicted proteins | sample 1543071 | NCBI WGS metagenome assembly OFRG01 (sample SAMN07774222, study PRJEB24372) | wastewater metagenome | isolation source: WWTP Verbania (Effluent) | place: Italy: Verbania | collected 2015-12
ATCTTTTTCAGTCGATGCGCGGTGGCTGGGATCTCGTCTCCGCAGATTATACAGTGTCTTGCCTCACCCATGACAGTACCTAGTGAGCCCCGCTTCGAGAGCGATGTTCCTTTTGTACTGGTGCGGCTGGCGGCAGATCGAACATAGTGGCCTGCTCTGCTCGTTGTGTCAGCTCGGTCGGAGTTGCGATCTCATACTCCAGGAAGTCCACCATCTCCAGGCCTTTGGGGTCCATCTTCATGACTTCTCGGAAGCTCACCATCTCTGGCGAGTGATCTTTCACTTCGTTGTCGAACGTGCGGACTTTTAGCGGGACCATCAGGCCTCCCTTCAGGAAGCCAGCGCCGCGCTTCGTGATGCCCCAGTGTCCTGGCACTTGTCTCTTTTGAGCGTTGCGGATCTTGAACACAAGGCCGTGATGCCGCAGCATGGTGATCGATGAGCGTTGCCCATAGGAGAGCTCGAAGTCCGTGCCCTCTGTGTCTTTGCCCAGGTGGATGTCGTTCTCACCTTTCAACACTATTGCTCCATAGATCAGCTGGAGCGTACCGACCAGGCTGGGGTTGAGTGTCAGCCACTTGGCCTCAGCGTGTCGGTAGCAACACGGACAATAGCCGTGCTCTTGCATGAAGTCCATGTCCTCCTGCTTGATGTTACCCTTTGGGATGTCGATTGTTTTTTTCACGGATGGTCTCCTCTCTTTTCTGCTCCCCTTGAAGCTTGTTTATCTCGGCGTCGAGCTGATCGATCTGTTCGTCAGTAAGCTCGACTTTGCTGTGGATCTTGAACGGTGTCCGATCCATCATCAGACTGAGCTTCTTCCGCTTCAGCAGGGACGGCCGACGATCGTCGACGACTGATCGCGCCACCCTTTGCACCCGCGGATCGAGCACGCTCAGGATCCTTGTCGAAGCCGTTCGCAGAGCGCTTGCCTGCTGCGGGCTTCTTGACTTGTTTTCTGAGGTTCTGATAGTAGTTCGGATCTTTTGCCTTGAGCTTGGCTGCTGTTTTGAGCGCTCCTTCACGAGTACCTCCCATTCTAGTATTCCTCCTTCTGTGGGTTCGGGTAGAGCTGCGAGCTCTCGATCCACGGAGTTGACTTGATGCCGCCCCATTCCATCTCTACCTGGATGTCGCGGGGCTTGCTGCGATCCACTGCGATCACCGTCACATAGGCCTTCTCAGCCAGTGTGTTGATGAAGTAGCAGCGATCGCCCTTCTTGATATTCTGACGCCACTCAGCCAGCTGTCGTTGGTTGCTGCGCCATACCGCCACGAAGACGGCCCAGCAGATCCCCGCGAAGATCAACGATCCCGCGATGATATACTTGTCGGTCATGCTAGAAGCTCCTCTCTTGAGTGATTGTCACACCAGGTATGTCTTTGACTCCTGCTTCGATAGCTGATCGGATCATGGCCATGTTCGGCTCACAGTATTCTCGTGGGACTAGAGCAGGGTCGCTGATGGTGATCACTTCACGAGTTCGGACGCCAGTCTTTGGAGCGGCGGCGGTGTGCTTGACTTCAGACTGGACGGCTGCCTGGGCTTCGATCTCTTTGGCTTTGCGGACAGCCTTGGCTCGAGCTGCTTCGGCCTCGTCGACCTGGGCTCGGCTGAGCACGCTGCGGGCCTCGAGCAGTTCGTTGATCGCCTGGGTGAAGGCGAGCTTCAGACGAGGGATCTCCTGGTCTTGCTCTGGCAGTTCACCATAGAAGGCCTTCAGCTCTTTGCCGCGCTCATCGATCACTGTGATCTTCTTGCTGCGGAGTGCTTCTGACACGTCGAACTTGCCGATGATAGCATCGACTCGAGCAGCTTCCTTGCGGGCCTGCTCAGCTTTTTCTTCTTCATAGGTGAGGATCTTCTTGCCGAGATCTGACTTCGCTTCTTCAGCGGCAGCCAGGACGCGACGTTCGCCATCGATGAACTGAGCCTTCACGTTGTCCAGTGGACGAGTGATCTCCAGGCGGAGCTTGCCAGTACCAGTGATGTGGCTGGTGATCTCCTTGCGGAGCTTGACTGCATCAGCCAGCGCGGTGTCGCTGTCGACGTTGGTCTTGTCAGCCTGGGCTTTGAGCTCCAGGGACTTCTTCTCAAGCGGACTGATCTGCTCGAGCTCGGTGTCGACGAACTGCTGGAGCAGGGCGTTTTCATTCTTTTCGGTTGTCATAGGGCTGGTCTCCTTTTATGGTTGTGCTTGTAGTATATAGCGTCGGTGCTTATTGTGTCAAGCTTCTTCCGTCAGTTCCTTCACCAGTTTGTTGATCTGCATGAGGGCCTCGAACTCCATGTTCGTGTTGTCCTCGATCAGATGCTGGATCTCGTCGCGCTTGATCGTGATGATATAGGTGACGAGGTGGTCGAGCACGATGCGATCGTCATACAGGACGAAGTAGAGCGTCTCGAGCTTTTCGTTCACCACAAAATACTGGATCACCTGGTCGCGGAAGAAGTGCTTCTCCTCGTTCGGCACGCTATCGATCGGACGATATGTCGGCTTCTTGCGAGCGCGGCGGTCCTCGAGCACGAAGCGGAGGTGGTTGCCTGAGCTGAGGCTTTTGACTTCAGCAGCGTATGTCGGCAGCGCATCGCCTTCGACTGGCTCTGCTCCGTCTGGAGACACGCCGATGTCGTCGTCGAGATCACTGATCCACATACCCGCATCATCATCGAACGGCAGGCCGAGGATCTCGCTGGCTGCTTTGAGCGCATCAGGCTCGACACGGTGGCCGCGGTCCATCGGGTTCTCGCCATCAGCTGGGATCGCCAGCTTCTCAGCCAGGATGTCCCAGAACGTCTGGTAGCGCTTCTCTGGATCACGCGACTGGCGGCGAACTCCCTTTGCTTTTGAGCCCATCACCTTGCCGCGCCGAGCGTCGAGCCATTCCTGGCTCTGTTGTTCGGTTCGGTAGATCTTCATCTACTTGTCCAGTTCTGCGGCGTCGTTTGCTTTGCTGATCGCAGCGTCGGCCTTCGCCTTGGCTGCTTCACGAGCTGATGTCTGGTCGACTCCGAAGTAGTCCTCGGCTTTTGACTGGCCATCCTTGATCGCCTTATAGACAGCGCGGAGATCCACAAGGTCTTCTTTTGTCATGACGGTGAGCTGCTTATCGAAGTACTTCTCGAGCTGCTCCTTCGTCACGTTGATCGCCTTGAACGCCTTCGTGAGTTCGGTGAGGATCTCATCGACTGGTCGCTTGTCGGCTGATGCGACGGTTGCTTTGCACTCTTCGACAGCCATATCGACGACGTCACCTGGGACGATCGACAGGATGCAAGCTCGCTGACGGCGGGCTCCGAAGTTGGCAGTCGCTTCATAGATGTCACGGCCATCAGTCAGAGCTTTGCTGCCCTGCTTTGTGTCGCGCTTGTGCTCGACGGTGAAGATCTTCGTGACTCGAGTGTTCGTCTCCAGGTCCCAGGCGTATGCCATCATCGTGCTGGTGCCGCGAGTGTTCTCGAGCTCCACGATACCTGTGTCGATATTGCCCCAGTTCTGGGCTAGTGCTTCGGCCAGTCGGATCGATGGACCTGAGACACTTTGTCCGCCGCGTGGGTAGCGGTAGACAGCCTGCGCTGCAAGCGTTGGCCGTTGACACGTTGCTTTGATGCGGTTGATGGCAGCCATCTCGTCGCGCGGGAAGCGCTTGGCTGCGACCATCGCTGCCTGGACTTCCTGCATCTGGCGAGACACCATCATCTCAGCCTGTGGACTGTTGGGCAAGTGCTCCGTGTCCTGGACTGATAGGTTGTTTTGATCTGTACTCATAGGGTTGGTCTCCTTATTTATTGATACATCACTAGTATATAGCGTTCGTGTTTATCGTGTCAATAGGCTTCTGGTTGCAAGCATCATGAGAGCGATCGTCAGGCTGATCGTAAACAGCGCGGCTTTGGCGATCCATCGCAGGATCATCAGGCAGATCATGAGCATCATCCACAGTCCGATCAATAGCAGGCCGATGAGCCAGATCATGACTTTGCCTTCAGTTCTCTCAGCTCACCCCAGGCTTTTTCGAGAGCTTCACTTTTCGAGATCAATGAGCTCAGCATGGTGATATTTTCTCGAACAGCTCGCTGGAGCATGGCATTGATCACACTGTCGTCGACTGGGTTGTCGTGGATCTTCTTCGCTTTTTGTTTGACAGCTACCTGTTGATAGCAGACAGAGGTGTCGATCTCACATGGTCGGCCAGAGGACCATCGAGCACCTTCAGGATGATCGTCACGAGTGAACCATACCTCGCCGAGCTTATAGCCGTAGTGGCCACCACGACAACCGTCGTATGATATGACACCATAGCCAGTCCCGACAGTCCCAGCGATTGCCAGAGGGACGAGCTTATCAGGCACTACAAAATAGAACACGTTCGGGACGTAGCGGTTCCCATAGAAGTAGGGCTTCCTTTTTTCAATATACTTGATCGGGTCGACATACTCCTCATGCTTCGATATCTTCGACCATCCGCCAGCCTTCTTCTTCAAGTTGCCGAGTTCGATGTTGAGCGCGAGCTGTTCAGGGTCACCGTCGGACACTGCCATGACTTTGTCGTGAGTAGTGAGTAGTGCATATCGGATCGCTGCGAGCTCCTTCTGAAGATCCGATCGTGAGACTTTGATCTCGAACTCGATCGCTCTGCGGCGCTTGTCGATACCTAGCACGTCAGCATTGTTGAGGCCCTCGGTCACTGCTGCCATATAGTTGCGCTCGTTGAACGCGTAGCTCAGGATCTTGTGTTTGACAGAGTGGGCCTCGATCATACAACCTCGAAGACTTCACTGTCCCATTTTTGGACGAGTGATCGGTTCGACATTCTGATCAGCAGCTTGTTTTCAGTGTATGACTCGTTCGGACCGAAGAGCTGGAAGGTAGTTTTCACCAGTGTCTTTTTGCCGACAACTGTCCCTATATACCAGCGCTTCTTCCCATCACGCTCCACTTGGAAGCGGACTCGGCGAGGTGCCTCTGGTTGCTTACGGCCCAGCATCACGCCATCCTCATCTTATTCTGATGGACTGGTCGGCGGCGAGGTTCACGTTTGCGATCCGCGAACTTCTTGGCGAACTCCTTGCCATCTGTTTTTTGCTTACGAGCGAACTCAGCCTTCGAGAGCTTTTTCACTGGTCCTCCGATGCCGAGTTTTTCAGCTGCCTGGACTGCTGCCCAGTAGCCCGACCCGCCACCTCCTTGCTTCAGTCGGCGCTGTATGACAGCTGGCCGCTGATCTTCGGGGTAACTGCTGATTGACTTTGTCATGTAGGTTGGTCTCCTATTTTATTGTTGTGGTTATGATTGTAATACGTTCGTGCTTATGAAGCAAGAGCACTATTCGCCGAGGCGGTGCTCTTGAGTTGAGGTCTGCTTCTGGCCCTTCATGTGCTTGTTGCCGATCCGCCAGGCTTCACCTGACTTGTCCTGGAAGAGCCCATGGCGCTTCGCAAAACGGCGGCGCTGCTTGCGGTTGAGCTCTAGCTCGGGCACTGTCTTCCGCTCATCGCGGCGTTCGTCGGTGTCTTCCATCGTGTTGTCGTTTGACTCAGGCTGCATCTTCATGGCCATCCTCCTCGTTATATGGGAAGTCTTTTGAGACGATCGTCTCCTCCCCTTTTTTGATAGTGATCCGCTCGCCCCATGGGTTGGTGTTGACGATGATATTCACCTGGGTTCGATGGGCCAGCCACTTACTGATCGGCTGCGGCGTGTGCTCGAGCAGCCACCAGGTCACTGGGCTCATGTTTGCTTTGATGTGCCCCTCGAGCCAGTCGGCCCGCGCTTGGCTGTGGTTCTTTGCGATCTTGGCGATGTATTCTTTGATCATGATGGTCCTCCAGTGTACCAGTTCCACCACATCCAGGTGGCTATTGCTATGATGTAGCCGAGGATCGCCAGTGCCGTGATGGCCTGGGATCCGACTCTCTTCCAGTTTATCACCAGACGGCGGCGTGGGACGAGGAGACTCATGGCCGCAGTCCGCTCTGTGCTCGCCAGGCCTTGAGTGCCTGAGCTTCACGGTTGTGCTTCTGTGCTGCCTTTTCATGAAGCCACTCGGCTGGCATGAACAGCGCAGCGATGAACGCCCAGAAGGTGATCCTTACCAGCCAGGCCTGCTCGAACGATGTGCTCGAGCGGTTGGTCTTATCGATATGAAGCAAGATCATGTCAGGTCCTCCTCTCGATCTCCTGCGAGACGATCGAAAAGATCATCGACTTCACTGTCGTCAATACCCTGGCACTTCGAGTTCGGGCAGACAACTGAGTCGACGCCCTGGCAGCCACACTCCACGACGCCGTTCGGACCTGGGCCCGAGCAGCACGCCTTGTCGATATAGGCATCTGGGTGGGAGCAGATCACCTCAACGTCGATGATCTGGCGGACATCGTTGTCCTTCACTGGTATGTGGATCGGCATCACTGCTCCTCCACGGTGTAGATGCTGTAAGTGAAGGCCTCGAGATATAGCCCGCTGTGCTTCAGCTTCGTGTCAAGCTGCTGCCTGAAGACACCGCTCACGTCCTTCAGTAGATCATAGATCTCGCCGTCGACATAGATGGCTTGCTTGCCTTCCAGATCACCGACTCGGATCGACTCGGTTGCTCCATGGTTCTGAGCTGTGGCTCCGATGATGTCTGCGACCATCTCGGTCTTCGATAGTTGTGGTGCTTTTCTTGCGATGCTGTTCATGGGTTGGTCTCCATTTATGTTGCTATCTCTAGTGTATCGCGTCCGTGCTTATATTGTCAAGCATTTTGTTCGTGCTTTTTTATATCATAAGCGCGAAGTATAATCACAGGAGAACAGGCTGGTGATCCTCTTGGGTATCGACTTCGGTCGATCGGTTGGTCTCCGCTCCAGCTTGTTCGACCTGGAAGATCGGCCGTGGTTTTTATGCCACACTGCGGATCTTCTTTTTATATCTCGCCCATCTCCCGCCGTGCCAGGACGTTGAACAGTCCGCCAGGTGATCGGGTGCCATCAGCACGAGCGATCGCAGCCAGGCGGAACACGACGTCCCGACTGAGCTTCCAGGCTACTTTGCAATAGAACGGCCGTGATCGCTGTGATCCGAACATCTCCACTAGCTGATCGGCTATATGGTCGACCTCTGTACCAGCTGCGGCGTTTTTCGGGGGCTTGACAGCCATGCTATTTTTACCAATGTCATTGACAATGGGAGAGATCTCTTTTGTTTTTAATCCAATGTCATTGACTCTCTCAGCCAAGACATCCGCGAACGATGATTGCTTCATCAGTTGCTTGCCTTCCCACTCGAGGCGTGCTACTATTGAGAGGTATATCGATGAGCCAAAGCACACCGAAAGAACTCTCACAGTTGCCGCTGTGAGTTTTCATTTTATTAAGGTATATCGATGAACCCGCGGTGTTTGTTTGCGCCGACACAATGCCGACTTCGAGTTCAATATCAACTATACTCCACGATCCTGCGATCGAAAACCCTGACTCAAAAAGCTCATGCTCATGGTCCTGTGGACAACTTGACGAGCCACCAGAGACGTGTTCTCTATAAGCTTTTCTGTGGAAAACCTGTGGACGATACGGACCCGAAGCGCTCGTGCTATAATGGGCGTATAACAATCAACGAGGAGACCAACTCATGAGCATGATCGACACAGATATGGTACGCCAGGCGCTACTAGCTACAACGAAATCATCGGGCGCCGATGAGATATTTTATGACATCCTGATCCCAGTCGATGATGGCCGCACTGAAGGTCCACTCAAGATCGGCCAGCTGTTCGGCGTTGATCTGCTTCAGCATCCAGACGTCCCCGACGGCCAGATGTATATCAAGAAAAAACCCGCTGCAAACTACAAGCCGCAGGAAGTGATTGATGATCTCATGGAAGCGAAGAGCGTGCTGCGCGAGCTGATGGATCGCCGTGAGACTCCTGGCACTGATGCGAAGGTGAAGTCTGTCTTGAACCTAGTCGACGATGAGATCAACTACTGGCAATCGCAGATCGTGAAAGGACCACACCGATGAAAGTCTGGAGAGCACCACACCGCATCTATATCAAGAACGGCAACGTCGATGATGGCATCAGCCGTGGAGTGAAGATCGAGTGGGGCCAGCTCGGCTGGCTCGGCTTCGCGTTCCGCAAGGATCCGAACGGCTTCACGTTGAACTTCTTCGTGTGGTTCAATCTCCACATCAGCTTCGCCAGTGGGCGCTATAACCCAGACGGCGAGGTGAAGACATACGGTGGGATGCTCATGCTGCGCGAGATGCTTGCGACATGGCAGTGGGCCTGGACTGGCGGCGGCTCCGAGTTGTCGAAGCCTGGCACGTTCAAGCAGTGGAACTATGGGGACGCCATTTTCGGCGAGCCCGCCTTCACGTCATACGACAAGCCGACAGTATACGAGAAGCTCGAGATGCCTGAAGGAAACTATGGACTCGACATCACTGTGGGTGAGGGCAAGTGGAAGCGTCCACGATCTCCATTCACGAAGCGCCTCTTCCGTGCTCGGATCCAGGTGGCTGATGATCGGGAGATCCCAGTGCCGCTCGAAGGTGGCGAAGAGTCGGGGACATACGGCGAGACTCGCAACGGCCTGAAGACTGGCAACGTCAAACACATCATCGCAGACTACAAGCACGATCTCATGGAGGAGCGCAAGTTCGTCGGTGGATCCTACGACTGGAGGCCGAAGTCATGAAGCGTCTGATCACTCGCCTTCGAGCAGCTGCTCACGAGACACGATGCCAGGAGTGTCGCGTCACATGGTACTCGTGGATCCTGCGGTTGTTATTTATCGGGGGCATGAAACCAATGGCAAAGAACTGGAGACGATCACCTGAAACACATGGGTGATATAGTGAGGGTATTATGGCAGGCAAGAAAAAACCAGACACGAGCGCAGCAGTCAAGGCCTTGAAGAAGGTCCAGACAAAACGTGCCCCGAAGAAGGTGGTGAAAAAAGCGCCTGTCAAACGTAAGCCAGCCAAGAACACAACGCCGAAGATCGACTGGATCGCTGCCCTCCAGGACTACCTGAGCGATGGCTTCATGACTTACAAGGACGTCGCCGAGAAGTACAAAGTCAGCACGACCGCCGTCGAAAAACACGCGGCCGCTCATGGTTGGGTTGAACTACGGAACAAGTTGGGCGAGCAGGCCACAAACATGATCATCAAAAACCTGGCGTCGAAGAAGGCAAAAGCGAACGATCGACACCTGTCAAACTACACCACGCTGACTGCAAAGGTTATGCTGGCAATCGACAAGCTCTCAGCTGAGACAGACACTGGCGACATCATCGCACTTGCGAAGGCTCTCAAAGTTGCCCAGGATGGTGAGCGTGTGGTCCTCGGCCTGCCGACAAGCGTCAACACAATAACTGGCAAGGACGGCGACAACGTCTGGAGTGGCTTCGCCGACATGATCAAGGCAGCCAAGGAGGTGGCAGATGGACAGGGAGAGAGCTCGCCAAGTACTGGCACTTCATAAGGCCATTCAACTCGATCCGCTTTTCATCACTCGTGAGATGATCGGCGAGCAACCGTGGTGGGCCCAGTCAGAGATCCTGACATCGATCCGCGTCAACACAGTGACGACTGTCCGATCGTGCCACGACGTCGGCAAGTCATACACCGCCAGCCGCGCAGCCATCGACTTCCTCCTGGCGTATGAAGACAGCATCGTAGTGACAACCGCCCCGACCTTCCGACAGGTCGAGCACGTTATATGGCGAGAGATCCGCGGCGCTCATCGCAAGGCGAAGGTCCCGCTCGGCGGCAAGATGCTCAAGACCCGCCTGGATCTCAGTGAAGAGTGGTATGCAATCGGCATCAGCACGAACGATCCTGATCGCTTCCAGGGCTTCCACGCCAAGAGTGGCCACATCCTCATCATCGTTGACGAGGCAGCTGGTGTGACACCTGAAGTCTTCCAGGCTATCGATGCGCTCATGACTACTGGCGGCGCTCGACTGCTATTGATCGGCAACCCGACCAGCCTGTCTGGCCGCTTCTATGACAGCCACCACAAGGAGTCTCGCAGCACCAAGCGGATCCACATCTCCTGCTTCGACACTCCGAACTTCACGAACAACGGCATCCGCAACGTGGCAGATCTTCGCCGAGTCAACATGGACAACGTGGAGATCACTCATCCCTACCTGATCACCCCGCAGTGGGCGCTCGACATGGTCCTCCGCCATGGCGAAAAGAACCCGATCGTCCAGAGCCGTGTGTTCGGCGAGTTCCCATCAGCGCAAACGAACACCCTGATCCCGCTCAACTTCCTGGAAGCGGCCGTCGAACTCCGCAAAGAGCTTGACGATGTCGACAACCCGAACGACTCCGCTGATGAGCGAGCTCGGAAGGTGGCCAGGCGCAAGGCGTTCAAGGGCCGACCATCCGCTGCCGCGGACCCTGCTCGATATGGTGACGACAAGACCGTGATCACTGAGCGTGAAGGTGGCTATGTCCACGATCAGATGGTCCATGGCAAGGAGAACACCGCCCAGACTGCGGCCCGACTGAAGCTGCTGCCGCCACAGGACTGGATCTCCATCGACACCGACGGAGTGGGTGGTGGTGTTGCCGACATCATGGAAGACATCGAAGGCTACAAGACAATCATCCAGATCGAGAACGGATCCAAGGCCTGGGAAGAAGAAGGCGCTCAGTCAATGCGCGGCCTGACGTTCGCCAACTTGAGGGCGCAGCTGTACTACCACTTCGCCGAGAAGGTCAAGCGTGGCGAGGTCGCACTGCCTGACGATCCTGATCTGATCGCTGAGCTGGCCGTGATGCGCTTCTTCGTTACTCGCCAGGGCATCGCAGTGATGAGCAAGGACGACATCAAAAAGGATCTCGGCCGATCGCCAGACCGTGGTGACTCAGTGGTGTACGCGTTCGCGTCAGACTTCATGGCTCAGTCGGCTCGAAAAGCGACTCGTGCTCGTGTAGGCAAACGCCGCTCCAAGCTTTACAATGAACGTAAAGACTTCTAATATAAGCACAAGAAGGAAGACCAAATGAAAATCGGAAGACTCAACATCAGCCTGGCCAGGCAAAAAGCTCCAAAAACAGATCAAGAGATGGGCACGTCGGCAGCAACAGCCAGCGGCGCCAGCATCCTTTTTAATGGTGAGGAGATCTCCGTTGACAAGATCTCGATCGCCGACCTGGTGAAAATGCGCCAGGAAGATGGCACCGCTTCCGCTCTCTACAACATCATGACGCTTCCGATCATGGCCAACCCATACGACTTCATCGCCGACGAGCGTGACGTCCAGGGCAAGCAAGCCCAGATGATCAAGGACGCCTTCACGAAGCCATCGTATGAAGGCGGCATGAGCACGCCGTTCAGTCTCGTCATAGCCGATATGCTGCGAGCTGTACTCGAGGGACACCGCGCGTTCGAGAAGGTCCACACCATCAACTCTGATGGCTACATCGTATATCGTAAACTGGCACCCCGCGACAACTCGACGATCACCATCCGAGTCGACGATCGTGGTGGGTTCAACGGTATCAAGCAGGAGGCCTACATCGGGCAGAAGTTCGAGACGATCATCATCCCGAAGGAGAAGGTGTTCCTGTTCACATTCGCCAAAGAGAAGAACTGGCTCAAGGGTGAGTCGGCTTTTCGTGCTGCCTACTATCACTATGACAAGAAGCATCGACTTTATTATCTGGCCCACCAGGCTGTTCAACAGTTCGCCATCCCTCCGAAGGTAGGCATCGCTCCGCCAAAGGCTGGCCAGGACGAGATCGACGAAGCAGTCGAAGCCCTGGACGATCTAGCAGTCAACAGCTCTGTGGCCTTGCCGAACGGCTGGACCGTCGAGTCTCCAGGACAAACTGGCCGCATCGATCCGATCAGCTTGATCGATCACCACGATGCTGCGATGGCCCGCTCAGTGCTGGCTCACTTCATCATGCTCGGATCTGCTGGATCTGCTGGATCATGGGCACTCAGCCAGGACCAGAGCGATATGTTCATCCTCGCCCTTCGTGGCCTGATGGAGAACATCGAGGAGCACATCAACAGCTACCTGATCCCAGAGCTCATCGACTTCAACTTCGAGACTCCGTTCTACCCGAAGTTCCGCTTCGCTGATCTCACGACTGCCACGACCAACATCGTGAAGGAGACGTTCAAGACGATCATGGACAAGGACGCTGGCCGCGTTCCTGACTATGTGATCGACGGCGTGATCGAACGCATGGCCGAGCTGCTCGAAGTAGCCAAGCCTGAAGAGAAGAAACCTGAAGACAAATCGACAACACCAACCGACGGCGAGATCCAGTCGATCGCTGGCGCTATTGATCAGACCGCCGACATCGCAAAGCAAGCCCTCAACGGCGCTCAGATCGGCAGCCTCCTGGAAGTGGTCAACAAGATCGCTACTGGCCAGATGCCATTCGATAGTGGACGAGCAACGATCATCGCTGCCTTCCCATTCCTGACTGAAGCAGACATCGACAAGATCCTGGATCCTGTGAAGAACTTCACCCCAAAGCCACAGCTCTCGAGGTCCCGCCATTTTTTAGCCGATGAGCGGTGGAAGCGACCGCTCACTCCAGCCGAAACGAAGGTGAACTTCGCGGCCATACAAAAGAAGTTCAACACACTGGACGCCGACTTCCTGGAAGCAGTGAAGCCGATCTGGGAGAAGATCGCATCCGACACCACGGCTCGAGTCGAGAAGCTCCTGGAGGCTGAGGACTACACGGCCATCACTGATCTTGAGATCAACTATGCTGACGAGTACCGATCGGCTATCGTCGACCAGATGATGGATGCCTACAACTACGCCAAGGTCGGCGCAGCTGATGAGCTCGAAGTCAAAGCCCCAGCCACTCCGAAAGAGACGAAGGACATCATCACCGCCCAGGCCCAGCAGATCGTCGACAAGCAGTTCGCTGAGCTGAAGTTCGAGATCACCAACGCCGTCACTACCGCGCAGCGCAAGAGCCAACTGAGCGTCTCAGTTCAACTGTCGATCGCTGACGTCATGGCTGGCATCGGCACGCTGATCGCTGGCTACCAGGACAGCAAGCTCGGCATCACTGCTGGCATCGTCTCCACGATCGGCATCAACATCGGCCGCGACGATGTGTTCAAGTCGAACAAAACGTCGATCTCTTCATACCAGTACAGCGCGATCCTGGATGATGCGACTTGCGCGATCTGCGAAGACCTCGACGGCATGGTCCTGGACCAGAAGCAGTATGAAGATACTGAGTGGACTCCGCCGATCCACTTCAACTGCCGATGTATCTGGGTGGCCATCCTCGAAGACGAAGAAGATCAGCCTGAGATCACTGGCGTTCCTGACGAACCAGGCGGCACGACTGCGCCAAGCCTCTCGGATCACTATGGACATAGGCACAAAGTTGAAGCATAATCAAGTTAAATAGGAGACGGCATGAAAAACCTGACAAAGAAAAATCACATCATGATGTTCGCCGAGGGAGAAGCTCCACTCGAGCAGATCAACGGCACTCAGTACCGCAAGCAGATCGTCAAGTTCGGGACCTGGGTGAACCCGATCTTCCCGATGGAGACGATGGTCCTGGACAAAGAGTTCGCTGATCAGTTGAAGGCCAACTTCGACGCCAAGGTGATCGACCGTGTGCCAGTGCCTCGCAACCATACTGATGATGTCAGCGCCAACACTGGCGAGGTTGTCGAGCTCGAGATCACTGATGAAGGTATCGATGCCATCATGGAGATCCGCGACTGGAAGACGGTCGGCGACATCAACGACGAGATCATCTTCGACGTGAGCATCAGCTTCGACTGGAACTATGTCGACACCGAGGGTGGCAAAGAGCACGGACCAGTCCTGCTGCACGTCGCTCTGGTGAACAACCCATACCTGAAGGGGATGAGCGGCTTCGAGAAGTCGGCCGCGCAGATCGAAAAGGAAGAGAAGGAAGCAGCGATCTGGGGTGACATGGAGTGGCTCACTGACTTCTCGTCAAAGCATAAGAAGAGTGCTATTATGTTGTCAGAAAGTAAAGCAAAGGAGATGAGGGAGACTATGCTCGTAACAGTAAAAAACGACAAAGACTTCGCAGTTACAATCACCGTCAAAGATGAAGATGGTGAAGCTGTGGAAAAAGTTCTTCAGCCTGGCGAGGAAACACAAGTCCCTCAAGACCAGAGCGAAGATGTATTGAAAGCAATCGCGGACGCTGAAAAGCCTGCCGACGATGCCGAGTCTGACGAAGACAAAGCTGCTCGTGAAGCCAAGGAGGCCGAAGAGGCTGAGGCTGCCAAGAAAAAAGAAGACGAGGATGCGGCTGCTGCCGAGGAAGCTCGCAAAAAAGCTGAAGAGGAAGACAAAGATCTGACTGATGAAGAGAAGGCCGCCAAGGCTGAGAAGGCCGAGCTGGCTGATCTTCGTAAGAAGCAGGCTCTGTCTGACACTCGTGAACAATATCAGACCCTACTGAGCGCTGGCAAAATCACACCAGCTCAGAAGGACAAGTTCATGGAGCTGGCCGAGGTACACGGATCAACCGTCAACCTATCTGGCAAAGCCGTCATGTTGAGTAAAGTTGTCGCTGACATCCTGAGCGCGGGTCCGCAGGTCGTCAAGTTTTCTGAAGAAGGGACCCAAAAAACGGAGGAAGAGGAAGCAGCTGCGGCCAAGAAAAAGGCTGAAGAAGATGCTGCAAAGTCTCCGTCTGAACTATTGTCTGATCAAGAGAAGGCGGGCATGGAAGCCGTCGGCGCTGATCCGAAACGGATGGACGAACTAGCTGGCAAATACCCAGCTATGGCGGCCGCACTTAATAACAAACCAACCGAGGAGAAATAGTCTATGACTGCTATCACAGCAACCAAAGATACTCGTCGACAGGAAGCAGTGATACTGCCATTCCCAGTCGAAGAGGCCACAAAAATCCCCGAGGGCGCCCTAGTCTCTGTGAACGCCGCAGGGTACGCTGTCAACGCGACAGATACCACTGCCGAGCGAGTCGTCGGAGTTGCATCAGCGGAAGCTGACAACACCAGCGGAGCTGACGGTGCCATCGATGTCCACGTCTGGACTGGCGGAGCTCACACCTTCGTATCAGGCTTCAGCGCAACAATAGCAAATGTAGGTGATAAGGTGTACGCTGTCGACAATCAAACTGTCGATCTAGCTGGTACTACCACAAACGATGTACTGGTCGGTGTCGTCGTTGGAGTTCTCTCCACATCCGCTGTAAGGGTATTGCTCACCTGCTACAACTAGTAGTACGATAAGCATAAGGAGAAAAACCAAATGAACCCACTATTGAAAAAAGGTCTGCTCACTAACTTCTTTGAAGGCTTCGACGCCGCTGAAGCTCAGTATGAACAGATCGCAACAAAAGTCCCATCCAGTGCTGCTAGTGAAGACTACGGCTGGCTCGGCAGCGTTCCTCGACTCCGCGAAATGCGCGGCGAACGTGTTCCTCAGAAGTTGCTGGCTTACAGCTACACGCTGAAGAACAAAGAGTTCGAGGCATCAATCGAAGTCAAACGTGCTGACTTGAAAGACGACCAGACTGGCAAGTACGGTCCACTCGTCAAGCAAATCGGTGAGAGCGCTCGTCTGTTCCCAGATGAGTTGATCTTCGCAGACTTGCTTCCAAACGGTTTCACGAAGCTCGCGTATGACGGTCAATACTTCTTCGACACAGATCACCCAGTAGGTAATACTGGCGCGACTCAGTCGAACAAGGGAACTGCTGCCCTTGACGCTACTTCTTACGAAGCAGCCCGAGCAGCACTCCGCCGCATGAAGGACGACTTCGGCCGCCCTGTCAACCAGAAAGTCGACTTTGTTCTAGTCGTTCCAGCTGAGCTCGAAGGCACTGCCGTTCGTCTCATCGAAGCTGAAACTCTTGCCAGTGGTGCCACAAACACCAACTACAAGACCGCTAGAGTATTAGTCAGCCCATGGCTTACTGACACGAACAACTGGTACCTGGTCAACGTCGCTGGCGTGATCAAACCGTTCGTCGTCCAAGAGCGTGAGTTCATTCCATTCGAGTCACTCGAGGAAGACTCAGAGACAGGCTTCTGGCGCAAGGTTCACTACTACGGTACTTACTGGCGTGGTAACGCAGGATATGCCCTGTACAGCAAAGCATACGGCGCACTAGTAGCCTAGTCGCAAAGTGATCGGCGGCTTCGGCCGCCATCACTCGTCAACGTAAACAAGAAGGAGATCAACCATCATGACGAAACAATACAAACTAGAACTCGCGCGAGGCTACCCGCAAGACACCCACCTCCGAGCAGGACTTGTCCTCCATCGCGGCGGGGCACTCGTCACCGAACTAACAGACGACCAACTGGAGGCGGTACAAAATGACAGCTATATCACGATCAGCGAGGCATCAGAGGGGGAGCAAAGCAAAGCTGCTCCAACATCTGAGGAGCAGGGCGCTGGAGTCGCAGACACTAGCGCAGACGGAGCAGATGCGCCCGATCGATCAGCTAGTGAGGACACTCAAACTGATGAGGATCAATCTGCTGAGTCTGAAGAAGAGGCTGCTGGTGAAGCTGCGGGAGCGGAAGAGCAATCAGTAGAAGAGAACCAGTCGGCACCTGCTGGGGACGCTGCTGAAGCTGCTGACGAAGCCGCAGAGGATCAAGCCGTTGCTCAGTCAACTGCCGACCAAGTGGCCCAGGAAGGCGCTGAAAACGCGTCAGAGCAAGCGTCCGATGATGCTGCTCCAACTGTTGACGATCTTGTCCGAGACAACGATCGCCCAACTCTCGACAAAATGGCCGCTGAAGCTGGCGTCGTAGACGCTGACAAGATGCAAAACAAAGTCGAAGTGGCAACCGCCATCGTTGAGAAGCGAGGCTAGTCATGACACCAGATGCCTTCCATTATGCGACGCGCTACGCGATCCGCAAGGAGGCAGGGCTTCAGCACCGCAAAAGTGCTGAGGCTCCTTCTGGTTTAGTCAACGGATCGAACAAAGACTTTTATGTCAGTAAGAAGTATGTCGTGGACCGCAACGGTGACGACCTCTTCGATGCTACTGACGTAGTGGCCTATGTTAATGGATCCGCCGTCACTGTCACTGGAGTCAACGCTGAGACTGGCAAGGTTGTCCTGGACGTCGCGCCAACTACTGGCCAGATCGTCACGGTCGACTATCAGTTCAGCCAGGCATCAGACGCCGACATCGATGAGGTCCGCGCCGAGACTGAGGACTGGCTGACTCGAGGTGTGAAGGGTTACATCGACGTGACTGTCTTCGCCAACACTCCGACCGTCAACTACCCGAAGCTGTTCAGCACGATCGTCAAGCTATACGCTGCGGCCCTGCTATTGATCCGCGACTATGGATCAGGAGCCGACACCGATCTCACCAGCAAGGATGGCTACAAGAAGCTCCAGCTGGCGAAGTCTATGCTCAGTGACTGGGTGGCCGAGATCACTGACGCAGGCTCTGACGATCCAAGCAGCCGAGCCCCACGAGTTCGACAGAAGAACGACGGCACGATCTTCCGCCGCGAGCGCAACCTGAGCGACTCTCATCCCGACAAGGATGATCAGTTCATGCGGAAGCAGTAGTCATGATATACCTGGACGCTTCGATCGAAGGCGAACAGCAAGTCAGTCGCCGCCTGGGCATCGTCGCTGACGGTGTCGAGGACTTCTCTGAGCCACTCGAGAACATAGCTGATGAGCTGCTGCACTCCACCGACGAGAACTTCTCGCAGCGCGGTGGACTTTTCGGTGGCTGGCCAGCTCGCAAAGATGATGCTCCGTGGCCACTACTCGAGAAGACTGGTGAACTGCGCGGCGGCTTCATGTCGGCCGTCAAAAGCGACTATGCTGAGATCGGGAACTTTGTGCCATACTTTAAGTATCACCAAAGCAACAAGCCGAGGGCTCGTCTGCCGCGGCGCGTGATGCTGAAGATCGACCAGCAGCGGAAGATCTACATCACGAAGCAGTTCCAGGAGTACCTGGTCAGCCTGATACAAGCATCAAACAACGCGAAAATGTAGGGGAGATATTATGGAAAACAGTGACAACCAACAGAACAACGCCTCTCAAGGCTACAAGGACCCGATCATCCAGAAGCTCATCGATAAGCTCGAGGAGTTCGGACCAGTCACACTGCGCGGCAAGTACCGCCATGGTGATGTTCTCGTCCCCGCAAAGTCTGAGCTGCCGATCTGTACCGTCTCCCGCGATCGTACTCGCATCACCCAGGCATCCGACCTGGAAGACGACAACGATATGCCGCTCGTGATCACCGTGCTCTATGACTATACTCAGGATCTGACGAACGACTTCGACGTCCAGGCTGGGCTCACGTCTCTGTGGGAACTGATGGAGAAGCGCAACGCCACGAACTATGCGCTCGAGGAGCAGACGATCGCTCATGTGTTGAGAAGTCAACAACAGCTCGACACAAAGCTCTGGCTCGCAGTCGGACCGAACCAAGTGCTCGACATCGACTATGGCCTGGGCGTTGAACGCCGCGGTCCTGGGATCTTCAGCGTCGAGTCAGTGGTCAGGATCAGCGCCCGCGTCCACAGCCCGCGGCCTGGCGTTCCGATAGTATAGCGTTGACAGAATATCAGTGATAATATAAGCACAAGGAGAAAAGCATGGCGAAAGAAAACACATCACAACCAACGGAAGACAAGCCGTCGAAGCCGTCAGCTCAGAAGCTGCGCGACACTCGACACTACTTCCCAGAACACAGTCTCACGATCACCGCGGACACTCGTGAAGAAGCTGAAAAAGAACTAGCCGCGATACTTAAACAAGAGAAGGAGGACAACTAGATGTCACGCATTATAGGCCGACTCGGAAGTATCGGGATCGCAATCGAGGCCACTCGTGGCACGTCTGCGGCTCCTCAGTTCTGGGTCCCAGTAACAGGCAAGGACTTCGACGACAAGTCGGACTACATCGACAACGACTCAGGTCTGGGCAATATCATGGAAAAGAACGACGCGATCCGCAATCACCTCTGGGGTGAAGGTGGTTATGACGGCAAGATCTTCGATCGATCCGTCGGTGCTGAGTTCACAGCTCTCTTCGGACAGCTGCCAACGTCAACCCAACGCGCCACCTCTGGCGTATACGACCACGTCTTCGAGCTATTAAACACCAACCAACACAAGAGCCTCTCGCTGTCATACAAAGACGCGAACGAGTCACTCCGCTGGACACTCGCCATGTTGAACAGCTGGAACCTCGAGGGAGCGACAGACAACTTCGTCCGCCGCACGGCTCAGTTCATCAGCAAGAAGGCAGCCACAGCTGTCTCACAGAGCGTCAGCTTCACTGAGGAGAACGAGTTCGGTCCATCCGACATCAGCTTCAACCTCGGCACCGTTGATGATCTTGAAAGCCTGGACTCAGCAACTTCGATCGGCGCCACTGGCGGATCTATCGAGGTAGCCAAGAACGCTGAAGCTCAGTATGTTCTCGGCGACAACGAGCCAGACGACATCGTGAACAAGCAGTTCGCCGTCACTGGTACAGTCGACCTCTTCATGGACGACACCACCTACAAAGCACTCGTGCTCAACGGTGGCAAAGTCAGCCTCCGTGTACTGTTGAAAAATACAGCAATCGATCTCGGCTCAGGTCACAACCCAGAAGTCCGACTGGATCTCGCTCGAGTCAAACTCGGTGAGTTCGAGGGCGGCTTCGACAACAACGACATCCGCACCCAAACGATCAGCTACGAGGGACTGTTCTCACTAGCTGAGGGCAAAGGTATCGTCGGCCGAGTCACAAACACTCAGACCTCATACGTCGGAGCGTAACAACAACCCAAGAAAAAGGAGACCACCGTGTCAAAAGTAACAGCCAGCGCGTTCAGCGAAAAGACAATCGAGACACCGTTCGGAGGACACAAGATCCTCCTGGCGGCGTTCCCACCAGCAGAGATGAGTCTTCAGACTCGAGCAGTGATGCTCTCTCACATGAGCTTCGATCCAGCCAAACTAAAGGGCCAGGATCAGAAGAAGCTCAAAGCCATGAAAGAAGACGAGGCCCAGAGCTTCGTCGAGTATACTCAGATCCCAGCGTCAGCCATGGCCGAGATCAAAGACATCTCGATCCGCCACATGGTTCTGAGTGTCGATGGTGATCCAAGCGATCCGCTTGCTGCCATCAAGAAGATGCACATCAAAGACTACAACTTCATCGTCGGCGAGATCGACGCGATCGACAAAGCGACGTCCCTGGACGACGACGAAAAAAAAGACTAGCCAGTGACTACAAGTTGCTCCTCACGAGCAGCACTGGCTCGGGTTCCGTCGGCGAGGAGATGAGCGTGGCCCTGCTCTGCGAACACATGAAGTGGACGTGGCAAGAGTACCTAGCACAACCACTATGGCTTATAGATGCGCTTCGTATTAAACTGAAAGAAGAGTCGGAGCATCAAGCACGCGAGCACAAGAAAGTGAAAAAATAGCATGGGAAATGACAGTGAACTCAGCATAGTTGTCCGCGCCAGGAACGAAGCCTCCCGAGTTATGAAGGAGGTTATGAACGACGCCAAGGGTGTCGGCGGATCTATCAAGAAGTCCTTCGCTGATGCGACACCAGCATCGGCAGCGATGGGCGCAGCAGTGGCGGCCGCAGGAGCGGTCGTTGTTGGCTTCGGTGTATCATCTGTCAAGGCCTTCATGGAGGCCCAGGACGCGTCGGCTCAGCTCGACGCTGTACTCAAGTCAACTGGTGGCGCAGCAGGCGTCACGAAGGATGCGCTGCTCGAGCAAGCGACAGCTCTTCAATCTGTGACGAAGTTCTCTGACGAAGCCGTCCAGGCAACGCAGGGGATCCTTCTCACATTCACGAACTTGAAAGACGATGTCCTCATGGACACCACGAAGGTTGCTCTCGATATGGCCCAGGCTCTGGGCATGGATGGATCTGCCGCAGCCATGCAACTGGGCAAGGCCTTGAACGATCCAGCCGCTGGTATGTCGAAGCTGCAACGTGTCGGTGTGACATTCACCGAAGAACAGAAGAAGCAGGCCGCAGCGATGGTCGAGGCGGGCGATGCCGCTGGTGCTCAGAAGCTGATGCTCGCAGAGCTCAACAAAGAGTTCGGTGGATCCGCGAAGGCAGCTGGTGAAGGCTATGCTGGCCAGATGATCATCCTACAAAACACCTTCGGAGATCTCCAGGAGGCCGTCGGTGAGTTCATCCTCGACGCTGCGAAGCCGTTGATCGGCTGGTTCAGCAGTCTCGTCAAAGAGATCAACAAGTCAGGCGGGATCCTGAACTGGCTGGGCGAGCAGTTCGAGAAGAACAAGCAGGTGATCTTCATCGTAGCTGGAGCAATAGCAGCCGCTCTGGTCCCTGCACTAGTGGCAGGAGCCGTCGCAGCCTGGGCATTTATGGCCCCACTCATTCCATTCCTACTGATCGGAGCCGCAATCGGCGCCATTATCTACACGCTGAGTGAGCACTTCGGTGGCTTCAACAATCTCCTGAAGGCCGCAGGAGACGCGCTGATGGCCGTCTGGAACGTAATCGGACCGATACTCATCCCAGCCTTCCAGGCGCTCTGGAACACTATCGCAACGCAGCTGTGGCCTGCACTTCAAAACCTATGGAACACCCTGGCTCCAGTATTGCTGCCAGTCCTCCAGTTCCTGGGCGTACTCATCGGGGCCGTGATCGTCGCTGCGGTCTGGCTCTTCATCAACGTACTCAACATTGTGATCCAGGTGATCGTGGCCGTCGCCAACTTCATCGCTGGTCTGGTCAAGTGGATCGGCGAGTTCATCGCAGCTGCTGGAGAAGTCGGCGCCAAGGTCGGCCAGTTCTTCCAGCAAGCCTGGGCAAACATCCAGGCAGCCTTCGGAGCGATCGGCGCATGGTTCTCGGCACGATGGCAGGACATCATCAGGATCTTCAGCGCAGTCGGTGGCTGGTTCCGCCAGCAGTTCGTCAGCGCCTACAACGGTATCACCAGCATCTTCGGCAATATCGGGGGCTTCTTCCGCGGGGTATGGAACACGGTGACTGGGATCTTCGGGAACATCGGCCGAGCGATCGCCAACGCTGTCGGCGGTGCCGTGAAGGGAGCTGTCAACGGAGCGCTGAGCATAGCAGAGAACGCCATCAACGGCTTCATCGATATGATCAACGGTGCCATCGATCTGATCAACAAGATCCCAGGTGTCGACCTCGGCAAGATCGGTCGACTGAGTCTGCCGCGCCTGGCAACAGGAACAGACAACTGGGGTGGTGGCTGGGCTACCGTCGGAGAGCAAGGACGTGAGAACGTCTGGCTCCCTCCTGGAGCGAAGGTCTTCTCTAACAAGGAGAGCAACGCGATGGCTGGCGGAGTGACGAACAACTTCAACGGTCCCATGACATTCGCTACAGCCGAGGCGGTTGACGCCTTCTACCAGAGAATAAACACTGACGCCCAGCGGGCAGCACAAGGACTTCCAATATGATAGGCTTCGACTTTGCATCAATCGACTTCCAGAGCGGTGAGTATCGCACCACCGACACTGACGCCTGGAGCGCTCCGAAAAAGGAAGCGAAGATGATCGAGCTTGCCAGGACTCATGGATCCGTCCAGGTCTTCGAGCGACTCCAGGGCAAAACGATCAACGCTGGTGGGTACATCAAAGCGGCCGACGGTGCCGCGCTTCGTGACGCCATCGAACGCTTCAACTCGCTCCTGCTGATCGGCAACCAACCGCTGAGAATAACTGAAGAGGGAACCTATAGAGAGTGGATGGCCCGCCTGCAAAACGTCAACATCAGCCGCGACGAGACTCAGGTGACATACGCCGTCTGGTCCGCGCAGTTCATGAGCGAGAAGCCCTACTCTGTAGACGGTAATGTCGACACGATCGTCGATGTTCAGGGCATCACCGACGGATCATACAACGCCTTCTTTACTAGTCAGGGCAGCTTCCCAGGCTACCCAGTGATCCTGATCACACTCAACGGTATAGAGCCCGATGATGCGGAGGCTACCATAACGATCGGCAACCCAGCCACCAGTCAGTCGCTCGACTTCACTGACATATTCACGGATGGTGACGTGATCAGCATCGATACGCTGACACGGCGCTGCTTCAAGAACACTCAGCCCATCTCACCAGAGGGAGACTTCCCTGCCTGGATCCCTGGACCTGGTACACTAAGCTATAGCGACAACGGCACAACCCGAGATGTAGACATTTTAGCAACACAAGACAGGAGGTTCATGTAATGATCGCGCAAAAATCAGCATATCTTCGGAGCAAAATGGTCAAGCTGGTCACTAATCAGCAGGCCTTCAGCGCTCCATCGAACTTATACCTGGCCATCTACTCGAGCGATCCAACGATCAACGATGCTGGCACAGAGGCAGTCGGCGGATCATACGCTCGTCAACAGCTCAGCTTCGCAGCAGAGTCAAACGGTACAGCCCAGAGCAACACGTCCGAGAGCTTCACGATGCCTGCTGGAACGTGGACTCACTGGGGTATCAGAGACGCTTCAAGCGGCGGGAACCTGCTCTACTTCGGAGCGTTCGACATCGCCATTGTCACAGCTGGCGGCGGAACTATACCTATAGCAAGCGGTGATATAAGCATCACGGAAGAGTAAGCCATGGCGGTCCTCGAGTACAAACTACCGCTACAGGCAAACATCCTGGACGGCGCATCGAGCGGCGCTGCCACTTGGCTTGATCCCGAAAATATCAAGATAGCCTCCGACTTGCTGATGGCTCGGCCAGACTTCTTCTGGGGATCAACTGAAACCCTCAAGCTGCTGCGAGCCCATCTGATCATTGACGGCGCGATCGACGAAGCGAACAACAAAGCTGGTCCGAACACCGTGACATCACTCGCAACTGTCACGCTGGGCGGCTCTTCAGATATGTGGGGCGCAACCCTGACTCCAGCGCAGATCCGATCCGACAGCTTCGGTGTGGCCCTTGCCTACGGTGAGACCGACACTGGCGTCACCACAGTCCGAACACGCTATCTGTCAGCTCAAGAGTTCGCCTTCGATCTGCCCGACAGCGCTGTTGTAGTCGGGATCGAGATGCAAGTCGAGCACGTTCGTGAGTCAACAGGCGGCGGCACAACCCAGGTCCAGGTGGACAGCGTCAAGATGCGCGTCCACTACACTTATGCTCCAAGCCTGGACGCGGTCGGCTATGGCGGCGGCTTCGTCTATGTCGCGGGCATCGAGTCGAGCGAGATGCAACGACACTTCCGTCACCGCGTCGAACAGAACGGCACCTTCGTCGGCGAGTGGCTTGACGATGCTATCGACCCGAGCTTCAAAGAAGAGCTGAACAACCCGACTTCTGACTTGACACTCCAACTAGCTCGCAACGAGCTGACTCGCTTCCCTGTGGTGGAAGAAGAACTCCTCGAAGATGATGATGAAGCACTGCTCGAGGACGACGACACCAGCCTGCTCGATCTTGCTGCGGCCACTGGCATCGGCGAAGGCACCGACATGGACCTGAACTATGACTACCGACTGACGGCGTACTATGGCCGCTACGTCGAAGAGCTGCTCGAGAACGGTGAAGTGCTCATGACGGAAGATGATGAAGTCATGCTGCTAGAGGACGGCTTCCCTGGCGGCCGAGATCTGTTCACTGGCTATCTCAGCTACCACGAAAGTGACTGGGGTGAAAGCGAAGATCTGAAGGTCCACATCCTGAGTCACTCGCATGAGCTCAACAACATCAAGCTGGAGACTGAAGACACTGCCTATATTGACAACTATGCCATCGGCGCAGGTGACACGATAGGCGTCGGCAGCATCGAAGGAAAAGGCGATCCATACCTCGTGAGTGAGCTGTGGCAGACGTTCACGATGGCCGCCCAGAAGAAGGTCAGTCGCATCAGCTTCAAGGGCTACCTCCAGCGCGAGCAGAACATAAGCATCGAGATCCGATCTGGCACGACAGCGGGCGCAGGAACAGTCCTGGCCAGCGGCGTGTTGAACGTGACGGCCGCCATGGTCGACGACTACGAGGAGACGGAGTTCAGCATCGCACTCGCAGCAGCAGTGACGCTTCCTGCCGCCAGCTACATCATGAAGATCACCTCAGATGGCTGGGCGCGGACCAACAACTTCGGCAACTACCCAGTCTTCTTCCTCGAAAATGTCGGTGTATATGCTGGAGGAAACCTCACAAAGCGAGCGTGGAACGGCGCTGGCACGGTCCAGTCATATACCAGCCAGTCGCCATACGATCTGCGCTTCAAGCTCTGGGAGCCAGGCGGATCGACTAGCGTGCCGATGCTCTCGATGGATCCGACGACTATGTTCAGGAAAGTCCTGGACTTTGCTGCAACCCGCGGCGCTCGAGTGAGATATGATCCAGCGCTGATGCCGCCGACAGGAACGGTCGTCTCTTATACGTTCAACAACATGACAGTCCGAAAGGCGCTCGACAAGATCCTCGAGCTCATGCCTGCTGACTGGTTCTACAGATACGACTTCGGCAACAACACGATGGAGATCGGCCCACGGCCGACAGCTGTCGACTACACGGCCACCCTGGGCGCCGACATCGTCAAGCTCAAGCTGCGCCGCAGCATCGAGGATCTGATCAACGACGTCTTCTATACTGGCGGCGGCGATCCTTCGCTCTTCGTTCGAGTCACCGATCCGACATCGATCGCACAGTGGCGCCGCGGACTCGCCGATCTGAGCGACAACCGTGTGACGGTCGAGGCAACGGCCAGGCTTCTGGCCCAGGTCTTCATCGATGCCAAGAAGGACCCTCTCTGGAGCGGCTCGATCACGCTCGGCAACGACACTCCGATCTTCCTGGAAGACATCCGACCAGGTATGCTCTTCGGCTTCAGCGGGCTCGGTCCACTTCACGATGCGGTCAAGGTCCAGCTGATGAGCCGATCATACAACGTCGACACCATCGACGGCGCGTTGAACACGCTGCCACCGAAAGTGCTGAAGCGGATCGAAGACATCAAGCGCAACCTCGATGCAATAGAACAAGCAAACGCTGCGAGCTCGCCTTCATAGCGAGTCAGTGGTATATTAAATCATAAGGAGAATAGCAACATGGGAAAAAGGAACTCACAGCTGACAGAACTGCTGGTCGTCGCGCAAAACGACTACCTGACAATCGTCGACACATCAGCTGGCCAGTCAAAAAGAGTGAGCGTGAAGACGCTTGTGGGCAACGTAGATCTCGGATGGGTAGCGACAGGTGAGTCCTGGACATACTCATCATGGACCTCAGCAACTCGCATCGGAGTGGTCACTGTTCCGAGTGACGCCACGACAAAATATACCGCGGGCATGAGGACGCGCTTCAGCCAGACAACTGGAGGCACGAAGTACGCCATTATAGTTGCTGTAACAGCTACAACACTGACACTCTTCTTCCCATCGGGCACGACATTCACAAACGAAACCATCACCTCGCCAGTCTACTCGAGCATCGACACGCCTGTCGGCTTCCCTGGCCAGCCATCTCTATGGCGAGTGATCACCAGGTCGACGTCTGCCACTGGAACTCTCTCAGCCAACAGCGCGGCTATACAGAACCCAGGCAGCCTGAGCCTAGCTGTGGGCCCTGGAGCCTGGAAGCTGGGCTTTAAGCGTGGCATCTACATGGGTACCGCTTCAACCGTCTTCCGATCATACCTGTCGACATCAGCGTCAGCTGGTGCTGGAGCTACTGGCTATAACGTCGACGACTCTGGTCACAAATATAACGCGGGGACAGGTGCCACCGCTGTTCACGTTACTCAGCAAATATCGGATGTTGTTGCCGAACTTACCAGCGCGGTCACACTTTACCACATTGTATATAATGCCTCGGGAGCTACGAGGACCTATGTCTGTACGGACGATGAGACCTCCGCGTTCATCTATGCCGAGTGTGCTTATATCTAGGAGCCTATGGTGGACTTCTCAAAGATACTACTTGACGGAGGTACCACCGTCGCCAGCCTGTACATCATCTGGCAGCTGATAAAAGATCGAGACAATACGATCAAGGAGAATACGAAGGCGATGATCGACATGGTGACAGTCAACTCGAAGACGAACGAGATGCTCAAGGTTCTTGTCGAGCGATCCGACAAAGAAGCTGCTGATGAGATGAGTCGTCGTGAAGCCGAGCTCGATCGACGCCTTCGTGAGACGGAGAAGATCAGATGAACGAGCAGACTCTCACCCTCACTCTGCTACTGGTAGGCGCTGCCTTTTTAGGTTATGCTTTTTATAGAAGCCACCAGCGCTCGAAGCACAACAAAGAAGTGGCCGATCGGCTGAAAAGGATCAATGGCATGATAGACATAAAACTAGACGTACTGAAAAACGCAAGATCGAGAGGCACTCATGTCTAGGATCAACCTGTATGTGGTCGCTGCAATCGCTCTCCTCCTGGTCGTCATGGCTGGCGTGAGCGCTGAGACAAAGAGCACGTTCATCAGTCTGACAACCATCGCCCTGTGGCTCGGTGTTGGGCTCTTCTGGCTGTGGGTATATCTTCAGAGTAAGAGTCGCAAGCTGTTCGTCAGCAAAGTAGTCGTGATGCTTGTCACGCTCGCAGGCTTTATCATCACCCGCCACACGCTGCGGATCCTGGACATCGGCGGCACGCTCGTCTTCGACACATTCAGTGTGGCGATCGCTTCGATCATCGCCATCGAGTCCTATGATCTGTGGCGGCAGAGCGGCCGAAACGCGCAGAAGATCGACACGGTAAACAAGGAGAAAAAATGAACCTCGATGTCATAGCCTCCATCTATCTGACGTTGCTATGGCTCTCGCTGGTCTTCATCGGGCCCCGCTTGAACCACCGCTACCTGATGATGCTTGCCTTCCTGTTCCTGGCGGGCGCGTCGGTCAACAGCTTCCTCGATGAGATTCCGCAGATCCAGGCCGTCTCTCGCATAGTGGTCAACACTTGTGTCTTCCTCTTCGTCATATACGCAGCACGGAGGCTTCCAGATGTCAAACAGTAAAAACGTCGCCATCCGCATCGGCATGGCCGTGCTGATCATTCTCTATGTGATCGCCCTGACAGTGTCACTCGTAAAGAGTGGCCCGACCGTTGACGACCTCCAGTCAGAGATCGCTTCGCTGAAGCAGGAGCTCAGCGAGTCCAAGGAGCGCACGAAACAGAACCAGCAGAAGCTGGACGAAGCCAACAAAAAACTCGACAAACTCCTCAAGCAATATCAGGATCTCCAGGCCCAGGGCAGCGGCGGCAGCTTCTCGGGTGGAGGATCCAGCGGGTCCTTCGCTCAGCCGTCAGGCGGCACTTCGTCTTCTCCCACTGGAGGCGGCAGCACAGGCGGTGGATCCACGCCAAGTGGTGGCAGTACCCCAGGCGGATCAAGTGGCGGCGGGTCGTCTGGCGAAGACCAGGACGCTGGTCTCGTCGACGGCACTCTCTGTGAGCTTCAGCTTTTTTGCTTGTAGTGGTATCATGAAACCATGAGCAAAACGAAGGGAGACCAAACCATGGCCAAGTCAGAAGATAAAAACACCTTGAAGGTGATCGTGCTCGCCGACGATCTAGTGATCGGCGACAAAAACTATAAGCAGGGCGACAAGTTCGTCCTCGATCTGAAGGACCCAGTGTCCGAGGGCTTGCTGCTGAGCGCAGTCGAAGACGTCAAGACTTATGACGAGCGCATGAAGATGGAAGCCGAAGCTGCGAAAGTCAACGAAGAGGCCGCCAAAAAAGGCGCGGCCGCTGACAAGAAGGCCGATGATGGTGGATCTAAGTGACGTACTCTGGCAAGTCTGGCTGCTATACTGGCTGTCGGCTTCGCTGATCGGATCATTCATCGGGACGCTTCTGGCGTTCGGAGCTCGCGCATTGTGGCGTAAACTAACAGGGAAGGGAGTCTATCATGGCTAGTGAACCAACCAACGGAGAAGCCTCGAAACTCAAACGACAAAGTCGTGATGCTGATCGGCGCAAAGTCCGATCGCAGAAAAAGCAAGGGAAGCAGTTTGTCAATAACGGCCAAGGTGTGATCCCAGAAGCCGTCTGGCAAGATCTTCCAGGCAAGCAGGAGGGCGAACACAATGGCTGATCCACAACGACTCAAGGTCGATCGCGGCCTGCTTCATCACGCCGTCACACCTCTCTGGCAGAGCAAGTCGAAGAAGGAGCTGGCCCAGTGGTTCAGCGACAACGGCTTCGCTCGGGCTTATGGATCAAACCCCGCCAACTGGTCGGGACTGATCAACCCATTCACTGGCGGCCGATCGTACTCGCAGACTCACGCCGTCGGCCAACGTGTCGATAATACAACACCAGACGCTACTGCTGCGGAGAAGGCTGCGGGCTACCGTGTCTTCTATATCATCCAGGATCCGAAAGGCCAGATCACCTGGCACGCTGGCAACTGGGAGATGAACCGTCGCTCGATCGCTATCGAGAACCTGGGGGACTATCGAAACTACCCGCTGCGCGATGGTGACATGAAGGTGATCGCCAACTTCTTCCGACCGCTCGACCAGGCTGTCGGCGGCGCGATGCACATCCTACTCCATAATCAGGTATATGCTACCGCTTGCCCAGCTCGTATCGCTGAGGCGCAGCAGAAGATCATCGACTACATCAACAACCCGCCGTCAACTCCGAAGCCACCAACTCCCACCCCGACACCGACGCCGACTCCAACGCCTTCAGGCAACGTCAAGAGCTACTCGAAGATCACCGCGAAACAGTACGAACTGATCCGCGATGCCAACTTGTGGGACTTCAACGCTGCCACTTATGACGGCATGAAAGCTGTGAAGACATTCAAGAAGGGCGAGAAGCTGGACATCGTCGGCCAGGCGGTCCACAAAACTGGCTCCACTTACTACATGACGGCGTACTCGTTCGGCAAGGCTGACACTACTGGCAAGCCGACGGCTACCACTGGCATCAACAAGGCTGATCTGAAGCTCGTCGCAGCTGCGCCAGCGCCTGTGATCACCACGAAGGACATCTCCAGGACCGAGCCTGTGGCCTATGCTACAGTGAGCGAGCCAGATCCTACGTTGCTGATCGGCCAGTCCAAGCTGAAGACGCCAGGCGTCAACGGCGTGAAGACGATCGTGGAGACAGTCACCTATACTGATGGCAAGGAAACGAAGCGAGTCGTGAAGTCGACCACGCTGACGACCGAGCCTGTCGCAGAGGTGATGCTTCGCGGCACCATGACAAAAGATCAAGAACAGGATCAACGCCTGGGCATCATCGAGAAGTTCATCGAGCTCCTCAAAAAAGCCCTGGAGAAGATCGGCATTAAACTATAAGGAGGACCATCATCATGGCCAACGTACTCAGTCCAAAAAATAACACACCAGAAGCGAAGGGGATCCGCACCTTCCTCCAATCAGTAGGGGCGACGATCATCGCCTTCCTATATGGTCTCTGGCAACTGCCAGGCGTATCTGACTATGTTCAGAACTTCGTCGAGACTCAAGGCCTCAGCTTGCTGATCGGCCTGGCTGCACTGATCGGCATCCCTGCTGGTCTGCTCGCGTTCTTCCAGAACAAAGCCGCGCAGAAGTAGAACAAAAAAAGAACAGCCGAAGCTGCCTCATGAAAAGTGGGGCAGTTTTGCGTCGTGCCCCACGACGTTGCGGTGTAAGCCTACCGCGGCAGATCTGGATCACCTCACTTCTTGGCTCGCTTCTGATCAGGTGTGGTGTAGTTGCGCTTGCGGTCCCGACGTGGTCGGCCGTGGAAGCTGCGATCGTCTCGCTTCACCCGCTTCTTGCTAGGCAACGGACGGTCCTTCGTACTCGAAGCGCAGCTGGTGGACGTTGTCAGACCGACGGATGTGCTCGCCCATGACGGAGTCGAGCTCTTCCTGTGTCTGAGCGAGTCGTGCCTGGACGTGCCCGATCAGGTTCTCCAGCTCTTGCGAACTCAGACTTCGCAAGTTGATGGAGCAGCCATTGATGATGTGCTTCACATTCCCTCCCCAGGAACATATCAGATCTCTCTGACATCGACGATCTGCCGATGATATTTTCATAATAGCATAAACAAAAAACTCCACGAGACCGTGATCAAGTGGAGTGCTTTACGGCTTCCAGGTAAGGGTGGGCATCACCTGGAAGACCTTCTCATTCTACCACAGGATGCCCTCGACAGCGTACCATGCACGCCACCCATTCCCTTCACTCGCTTGCCTACCCTGATAGATCTGGAGCGCGTACTCTGCGGCCCACTTCGGATCTTGCCAGTCACCACCGCTGAAGTAAGCGGGATGCCAGTAGTCATTGATCTGGAAGCAGCCATAGTCTCGGCTCTGATACTCGTCTGGGTTTACTCCACCAACCGCGTGAGGATCTTCACTGCGGTTTTCGTGCTCTAGCACGATCTTCGCCCCGTCTCGGAGGGCGGTGGGCCAGACTTGATCGATGGCTTCGCGGCAGGTCAGCGGCTGCGAAGCCTTGGTACTCGGAGGCTTGGGCTTTTCAGCCTTCGCCTGCGGCTGTTCTGGAGCCGTCGTGGCCGCTTTGGCTGCGACTTTGGGTGAGATTACATCTTCAACTGGAGCGGGCTTGTAGGCCATCTCAGCGTCGTTGTGGAGAGACTGCTTCACGACTGCTATGTTGAGCGCTATCAATAGAGCTCCGAGTATAAAGGCGATCTTCTTCATGTGATCTCCTGATTATACTACTTACGCTTTTTGACGGCGAGCGCTTCGGCCAGGTAGGCACTGTTCACGAGCTTCAGGATGCTGAAGAGTATCAGTCCGCCAGCGATCACGTTGATCACCATATCGTCAAAGTTGATGATGAGGTAGGCGGCCACAAGTGCTGGTGCCACGATCAGTGCCAGGCGGTAGCCGACACGGCAGAACAGGAAAGTGCCCTGAGCTGCTGGGGTTGAAGTTAGTTTTTTTACTTGGTCTTGCATGGTTGGTCTCCTTGCTTATGTTTATTTTGTCGTTATGACTTCTTCATACTAGCATACCGTCCGTGCTTTGTCAATACTTCTGCGACAAAATGTCCGACACGCTTGGCTGACTCTCTGTTGATCCGCTCCCGCGGCGTCAATAGATCTTCCGTGAGGATGCGACTCTGACATGGATCGGCTTCATTCAACACTACCAGGACCGCGATGTCGTCGGCGATATAGCCACGGCTGTCCAGGCTTCCTATGAAGCGGCGGATCTGGCGGTGCTGATGCCAGTCAGGGCAGCCGCCTGGCTTGATGTCCCAGAACGTGGTGGGCTTCGGCAGCATCATCACGCTGCGGCAGTTAAAATGGCGAGTCTTCATGAGGGTTGGTCTCCTTCTTTTTCCTTTTTGTTGGGGGCGGCAGTACGATGTCAGCTCGGCGGGTGATGGTGATCTCCATTCGTGGACGTTCAGGATCCCACTCGACACCGCTGCCATCATGGCTGGCGACGATCTTCCACTCATCATCGCCCAGGATCTTCAGCTCGACGAGGATGTCCTGGATCCCTTCGTAGAGGGCACTGAGATCCACAGCTCCTCGGGTCTTCACGAAGAAGCGACACTGCAAGTTGATCGGGTAGTCGATCGGCTGCGCTGGCTTGATCACTCGATCGTTGATCTGCTTCCTGGCTGAGTTGGCCCACTTGTTATAGTTCGGGGTGTTCACCTTGACTGGATGTCGGCCGCGCATCTGGACGCGCTGATTGCTCTTCTTGACATAGGGGTGGCCTTCGACAACGAAGTGGATGGCCTGGGTGATCGCTCCCACTGGGATCGGTGTGATACCTGGGGGGCTCTTCATGGCGCGATCCACTACGACTCCTTCACATGGCACTCAGACCAGTCGGCATTACACTCGAGATCTGGAGGCGGGACGCATCCTTTTGGTCCACCCATTTCATAGAAGGGGCACTGGCCCACGGTGTCGACATAGCTCTCTGGATCTCCAGGCGTCACTGGCTTTGTAGTAAAGGGAACGTGAGCGCCTTGCTGCTTTCGTGGGGCCTCCCCACCGATCGCTGACTGTGGCGCGGCCGCCTCATTTTTTACAGTAGCAGGTGAGGAGGTCCGTGATGATGGCTCGCTGGCCTTGTTCTGGGCGGCATCCTGAGCCGCTGGCTTGGTTTTCGGTTGAGTGTCCACCTTCACTGGAGCGGGCGTCACAGGCGCTTTGAGAGCGGTCTCCTGGATGCCTTGCTGAGCGCTGACTGCGCTGATGATTATCACTGCGGCCGTGATCGCCAGGACTATACCGAAGGCGATGTATGACTTGATCAGTGCTGGTGCTGGGTTTTTCATGACTGTTCTCCTTGTAGTATGACGAGATCGGTGTCGTCGGCGTTTGCCGCGGCCTTTGCCTCGTCGGCTGTTATGGTTCGATCCAGGACGGCGTCGAGTAGCTTATCGACTCGAGCGTAGTGTTCGCGCTGGATCTCCGCGTCGATCGATCGTTGTGATCTGAAGGGTGGCTGGTCGATCATAGTGGCAGCTCCCCCTGTTCGTTCTTCCTCAGCTTGCGGCCGATCTTGGCGGTGACGACTAGCTTGCGCGGAGCATCGTGGGCTTCGACTGACTGCACTCGGTAGTCGGCCATGTACCTGACGATCAGCTGGCTGATGATCTCACGGCGGAACTTGAGCTCTCGCTTCTCGCGGGCCAGGTCTTCCTTCATATTGTTCAGATCACCGTTGCTGAGACAGGCGATGCGGAACTTCTCCTTCGCAGCATCGAAGGCTTTTTGTGCTGCCTCCATCTCCTTGAACGATGGCATCGCTTCGATCTCGTCCTGGACCATACCTTCCACGGTGCCGACTTTGTTCTTTTGCTCGGCGACCTTCCAGTCGGCGTCGTTGATCTGGTCGATCATTTCATGCTTGCTGATGAGTGTTGTCTGGGTCATAGTGCTTCTCCTTGTTTTTTCATTATACTGGTTACTGCAAAACTCGGCGGCCGACTGCCATCATCTTCCATCGACTGGTGGAGGCGACAGAGATCTTGAACGGTCCGACACGCGTGGCAGTTCCATGGATCCGTGAAGGCGGTGGATGCTTCTGCTCGATCTATTTTCTGGTGCTGCGGCATCGATGTCGGGATGTTGAACGATCGCGGCACCCATGGCTCGTCGTCTTCGATCACTCGCTTGACTGGCTTCGGCCGCTTCTCCATGATCGGCTTCTGATGTGGCTTCGGTTTTCGCTGATAGTTCTTGTTGATCGTTGGCCGTGCTGGCTTTGAAGTTCGAGGTGTCGAGGATCCTGAGCCCTTGGCTGCACGGAGTCGGTCACGATACTCTTCACAGCTGATCTTGTAGCAGATGGTCCGAGCGCCTGGCAGTCCAGTGATGTCGTCACGGCAGATCTGACATCGTCGCTGAGCCTTCGGTCTCGACGCTCTATACTTGGCCTGGTTCATTCGGTTCTTCTCTCTGACTGATAGGTTGCTACTGTTGCGCTCGAAGTAAGCGTACCCGCTGCGGCGCTTGCGCTCCTTCAGACAGGACTCCTTCTCGCAGACGACTCGGTTGCCGCGGAGATGGGTGATGTCGTCACCACATACAACGCATGATCTTTTCTCAGGTTCGGTGTGGCCGAGCAGCTTGTGATAGGACTTGCGGGTGGATCGACGCTGCTGCTCGAGCAGACAGTCCGACTTGCCGCAGATCTTTTTCAGTCGATGCGC
>OFRG01000113.1_pt1 | contig 34107 bp, 51 predicted proteins | sample 1543071 | NCBI WGS metagenome assembly OFRG01 (sample SAMN07774222, study PRJEB24372) | wastewater metagenome | isolation source: WWTP Verbania (Effluent) | place: Italy: Verbania | collected 2015-12
TGCTCGTGGGAGCGTCGCACCCGGTCGGTGACCGACTCGGGGAGGCCGTTCGGCTTCGACCAGATGATCTCGGCGCGCAGGATGAGCCCGAGCTGGTCGATGCAGCCGATGGCGTACCGCCACGGCAGGCCCATGAGGGACTTGGCGGGAATGCCGCCCGTTGGCGTCGCGTGGCCGCGCTTGGCCCCCTTGTCGCCGCGCGGGCGGTCGTGTGCCGCGCCACCATCAAGACCGGACGGGCCGCCGCCAGTGCCGCTCCCGCTGTATCTGTCGCCGAGGTTCACCCCCATCGACCCCGACGGCTTCAACACCCGCACGCACTCGGCCGTCACCGCCCACAGCGCCTCGAGGAACGCCTGCGGGGTCGCCTCCGACCCGATCTGGCCTTCGTAGTGCTCGCCGCCGTCGGTGTACGACCGCAGGGCGAAGTACGAGCTACGGGGGCGAAGTCACGATCAGATCGACACTGGCATCAGCCAGAGGGATCGCTGTCGCGTTGCCGCGGATCAGTTCGTAACTCACGCCCCCGTACCTCCTTTCCTTATAGTCACTTGGTACACTCCAGTGTGTGAACGAACCTACGACGTTGGCTTACCTCGCAGGCGTGATGGACTCCGACGGATACATCGGAGTTGGGAAGAAGAAGGCTGGGAAATGGGCGGCGAACTACCAGCCGCGAGTGCAGGTCAAGCAAGTGGACACCGAGGCGACCGACCTGTTCCGAGAGACGTTCGGCGGGCATCTGTACCGCCACGAACCGAGCACCGAGCGGGGCCGGCCGTTGTGGTGCTGGCAGGTCCACTCGGCTGCGTGTCGCCCCGTGCTCGAGGCTCTGCTGCCGTACCTGCGGATCAAGACGAACCGGGCCGAGAACGCTCTGGCCTTGTGCGAGGTGAACCGTCGCCTCGGGCGCAAGCGGTTCCCCGTGCCCGATGTGGTGCCCGGCGAGCCGATGCTGACGATGGCGGAGGTGGCGCGGCGCACCGGCCGCGACTACGGGACCGTGATCCAGGCTGTTCGGAATGGGTCGATTCCTCACGTCCGAACCGGGCCGAGGAAGGTGCTCATCCCTGAGTCGTTCCTGCCTGTGTGGGCGGAACGTGGACGCACTCCCCGCCGGGACCCCGCACTCACCGACGAGATGGAGGCGCTGTACCTGCGTGCGAAGGAACTCAACCGCGTCGGCATCTGACGGCGGCGACGTGACGATCAGGTCGACGCTGTCGTCGGCCAAAGGGATCGACGTGGCGTCACCACGGATGAGCTGATAAGTCACGCGGCGTCTCCGGTGTCGTGCTCGTCCTTGCGTGCCCACCACGCCCACTGGGGTGGGTCCTCGACCCCGCACCCTGGCCGGAGGCAGCGGCGCTTGCCGTTGCGCCACGGCCCCCAGCGGTGGAGCCCGTAGCAGCTCATGCGGCGCCTCGGAGGCGACCGGGTCGCGCGCCACTTGTGCACTCGTCTGGCAGCTCGGCTTCGACCCAGCAGCCCGCCTCGACCAGCTCAGCGACCCGGCCGGCGGAGCGTCGCGCCCCGGTGAACCGCTTCAGGGCGTCCTCCGAGATGTACCCGTCGGTGAGGTTCCGGGCGCAGTAGCAGAGTGCTTCGACGTGGAGGCGGAAGGCGTGGGCGGACAGGCCGGCGATCTTGGAGTGCTCGGGGAAGTTGTCCTCGAGGCGGACCCAGGGCATCAGTCGGCCTTCACGAGCTCGTAGTTGTCGCCGCGCTCGTAGCCGAGGATCCGTTCGAGCTGGCGGACCAGGTTGAAGTTCTCGGTGAAGCCCGGGGTGCCGCCGGGCTTGCCCCGCGCCTGGAGGCGTTCGATCAGCTCAGGTTCGGTCTCGTCGGTCTCGAGGCGCAACTGGGCGGCCAGGAGCCGGATGAGGTCGTCCTTCTGCTCGTTGGACCGGCGGGCGCTGATCAGGCTGGAGCACTCCCGGTGGTAAAGCCCGGGCGTGGACTGCCACTTGCGCCACCCGACCCCGGGGCCGTCCCACTGGTGGCTGATGTTGGGGGAGCCCTTGCGGCCGCACTCGGCGCACCGGTCGAAGAGCCGCCGACGCCAGGCCTGCAGGGGCGGGATCTGGATGTGCCAGTGGTGGACGTGCCACTTCCAGCCCTTCGTGTAGGTGATGGTCCCGTCGGGGTTGCGGCGGTAGTGCTTGCACACCTCGCCGGAGTCGCGGCCACCGGGTTCGACGTGCCAGATCGTGGCCAGGGTGCCGAGGCCGTAGGCGCGGCCGGCAAGGTACAGCGTCCAGCCCTTCGGCCTCCACCAGCGGTAGACGGGCTCGCCGAGGTTCTCGGCGTTCGTGCGTCGCGCACGGAGGAGTCCCCAGCGTCGTCCGTGGGCGTCATTGTCACGCCAGCTGCGACGGTGCAGGAAAGGCGAGGGGACTTCGTGGGCTACGACCATGGGGTCATGCATCAGTTGTTCCTCCGGTTGCGGGCGAGCAGGAGCGGGCACCACGAGGCGTGGTGGACGTCGGCGTGGGCGACGAGGGCGCACCGGCACTTGTCGGTGACGTAGCGGGCGCGGGTGCCGTGGGCCCTCATGCGGCGTCCTCGGCGTCGACGCGGCAGGCCTCGCAGCGCACCCCGCCGTTGGTGGCCCGCTTGTGGGTCCAGAATCGGGCGTCGCACGAGGGGCAGACGGCCACGTCGTAGAGGCGGTGGGCCTCGCCGCGGTTGTGCAGCGACGTGCCCCGCTCGGCGGGCGAGGCGCCGCCCCACACGCCGTGGGGCTCGTGTGCGCCTTCGGCTTCGCACTGGGCGCGGACGGGGCAGCGTGCGCAGACGGCCTTGGCGGGCTGCGCGTTGACGCCCTTCTCGGGGTAGAACACGCGGGTCGGGATGGTGCGGCAGGCGGCGTTCTGGTGCCAGCTCATGGGGTGCTCCTTGCGAGGGTGCGTAGGGCTCGGCGCAGGGGTGACCAGGCGAATGGGGCTCGGCGTCGGCGTCGCCGGTGGGTGGTGGTGATGTGGCGGCTCACGGCAGGACCCGCGGGGCGACGGGTGCGCCGGACAGCGCCTCACGCAGCTCCTGGCCGCCCCCAGGCGCCTCGAGGCGGCCCATGACCTGCACGGCGGCCTGGCGGGCATCAGCCCACGCCTGGCCCTCGGTGGGGGCGACACCGGTGCGTGTGCCGGTGGGGCCGTCCACGGTCCACCGCCAGCCAGTGACAGTGGTGTGGGGCTCGACGGCGATGGTCACGAGGGTGAGGCGTGGGGCGGTCATGCGGCCACCCGCTCAGGGGCGACGAGGGCGAGCCAGGTGCGGACGGTGACGCAGACGAGGTCGGCCCACTCGTTGCCGGCGTCCTCGCCGTAGATCCGACCCGAGGAGTGGAACGCCCCGTACAGCGCCCAGGCGGGCAGCCACACGAACCACTGGCCCACGTCAGCGCACCCCGCCCGCTTCACCACCAGGCACCACAGCGGCGTCCCTGCCCGCTCCGACTGCACCGCCGCCTCAGCGGCCTTGCGGAGCACCGCCCCGTGCTCCCGGCCGAGGATGGCCCGGTCGGCGACCTGTACGGTCCACTCGTCGGAATCCCGGTCGCGCACGCCGAAGATGTCGCCCAGGTCCTTCTCGGCGCCGGCCTTGCCTCGGCGGGCGTTGGGGAAACCGTGGGCGTTGATGTGCTTCACGAAGGCGAGCTCGGCCCGGTCGCCTTTGGCCTTCGAGGGGCTAGCCACGCCAGCCGTCCCAAAGGCAGCCGACGACGACGGCGAGCAGCACCAGCCCGGCGACGGCGTAGACGCTGGCGAGGATGACAACGGAGGGAGTCATGCGGTTGCCTCCTGGTCGAGCGCTGCGAGGGCAGCGCGGAGCGGAATGCAGTTGGGGCAGTCGCACCCAAAGTCGAACGCTTTGGCGGCGTCGATGAGGTCGGCCAAAGCGTCGGCGTGGTTGCGAAGCCACACGATCAGTTCGGCGTCGGTGGGCCGATCGGGGATCACCGACCCGACGATCTGGTGCTCGTATGGCATGGAGTCGGACATGAACACCCAACCCGCGTGGTCGCCAGGGCCGGACTGCCGCCACGGGCCGGGGGTGGCTCCGACGGACAGGGAGCGCAGGTCGTCGGTGGGGGTCATCGTGCTCCTATCAGGTGTCGATGGGGTCAGCCACGTCACGGGGGTCAGGCGGCGGCTCAATGTACGGCTGCGCCATTTCCAACACGCGAACGACGGGCCAACTCAGCGAGTGATGAGCCGCAGCGATGTCGGGACCGATCGGGGGCGGCGACCATCCAGGCTTGCGCCAGCTCACCTCGTAGACCGGTAGACCCTCATCGACGTGGGTCATATGGATCTGCACCTGGCCGGCGTCGCTCAGAGCTACGAGGTCCGCTAGCACCTTGGCCTGTGCGTGCGCCAGAGACAGCGCCTCGCGGTAGGCGTCACGCTCCTTGGCGAGCCGGTCACACTCCGCTTGAAGCGCCTTGATCTGGTCGGACTTCTTCACCGCGACCACCTCGCCAGCGCCACGAGCCACCCGGCAAAGAGCGCCGCCGCGATGAGCAGGACCACCGAGTCGGCCATTACGCAGCCGCCTCGATGAGCTCACTTGCGAGGGCGGCCAGGATGCGGGGGTACTTGGGCAGTGAGTCGAACCCGGACGGCAGGCGCTCGAGCCCCATCTCCTGGCCGATCTCCCGTGCACGGCGCAGCGCCTTGGACTCGGTCATGCGGGGGGCCGCCTCGATGGCGACCCGCAGCAGCTCGAGGGTGTCGTCGTCGGGGGGCGGCCCGGAGGGGGCGGCCGGTTCGGCCGTCTGCGGTGCGTCGACGGCGGCGGTTCCGTCGGCATCCGTCTCCCCTCCGGGCACGCTGGTGGCGGTGACCAGCTCGGCGGTCACGCGCTCGGGTACGGGCGGGGGGGACGCGGATGCCGGCGTGTCGGCAGCGCCGCTCGGACCCTGGGGGGTAGGGGTCCCCCCCGCCTCGATGGCAGCCACCTCGGGGGTGGCGAGAGCAGGTGCGGAGCCGGAGCCGAGGCCGAGCGTGGCCTGGCCGGACGCCAGCTCGTCGGCGGTGGCGTCCACGCCGAGCACCGGAACCTTGAAGTGCCGGGTGACCCCGGCGATGGTCTGGGTGCGGGAGTCCACCCGGAGCACACCCCTCGTCAGGCCCTTCGCCTGAAGCGACTGGATGGCCTCGACCATGCCGGGCAGCTCCACCGCGGCGTTGTGCGAGTGGGTCGTCCAGCGCCAGGTCCCGCCGAGGCGGGTGTAGGGCAGGATCACCGAGAGGTGCACGGTGGGGCGGCAGGCCAGCTCGCCGGCGGCGGCGCACGGGCACGGCACCTCGTAGGGCTCGGGGCCGTCCGGTCCCTTGCGCCACTGCTCGCAGGTGATGCCGTCGCACCAGTGCTTGCGGCCACCGCCGTCGTACAGCTCGTACATGGGCGTGCCACCGAGCGGGTCGGGCGGCAGGATCACGGGCGTCTCGGCCACGGGGGTGAGCAGCTCGTGGGTGTCGGTGCTCTTCGGGTCGCTGTAGGGCTTGACCTCACCGCCGAGGGCAGCGGCGACCTGCTCGAGCGCCTTGGGGTCCTGGCTGGTGAAGCGCAGCGTGTCGATGGCCTTCGGGTGCCCCTTGCCGGGGACCTTCACGCCGTCCTTCAAGCGCCCCAGCTCGGGTAGCCGACGGGCGAGGTTCTTGATCGGGATCGGGGGGCGGGCCATCAGGCGGCCACCTTTCGCATGGAGTGGGGACCTCGGTGGCGACCGCGCTCGACGGCCTGGCGGATGTTCTCTCGGGGAGTGCCCCAGCTCAGGTGGGAGGGGTTGCAGCAGATGGGGTTGTCGCACGAGTGCAGGACCCACATGCCGTCGGGACGGTGTCCATGGGTGAGGCTGCAGGCCACCACGGGGGCAGTCACCGTGCGGTGCCCACCCCAGGTGGGGCGGAGCGCCTTCGGGATGGAGAACTGGCCGTAGCCCGTCCGGGGGTTGACGTAGGCGGTCCATTCCCAGCACTCGTCCTCGGCGCCGACGTTGACCTTGGGCCAGAATCGGTCCTCGACGGGCATCGGGTAGATGCGCTCGATCTGGCCGTGGTAGCGCAGCCGCTCGTAGCAGCGGTGGCAAAGTTCACGCTGGAGGGCGGTGGCCTCGCAGCCGTCAATCCGGCAGGCGTTCACGCTGCCTCCTTCGGGGCGAGGCCGAGCTTGACGGCGACGGCGGTTGCGTCGGCCACGGGGGCACGCCCCGCCGAGGTCTCGATGCAGAGCGATTGATGGGCGCAGTACCCGCACTCCCAGGTGCTCCCGACCTCGACCGCCTCGCCATCGGCGGTGCGGACCCACTCGCCGGTGGCGGGGTCGCTGATCTCGGCGCCGGCGGGCACCTCGGGGGTCTTGCGGGCGGCGAGGAGGCCGTCGTCGACCAGGGCGAGGATGCTGTCGACCCGCTCCGCCTCGAGGCGGGCGAGCGGCTCGTACTGCTCGCGGGTGAGGGTCCACTCGGCGGCGAAGCGGCCCACGTCGTCGGAGATGCCGAACCGCTTGGCCACGTTGAGGCTGATGCACTCCTTGGCGAGGTAGCCGATGACCACCTCGTCAGCGTCCACGGCCGCCCCGTTGAGCGCCGCCTGGAGCATGTGCGAGGTGCGGGGGCCTTCGGCCGGGGTGCCCTTGCGCTGTGCCCCCACCGCCGCCTTGAACCCGAACCCGCCCATGGTCTTGAGCTCGTAGGCGATGGTGCACAGCGGCAGCTCGTAGGCGATGGTGCACAGCGGCGGGCCGAACTCGCTCTCGCCGTCCACGTAGGTGCGGATCACGGCGTCGATGTGGCCGGAGCCGTCGGCGCCGACCGTGGCGCACTTCACCTCGACCTCGGCGTCGGGGAAGCGGGCGGTGAGGGCCTCCTGCCACTGCTCGTGGATGAGCGTGCCGAGGCTGGTGTTCCACACGCCGGTGATGTCCATCGGGTCGGACTTGGGGATGCCCGCCGCCGTGTAGGCGATGGCCCTCGAGCACTTGCCGGCGTCGGAGTGGCGGAAGCGGGTGCCGAGGGCAGTGGCCTTGTCGTCGTCGGAGTCCTCCGCCCACCGGTCGGCCAACACGGAGATGAAGCGGGGCGAGGGGTCGGGGGTGAGGCCGTCGCGGTTGTCGGCGGGCGGCAGGTCGGACAGGTCACGGGCGATGGGCATGGCTTCCTTCGGGGTCGAGGTGGTGCACTGGCTGGGGCCGTGCGGGCGGTCGCCGCAGCGGGGGCACTCGGCGGGCCAGCCGTCGGTGCGGGTCGGCTCGAGGCCGGGGTCGAGGTCGGCGAGGCGCATCACGACTGCGCCGCCTTGGCCGAGGCGAGCGAGTGCGCCACGAAGTCGTCGAAGACGAGGCGGGCGGTGCTCCGGTACTGCTCCTTGGCCTTGAAGGTGAGGTCGTGCCAGTCCTCGAAGCCATCGGCAGCGGCGATGATGCGGGCGGCTCGCTCCACGGGGTCGGTCATCACAGGCCGCCGGTGTCGCGTCGGTGCAGGGCGTCCAGCTCCTGCTCGTCGGCCCGCTTCTGGATGCGGATGGCGTAGGTGCCCTTGTCGACCAGCTCGTCCATGTCGGGGTCGGTCCACGTCACCCGCACATAGCCGTCGAAGTGCTTGGAGTGGGCGACCTCGCGCCACCCGCCGGCGAACAGCGCCCGGTCACCGGGCCGCAGCTCGTCCAGGTAGCCCTTGCGCTCCGGCCAGTACGACGGCCGGGCGAGCATGTCGACCGGGGGGCGGGCGAGGGTGGCGCCGATCCCGGCGAGGGCGTCGGCGAGGGCCTTGGCCTTCTCCTCGACCTCGGCCAGCAGCCGGCGCAGCTCGTCCCGCTCGGTGGGGGTGTGGAAGGCGAGCGGTGCTCGTTCTTCGAGGGTGGTCATGGTTCACTTGCTCCTGGTGGCCAGTGCGTTGGCCGTCACGCCGCACCCGGCGCAGCAACGCCGGGGACGGTTCGAAGGTGGGACCCGCCGCCGTTGTTGTCGTGAGGGACGGCGGCGGCGGGTCCTCCCGCCTCGACCCCGACCACCACAGACGGGGGAGGCGAGATGATGCGGTCCACCCACCAGCGAGGCACGCCGAGGCGGGTGCCGGGGAGGTGGGCGAAGACGTTGGGGCAGGCGCCGTCCTTGATCCAGCGGCGGACGGTGGTGTGGTCCACGCCGAGGAGGGCGGCGGCCTCGCGAGGCGTGAGGACGAGGGCGTCGCTCATGCCGCTGAGACCTCGGTGGGCAGCTCGAAGAGCATGGATGCGGGCACGCCGAGGGCGGCGGCGACGGCGTTGCGGTGACGGAACGCCGGCTCATGCCGCCCCTTCTCCCAGTGAGCGATGGCGGAGCGGTGGAGGGGCTCGCCGGTGATGGCGCTGATGGCCTGGGCGAGGTCTTCCTGGGTCATGAACCGCTGGGAGCGGGTGTTGCGGATGCGCATGCCCCAGACCCTGGCGTTGATGGATCGCACTTCCTGGGAGGTCACGCAAGTCACGATAACTAACATCGTGCGGGGTGTCAACAAGGATCGCGTTCAGCTACGCAAATCCTGTGGCAGACCGGTGGCAGGATCAGGCGCTGCTCTTGGGCGCTAGGACGCCGGCCAGCGCGCCGACGGTGACGCCCAACGTGCCGACGAGGGCATCGGGGGCCTGGTGGTCGGTGGCCACGAGGAAGATGCTCCCGGCGAGGCACACCGCGGCGACGAGGCCGAGGATGACGACCACGATGCGGGCCGTGGTGGGGTCGTTCATGATGCTCTCCTTCCGGCCCGGTAGCGGGCCTGGCGGGTCAGGTGCTGGCGGTTGAGGTCGTCGAGCGACGGCGGCTCCGCTAGCGACCGGTGGGGGGCGGGGCACCGTTCGGCGTTGTTGTGCGCGTGGACCCACCCGCCGCCGTGCTTCGTGGTCGCGCACCCGACGATGTGGCGGCCGCACGTCCGGCAGCGTGGCGGCTCGGGGCCGGTCACGGGTCGACCTTCGCCAGCCGCCGTTCGTGGTCCTCGACGGTGGCCTCCAGGCGGGACACGACCCTGGCGAGCGAGACCACGGTGGCGAGGGACCAGCCGATGAGCGCGGTGCCGGTCCCGGCCACGAACAGGGCGATCCCCGCGAGCACCGAGTCCGGCACCTGGGCGGCGTACACCAGGCCGAACACCCCGGCGGCGAAGTTCAGGGCCCCACCGAGCACCACCAGCCAGTGCTCGGTGACGACGTGCCAGATCACGGGGTGATCCTGAACGGCTCGGTGGACCAGGTGAGCGGCACGCCTTCACCGTCCCCGTTGATGGGGATTTCGGTGCCGACGATCCGCCACAGGGGGTGGAGGCCGTCGGCCACCTGGCGGCGCATGATGGCCAGGACCGCATCGGGGATGTCGTTGCGCCACCGGAACCGTGTGCAGCCGGGGATGGCGTCGCTGGTGCCAGAGCCGGTCTGGATCGAGGTCCCTCGTGGCTCGACGGACTGCCATGCGACGGTCCCGGCGATCTGGTAGTCGCCGGCGTCGTTGCACTTCCGGCCGTTGACGTGCACGACAGGGTCCGCGAGCGACACGACCGGGATGTCGGCGTTGTTCTGTGGCTCGTCGACGGTCTGCTGGGGGTACGGGCCGAGCGGGGAGAACGCTGCGGGCTCTCGGATGGCGGCGAAGGTGATGGCCCCGGCGACGGCGAGGAGCGCGACGGCGAGGGTCAGCACGGCCCACATCGACTTCCGAGCCCGGTGGGCCACGTCCTGCGCCGTCGTGTCGCTCATGGGGTCTCGTTGTTGAGGACGGCCATGATCTCGTCGTCGGTCATGCCGGTGCGGCGGGCGACGGCCTTGAGGAGCCGGCGGGTGCGCCGTTCGGAGGCTTCGATCTTGGAGGTGATGGCCTGGGTGCGGGCGTTGGCCTGGGCGGCCACGTCCTCGAAGAGCTTGGTGATCTGCTGGTCGTCCATGGTGCCGAAGCCTCCTGTGGGGGTGGGGTTGGTGGTGCCGCTGAGGGCGGCGGGTGAGTGCGCCCAGGCGGCGATGGTGTCGCCGGGGCAGGCGGTGGGCTTCCAGTCGCGGTGGGCGTGGCGCTTCCCGCCGGGCGAGAGCCAGTGCATGGCGTCGGCCATGGCCTGGGCACCTTCGGGGGTGAAGGGGTCGCCTTCGCCGGAGAGGTAGCAGACGGCCACGTCGGCGTCGTTGCCGGGGTCGGTGCCGTTGGCGGCGGAGCGCACGCCGGGGCCTCGGCCCTCGAACACGTAGCCGTGGGGGCAGACCACGGCGTTGTAGGCGATGTCGGACCAGCCGCGGGTGCCCATGTGGAAGTCCTGGATGCCGCGCACCTTGGAGGGGCAGGCGGTGTGGGGGAACGTGCCCATGTGGGGGCCTTCCCAGTGCGCGGTGGCGCCGGTGGGGTTCAGGGGGGTGCGGTTGCGTGGTGGGCGTGCGCCCCATTGGGAGCGGGTGACGAGGTTCATGTGGGGGGCGCTCCTTTCGGTGGACTAGGCGGGGCTGTTCGGTCGGTTGTCGGGTGGTGCTAGCTAGGCAACCACTGGTGGTGCGAGGAATATCTGGGTATTGATCCAGATGGAAGTTGCGTTGGACGAGAACCCCGAAGGCTTCACGGTTCCATCGGTGGCGATGGTCAAGAGCACGGGGACAGCCGTTGTCGCCGGGGACCCCGCCAGCCCGAAGATGGACGTACTGATCTCGGCGGATGGCCTGTACCCTGCCGGCAAAGTGAATACGACCGTGGCGGGCGCACTTGTGCCGCCAGACACATGCCCATAGATGTCCACCACCCCGGCTTCACGAATGCGGAAGGCCAGCTTCGTGGTAGTCGAGACGTTCGCCCAACTGTTCTGGAACGCAGGCTCGCCGGCCTCGCCGACGTAGTGCCAGTCCTCCCCAGCGTTCAGCGCCGCCAACCCGGCCGTGCTCGGACCTGCCATAGACCCATCTCCTCCACTCGGAACCGGCGCGCAGGGACCCCACGCGCCCAACACCAACACCAGCGGCACCAGCCACAGGCGGCGCATCAGATCCCCCCGAACCCCGGCGACACCCAAGCGGCCTGGCGGCGCATCCGTCGCAGGCGCCGCGGGGACCCCATGTCCAAGGTCTGGCCCGCGGGCTCGAACGCCACCCACTCGGAGATGTCATCCAGCGAGAAGGTCAACGCCGTCGGGTCCCACGAGTAGAGGAGCACCGACTTCTTGTCGTCGACCGCGGTGCGGATGCCCTGCACCCGCGCCGTCATCGCAGGGATCAGGCGGCCCCCGAACGGCACCTGCGCCGCCGAGTCCACCAGCTCGTGCTCCGGGGAGAACACGTAGATGGTGTCCCCCGCCCGCACCTTCCCCTCGATGTGGAACGTCTTGGAGTCGATGGTTATGTCCTGCTGGGGCTGGCCGTAGCGGGCGAGCTGGGCGGTGGCGATGTCGGTGGCGTCGTCGTAGGTGCTGGCGTTGCGGGCGCGCACCACCCGCCGCGACACCGGCGCAGAGCCGGAGAACGGCGACCGGTACGGGGGCGACCCGAGCGTGGCCTCCCCGTAGGCGTCCACCTGGGTCCACTTCGACCCCGGCGGCAGGTTCGCCCCCGAGGAGGTGTGCGCCGACGTGCACTCGTAGTAGATGCCGGAGGTGGCCACCACCGTGTCCCCCACCTCGTAGTCGACCCCGAACTCGTAGTCGTCGGCGGTGAAGGGGACCGCCACCGTCGTGGCGTAGTCGTCCCACGAGTCACGCTCGGTGAGCGACACCGCAGTCAGCGCCTTGATGGAGGCGTCGTCACCCATGAGCCGAGGGGCGGCAATGCACGTCGGGGTGGTGACGAAGAGGTCGGAGCGGGAGGCCACCTCGAGCTTGTTGCCGGAGCGGAAGTCCCACTCCTTCCCGAATCGGCGGGCCACGTCCGACAGGGTCTGGAGCGGCTCCTCCCCCGACGGGATGTTCCCCGGCTTCTTCGGGGTCGAGGTGGCGGCCGCGGCGGTGATCGGCCCCACCTCCAGGCCTTGGGTTTCGGACACCCCGACGCGCAGGATCTGGTTTCTCACCCACGACGCGTTCGAGGCGCCGTCGTAGAGGGGTCGCCTCGGGATCCTCTGGTCGATGGGGTGGCGGGCGAGGGTGAGCAGGAACGCCACCCCGTACCCGGACAGCTCGTCCCGCTCCCCTCGCCGGCCCAGGTGGATGCCGACGTAGGTGGCCTGGGCGAGCAGGTCGGCGTAGGCGATCTTGGCGGGGTTCACGAGCCGGGCGGGCATCACCAGCACGGCGGCGAAGGCGCGGGCGGTGAGGCGCCGCACCCGCTCGGGGGGTCGGTCGAGCTTGATGGTGAACGACCCCGGCGCCATCAGGCGGGTCTCGATCATCGCCGGGCGAACCCCACCGTCTCGTCGGTCGGAGCGAAGTAGGAGAGCGTCGCGTTGGCGTAGGTGTCGGGGCCAGCGGCGGAGCCCGGCTCGTAGCCCACCTGGAAGTCGACGGCGGTGGACGCCCCGGCGGTCACGTAGAACCCGCCTTGGGTGAGGTCGTTGGTCTTGGTGAAGGAGGTGTTCAGGTAGAACTTGCCGCCGCCGGCGTCTGCAGAGGTGGCGTGCACCCCGCCGGTGTGCGCGGTGGCCGCCTCGGCGGTGTTGCGGTAGATGCCTATGGACTCGGAGCCGGTCTCGGTGTCGCGGGTGATGACGCCTTCGGCCCACAGGGCGCCCCGGCGGATGGTGAGGTCCACGGCCATCTGGTAGGGGGCGGTGGTATCCCGCTCGAACCCGACCCGCACGGTGACGCACTCGGGGCGGTTGTCCTTCACGGTGATGGTGGCGAACGCCCCGAGGGTGGTCTTGGAGGTGGTGTAGGTGAGCTTGTAGGTCTTCGACACGGACCAGGAGCCGGAGATGTAGTGCTCGACGGTGAGGAGGCCGTCGCCACCGCCGTATGACACCCGGACGAGGCCGTTGCTGATCCTCCAGCCGGCCATGACCGTGTTCGGGATGCGCCGCCCCACGAGGGCGTACCACCCGTACCCGTCGTACAGCTCGACGCGGGCGGCGCCGTCGTAGTAGTCCGAGGCGGTGCACGCCCAACGGCGAACCACGTTGTAGAGGAGGGTGCCGTTGGTGGTGTATTGCACCTTGACCGAGCCGGTCTCGGTGACGCGGGTGGCGGCCGTGGCGCCGGTGACGTGGTCCATGGTGGCGTCGAGCGGGGTCGCCCACCACGGGACGGTGTTGGCCTTGACGATGGAGTGCGAGTTGGCCCGCACCGCCGAGCCGGAGATCACCGAGGAGATGTCGGGGTACACCGCGACCCTGCGCAGCTTGACCCGCCAGTCCAGCTTGAGGGCGGCGAGGCCGCGGGCGGGCATGGGGACCTGGGAGTCGAGCACCTCGTAGAACCCATCGATGGAGGGGTCGCCTGGCCAGTTGACGGCCACCACAGGCTCGTCGCGGTTGTCGGCGAGGCCGTTGACCTGAGCGCGGAGCACGAGGAGCTTGGTGTAGGTGGAGGCGGTGAGGGCGCCGGCGGCTTCCACGTCGTCACCGTTGACGGACCAGAACGCGGGCGAGTTGAGCTCGAGGCCGGTGTCCCTGCCGGCGCGGCCGATCTTGATGCTCATTGCTCGTACCCCTCAGCGATGGCGCCGATGTAGTTGAGTTGGTTCACGGTCTGGGTGAGGACGTTCCCGTCGAGGGTGGTCTGGTGGACGACGGTCACCGGGGCCTGGACCGCGACCGGCATGCGGGTCAGCTCTCCACCGCCACCGACCGGCGCCGACTCGCCGAGACCGGCGGTGATCTGGCCGATCCGCGAGGCGATGTTGCCGGTCGACGTCCGGTTGAGCTCGTCGATCTTGTTGATGAGCGCCTGAATGCTCGAGATGGCGCCGCCGGTGTTGGCGGTGAAGTTCGTGCGCCAGTCCGGCGGCACCGACACCACATGGCCTCGGTAGGTGACGACTCGGTTCTGCGACTCCGGCAGGCCAGGCGTCGACACCGCGGTCGTGGCCTGGTGAGGCACGTTGCGGATCTGCCCGGAGAGGGTGTCGAACTGCGCGCCGGTGATGGTGCCGGCGTCGCGCATCTCTGCGAGCGAGGCGATGGAGGTGTAGATGGTGGCGTCGAGCGTGCCTTGCGAGGCGCCCTGCTGCTGCTGCGCGGTGATGATCCGGGCGGTGTTGGTCACCACGTTCTCCATGGCCATGGCCTGGTCGTCCCAGGTGCCGGTGGCCATGGCGGTGGTCAGCTCGCCGAAGGACTGGCGGAGGTCCCGCTGCGCGTCGGGCACCCCGAACAGCGCCTGGAGGTAGGCGTCGGTCGACTGGTTCAGCTGCTCCATCTCGTTGCCGGCCAGGGTCGCCGCCGAGGCAAGCTCACGCAGCCCGGGCGGAAGCTCACCGACGAGGGAGCCGACGCCATCCAGGCCGTCACCGACACCGGCGATGGCCTGGATGGGGCCGGAGAACAGGGCACCGTTGAGGGCGTTGTCCCAGGAGTTGAGGCGGTCCACCTGATCGATGACCGACAGCGACACCGCCTCGAGTGCGGGGAGCATCTGGGAGCCGATGGCCTCGGCCATCTCCCCGACGGCCTCCTTGGCCCGGTCGGTGGCCCCGACGTAGGTGCCGCCCACGGTCTGCGCCAGACCCCCGTAGCGGGCGTCCACGGCGTCGAGGAGGGCCGCCTGCGCGCCGGCCATGTTGCCGGACTCCTGCATGGCGGTGATGGCCTGCTGCTCGGCCTCGGAGAAGGTGATCCCGGAGCGGGCGAGCCGGCCGAACGCGGCTGAGGGGTCCTCGAGCGCGCGGCCCAGCAGGCGGGCCTGGCCTGCGATGTCGCCGTTCCCGAACGGTGAGCGGGCGAGGTCCGCGGCCGACTTGATGGCCCGATCGAAGATCGGTTGGTCTGCGGTGTTGCGCACGCTCTGGAAGGTGAGCACAACGGCCTCGCCTGCCATCACGGCCTCGTCGGAGAACCCCGCTGTCTGCTGGAGGTCGGTGGCGAGCGCCTGGAGGCTCGGGGAGGTGACCCCGGCGTTGGCCCCCATGTTCTGGACCATCTGGTTCAGCTGGGCGAGCGTCACCTGGGCCTCGCCGCCCTCCGAGACGGCGTAGGCCAGGCCCCCGACGAGCGCCCCGATGCCGGCGGTGGCCCCGGACGACATGCCCGTGAGGCTGCTGATCTGGGTGGTGAGCCCACCGACCGCTCCGCCCCCCACGCCCGCGGCGCCGGCGGCTGCGTCGATGCTGCCGGCGAGGTCGTTGATGGACGCCTGGGCCTCCTCGGTGTTCGCACTGACGGGCACCTCGACCGGGGCGGCCTCGATCCCGTCGATCGCGCCCTCAGCGTCGGAGGTGTCCGCCCCGACCGCTACCTCGACCTCCTCCCCCGCGACCGACTCGACCCCCGCCTCCAGGTCGGACGTGTCGGCGGTGAGGGGGACCTCCTGCTCCAGGCCACCCACGGCGGATGCCAGCTCGGACTCGAACCCGTCGGTCTGCGGGCGGATGCTGACGAAAGCGGTAGCTATCTCCACCTAGCTCACCCCCGCCATCTCGCCGCCCATGACCGCCACCCACTCGGCATCCGTCCACGGGTCCACCACGTCAGCGGGATCCACGGGGACGGGGTCGATGAAGTCGTCGACCTCCGCGACCGCCTCCTCCCAGATGGCATCCTCCTTCGCGGAGCGCTCCGGGCCGACGGCGATCCGATGCGAGGCGCGCGAGAGCATCTGCTCCCGCACCCACTCGAAGGCGAGGCGGAGGTTCATCGCACTCAGGCGGCCGTGGCCGTGTCGTGCGGCTCGGAGCTCGAGTCCCGCCCATCCGGCAGCGGCGACACCGCAGACCCGGAGGACGGCTGGATAGGGCGGCCGGCGTACTGCTCCGACAGCCATCGCACCACCTGGTAGGCGGTGTCGGCGTTCACCTTGCGGACAGCGTCGGCCACCTCGCCCGCCTGCTCCTCGAGCACCACCTGCTCGAGGAACGCGACGATCCCGGCCACCGCACCGGCGAGGTCGACGGTGATCTCGGGCGCGGCGGCCAGGTCGAGGGCGGCGCCGAAGGGGCAGACCGGGCGGCCGGTGAACGAGACCCCACCGAGGGTGAAGGTGATGGGGTCCCGTTCCCGTGACCGCTCGGCGACCTCCGCGTCGAAGTCGCGGAAGGCCACGTCAGGCGATGATGCCGGAGGCGTTGGGGAAGACGATGAACGGCGTCTTCGAGGTGGGCTTCTCCAGCTTGAACGTCACCGGCTGGAGCACCTTCTTCGGCGCCTTCGAGAAGTCCATCTCCAGGCCGCCGACGTTGAAGCACTGGCGGAAGAGGGTGCCCCGCACGGCGCCGGCGTCGTTGGAGACGTGGAGCAGCATGACCCGCACCATGGCGGAGGGGTCGGGCGGCTCCAGGGTGGTGGCGTCGTTGGTGGTGCTGGCGCCCTTGTTCAGGGCGAGGTACAGGTTCTTGCGGGTGGCCTGCGCCATCTTGAACTCGAGGGTGCCGGTGCGGCCGGTGATGGCCGACGAGATGGGGTCGAGCTCCTCGGCGACCTCGATGTCCTCCGACTTCACCTCGTACTTGAACACCGAGCCGTCCTCGGTGTAGCCGACCTCACGCCAGGCGGAGGGCAGCGTGGCGGCGGCGAGGTCGGTGGATGCGGTGGGCTCGGTGGTGCCGACGGGCGCCACGTAGAGGAGGCCGGGGTCGACGACGACCTCGGTGCTGGAGCGGGTGGTGACGACTGCCATGGGGTCCTACTTTCCGGCCGCTGTCGGCCTGGTCATACCCCGACCGCCTGCACGGTCAGGGTGGTCGTGACGACGAACCGGGGCCGGTTCGTGTCAGGGTCTGGCGCCCACAGGGGGGCGGCGGTGTCGGCTCCTGCGAGCCGCACGTCGGAGGGGTCCGCGGCCGGGCCGAGGGCTGCCCCTCGGGCCTGCTGGAGGACGTGGCGGAGCTTGTAGGCGACCGCCTCGGCGTCGGGGGCCTCTGCCGCCCAGACGTTGAAGCGGCAGAAGGGCCGGTCGAGGGCGGTGCCCCCGTCGAGGCCGCCGGCGGTGTAGAGCACCACGGCGGGGCCGTTGGTGAGGTCTGCGGCGTCGGGGAGGCCTCCGGCGTACACCTGGGCGGTGCCGTTGGCGTCGGTGCCGACCAGGGCGGTGAGGGCGGTCTGCTCGCGGAGCCAGTCGCGCAGCGGCGCCTGGACGGGGGCGAACTCGGCGACGCCGTCGACGAAGGTGGTCACTGGGCCGCCTCCAGCGCCGGGAGGAGGAACGGCTGCGCGGCCATCTTGGAAGTGCCCAGCTCGACGTAGGGGGCGTACTCGACGTTGGTGCCGACCGTGGCCACCAGGCCCTCGCCGTCCTGGCCGAGCTCCCACACGATGGAGGAGTGGAGACGACCACCCCGGTAGCCCTTCTTGCCGGTCGACTCGGGCGTCCCGACGGGGGCGAGGTTGGCGGCCATGCGGTGCACCTGGAGCGCCCGGCGGGTGAGGTCCTTGGCGATCTCCCCGTCGGGCGAGGTGAACAGCTCGGCCAGGGCGTCCCCGTTGATCTCGACGTAGCTCATGCGGGGACCTCCCCGCTCGCACGGATGAGGCCCGCCTTGGTGTGGTCGAGGCCGAGGCCGGTGCGCTCGGTGACCCACGCCACCCGGTACACGTCGCCGGTGCTGGCGTCGGTGACCCGGTCGCCGCGCCACACCTCGACCTCGGTGAGGAGCACGGCGTCGATGCGCTCGCCGCCGTCCTCGCCGGCCCGGTCACGCCCGGACGGGGACGAGATGTGCGCAGCCGCGGCGGTGTGGCGGGTCGTCCAGGTCGTGCCCTCGTAGGGCTCGGGGGTGTCGCCGTCCTCGATCAGGACCGAGGTGGTGGTCAGGGGGAGGGTCACGGCGCTGCCACCCGTCGGGCGCGGTGACGGCGGGTCTGTCGCGACCATCGCTGGTCGGGGTCCGAGCCGCCCGTGGGGCCGTAGGACACCGAGGCGTCCCCCACCGACACCGACGTGGCACCCGCCGGGACACGGGCCGCCTCGCCGCGGGCGGCCTCACGGGCCGCCCAGATCACGTCATGGCGGATACAGCGGGGCAGGGTGGCGTTCGTCCACCCGCCCGTGTAGGTCACGTCGGCATAGGCGGGATCCGACAGGTCGAACGGGCCGCCCGTCGGGGAGGTGCCCACCAGGGCGTTGCCCGCCTGGGTGTAGTCGCCGGGGTCGGTGATCGGGGTGGCCTTGGCGTAGGACACCAGCCCGCGGCGCTCCGAGTAGACCCGCAGCCGGTGCGTGTAGGTGCCGAGGGCCAACGGCCGGTCGAGGAACTCCTCGAGGTCCTGCTCGGCGTCGTCCAGCAGGTCCTGCACCGTCCCGGACGCAGTGACCGTGTCCCCGGTGACCGAGCGGTACTCGGCGATGGTGACGATGCTCACCGGTCCTCCCTCGGCCCGTGGATCGCACGGTCCTCGGAGGGCCAGCGCCGGCGAGCACCGGTGCGGGCACGGCCGCGTCGGGGGCGGCCGGTGTACGAGTCGGCGTCCGGGCGCACCGGGCCGCCGGAGACGGGCTCCTCGAGCACCACCTCGCGCTCCTCGGCGTCCTGCGCACGGTGTCGGGCCACGTCCTCGTCCTTCGGGAGGTTGTCGGGGAACCAGAACTCGGTAGGGGGCACCGAGGTACACCCCACCTGGCCGCACACCCCGCACCGCTCGCGCCGGTCGGCGCCAGGGTGCGAGGTGAGCGGCACCGGGGTCAGGCGACCGTGTCGATGGTCACGTCCACGAAGGCGTCCGGGCGGTGGACCGCCAGCGCGATGCGCTCCTCGGCCAGGATCGCCACCTTGTTGTAGATGAAGAAGGTGTCGTGGCTGTCCGACTGGCGGATCGTGGCCTGCATCCGGTCGAACAGGGTGGCGCCCATGGCCCAGTCGGCGACGATGGCCTTGCCGGTGGCGGAACCGCCGGACGAGGCCAGGGCACGGGTGCGGATCACCGGGAGGCCCCACAGGGTCGGCGCCGGGGCGCCGTAGGGGGCGGTGCCGTTGGCGTCGGCATCGAGGCTGGTGGAGAACCGGGTGGACACGCCCGCCCAGTAGTCCAGCGGGTTCATGGCGACGCCGTTGGCCTCCAGGTCGACGTTCTCGACCTTGGCGATGGCCTGGGCGATCGTCTGGGGGATGTCGCCGGCGACCTGCGCCTGGGTCTGCACGCCGGAGAACTGGAGGATGCCCTTGAGCTGGGCGCCGGAGCCGGCCCCGTTGATGACCTGGGCCTGCTCCCGCACCTTCAGCATGTAGACGAGGCGGGTGTTGATGTAGCCGAGCAGCGTGGGGGCGTCGGCCAGGATCTCCATGGTGGCGGGGATCCAGGCGGCGATCTTCTTGACCACCGCGGTGTCGTCGACGAACTCCATGGTGACCTCGGGCTTGAGGCCGCCCTCGGCGACGCCGGTGGCGCCGGTCTCGTTGGTGGCGGGGTTCTCCTCGCGCACGTAGGGGATGGCCGACAGGCCGGTGGACTGCACGCTCAGCACGTCGCGCAGCCAGAACCGCATCTGGCGGGCGACGGGCACCGCGGGGCTGCCCTGGGGGAGCAGGAGCGAGGCGTCGGTGTCGGCACCGCTGAGGGTGTTGCGGGTCTCGACGCCGAGGATGGAGCGCTGCATCTCGAGGGCGGGCATGGCCTCGGAGCCGCCGTTGCGGGACCGCTCGGCCCACTCGGTGTAGTCGTCGGAGGTGACGAGCTCGGCGAAGGGGCTGCCGCCGGCGCGGGTCAGGTGCTCGAAGGCGGCGGTGGGGCCGGTGGGCTCGGGGCCGTTGGCGCCGCGCTGGAGGGCGGCGTCGAAGGCGAGGGCCTGGAGGTCGTAGGACTCGGCCGACTGTGCGGCGCGGAGGAGGCCGTCGAGGTCGAGGACTTCGGCGCTGGCGTTGCGCAGGTCGGCGGCGTAGGTGTCGCCGCGGTCGTTCTCGGGCTTGTTGCGGAGGTCGGCGAGCTTGGCGCCGGCCTCACCGAGCTTGGCGCGGATGTCGGCGGACTTCGGGAGGGTGTCGGTGTCGGGCATGGGAGGGCTCCAGGGACGAAGGGAACGGGGGGCCTCCGGCGGGCGCTTTGCGCTTCCTGCCTGGTGGCTGTGCGTTCCGGTGTCCGGTGCCCTGTGCGGTGCGCCGATACTCCGGTGTTGGGGGTGAGGGTATCGCAGGCGCTGGTGCTACGTCAACGACCGCGATAGGTCAGGGCGCGGGGACGTGCTCGGGGCAGAACTCGACCATGCACACGGTGCCGCCCAGCATCTCGCCCTCGTCGTCGTCGTCGAAGGTGTCCGCGACCACCACGGCGGCCGAGACGGGGAGCACCTTGCCGCACACCGCGCACTGGACCGTTCGCTCGTCCTGGGGCGTCTGGTGGCCTCTGGTGGGCAACCGGTGGCGGTTCTGCCACACGAGCACCGCCACCAGGACGACGACGGCCGCGGCGAGGATCATCGTCGCCATTGTGCGATCACCCCCACGAGCTCGCGCAGGCTGATCTCGCCGGCGTGGTACCGGAGCCAGGCGAGGCGGAGGACGTCGGCACGGGACAGGCCACCGATTCTACCGTCATCCGGTCGACGCCTCCGCCGTCCGCCAGGGCTTGCCCGAGGTGTTGCGCCCGTTCCAGTGCCACGCCCACGTCCGCTCCGGGAGATGGGCGAAGGTGCCGCCGGCGTCGCGGACGTCGCGCAGGAAGCCCCAGTCCTCGCAGTTGTCCATGGGCCACCGCTCCGAGCCGAGCTCGGGGAACCCGCCCACCTCGAGGGCGAGCTCGCGACGGATGAGGTACGTGATCGGTATCCAGTTGCGGTGGTCGAGCTCGGCGAGGTCGAAGGGCTTGGCGAACATGCCGAGGGGGTCTCGGTCGTTGTAGTCGTGCTCGTCCCACCCGACGATGTCCATCCAGGGGTAGACGAGGTCGGCGCCGGTTTCGGCCTGGTGGGCGAGGAGGCGCTCGAGGTGGTGGGGGTACATCTCGTCGTCGTCGTCTAACGGGGCACACCACGTCGTCTGCGCCATCTCGATCGCTCGGTTGCGGGTGCGGGCTGCGCCCACCCCCTCGGCGTCGAGGGCGATGGCGATGGCGTCGGCCGGGAGGGTCTGGCGGAGAGCGGAGTTGACGGCGCGGCCGAGTAGGTCGGCGCGAGGCGGGATCGTCGGAACCACTACGGTCACGTCGGAGGTCATGCCTGCTCCCGTTTTCGACCTACGGGAGTACCGATCCCCCGTGCGATTTCAACCTGACGCCGTCGCGATCGTGCTCCGTCGCCCCACACCCCGGCGCGCTTCAACGCCTCCCGAACCGTCTTCTTGTGACACCGGTTCTTTGCGGCAATTTCCTGTACCAGCAGGTTGCCAGCCATCCAGTCAGCGACGATGCTCCGGTCTCGGGCATCGTTTCGGCGCAGGCGCGTCTCCTCTCTCCGAGTCTTCTCTTCTTCGCTCGGGCGTCGAGCGCGCCCAAAACCACCCTCAGCGGCAAGCATCCGCCTGGCCTGCGCTGATTTCTGAGCACTCAGGGCGGGGTCACAGATGCTGGCCTTGTGTCTGTTGGACAACCCCAGCATCTCTCGCAGGTCCGCCACGGGCAGACCGTGCATTCGCCTAACGTGTAGCGCCACCATGGAGAACGGTCCTTCGCCGCAGAAGGGGCACAGCCCTTGACGGATGGCGTCGAGCCAGTCCTCCGCCTTCTGGCGAGGAAATCTCTGGTCGTTGAGGGTGACCCATCCAAGATGACGCTCAGCGCGAGTGTCCCTCATGATGCCCGCTCCTCCGCCCCGAGGCCGTCCAGCCAGGCCACGAACGAGGCGAACCCGTCCCGGTAGCTCGTCTGGCGGGGCTCGCCGAACACCTCACGCCACCGCGACAGGTCGCAGTCCCGGGCCGCCACCCCCGTCGGGCCGTCCACGTGGACTACCTCGGCGTCGGGCACGCCGGCCAGCTCCAGGCACAGGTGGGCGATCTCGTCGCACGACACCGACCCCTCCGCCCCCACCATGATCGGCCCCGGGTTCTGCTCAACCTCGGCCAGCGCGACCAGGCGGTCCACGGCGTCGTCCACGTACAAGTACGAGCGGGTCTGGGTGCCGTCGCCCCACACCTCCACACGGCCGGTCTCACGGGCGGCGAGGGCCTTGGTGGCGATGGCGGCGGGGAACTTCATGCGCACGCCCTCGTGCTCCTGGAGGGGGCCGTAGACGGTGTGGAGGATGGCGACCCGGGCGTCGTAGGGGGCGGAGGTGAAGAGGTGGGCGCCGTTGCGCTTCTCCTGCCCGTAGCGGGCGTCCGGTGTCCCCCAGTGGATCATCGCCTCGTCAAGCGGCGACCCCTGGGCCTCGGTGGCGCAGGCGCACGCCGACGAGGCGTAGACCAGGCGGGCCACCCCCGCATCCCTCGCGGCCTCGGCCACGTTGAGGGTGATGCGGGCGTTGTTGAGCGAGGCGGGCCAGTCGGCGTCCGAGTGGAAGTAGCCCACGCCACCCATATCGGCGGCGAGGTGGAACACCAGGGCGCCGGGGCGCATCACAGTCGCCACCTGGGCGGGGTCGCGTAGGTCTCGGTGCAGCGGGGTGGCACCGGGGACACGACGCCACCGGGGGAACTCACGGTCGACCACGATCACTTCGTGGCCGTCGGCGACGAGGCGGCGTGCGAGGTTGGCCCCGATGAAGCCTCCCCCGCCCAAAATTGTCACCGGCTGAGGTTGCACCACAGCTCCTTGCGCTCGTCGTAGAGTGCAGCGTCGTCGTCGAGGTGGGCGATGGTCTTGGCCGTGGTGGCGTCTGTCGGGCTCAGCCCCAGCGTCCAGTGCAAGTGCTCCACCACCGACTCCAGGCACGGGGCGAACACGGCGCGCATCTTCGCCGTGCCGATGAACTCGGTATCGGTGAACTGGTGCGTGAAGCACGTGGGGAGGAACGAGCCCGGCCCGGCGTCCACGGTGCCGCCCACCTCGTCGAGGTAGCGGCGGTCCACCAGCGAGTGCGTGGAGTGCATCCCGGCGGAGACGTAGGGGTTGCAGAGGTCGTTGGTGCCGACCACCCGCAGGTGCGGCAGTGCGGTCATGGTGGCGAGGGCGGCGTGGTCCCAGCCCTTGTGGAAGCGGAGATCGTCGGCCCCGCAGAACAGGTAGGGGGCGGTGGTGCGCTCGTAGCCGGTCTGGCAGGCGCCGGCGTAGTTCGGGGTGTGCTCGTTGACGATCACCGTGTCGGTGAGGTGGCGGGTGGCCTCGAGGTCGACGTCCTCGATGATGAACACGACCCGGTGCTCGACCTCGGTGGCGTCGTGGATGTTGGCGGCCACGGCGGCGAGGCGGTCAGCGCGCCCGTAGGTGGGGATGAGGATGTCCACCGCCACCCCTTCGCTAGAATCGGTCACGTCGTCAGCACCTCCATGCTGGTGGCCAGGGCCGGGGCCGTTCACGCGGCGCCGGCCCCTCGACTCTATCGCACCCGATGAGGTCACGTCACCACCTGCGATACCTAGAGGGGCATCCCGAGACCGCCACGCTTCTGGCGCACCTCGGCCTCCACCGCCGCCAGCGCCGTGTCCGGGTTCTGGCGGCGCAGCGCAGCGATGCGCACATAGGCGCACTGCACGAAGTAGAGATCGAGCGGGTCCTGGGGGGCGATGCGCGCGACCCCCTGGGCGACGAGGAGGGCGTGGAGCTCGTCGGCGGTGTGCCGGTTGACCTGCGCCTCGATGCGGCGCATGGCCTTGGGGCGCCGGTTGAGGTTGGCCCGTCGTGCTGCCCGGTTGGTCACGCTGCTGCCTTCTCTCTGGCGGTCGCCCGCCGGTTGTCGAGTGCCTGCGCCCACGCGTCCCACCAGCGGCCGCCGTGCGCCTCGTAGGTGTTCTGTGCGGCCACCTCGCGGCCACGGCCCGCCAGTTGCGCACGAGCGTCGGCGTTGCCCGCCAGGAGCCGCACCCACTGGCGCCACCGGGCGGGGTCGGAGGCGAGCAGGCCCACCCCACGGCGGGCGAGGCGGATGTTGTCGGGGGTCGGGGATGCCACAGACGGCACCCCCACCGCGGCCATCTCCAGCATCTTGAGGGCGGACTTCGCCTCGTCGAACCGCGTGGCGGCGAGCGGGACGATGCCCACGTCGAGGGCGGCGAGGGCGTGCGGCCAGTCGGCCAGCTCCACCCACCCGGTCGCGGTCGGCTCGTCGGCCAGGCCGAGCGCGGTGCGGACCCCGACACCGGTGCCGACGACGTGGAAGCGGGCGTCGGTGTCGACCACGGCGGCGGCCACCGCGCCCTCGGTGGTCTCGAGGTCGTCGGGGTGGGTGTTCACGCTGCCACCCCACCCCACCACCACGCCATCGTGAGGGGCGGCGGTGATCGACAGGTAGCGCTCAGGGACGAGGTTGGGGAGCACCGCCACCCGGCCGTGAGGGGCGTACCGCTCGGCCAGCGCCGGCGTCGTCACCGTCACCAGGTCCGCCGTCGCGCACGCCTTGCGCAGCCAGGTGTTCGACGACCACGAGACCGTGCCCGCCTCCCGCACCCACTGGTGATTCCCGCGGGTCAGGCGCTCCGATGCGGCGATGCCACGCTCGGCGGCCTCCGCCAGGGTCATCCACTCGGGGTGGGCGTCGGCCCACGCACCATTCCGGCGGTGGATCGCACCGAAGTCGTCGTCAAGCTCGACGACCACCGCGACGCCGGCGGCCTGGAGTGCCCGGATCATGTCGAGCTTGCGGCGGGCGAGGGGCCGTTGGAACACGACCACGTCGGCGTCGACCTCGTCGACCAGCTTATGGGGGCGGCCGTCGGCGGTGCGGGAGAACCGCCAGGCGAGGGTGCGGGTGCATTCCACGTCGGCGCCTTGGTCGGCGAGCACCCGTGCGGGCTCGATCATGCGGTAGAGGCCGCACCCGTCGTCGCCGGCGGGGTGGACGGTGACCCGCATCAGCCCAACTCGGCCTCGGCGGCGGCGATGGCAGCCGTCAGCGCCTTGACGTGAACGGCCTGCTCATCAGGGTTCAACGGCGCGCCGGAGAAGTCGACGCCGCCCCACATGTCGGGGTTGTCGAGGAACGACTGGTGGATCTCGAGGTTGGCCTGCCAGATGCCGAGGCTCTCGGTGAGCTGCTGGCGGCGCTGGGCGGTGACCTCACGGGCGATGTCGTCCTCGGTGACCCCGGCAGCGGCGGCGACGGTGGCGAACTTCTCGTCGGCCTCGGCCACCTTCTCCCGGGCCTCGACGGCCTGCGCCTCGGTCATCGGGTCGTCGGGGTCGGCGGCACGCGCCTCGGCCTGGACGGCACCGAACTCGGCGTCGAGACGGTTGGCGAGCATCACCTTGGACTGCTGGGTCAGAGCCTCGGTGATGACCGACGACTTCTTCTCGGTGGGCATCCTGCTCCTATGCGGCGAGGAAGGCGGGAACGACGTAGGTGGTCCCGTCAGACCCGACGACCTTGAGATACTTCGTCGGGGAGGCGGGGAGGGCAGACGCGGCACCAGCAGCACCGACGGTGGTCTGCTCGTTGCCGGACGACCACTTGTGAAGGCCCGCAGCGGTGACAGACGAGAGCACGGCAGCCGATGAGTCCCGCCAATCCTGAAGGTTCGCCGACTGGGACGCGGCGCCCTTGACGATCAGGGAAACCGAACCCGACGAGGCAGCAAGAGCGGTCAGGGTCCGAAGTTGAGACGCGGCGTCCTCCATGTACGACGAGCCGGACGTGCCGATGTAGATCCCACCGTCGTAAGCCACCCGTAGGCGAGCAGTGCCGGCAGAGTTCTTCACCGAGAACAGATCAACGACTTGGTTCAGGAACCCCTGCACCAAGAGGGGCACGGATCCCGTTCCCGTGTTCGTGATCGTCAGCGGCCCGAGCGCCGTGATCGGGTCCGACCCTGCCCCGGCGTGCGACGAAGCGTGCGCCGTCGGGGTGCGGGCGTTCGACAGACGTGAGTCGTCACCAGCAGCGACCGTGGCCGCCGTCGTCCCGACCGCCAGCGTGGCCGCACCACCGAGGCCGAGGTTCGTGCGGGCAGAAGACGCCGACGCCAGATCCGACAGGTTCGACGCTTTCGCCGCGGCAGCGTTCGCTACCGTCTCCGTCGCCGTGATGCGGGCTGCGACCGTCGCAGACGCACCCGACGGGTCCGTCCCCAACTCCGCCTCGAGCGCCTCCACCGCGACCGCCAACGCCCGATGATGGTCGTCATGCGGGTACGTGGCGTTGTCCAACGCCGTCGTCGGAGCAGCCCCGTCGGACGGGACACCGTCAGTCAGTTCGTCAAACGACGACGGGTAGGCCACAGGTCAGCGAGCCTCAGGCGCCTCGACGACGGCCTTCCGGGCACGCTTGGCGGGCGATGCCGCACCGGCGACCAGCTCCACGTGACCGAGCGCCTCGAGTGTCTCGGCCTCGCCATCGGGGACGTCGAGCTCTTCGCCCAGGTCTGGCCAGGCGACGCCGTCACGGGTGCCGGACAGGCGGGCCAACATCTTCACTCGCGCCATCAGGGCGCCTCCTTCGGTCGGGGTGAGGGGTGGTGCCCTGACGAGGGCCGGGCCGCTTGGACCCGGCCCCCGTCAGTCAGGCGGGTCAGGCCTGGATGAGGTGCTTCACCGCGCCGGTGGTGTCGATCAGGTCACCGTCGGTGCGGAGGATGAACCGGAACGTGGCGAGGTCGTTCTGGAAGGCGAAGTCGTCCGACCGCTCCACCCGGACGCCGTTGACGTCGCGGATGTAGTAGGCGGAGAAGTCGCCGAACACGACCGACTTGAGGCCGGTGGTCGCGGCGGGCATGTTGACGTCGACCACGACCGGGCGGCCGAGGAGGGTGTCGACCTCACCGGAGATCAGGCCCGGCGACCAGAGGTACTGGTTCGTCGAGTCCTTCAGCTTGCGGACCAGGGCGACGGTGGCGTCGGCCATCATCCACGTGCCGTTCTGCCGGTAGCCGTGGATCACCGAGTAGAAGAGGTCGATGAGCTCGTCGGTGGTGATCGCCGCGGTGCCGGCGGCGGTCTTGCCGAGGGTCGAGGCGGGCACGATGCCGAGCGGCTTCGAGGAACCGTCGCCGGCCACGAAGTGGGCGCCGGACCCGTTGCCGAGGGCGCGACCGCCCTGGCGGGCCAGGAAGTCGGCCACGTCGACGCCCTCGTCGGTCAGGAGCTCCGAGGAGACTTGCACGAGGATGGCGTACTTGAACGCCCCCAGGGTGACCTGACCGAAGCTGGGGTCCGACTCGGTGATCGAACCGGCCTCGGCGATGAGCGACGCGGTCGAGTAGCCGGCGGTCTTGGGGACCTGGAGGTTCTCGCCGGACTCGGTGGTGAGCACGGTCACGTTGGTCTGCCGGATGGCGGACGAGTCGATCATGTGCTCCTGGAGCATCGAGTGGAACGACGTGGGGACCACGTTGGCGCCGGCGCCGGCCGACAGCTTCGACAGGTCGCGGGACTCGGCCCGGAAGTCGACGGCGCGGACCTCGCCGTTGACCAGCCTGCGGAGCCGGTCGACGTCGGTCTCCACGGCGTCGGGGGCGGGGCCGCCGCGGCGGGCGAGGTCGTTGCCGAGGGAGCGGGCCTCGTCGGCCACCTTCTCGCGGTCGATCAGGTCCTTGACCTCACCGATGCGCTTGTCGAGGGCGTCGAGGTCGGTGTTGAACCGGGCCCAGGTCTCGTCGGCCTCGCCGGTGAACTCCCGGCCTTCGGCTTCGACGGTGTCGAGGTGGGCCTTGGCCTGCTCCCACACGTTGGCGCGCTGCGCGAGCAGCGAGTTGAGGATGTCCATGATGGTGTGCCCTCCTGGGGCGTGTGGCGTCCCCCGGTCGCCCAGGGGTCGCGCTCGATTGGTTGGGGTGCCTGGATGCGTTGCTCGCTGTCCAGGCCCTGCGGGGTGCCGCTCTCAGGCGGCGGGGGTGCGCCGGTCGGCGAGGAGCAGACGGGCGCGGGCCACCTCGATCGACGGATGCGTTGCTCGCTGTCCGTCGGTGTCGGTGAGGTCTTCTTGGGGGTCCCCGATGAAGGCGCGGAGGTCGTCCGCTTCGAGGATCTGGTCGATGGAACGGGACTCGTTGACCAGGCCGGCCAGCGCCTCGCGGCGGGCCGCCGGGTTGGATCGCAGCCCGGACTCGGAGTCGAGGTACGCGGGGAACGTGACGGGGCCGGTGTCGAACAGCTGCATCGACTTGATGGTCCGCAGCGGGAAGTCGGAGTCGGTGACACCCCACTCCTGGTCGATCACCCGGAACGAGAACGAGGCCCCGGTGATGTCGCCGCGCTTGGCCGAGACGACGAGGTCACGGCCGACGGTGGTGTCGGGCACGTCGATCTCGAAGCGGAGCCCGATGTTGTCCTCGAAGAGGCGCATGGTGCCGGACTTGTTGCGGCCGAGGAGGAGGGACGGGTCGTGGTTCAGCAGGCCGCGGATGTCGTCCTCGACGATGGCGCGGCTGGTGGCACTCGGGGCGACCTGCTCGACGAACCCGCCGAGGTTCTGCGAGTAGCGGTTCCACACGGGGGCGTGACCGACGATCACGTCGCCGGTGTCGCCGGCCCGCACCTCGAAGTCGCCCTTGATGTGTCGTCGTTCCATGGTCGGTGCTCCTCAGGTGTCGCCCGCCACGAGGGCGAGGTCTGCGTCGGGGTCGAACAGTCGCAGCGGGTCGGTAGCGCGGGTGGCCGCTGGTTCCATGTTCAGCGGGGTGAGGTACTGGGCGCCGGCCCCGTTCGGGAGCGGCGGCTGGTCCTCCATGCGACGGATGTCGTCCACGCTGAGCCAGCCCCACTGGCGGCCCACGGCGTATGCCTCGAAGCGGGTCTTCGCGTCGCCGCGGAGGAGGCCGTTCACGTTGAACTTCACGAACTCGCCGGGCGGGAGGAGCTGCGACAGGCGCTGCTCGACACGCTCGAGGTGCGAGCGCAGCGTGTAGGTCACGAACCCGATGCCCTGCTGCTCGATCCCTGTCCCCCACGAGGTGGACTTCTCGACGTCGCCGATCATGTGCGGCGGCACCCGGAACAGTCGGGCGATCTCCGACACCTGAAACTTGCGGGTCTCCAGGAACTGGGCATGCTCCGGGTCGATCGTCATCTGCTTCCACTTCGCGCCGTCGGTCAGCACACCCGGCCGGTGCGCCTTCCCCGGACCCGAATGGTGCTGCTCCCAACCGGCCTTCAACCGGTCGACCACGTCCTGGTTCAGCGGGCCGTCGACCTCGATGACTCCGCCGGCGTGTGAGCCCTGACCGAAGAACCGGGCGCCGAACTCCTCGGTCACCAGGCCCAGGCCGATCGCCTGACGGGCCCGCTCGATCGGAGACGCACCCTTCAACGCACCCGGCTGACGGTGCCCCTTGATGTGCAGCACCCCGCCGGTCGACCGACGGGTCCACGCTGGGGCCACGACCCGGGTGCCGGACTCCAACGTCACCTCGAACACCTTGACCCGGTCAGGGCCACGGAACGGGAGCACCGACCGGGGGTCGAGCGCCGCGACCACCTGCGGCTCCCCCATGCTGTCGACCTGCACCTCGAGGTAGGCGTTGCCGTCCATCAGCAGCGAGGTGAACACGGCGTCGATGAACTCGAACCGGGTGTCCTCGTCGTTCGGTGTGTCGAGCCACCCAGGCTGGTTCACGACCGGGCGGCGCACCTCGGCGTCGTGGACGAACGCCCCCAACGGCAGCCCCGCACCAGACTCGGAGATCAACGACACGCAGGCGTTGACGGCCACCAGGCGCAGCGCCTGATCCTGGCCGACCGGGACCCCGGCATGGGTCGGGCCGCCAGACACCCACGGCCCACCGGAACCCCACACGTCCTGGAACGAGATCGAACGGGACTCGAACAGCGACCGGAGCAGGCTCAACGATCACCCCTGACGGGCGGGTCCAACGCGAGACCGAGAGCCACGAGGCCGACTCCGGCGAGGAACGCCCCGACCCACGGGGCCAACATGAAGCCGGCAGCGGCAACCAGCGCCAGCCCGACGAGCTCTAGGACCGACGACACAACAGCACGCATCGGTCCTCCTCTCACAGGGTCACGAACTCGGGCTCACGGACTCGTTCTTCGAGCAGATTTGGCGGCGCCGCGAGCGTCCACAGCAGCATCACCAGCGACACCGCACCATCGATGTGGCCCTTCGACTTCGACTTCGACAGGGTGAACCCACGCTCACCCTCACGGCGGGCCGCGCCGTTCACGTGCGCAGCCAACGCCGGGTCCCCGTCATGCAGCACCCGGCCGTTCACGATCTCGTCCAGGGCGTGCCCGCACGCCGGCCCCATCCGCTCAGGAGACTGCGGGAACTCCACCATGTTGAACCCCTGCTCCTCGGCCATCACCGCAGGGAGCTCGAAGAACCGGGGGTCGTACGCGACCCACTGGATGCGGAACTCGGCGGCCAACGTCTCGGTGATGAACCGCCACACCTCGAGGTGATCGATCTTCCCGGCCCGGGCGGTGAAGAACCGCACCCGAACCACCGTCCGACCGTCGGCCCGGACGTGCCCCCACGCCACGGCGACGCTGTCGTGACGCAGGGCCATGTCCACGGTGACCCCGACCTCGGCGCCGCGGCGGATCTTCGTCTTCGGCTTTGCGCCCTGTGCCCACGCGCCGGGGTGCTCCTCGAGCCACGACTCCTCGTCGGCGTCCGTCGGGCGGTTCCAGAAGTAGCGGATGCACTCGTGCTTCGGGACCTTCGGGTCGAAGAACCGCTCAACCCGGTCGGCCACGTCCCAGAACACATCGGCGGCGGCCGACGCCGCACGGATCCCCTTCTCGACGTCGCCACGCTTCAGCGGGTCGAGCCCATCGGGGGCCTGGCGGACCATGGCCAGCAGGCGCGGGTGACGGTCGGGGTAGCGGATCGCTTCGAGCGCCTGCGTGTACATCTTCCACCAGAGCGGATCGGAGTCGCGCGGCGGCGACGAGAACGTCCCGGCTCCGACGGTGGTCATGTTCCTTTCACAGGCTGATGAACTCGGGTTCGGCCGGCGGGTCGGATTCGACGGCGGCAGTCGCCCGGTCATGAGCCACGACCGCACAGACGGCCAGGTCGATCTTGCGGGGCGACATCTTGTGTTCCTTCACGATCCGGGGGCCTTTGCCGTCGGTCTTGAGGATGCAGTGGTCGACGTGGCGGGCCAGGCGGGGGTCGCCGTCGTGGGTGACCCGCCGTTCCATCACGGCGTCGTAGAACTTGGCGCACGCCGGGACCATCCGGGCCGGGCTGGTGGTGGGCCACTCCACGATCGGCCACCCCTCCTCCTCGAGGGCCTCCATCGACCGCTGCCAACGGAACGGGTCACAATCGACCTCGCGGACCCGCCACCGCCCACACGCCCGCCGCACCGCGTCTTCGACTTCGGAGATCGGGACCCGCCACTCCGGGTCGTCGCTGTCATTGCGTTCCCACGCGTTGATGACGAACAGGTGGTGCTCGGTGGTGGTGCACCCGACGAGGGCGGTGGAGTCACCCGAGTAGGACCCGTCGAACCCGACGGTGATCTCCTCACCGTCTTCGACGACCCGGTCGAGGTCGGCGCAGGCGGCCCAGGCGCCTTGGGGGAGCCAGGCGGAACGTTGGTTGACCCACTGGTTGAGGCGCTTCGTGCGGAACTCGTTCTCGGGGGTGGTGCGCGCCGAGGTCTCGAAGTCCTCGACGAACAAGAAGTCCCCCAGCGCCGGGTTCGCTTCGGCCCACACGTCCCGGTTCCGCCAGTCGGCGTCGACGGCGGCGGGCTCCCACCACCGGAAGAAGAACGACGGGTCACCCACCTCCCCCGACGCGACCTGTTGGCCGTACTGGTAGAGCCGGTAGCAGAGGCTGTCTCCGCCGGTGGCGTCGGAGCGGACCCCGGCGGTGGTGATCCCCAGGATCAGCGGCTGGCGGCGGGTACCGGAGCCGAGAGTCATCACGTTCCACAGGTCGTCGTTCGGTTGAACGTGGACCTCGTCGAACAGCACCAGCGACGGGTTCAGGCCCTCTTTCGTGTACGCCTCCGCGGAAAGCACTCGGTACACCGAACCGTTCGGCTGGTACTCGATGGCGTCGCGGTACACCTTCACCGCCGCGGTCAGCTCGGGCTCGAGCTCGACCATCCGTTTGGCCATCCCGAACACGATCCGGGCCTGATCCCGGTCCCCCGCACACGAGTAGATCTCCGCGCCGGGTTCCTCGTCTGCGATCAGGCCCCACAGGGCGATCCCCGCCCCGAGCGCAGACTTGCCGTTCTTGCGGGGGAGGCCGATCAGGCCGCGGCGGTGGCGGCGCAGCCCGTCGGCGCGTAGGAGGAACAGGTCGTTGAGGAGCTGTTGCTGCCAGGGGCGGAGGTGCAGGTAGTCGCCGGCGTCGGGGCCCTTGGTGACCCGGCAGAGGCCTTCGATGAAGTCGGCGACCCAGGGGCCGTCAGTTGCCGGTGGTTCGCCGGCGGCGCTTCTCTGCGATGTCGTCAAGCTTCGACCTCGCAGTCACCTCGGCCACCCCCAGGCGGGCCCGGTCCGTCGGGGTGAACCCCAGCATCGACAGCCCGTCCTGGACCGCCTTGTCCAACGCCCGGAGAGCGGCCCGTTCCCGCCAGTCTCCCTCGCGCAACACCTTCAGGCGCAGCGCCTGGCGTTCATCGAGCTGCTCACAGGTCAACATCAACAACTCGGCGTCGGTCTCAGCCATCCACGCCCGACCGTGCCCCCACGCCCGCTCCCACAGGGCACCGCCGGCGGCCCCCAGGGGTCGGGGCGGGTCCGGTGGGCTCGAGGCCGGCAGCGGGGTGACCGCCGCCAGGTCGGGCAGCTTGCGTTTGCCGGGGTTCCCGGTCCGGCGCTTCTGCTCAACTGGCTTCGGTGGACGGCCCGTCCGTGGCGGCATCGGCGTCCTCACAGAAGTCATGGGGGTTCCCGGTCGCCTCAGCAACAGGCTTGTCGCCGGTCAGCTCCTGGTAGCGGCGACAGATCACGTCGCAGTAGCGGGGATCGAGCTCGATGAGGCGGGCTTCCCGGTTGTTCTGGTGGGCGGCGATGAGGGTGGACCCGGACCCGGCGAACGGGTCAAGGATCACGCCCTTCACCGGCGCTGAGTTGCTGAGGCAGTAGGCGATCAGGTCGACCGGCTTCATGGTCGGATGCTCTTCCGAGCGTGCGGGGCGGTCGAAGGCCAGGACGCTGGTCTGGGAGTTGTCGCCGAACCAGCCCTTGCCGCCTCGTCCCCGGCGGCCGCCACCAGGGCGGTACCCGAAGAAGATGACCTCGTGGGCGTAGTGGTAGTCCGAGTGCCCGAGGACCATCTGGTTCTTCACCCACACCAGCCCTTGGTGGAGCCGCCACCCGGCCGCCAGGAACTCGGCGCCGAACGTGACCGACTGCGCACCCGCCGGCGCTGCGACGTAGATGGCGGCGCCTGGCTTCAGCACCGGCGTCACCGAAGCGAACGCATCATGCAGCAGCGGTTGGAGCCCCTCGGCCCCGTCGTTCTGAATGGTGAGGGCGTCGGCCGTCCCGCCGACGTAGTTGACCCCGTACGGAGGGTCGGTCCACATGCAGTCCGCCTTGGCACCGGCCATGACGTTGTCGACGTCGGTCGGCACCGTGCAGTCGCCACACAGCAACCGGTGCGGGCCCAACAACCACACGTCACCCGGGACCGTCTTCGCCGGCGCTGTTTCGGGGACGGCATCCGGATCCCCCACCCCCGGGGCCGGCTCGTCGGCCTCGAGGCGGGTGAGAAGCTCGGCCAGGTCGTCGCCGGTCCAACCCGACGCAGCAAGAAGGTCTTCGTCGGCGGCCTGAACCTCGGCGATCAAGTCCGCCAAGGCCCGTTCGTCATACGAGCCGAGCTCGGCGGTCCGGTTGTCCGCCAGGGCGAACGCCGCCGCTGTCGTGTCGTCGTCGTCGACCCACACCACCGCGATCTCTGACCAGCCGAGCTGGCGTGCGGCCTGCAGGGTGTGGTTCCCCGCCACCACCGTGCCGTCGCGCTTCGCCACGATCGGCTTGCGCTGCCCGAACGCCGCCAAAGACGCCGCCACCGCATCAACGTCACCGACCCGGGGGTTCCCCGGGAGCAGCGACAAGCGGGACACGTCGACGGCCAGGCCGGCCAGGTCGGGCAGGATCACAAACGTCCTCGTTTCGCGGGTGTGCGCGTATGGC
>OFRG01000114.1_pt1 | contig 34014 bp, 43 predicted proteins | sample 1543071 | NCBI WGS metagenome assembly OFRG01 (sample SAMN07774222, study PRJEB24372) | wastewater metagenome | isolation source: WWTP Verbania (Effluent) | place: Italy: Verbania | collected 2015-12
TTCGGTCATGTTCAACCAATGCGAGTATTGGGACAGGGTGTCTTCCCAGGACACGCGTCCGCGTCTACGCTTCTTCTTAGTCGGTTCGTCCTTTCCTGTAGACTTCTTCTTTTCACACGGCTTTGTCAGTCCTTCCAATATGTCGAACCCGCCGCCGTCCTTCCTCAGATCGCGCACGTCGTACCCGTCGGGTAGCGTCCCCGGCCAACGTAGATAGGACATGTTGGCTTTCTTGACCCCATAGTTCGCCATCATTTCGATAGCGCGTTCCCGCCCGTTTTCGCCCGCCGCGTCGTTGTCGAAGCAAACTATGTTGGTGCGCGCCCGAACCGCATACCCGCCCCATTCGGGTTTGAAGGTTTCCGCCCCAGGAACCGCGAGTACCGCCCATGTAAAATCGTCCACGGCTTCCTGCAATATCGAACGCAACGCCGCCCGATCCCATGGCCCTTCCACCCAGTACAGACGGTCGACTTTGCCTTCGTCTTCCTGTGGAAAGTCTTCCAACCCGATTAGTCCCGCACTGGAACCCGTACACCAGATCAACCGACTACCTGGGCCCTTCCACTTCAACACCGAACTTACCTTCCCTTCCGCGTTTCGGATCGGTACGCCCCAATTGACCCCGTCTAGGAACAGTCCACGGAACACGCCAAGCCGTTTCACCGCCGCAACGCTGAATCCTCTTTCTTTGGCGAAGTCCTTTAGTTCCTTTTCGCTAAGTGGGAACTCTTCCTTACACCATTTGTGCCACGCACGTAGATATGTGTAAAAGTTCCCCGAGTGCCCCGAATACTTGTCCTGCCATTGCCCGGTACGCGAGTTCACGTAGAACTTGTTTTCCTTGCCATGGAAGATCGAACCGCCTATGTACTCGTCCCCGCTGGTGGAAGTGGCGTCCCATCCCAGGAAGGCGAATCGTTTTATCAACTTAGGTAGTTGCTTGTAGTCCATTACATTTCGCTTTGGTCGAATCCCATAGTGTCATCATCGGTAGGTGCGTACCAATCGTGCGCGACGACTGGGGACGACGTGCGTTCCAGACTTGAAAGTAGTTGGTAGTCGATCCGTTGTTCACGGTCGAACAATGCGCGTTGTAGCCTGACGACTTCCGCCATTGCTTTTCGCCATTCGACGTGTAGACGGATCGCCGCCGTTGCGAGGATAAAGCATAGTCCGGCTAGAACGAGCATCCCGAGTACCGCTATCGCCGTGCTAGTCATAACGAATTGATCGCCCGTCCAAGCCGTCTATCCCAAATCGCACATACTAACTTGATTGTTTCCGGGTTATCGACGGCGGTTAGTCTTAGTTCTTTGGGTTCGTCGATACTTAATATGGTTACGTCCCGGTTTTGTTCAATAGCCCAAGGAAGTCTAAGTATATCGGTCAACGCGTTTTCAGCGACTAAGATACGCTTTTCTAGGGCCTGTATCCGTTCTTCGGTGTACGCGTCTTGATCGCTCATTGCCTGAACCCCATAGCGGATCGCGCGTTCCATTCTCGGGACATGCCGTTAGCACATTCACGCGCCCGAGTACGACTAATCTTGATCGGCACGAATGAAACCATTCGCAACGTGGACGTATCGACGACGCCCGGTGAATACTTGACAGTTCCCAACGTCGTTTGTTCGTAAATCCTAGCTTCGTATCTAGGTTCTTCGGTGTCACTCATAGTTCTATCTTTTCCTTCTTTGCCCAGGATTCCCGACATACCGACACTTCGACCGACAAAGGTACGGTTATCTTTCCTTCGGTGTCTTCCATAAACGATTTGATCCGCCGAAGAACGGGTTTCGTACAATGCCGTTCCGACGCGTCGAACATTAGTTCGTCGTGTTGTTGCATCATTAGGTGAAAGTCTAACGTAGTCATTTGAAGGTATCGGTCACTCTTCAACATTGCACGTTTTACAAGGTCGGCGCACGATCCGCTTACAAGGTAGTTCACACACGCGTACAGTTTGTCGGGATCGACTTTCACTTTACGGCCCCATAACGTGTAAATGACATAGCCGTCACGTTCGACCTGTTTCATTAGCTTACGTTGGAACCGTCGCGCGTCTGGGAACTTGCCGTCATAGTCGGCTATGGTTTCGGACGCTTCGTCTTCGTCACAGAACAGTAAGTCCATAAGCGACGACACGCCGCCGCCGTATTGCTTGGCTAAGGTGACCATTTTAGACCGATTGCGCATCGTCTTTTTACCTATCGCCTTTTCTGATTTGACAATGTCGAACCCGTGTAGTTCGAACCACCATGTAGCCGAATCTAGCGCATAGGACGACCTTACGCCGAACTCTTTAGACAACCTGGGTTCCCATTCGCATTCACGCCATGCTTCCGCGACGGCTTTACTACTGGGTTCCTCTTTGTCGAACTCCAACGCGCCCGCTAGGATCGCCGCCGACTTAGGGTTGTTGCGCCCGCCCCAAAGTTCGTTGGCTAGGTCGGTGTACATGTCGCGCCCGTTGGCGACAGCGTCCAACATGACGTCGATACCCGCGAGTTCCGCGAAAACCTTAGCTTCCATTTGTTCGTAGTCGGCGCAAACGATGACGCGTCCTTTGTACGGACGGATCGGCACACGGGCCGGGGTCACGTCTGTTCCTTTAATGCTCACGTCTGGGTTAGGCACTTGTTGAAGATCGGAAGAAATACGCCCGTGTTTGGTTCCTACCTGGTTTATGAAAGGGTGTACCCGGTGCCTTTCGCCGTCGGGAACCATTGCCGCCAAGAACCTATCGAACACTTGCGTACCTTTGTCGTACGCTTTGTACTGCATCACGTCCCAGACGAAAGGTATTCCCCAGTGAGGACGTAACGCTTTCCAGTCTGTAGACGGATCGCCGCCTTTCGTCTTCTTGTTCGTCGATAACCCTAATCCGCCTTTCTTGGTCGGGGTGTACATGTACTTACGAAGTTGCGCCGAACTGTTCGGGTTGAACCCTTCCCCGGCTGTCCGTTCTAGACGTCTGTAGCAATCCGCCAACTTGTCTTGAATGATTACGCGTTCGCGCATGACGTGTTTGTAACTGATCGGTAGTCCACGGTCGACCATTCGTAGGATCAACGGACGTAGTTCAAGTTCCAGTTCGTACGTTTCCCTAAGTAACGGGTCTTCGTCGATCATTCGTTCGTATAGTTGGAACAGTAACCAAGTCCGAAAACAATCCCCTATGTTGTAATCAATCAACCGTTGATAGAACGTCGCGTCGGTTCCAAGCGTCTTCCAATGTCCTAGCAACCAATAGTCCCGTTGTACGGCCCCGTTGCCTTGTGCGAGTGACCAACGTTGCGTTTGCTTTTTAGCTAAGTTACGCGCTACGGTAGTCGCCTTAGAAATTTCGTGCATATCGTCTTTTGGGAACTCAAAATAACGCCAAGCCAGGTCTTTGAGTTTGAACGACGGTTCCGCCGAGTTGCACACACGCGCCATGATAGACGTGTCTTCGATTCGTCCAGTAACGTCTACTCCAAGTCCGGCACGGATCATTGAAACGTCATAGTTAGCGTTATGGAAGACTTTACGGTATGTCGGGTCGCCTATCGTGTCGGACACTTGTTCCCGTTCTTCCGCTTCCCACTTAGGTAGTTTCCCGTCGCTGAACCATTGGACACGACGGTTGAACGGGTTTACCGGACGGTCTAACGTGAACGCCGACCCGTCTAGCTTTTTTCTACCGTCCATCACGGTTAGCATGTACGGACGATCCCCGAGATACACACTTAACCCTGTCCCTTCCGTGTCCGCTATGTACGTTTTCAAGTAAGTCCGCCCCGTATTGTGGAAACCCCGAACCAGGGGTCTACCGTCTTTCTGGGAAAGGTTCCCAGTGTGCGCCCTATAGCCCTACCCGCACGCCCGGTGGGTTCCTCGTCATTTCGGCTTGTAAGCCAGGACAGGTTCCCGAGTCGTTCCGGGCGACGGGGACGAACCTATACCCGATCCGTCCCCGTCGTTGTCAACCCCTAGGTTCGGGGTCTAGTCGTCGTCCGAGTCAAGAAGGGTCAGTTTGTCGACCGCGACCACCATTACAACGCCCTTGCCGCCTTGCACGACACGGACTTTGGCTTCCTTCGCGTTGAACTCTTTCACCTTGCCGGACAGGATTTCGCCCTTGTGTTTGAATTCGACGATTGATCCGACGGACAGGGTTCCTTCCTCTTCGTCCTCGTCCTCGTCTTCCTCGTCCTCGTCTTCGTCCTCTTCCTTGGCTTTCGCTTTGGACTTAGCAGTTTTCTTGGGTTCCGGCTTTGCCTTCGGCTTGGATTCGGGTTTTGGCTTTTCCTCTTCCTCTTCCTCTTCGTCTTCGCCGTCCTCTTCGTCCTCGTCCTCGTCCTCGTCCTCGTCTTCCTCGTCCTTCTTAGACGGTTTCTTTGACGAATTCTTCGGCGCGGTCTTCTTACCCTTCTTGGACTTGGCGTCTTCTTCCTCGTCCTCTTCGTCTTCGCCGTCTTCGTCTTCGTAGTCTTCGACGAGTTTGTTAATGTAGACGTTCTGGAAATCGCCTTTTGTCTTCACCTGGATTTTCATAACGGGTTTCGATTCGTTAAGTTCCACCAGGATTTCGGGAAGGTCGGTAAGATCGCACTCTTCCGGGTCGATTCCCAACCGACTAAGCATCTTAGCAAGATACTGCAACGATTGGTCGCCTTCCAACCCGTCGGACTTGACGATCTTCTTACCCGTGTAATCGACGCCGTCTTTCGACTCGCCGTCAAGGACTTTGGTAGTGATCTTGAGACGCAAACCGGAATCGCCTTTTTCGATAAGTCCTTTCAACCAACGGACGATGTAAAACCCGTCGTCGATGTCGTTCGCCCCTAGGGACTTCCCCGCCGCCGCTTCCTTCTTCCAACTCTTGTTGGCTTTCTTCAACCAAGTTTCAATGTTTGTGGATTGTGCCATGTAGGTTATTTCCGTCTACCCCTGTCGTCGCGTTTCTTAGCCGGGGTGTTGCTAAGGCTATATTCCGCTTTCTTGACATACCCGGTTCCTTCCTGTTCGTTGTTCCAGGCCCTAACTAGGTTTTCGTAGGCTTCTTCTTCGTCGTCCCCCGCTGGAACAGCCTTGACGCGCTTAGTGCCGTCCGCTGTCCAAAAGTGGGTACCTATTCGTTGGTTCGATTCTACGAACTGACTTCCCGCGACGGTGATTAGCCGTTCGGTTCCTCGGTATCCGTAGTACAGGATCAAATCTACCGCGCCACACACGTAGTCGGACGCGCCTTTAGGCATGTTCGGGACGATCTTCGTGTAATCGTCGCCGTCCCTTCCCTGAAAATCGCGTTCTGTCGCGTGTGACACGAACAAGACACCTTTACCCGGCGCTTCTAACAACAAGTCCATTGTGTCTTGGAAACGTTGGCTTACCGCGTCCCATCCCTTGCCGTATCCACCGTCCGCCGGGTGATCCCATCCGTTCAAACGGCACACGTACCGTTGACAGGCTTTGTAGGCTTTTTCGGTGACGTCGACGATAGCCAATTTGAACTTAGACTGTTTGCGCCATGCTTTACACCAACGTTCGAACTTAGTCCACTCCGACTTAGTGAAGCATTCGCAATACACGCTTAACCCTTTTGGTCTAGGGTCGAACATGAAAAAGAAAGCGTTGGGGAACTGGGCGCACAAAGACGACTTTCCGATTTTCTTTTCACCGTATAGGAGTAACGCCGCGTCGGACAGATCGGAAATGATTTCGGTGGGTTCGTCTGGGAAGACGACTAGGGATTTGTCGTCCCCTGAGTCGTCGTCTTTCCTGAACCTCTTTGTACCCACTTTGCTAATCGTAGGCATGTTCCCTACTTGGACTTTTTGACGGACGCCAAGCCGTCGCGTAGGAACTTTTCGGTCACGTCGAACACTCGGCAACCTTCCGAATGCGCCAACGCTTTGATAGAGTTCAGGACTTGCAACGACACTTGCGCCGACTTGCATTCCTTGTGCGCGGTTTCGATCCTGGGGAACGTCTTCGACTCGGACACGATCCTAGGAAGCGTCCTACGGTCGATCTTGTCTTTAGGCTTGGTCTTGGTCTTGGTCTTGGTCTTAGACTTATCTGTCGTCTTCGTCGTCTTCGTCGTCTTCGTCGTGTCCGCGTCCTTAGTGGCGCGGGTAGTGGCGACCGTGGCCGGGGCCATACTCGCGGTTCTTTTCTTCAAAAACTTTCCCATGTTAGTTTCCTTGCCGGGGATTCACGATACACTAAGGTTGTCCGAAACCGTCTTAGTCTAGGACTTTGTGCCTAACTCGGAATGCGCCGATGCCACCTTCACTAGTCCGGTTTTGTCCCCGCTTGTGCATAGCCTCAAGAACGGGCACACTGACGACCCGTTGGAACACGCGTAGGAATTGTGATAGTTGAATTCCTTTCGATACCACCTTACGATTTGTTCCAAGATCGGCATTAGATCGCGTTCGATCCACGCGTCCAGTTCTGGTTCGGTGATGATCATGGTAAACCGCATGTAGTACCAATCTGGACGGCTAAGGACGTCGGCTTTGACCCTGTTTATGTATTCGACCAACCGTTCGGGCGGAACCGTCTTAGGTACTTTGTGGCGGGTCTTTCCACCTTTTCCGCGCCGTAACTGGGGACGTCGGACGACGTCGTACATGACGCGTCGGGCGAACTCGCCGTATTTGATCCTGACCAACGCCAAGTAGAACAAGGTTTGGAAGTCAATGTTTAGTTTCGACATGATCGCCCCTTCGTCTATCCGACCCTTCGTCTTAGTCTCGGTCAACGTGATACGCCCATGCTTCCCGCTTCTGAACAACCCGTCTAACTTTGCACGTAACATGAACGTAACGCCAAGGACGGTTATAGGCACTTCGATTTCCTCTTCTAACGCTACCCATTCTCGGGACAGGTCGTCTTTACCCCAGACAGCGAAGTACCCAGGGATCATGGCTTCGACCATTCCGAACGTTTCTTCTAAGTCCTCGTGCGGGTACAGGACACGGGATTCCTCCAACCGCTGAACGGCGCATCCCGCCTCTTGTGCCGCCTCTTCTGGGGAAAGGTTGAACCGCGAGTCCTTCATAAGCGTATGTCCGGCTTCCTTCGCCTGGTGGAAGACGTCCCCGAACTGCAACGCTTGGGACGGTGCCTTTTCACGGTACCCCTTGACGTACCGCCACCTTGCCGATTCTGGACATGTCAGGAACTTTGATACAAAGGATTGGGTTACACCGTCTTCGATCAAATCCCACACGCCCGAACGTACGTCACTTACCGCCTTTCTTCGTTTGACTAGGACGGTGTTCATAATAGGAAAGTTTGGGTTTTCGGGTCTACCATGCCCAATACCTTAGTTAGTTTGATTAACAACACGATAGCTTCCGGTACTGTCAACGTCATATTTACAAACCCTACTCGGTTTGGGTCGGTTTCACAATAACTAACACCGTCGTCATAGTCTATTTGAACACTTGTCGGATTGTTAGGTTTTACGTTTATTCTATCTTCTGGTTCCATTGTCGTTAATTTCCTCTTCGTCTTTCCAAATTAACCTAGCGTGTTCCGCTTGTTTCGTCTTTACCAATTCTCGGAACTCGGGAACCCCGGTGGCTTGTATCCCGTTCCTACAGTCCCAGACGGCTTCGCTTCGTGTGCCGCCTTTCCCGACCGTAAACCCCGTCGACGCTTCGACCACGTAGAACGCTTCGGTCGTGGCGTCCCAGAACGTGAAGAACACCAAGCCGGACACTATGTCGGTTTTCGTGCGCTTGGGGAAACCTTGGGCCGTTTCGTACCACACGAACCGGACACCGCCGTCCACGTCCATCCTGATCCGAGTAAACGGGTCGACACGTTTAATGGTCAATCGTCGTGTGGACGGTACGCCTACCTTGGGTTTGCGCCTTAGCTTGACTTTGACTTTGACGCGCTTAGTCATGTTCTGTTCTTGCGTTTACCGTCCGCTTCCTTCAAATGGTGACGAATCGACGACATTCGCAATATGAACGCGTCCCAGGCTTCCGCCTGTTCCGGGTTGCCCCGTGCCTTTGCGCGTTCCTGTAAACGGGTCGCCCGTGCTATGCGTGTGCCGCAATACTCCAAACACTCTTCGACTGTTAATATCGTCATCGTTTGCAGTTCCTTTTTTGCTTAGGGTGTAACGTTCCCTGTTTATAAAGTCCTATCCCTATCGCGTCTTGACAATGGGACGTGATCTGCATGTCCGCCAATTCTGGTCGTGCCGCTAGACAGCGTTTCCAAACCATTTTCTTACTTAGTTGTCCCTTCCATTCTACGACGGGTAGTAGTTCAAAGTCAATGCCTGACGCGAAGAACGCGCCCGCTAACGCCCCTGTAGCCATCGCTAGTTTAGTAAGGCTTTCGTCACGGGACGCCACACGACCACGCGCCGAGTCTTCGAAACGTGGTTTTTCACAATAGACGGTTTCAATGGACATTCCCCCGTATTCTAGAATCACGTCGATTACGCGGTTTGTAATCAGTTCCAAACGTGCCGCGTCCCCTATGCGCGGATCGGGGTTAACGTTAGACCATTCGACCGGAACCCAGTAGTCCTTCCGTTCGACCTTCCAAACGACGATACCTGTTCCGTCTATTCCTGGGTCAAGTGTGACGGCATACTTAGACATAGTGTTTCCTTGACCGCGCCATAAGTGCCGCACGTACGCTACGGGACTTGAAAGACTTCAACATTAGTGATTCCGAAACGTCGACGTCCAAAGAGTCTTCCGATACAATGTCCCGGTATTCGTGAATCCTCGGGGACTCCAAGTCCAATATCCTATCTTCGGACTGTAGACGCGTCTGGTTTGAGTAGGAATTGGAATAGTAAACGGCAAGGTCGCCACGGCTGTAGTTCGCCCCGTATTTGGCACAATCGACCATGGACAGCACCGCCTTTATTTCCCCGTCCCTGAACGCCGACCTAGTCCATTGTCTAACGTCGCGCTTAACGTTGCCATGAATGATCCCGTGTTCGACGCCCGCACGGTCTAACAGTTTGGAACATAGTTTAAGTTCGTTCCTGAACGCGAACCATACGACCACCGACCTATCTTGAACGTCGACGGCCCGTCTGACTTGGGACAAGGTTTCTTGCGCTTTGTCGTCCGACCATACGTCCGACCCGTCAGGACTGAACCCGCCCGCGACCCGCCGTAGCCACAAAGTCTTTTCGGTCGCAAACTGGGTGTCCCATTTGGAATGACTCCAAGAATCCACTATGTCCGCATAAGCTTTCCGTTGCCTGTCGTTCATTGGTACGGACGTGCTAGACCTTTCTTTCAAGACTTCGTACCCGGCTTCTTTCCTAGTCATAGTGAACGCGAATTCGGCTATCGCGTCCGTCATAAGTCGATATGACTTAGGTTTGATCTTCCAACCGTAGCCAAGTGCCGTACAGTGTTCCTCGCGCCATTCCCAGAAGTTCGAATAGCCCATGAACTCACCGCGAAGGAAGCATAGTTGGGGCCAAAGTTGCAACGCGTCTTCTGGGGAAGGTAGCCCGGAAAGGATGACCCGCCGATCCGCATACCCGAACCGCTTTAGACAAATCTTTGTGATCGCCGCTTTTGGATTCGCTATGTGCGTCGATTCGTCCAAGACTACCGCGCCCCATGGAAGATCGGCCAGGAACGGGAACGCCGCGAGTCCTTGGTAGTTGCAAAGGTAGTACCGTCGTCGTGTAGGGTGTTTGTCGAACTGTCGGACTAGAACCCTGTCTCGTTCCTCTTTACTTGCGGATCGGAAATCGAAGAACTCTTCCCCTTCGTCTATGACGGTTTCCGCCCATTCGTCGAACGCGTTTAGCGGGGTCAAAACGAGGACGGGCCCGGTTTCCTTCCCAGTGGAAGGTACGGGACTCTTCAACGTTCGGACGGTCGTGAACGTCTTTCCCATACGCATTTCGAAGAACAACCCGAAGTCGTCCCGAGTCGACCCGAAGCCTATCCCCTTGTCTTGGTACCACCTTGGGACGATCATAGACCATTCAGTTTAACAAACGGCCCGTATGTCGGCTTCATACGACCAACCATTGTGAAGTGTGCATCTAGGCTTTCACGCCACCAATTTTGACGCGCCGTCAACGTGATTCGCTTTATAGGATCGTACCTCTTGCCTGACTTGTGCACACGTTCCAACGTGACTTTTTGTGAAGTCCAAATCCCGCCGTTGTAGCTTTCGCCACAATTCGACACGTCGGTAACTAGCCAATAATGATTCTGCCATTTGGATTTAGGCACACTTAGGTTTAGTTCCTTGTTACGGTGCCGCCCAGACTTGTCTGTCCAAATGAAAGTAACTACGTTGGTATCCAACACGATTTCGAATTTGTTTCTTTTCAAACTCGGGCCGTCGTGTCCGTGTCCGTGTACGTAGACCAAATCAAGTTTATCGGATAGTTGTATAACGTCGCCACGTTTCAAGTCTACACGGTACATGCGAGTTACTACAAAACCAGGGTTAGCCATTCCGCTTAACGTCCTTTTCTAGTCCGTCCATTCCCGATCCTGGGTCGGACGCTTGGTACAACGGCACGAAGAACCGACATTCTAAGGACGCACCGTTGCCGGACAACCCGAAGTCCATAGTCTCGTACCCCTCTTGTGCGAACATGTACGTCAGTCGGGACATTAGGTGACGCCATTCCGCCACAATACCCACCGTAGACATGTCAAGCCGTCGTTTAAGACCAAGCCGTAGTCCGCCTAATTCCGAAACCGCTACGATGGATACACGGGCGGTACCGAACACGGCCCGTGACAGGCCCAGTAAGGCTATTCCCTTGCATTTGGTGACGATCAAACTTAGTTCTTCGTCGTCTTTCGTGTGTTTACTCATTGTAGGTTTCTTTCCTGGGGTTCCTACTTAGGCCCCGACAAACCTTCCGTAGTCGGCTTGTCGGGAACGTTTCCGTTCCCTTTGAAGAGTAGTCAACATGAACTGTTCTTGGTTTACATAATGCACCTTCCTTTGCGTATTCATACCCCGGTTTTACGGTGCCGGGATGACGGTCTTATGACCGTTTCTGCCACCGTGTCACCAACGTTTGTTCCGTCGTTCGTCGCGTTGCCTACGCTGTTCCTTGTGCGTTTTGCGCCGTCGTCGCGTCCTGTCCCGTCGATCCGTCTTAGACATAGTGCGCGTTCCTCGCATGGTGGGACATGACGCTTCGGATAGCTTCCGATTTGGCTTTGTCGTCCGCTTTGCGCCCCGGCTTCTGGGGATAGTGCATGTCCAGCGTGAACGGGAACAGTCCGCCTTCAATCGGCATAGCATAGGCGACCCACGGTCGACGTTCCGTCCCGCTTGCAGAGGATTTGGCGACGTACCTGATCCCTACCCCGTCCGCCATGACTAAGAAGAATTTGGTAACCGATCCCGGCCACTCGCATTTTTGAAGTCGTGTTTCCATTCCGTGCCTCACTCGGGCCACGTCGAAGACGGTACCCGGTCGTTTCGTGTCGTGTCAATCCCTGACGCGCCGTAGTCGACGCTTCTAAGCGTGTCTCGGGGTTCCTCGCGGCATGTGCCCATGCCGATAAGGAACCCGCACGTAAAGACGGCTAGGATCGCCGCACACCCTATTCTACGCGCCCGTCGCTTCTGGGCCATCGCTTGTTCTAAGTCGGTGGTCATGGCCGTTCCGAGTAAAGTTCCATCATTGCGGCAAGTACCGCCGTCCGAAGTGTTCCTAGGACGTGTAGTCGGTCGTTAAGTGAACCGCCGCCTAGTGTCCCGGCTAACCCGTGTTCGGATTGCCTTAGTTGACTTTCAAGTTCTGAACGAACGTCGGATAAGTTGTTTTCCGTGCTTACCAAAACGTCCGTAAGTTTTTCCATTGTTAGTTCCATTAGTCTTCGTCTTCCTGTTCGTCTTCGTGATCTTCCGACCACTGGTTACCGCAATCCCGGCAACGGTACCAATCTAAGTTACCTAGTGTCCCCATGTGGACACCGGGGCCGTTGCAAATAGTACAGTTCATTGTCCGTTCCCCTGGTTTTCCGTGTAGGCTTTAACGGCTTCGTTGATTAGCTTCAACAATCGCGCCCTTTCCGCAACGGAAATAGCGGACGAATTAACTAACCTTTGTCCAACCGTCACCAATGCCCGGTGCATGTCTACGGAAGGTTCCGGGTTTTCTTGAATGCGCCGGATCATGCTTCCCGGTGCCCCGTGTGCGTGTACTGTAATGGTGTTTGCCATGATCTTAGTATAGGTCGCTTAGTCGTCGGATCGGACGATCAACTAAGCTAATCGGGACTATAGACCCACTAAGTCAATTCCCGTAGTTTCCAGTGGTTCCAGCACCGAATCCCAGTGACGGACTCCGATTCCCGAGAATAGGAAACGCACATGGGGCAACCGTGCGCGTCCACTTTAAGGAACACTTGTTCACCGTCCTTCGGTAAAGGGGACGCCCCTATTTGGATTTCGTGCCATGCACGGGAATAGCGTATGCGCCCTTTGTTGACCGTTCGTCGAAGATATGCCATTGTTGGTTACTCGCTGATTGGCTTAGGCTTTGTTGCCCCGTCTACCTACCGTGATAGGCACACGGGGCCCGTAGGCCCTAATCGGATTGTAGCGTGTACTTGTCCGGTCGATCCTGAATCCACTGTTCCACTTCCGCTAAGGTCGTGTCCGGTGCGTAGAACTGGGCCGGACTACGGTGCTGTCGGTATTTCCTGTCGGTGTACAGAACCATGTAGGTACTTCCTTGGAGTTCGATTTTAACCGGGCGGGGTTTATTTGTGTTTCGCATGGGTTCATTATAGGGCCCGAATAGACTAAGTTAATCCGGGCCTGGGTCGAAATACCTAAGTCGATTTTGGTTGAATGAAACCAACCGCCCATTTTCAAAAACAGGGTTTACCCATTCGACGGGTTCCCAGTCCCCGTGATTTTCCCGAGTACAAACCGCAATGTCAAGAACTACCATGCCGTCGACCGAAGCGACGTCCCGGTACAGACGGAAGTAAGACAATGATTTGTCCATACCGAAATCCTGTCCGTTGTTCGGTTCTAACTCAAGCATGTTGAAAGAACGACGTTCCGGCCCTTGTGTGTTGTAGCGTTCGTTTACTTCGATCTTGACGCGCCCGGTTCGTGCGACCCGTTTACACTCGGCAACGATAGCCGCGTAATCGTCTATATTAATTCTGAATTTGGATCGGGTGTCCATGTCCCTATTATAGGCAGAAATCAACTTAGACGGTTTTCGACTTAGGACGTTAGTCCCGGTTTGAACCTAAGTCGGTCGGATCGACGGTCGGATTTAATCGCAGGATCGACGTGGTATATATGGTGTGCCCTGACATGTCCCTTTCAAAATTCACCTTATTAGATTTTGCATTTACCTTTTAAATACAGAACAATAGAACTACATATATGGTGCGTGTTTCCCGATTATATTACGTGGTCGACCGACGGACAAAAAAATCCCCGGCTGTCACACCGGGGAAAGACCACTTACTTTCGCTCGTTACTCGGTTGTCAGGTTTCCGCCCGACTTTACGCCGGGTCGGGGTCGGTGAAATCGTGTTCCAAAAGGCTTTCTAGGAATTCGACGGACTCTTCGACCGCTTCGTTCCTTTCTTGGATCGCCGCTTCGGGATCGGCCCCAGTCTTGGCGCACACTTCGCGTACCCACTTCTCAGGCGGGGTCATGGCCCGTCGTGCCGCTTCGACTCCGAAGACCTTTCCGTACATGTACAAGATTTGCCAAACGTTCATACAGGTTCCATTCTACCCTAGCTTTGTGTCGCCCTTTTTCGCGTCCCGCTTGGTTTCCTAAACTTGCATTTGTTTTCAGGGTCGGACACCGCTTTAGTTATTTCGTCGTGTAGACGCTTCGTCACTTCGAAATGGTCGGTCTGTTTGTCCGACATTTTTTGTAACACGTCCGTTTGGGTCTGTAGGCTTAACGTCTGGGTCTGTAGGCTTTGCGTGTTCTGTTCCGTGACCGTCTTTGTTTCCGAAACTTGTTGTTTCAAATAGTCGATCAATTCACGTTGCGCTTTGGTCGCGTCCTCTTGTGTGCGCTGGATCGCCTTACGCCCTTCTTCCTCGGCACGGAAACGTTTGTCCGCGTGTTTCTTCCAGACATACGCCGCCGCCCCTGCCAACGTAGTTAGAACCCCGCCTAGCGAAGTTACAAGGAACGTTGTACGTTGCCACGCGTCAGCGTTCGTCACGCTTTCCGTCGACGCTTGTAACAAGAACGTTAACGGTTCCACCATTGTCCTCCGACAATCCCAGACGTGTTACAGTAAGTCCAAGTGTACGGCCCAAGTGGAACGATTCGTCTAAGCGCGTACGCGCCTTGCCCGTTCCGGCTTCCCTTCTGGGAAGTGTTCCCTTCCACGCTTCCTATGGACAGGACGCGACGGTTAGGATCGGTGAACCTCTTTTCGATAAATAGGACGTGCCCGGTGACGCCGCTTGGGTCGGTTCTGATCGCCAACGCCCCTTCCCAGTTCAAGATAGCTTGGGTGTCCTTTGAATACCACGAGTCGCCTTGTTGTCTGAACCACCTTAAAAGGCTTTGGGTACTCGCAACCTTTGGTAGTTCGATCAACTTTTGACCGCCCGCGACCGTAGACGCCCCTGACGCTTCGGCCCGGTCGAACGCTTCACTTACGAACAGGCAACACCAGGCGGAACCCAGGTCGAATCCGTATTTTTTACATAGTGCGTCGATGGCAGGGGAACGGTTCGGGCCGTGCGTTTCACGGTACTTACCTGATTCCAGCATTTCGCGGGCGCATTGTATGGCGTTCTTCATGGTGTGGATTCCTTGTTATAGAATCGTGGACTTGCCTTCGCATTTCCACGCCGAACCGTCGAAGACAAAATTACCTATAGCGTTCTGGGCTATGGACGCGCCGGAACATTGAAGGGTGAACAACCCACCGCCTGTCCTGTACACCGAAACGCGCTTGCCTCTTGGAACGTTCGTCGTCCCTAGAGTGACGGTTCGTATCGCCGTAAGGACGGTAGCGTACAGGATGTACTGTTCGTTACCCAACGCCCAAGTGAAGTTCGCGTCACCTTTGTCCGCCGACCAATTACCTATTTCGGAAACGACATAGTATGTTGAACCGTCCCAACCCATCCAACATTTAGCCGTGTCGTCATACCAAACTTCCCCTTTCGTCTTATCGTTAAGCGTCCCTGTATAGGCACTGGACAACACGGGAAGTTGCGCCCGTTTCGTCGCCCTAAGCGAGTCCACCGAACGTGACCAACTTTCGACCCCGGACGTCGCGCCGTCGCCCGGTTCGTCGGGGCCACCGAACGCCGACAACGCCGCCATATCGAAATATGCCAACGAGTCTAGATCGCCCGTGTAGTTAGACCACACGTTGATGCCGCGTACCCCGTTCGTGCTGAACTCGGAATCGGACACGGTTTCGTTGTCAGCGATTCCGAAAATGTACTTAGCGTCTTGTACGGTGACGTCTTCGATGCTGAACCCCTGCCATGTGCTATGTGTGTGCAAGACGCCATGAGACGCGCCGTAGCAATCGTCCCCGCCGTCGACCACGATTGACGCACGGCATACCAACCCGCTTACACGGTGGTTGTACTGGGCCGATCCCCTTAGACACACCACACCAGAATCCGAATAGACACGACAAAACGCGTCGTTGTTTAGGGTGTTCGCCGCTATCGTCAGTTCACCATGCCATGTACGCTTGTTTCCGGCTAAGTCTATGTCCCTGTCAATGACGATAACGAACGTGTGCCCGCTTGCTAACGTCGCGCTTGCCCCGCCCAACGGACATGTTACAGTGACGTTCGCGCCAAGATCGGTCAACGTTTCTAACTTAGTTTCAATGTCGGACGCGTCGTCGTTGTAGTTGATCGTAGCCGTCGTTTGCACCGAACCGAACAGGCACACGATTTGAATACCGCCGCTTGAAGGTGTGCCGTCGTCGGTGTTGCACCTAAGCGTATATCGGTTTCCTATGTCGGAATCCATGTAGATTCCCGAACCTTGGGAACCGTCGCCGTCGTCCCTTGGCTTGACCCCGACGCCCGAGTAATGGAAGCCGCCATACTGGGAAAGGTTCTTTTCGGACGAGTCCGCCGCTGTGCCGTGTTCGCCTTTGCCGATCCATACAGAACGGTTGACCCGTGCCTGTCCGTGTGGTTGTACGCACTCGCAACCGTTTTCCAACGCCCAGTCTATCGCCGCTTGGATCGCTACCGCGTCTAACGTGTCGTTAGCGTCCATTAGTTCGAACCAAGTCCCCTTGGTCGATCCGTATAACGTTTGTGCCGCCGCTAGGTTAGCGAACCTTTGAACGCCGCTGTACGTCGTCGTCAGATTTCGCTTAGTGCCGTCTAGGATCGCCCCGAACTGTTTGACGTTGACGCGTCCTTCTTCGACGATCATAAGCCACCTACCGGGGTCGGAGTCGTCCGCTACCGAATCGGGCCGGAACACCGTTCCTTCGTTGGTCGCGCTTAGGTCGGTGTCGTCATAGTAGAAAAGCGCACCGCCACCGTCGTTGGGTGTCCAGTACCCCGTAGTCCTGACGATTTCGCCGTTCGTTGGGACTCGCGCTTTCAACGCCGCCGCGCCGTCCAACGTGATCCCGCTTCGCATGACGCCCAATTCGAAAAGCGAGTATTTTAGTTCTTGACGGTTACCCGTTTCGTACGTCATGTCGACGGCGGTAACCGCGCCCGCCGATGCCGTCACCTTTCCCAGACAGACGGTCGTAGCGGACGGCGGGGTGGTGGTCGTGGTCGGGGTTATGTCTAACGTGTCGTCGTCAAGCCACAAATAACTAACTTGGTTGTTGGGCACGTTGTACAGATACGCGTCCGCATTCATGTAACTTCGTATCTGGAACGCGCCCGCTTGCATTTCGATTTCAAGTCCAGACGTGGGTACGATTTCTAGTCCTGAAATGATGACAGGATCGACGTTCGTGTACGCCGTGTTTTCAAGCGCGCTTATAGTGTCGTTGAACGTGCCTACTGTAAAACCTGATCCGTCCGGGTTGATGGTGGGGTATGGCATTTGCTTAGTTCCAAGTTTCGCCGTAGTTCGTCGACACCGTTTGTTTAATCGTTCCGCCGTCGTCGTAGACGAAGACGAGTGTACCCAATTCGTTAGGCGACAACTCCAACCCCGCCGCCGAATCGTCGGTAGCCGTGGTAGCTATGTCGGACAGGTACACGAACCCCGTACCGTCTTTGTTCCTGTACATTTTCCACTTACCCGCGCCCGTGTCATAGACCGCGACATATTCGATATTGTGCCTAGGGTCGATGGCATACGCCGGGTTCTTTCCTGTCGCTATAGTCGTTGGCATAGTCCAGTTTCCTTCCGTTCCGAACGACGCACTTTCCACGTAATAGACTACGCCGTCCTCTTCGAACACGATCCGTAACGTAGTCGCCGCAAACGCGCCTACTTGCGCGATACCTAACGTTTGTGAAGACGACGTGTACACTAATTGGGTTTCGTCGAATTCGTCTAAGTCGAACCGCCTTATATGGATTTCGGCTTTAGTCGCTAACACTTGGTACAAGAACCCCGGACGTGTGACCGTTTCGTGTAGGTTCTTTCCGTCCTCGGAAACCGCCGTTCCTACGAACATGTAACCGTGCCACGGTGTAGCGGTTCCGTAGTGCGTTCCGCTTTGTTTCAAGTCCCATCCTGTTTCCTGGTTGTCTACCTCGGTTTCGTGACTGGACACGGCCCACCCGGACGATATGACCGGATCGTCTATCGTCTTTTGAGTCGCCCCGTCGAACACATGAACCGCCACGTTTCCAGGTGCCAAGTACCTTTTACGACCCGGACACCAAGAATAGACAGAATGCACCCAAGGGCCCGTTTCTTCCCAGGTAGTAAAGTCGCGTTCCCTTCTGGGAAAGATCAACGACGGCCCGACTTCCGCGTACAGGTTTCCTAGTGCCGCGTATACTGTCGTCCATGTAGGGTTTGGAAGAAAGATTCCGTACGTATCAAACTTATAGTTTAAGAACGACGACGCTTCTTCTGAGTCGAACAATGTAGTAAGTTGCGTCAGTAGGTTAGTTACACGGTCGACCCCTTCCAATACTTCGCGCTCGTCACAAATAAAGTCGACTACCGATCTTTGCAACCCTAGACCACTTGTAGTAGGTACCGTTGGTGGCGGGTACGTCGCGCCGTTGTACCAATCGCTGTTCCCGAATCTTATACCCGCGCCGTCTTGGTACAACAAAGAACAGTCTTTCCCGTTTTCGTAGACTAAGTAAGGTTTGCGTCCGTCTTGACGTGCGAGTTCCGGGTAGTCGACGTGACACGTCGCGCCCGCCGTTGTTAGCGTGATCCTAGCCCGTAATTTTTGGTTGGTACTTCCTGGGGTTAGTTCGAAGTTCTTAGCGCGTTCCGGGTCTGCCATCGTCGCCGGACTGATCCCGGCCCCTGTAACGTCCGTGCCTAGGTCGGTACACACTCCAAGTCCGTTGTCTATAAATGAAAAAGCATACTTGGTAGCCGTACCCCGTGGTTTGGACACGTACGCGCCTTTGATAGCGTTCAGCGGGGTTTCGGTCGTGTCGATACCTACAAGGAACCACTCTATCGAAGATATGTTGGTAGTCGTCCAATCGACGCGTATTCGGTCGGCAAGGTTCGCCCATTGGAACGGAAGGTGCGTCCAACTGTCTAAGTCTAAGTCCAGTATCACGGACGTTTTTCCAGGGTCAGCGACTACGGTAACGTCGGCCCCGAAAGACAACGTACAATCGGTTCCGGTGAAAAGCGCCGACGACGCCGAGTCGTACGCGTGTCCGGTGCGTACAGTGATCGGAAACGTAGTCCATCGGCATAGACCTAACGTCCGCGCACCATGCGTCACATAGGTTTCATGGAAGAATTCGGCGCTAAGTACAGGGTCTAGAACGACGTGGTTTCTGGACTCGGTGTCTTCGGACGGGTCTAGTACAGGATCGCTTATCCATTGTGTACGTGCGCGTGTCTCATAAACGACCGCGTCCAACACGCTTCCTTGCACGTTCAAATCCTTAAAGTGCATTTTGTGGGACTGGAACGGATGGCACAAGTAGTCCCAATACCGGACTACAGGTTCCACCGAGTCTAGGTAAGGGTGTGCGTCTATCGGCGCGTTTTCCGCCCCGTGAAGTTCTAATAAGTCGGTTCGGATGTAATCGTCATTAAGCAGTACCCCGCTTGCTATTAAGTGTTGCCGTGTTCCTTCGACCGTCGATACGCAATATATCGGATCGTTCAACGCGTCTTCGTATACGTGTGGTGGTTGTGTGATCCCAGCGCGGAACTCGGCACGTTGCGGAATCAACGTTACGGGGTCGGGATTGATTACTGTCCCCCCGCTCGTTTCCGTCGTCGTTTGAGTGAATATCGCCGCTGGAAGTCCGTATCTGTCGACCAACGCCCGGTAGTCGTCTTCTAACCTGTGATAGTTACGCGCCAAGTCAGGTATGGGAAGAAGCCGAACACGGTTGGTCATAACGGTACAGTCGGTGCCGCTTGAGTCGTCGACGTATCCGGCCCCTGTAGACGCCGGGTTCCATGTGGTAGTACCCGTCAGTGTCGGCAAGTCAGGGGCGGGAAACGCCCCGCCTGGGGCCGTGCCGTTGTATATGCTTATCGGAAATTCGTACGCCACACCGTCTATCCACAATCGCCAACCCCATTGGGAATCCCAATCGTACGTAGCCACGTATCCAAGGTCGGACGTTCTTCTAGGTACCGGGACGTCAGGTGTAACGGAACAGTCTATAGGCATCCCAAAAAGAGGTATAGCGGACAGCTGTTTGTAGAACGGCTCGCCGTCTAACTTAGTTGTAGACCACGTCTTTACTAACGATCCACCGTCCCGTAGTTCCACCTTTGCAGGTATGACAGTCCAATCATATTCGTACGCGTACGCTTTTCCGTATATACGAACGTTCAAATCATGGTCTGATCTACCGAACACATGATACGCGCCACCTGACAATGAAGGACAATTTACGTTAAGTTCCCATGCGTCCGCGTCGGTGTACCTGGACACTATAGCCACACCTGGGAAATAGTCGTTTCCTCCGTTCCTAAAATGGGTTCCGCAATCCGCCTGTATAGACGTGATCCATGGCGTACTGTGGCATACGTTTATAGACTTGAATTCTAGATATTCAAATCCCTTCAGCGGTATTAACCCCTTAATCACACCGGACGTACCTTGTCGGTCGATCCGACCAGACTTATCCCAGGAACGAAGAAGAACGCGCCGTCCGTGTCTGTAAGTATGTTACTGGACTTCATTGGTAGTTGTTCCCAGTCCTGGTTTTCTAGGTGCCTACCACGCGTGATGACCGGACGTACGGACGCTTTACGCGCTAAATCCGCTTGACGTCTTAGTCCTCTTTCTTCCAACCTATCCGCGTAACTCTTTGTTTGTTTCATGGGTCTTCAGGCAAATTGTCGCTTGTCGTGAACATGGGAGTAGAACCGTCCGTGGCCGTTCCGACATAGGTACAAGTGTAGTTGCCTAGCGCCCGCCAACGGTTGTCGTTCGACGCGCCCGTAGGGTCTTCTTTGTATTCTATGTCTATATGGTCGATCCTGTACGCGCCGTAACTTACTCTTGCTCCAGACTCGTCTAATCCGATCACCCAAATAAAATCGTCCGCGTCTACGTCTTTAGTCCACTCGCCTTCAAATTCAAGTATGATCCCAGGTTTGGCGTTCCTTTCCCAGTAGGCACGGGCCATTGCGTCTAGTTCGATTTGCGTCTGGGCCAACGTGATTTCGGGCGGGGCGACGATCTTATATTTGGCGCGTCCCATGAACCCGTAACTTGCCGGGTCACTTAACGAGTCAGGATCGCCAAGAATAGCAGGTATCACGCTTTGTACCGACCGTGCGTCCTCTTGCACCGTCGTAGACGTGCGACATATCAAACCGTTAAAGTTAGGTTCTTCTACGGTAAATTGAAGGTTGGACAAAACCTTGTATTCATTAGCTGTAAACCTTGTGTTGTCTGAACGTGACGCCCCTTCCACCAACAATAACTTTTTAGTCGGAACGGAAGCGGGGTCGTATTCTGGGGAAAGGTATATGCTCCAATGGTCGTCGATCCACCTAACTCGAATCGGGCGGATAGCGAACCATTTTAGAAGTTCGCGTAGCGCGTCACCTACCGTCGCGTCTTGGTTGAAAGTTTTCTGATCGTTAGGGTCTATGAATCCAGCTATTTCAAGACTTGCAAGATACCCGTCTGGATCGGTTACGACTATGTCAGCGTCTAGGAACCCCGCCCGCTTTATTAGTTTGGTTATCGCGGTTATAACGCCCGTCTTGTCTAGGAACGTCCAGTCGGATACAGGACATTCGTTCAACCTTACCCACATATCCTTAGCGTGTATTTGCGTTACGACTATGGCGGTTGTAGACGCCGGGTTGACCACGGGTTCCAACGTAGGTTGTCGACTGTAGACGTACCCGTCGAACTGTCCGACCGTTTCCACTTCGACGCGTAGCGGGCCCCATCCGTGCATTATGTCCGGGTACGCGTCCGTGTTTTCTAGTTTGAGTTCACAAATTGAAACGTCGGGTTCTACGGATCGCTGAAAACGCACGTACGTCCATTTGTCCGATACGTCTTCCGGTGTCCATGGCGGGGTGTAAGTCTTTTCCGGTATCTCGGTGTCGCACGACCAAAGTTCCGGGGTGTACAGTCTGTCCGTCGTTGCGGTAAACGTGAACTTTTCGACTAACTTAGTGTCCGTGGATTTCGCCCATGCCGTGTCGTCTTCGTTTACGAACGAGGAACTTATAGCCGTGACCGACCCGTCCGCCGGGGACTTCTGTCCGAACACCGCCCTTGCCGTTACCGTCGGATCGGCTTGGTCTAACGGTTCGGGAATTACTTCAGGTACCAACGCCAAATCCGCTGTAGTCGCGTACCTGACACGTCCCCATGCGAAACCGTACGAATGAAGATAGCGCCGTAACCCTACCCACAACGTCCCCGCTTTCGTCTTGACCCATTGGTTAGTAATGTTATCGAACGACGTTGGGTTCTGTTCGTGCGCGTTAATGTTGTACAAGTAAGTGTGTTCTACCGGGACGGATACGGTACTCATAAGTCCCGACGACCTTTGTTGTTGTTGCGAAAACACAAAGGATATGTACTTGTTTCCCCAAGGTATGCAAGTGATTTGAAAAGGTCGCGTATGGTCGACCCCGCCGCCGTTAACCGCAAAGACTGTTTTTTTCTGCCAACTCGGGTCGGACGCCGTACCTTCGTTCGCCCATAACGCCGCCATTCCGTTAAGTTGAATGTGAAGAACGTATCTGTCACCGAACGCAATCAACATATAGTCGGTCGCACGTGACGTGTATATTCCTGGGGGATGCACCCATACGGACCAACCTTCGTTAGTGGTAAGTGGGTTCTTTGATGACAGCACCCATACCATTTCACTTTGCAGGTTTAACAGGATCGCGTTAAGCGCGATTGTAGCTAACAGACTTATCAACGCCGACGCCGCCGTAGTCCGCTTTATTAAAATCGAATCGTTGGAGTTGACCGCCAACATTGTCCCACCAGGTTCGTTAAATTGTGTAGCGTCGATTCTGTACGGTTCGTAAGTGGAATCTTCCCAATAGTCCGATCTTAGCGCACTCGGACGCAACATGATAACGCCCGTGTTCGGTTCCTTCCATAGATCATCGGGTAACTGGGATTCGACGTACTTTTCTAGTTCACTGGAAAACTCGGCGGGTTGCATCGCCGCCGCTAGACGGCTTTTTGCCCATCCGGGTCTAAGGAGTTCTGTCCTAGGCTGGTTCAGTATGACGGCAACAATGGGCCCGGAACTCATATGCCTACCCTGTCCACTTGCGCCCGCGCATTGCCGATTGAAGACGTTCTATATCATCGCGCCGTATCGGTCTGTCCGCCGCTGTTTGGGATGACGGTTCGTTAGACGTCGTCTTAGCCGCGTTTATTTGGTTCGCTAAGTGGATTCCCGTACCCACCGCCGCCCCGATTATCGCCAACGCGCCTAACGCCGCCGCTTTGTTCCCTAGCGCCCAGGCTATAGCCGCCCCTAGCATGGCGCGGGCGGTTTCGATGATGACTAACAACTTTTCGACCCAAACCATGCTCCATAGCCATTTTACGACGTTCGCCAACCCTTGCAACAATGCCGCCCCAGCTTGGAACCCGGCCCGGATCGCCGCCCAAACGCTGATTAGCTTTTCTATTGTAAGGATTTCTTTTAAGAACACCAACACCTTAGACAGTCCGACCAACAACAACGCGCCTACCGCGAAGTTAGAAACCCAACCGTGCGTGACTTGGTTGATCGCTTTTACCGTTTCGGCTATACCTCGGAAAACACCCGCGACGACGGTCAATGGCCCTAATAACGGGGTTCCGACGCTTTCTACAATTTCTTTCATTTGGTACACCAACGCGCCAAGCGTTCCACCTAGCGTGTTTTGCATACGCTGTAAAACGCTGTCCTGGGAAGTGATCCGTCCAATGGCGTCCAATAGTTGTTGTGTGGTCGCGTTGATCGTGCGCCCGTCGAATTCGATTCCTTGCGCCTTGAGGTTTTCGCGTCCGATAACCTTAGCCACTTGCATTGACGCCTTTGGGTCGCCTTGGCGTAGACGCGCTATAAGGTCGCCCGCCGCGCCAATGTCCCGCATTCTCGCGCCGAGTTCGGTAACTAGTTTAATGTTGTCTTCGACGGACACGCCCATCATGTCCAACGCCCGGACAGCCTCATAGACCTGGGATTCGGTGAATACGCCCTTTGACGCTATGTCGTCAATGATCTTTAGTTGCTTTTCCAGTTCTTCCCCAGAACGAAGGAACCCGTGTAATTGCGCGTCCATCTGTTCTTGCTCCATGGCTTCATGGATTCCGGCCCCGAAGATCAACACGGCGGTAGTAATCATGGCTAGTCCGCGTTGGACGCTACGCGCCTTGTCTTCGACGGATTGCATTTTATGGACGACTGATTCAACGCCGGAAGTCACCTTTTCAATTCCTTTCAAGGTGACTTCTAGCGCGAGTGTTTGGGCTACGGCTTCGGACATGTCAATTACCTAACGCATTCCATTTTTGTTCTTCAGATCGACGTGTGACTTCTGCCATTACCTTTTTACACGCCGCCGCCGTTAGGATTTCCTGGTTAGTCCATCCTTCGTGTTGCAACCGTGTTACGGGTTTGCCCGTCGCTTCAATCGTCCATAGGTTCAGTTCCACTAGGAACGTCGTCCCCAGTCTCAGAAGTTGGGACGCCGCTAGTTTCGTGAAACGTGTTGTCCGCGCTTTCACCGCCCGCTATTTCCGCCGCCGTCTTATCGGTGCCGAGGACTTTTTGTGCCGCTTCAAGGAACACGGTAAGGAAATCGGTTCCTATACGTTGGGACAGCATAACTATTTCGACAATGTCCCACTCCAACTTATCTTGACCGTTGTCCAGTTTACGCGGTTCCCACGTACCTAACACTTCGTTCCATGCTACGGGTTGAAGCGTTTTCCGTACCATGTGACACCAACGCGCCATTTCTGGTTTTACGGCGCGACCTGTTACCACGGAACAATGCTTGGCCCATTTGTCCATTTCGACTTCGGACGCCATGTACGATTCCAGTTGTTCCGACGCGTCCGAGGATGCACGGAAAAGGTACTTAGTGTCTTTATATTCGACGATTTCTTCCCGTTCTTCTACGGGTTGATTGATAATGTCTAGAATGTCCATAGTAGGTTAGGCCCATGTGATCGCGCTTCCACGCGACTTGAGTTGAAACGAAAACGTAGACGGCTTATCGAACACGGTCGATGCCTGGATGATTAATCCTTTCGCGCTTGAGATTCCAAGTCCTGTAAGCGAGTTGGTGACGATTAGTTCACCTAACGCGTTCGACCGGACAGCCGATTCTAGCGCCGAACTGTAATGTTTGGTTTCGATAGACGCTTCCCAACCGCTTTTATTCTTTCGGTGAAACTCTACACCGTCCTGTCCGGTGCTGTGGTCGGAAGATTGGGTCGTCTCGGTCACGCTGATTTTATCGGCTAAGAACGAAACCGGACTAGCGTATGTTTCCCCGCCGCCCAAGTCGTTAGCCGAAGTCTTCAACGAACAAGTACAGTCTAACAGTAGGTTTGTTGTCGCCATGTTCTTTGTTGTCCCTATTCTCTTGCGAGGATTTCGTACCGTCCGCCGCTTCGACTAAACCGTTTACCGTCTTCGAAAACCGGGTAACTGAACGTTTCGATTCGTTGGACGTTCAAAGTGTACCCGCCGACTACTTCCGCCCTTCCGTGTAAGACGTCGTCTATCGCTTCTTGCCCCTGGAACGACCGCGCCACGTTGCCGCTAGGTTCGTTGAAAGTGACTTGGTAGATCATTCGGGACATGGCGCGTGTGGCCCCGGATGATCCGAAGTTGACGTCGTCGCCGCCTGGAATTAACTGGAACACTACCGTTGCCCCGTCGATCCCTTCAGGGACGAACGTGTCCCAGACGAATTCAGGTGTAGACGCCAAAGACAGTAACGTCCCGTCCTCGCTTAGACGTGTGACCAACATAGTTTGTGCCGCGTGTTGTCCTGTCATTTGAACCCCGAATCCTTACCCGCTCGTTTGATCGCTTCTTTTACACGTTTGTCTAAGAACGCTTTTCCACGTACCGCCGCCGTGGACAAATAAGGTCTTGCCGCCATTCGTGACGTACCGTATTCTACGTAGACCCCATAAGCCATTCCGACAGCTACGATGGCCGTGTACGCGCCTGGTTGCCGCACTTCTGGGGAAAGTTCTTCGGGCCCGGTCGGACGCCCCGCCGTTTTCTTTGACCCCGACGCTCTTCGTGTTACCGCGTTCGTCTTAGACTGGTTGTACCCACTACTAGATTTGGTCACGGTGTATATAGACGCACGGAGCGCCCCAGTATCGACGGGGCAAGCCAACTTAGCTTCCTTTTCAATGTAGAACGCTGTTTCCCTGACAGCTTGTTCTAACTCTGGCCCCAACCGTCTAGGAAGATTACGAAGTTTGGGTATCCCACTTGATACTACGATTAGTTGGATCATCGCTTTTCGACTACCGTTAGAACGGTGGTAGCCACTTCGACCGACACGGGGTCGTGTATGGCTTTGATTTCGTGCGTGTCCCCGTCGTCGACCACGATACGTCCGCCTATCGTGACCGCCGTCCCCGGTTCTAACGCGATTACATAAGTCGTCGATCCTCCGAGTCTGTCCGCTGTCGGTTCCTCTGGATCGGGTGTGTGCACGTTCACGGCGCAACGTACGTCCGTAGCCGTGTCGTTGTAGTTCGTGACTTCCCCGCCCGCCGCGTCTGGTGTGGAAATCTTTTCTTGCACGGTACACGTCTGACTAAGCGTGTTGTCTACCTCTTGTGTAAGGAACGCGTTATCCGCTTCGTCGTCGACGGTTCTAAACCCTTGTGTCATTGCATGGTGTCCGGGTCGCTGGGGTCGTGCCATTCGTTCCGGTAAGACGTCCAATGTTCGTCGGTGATAGCGAACTCGCCTATTACCAACCCGGCGGACGTCGTGGCTTGTTTGTCGAACGCGTCAGCGACTTTAAGTATCGCGTCTACCGCTTGACGTTCGGTTTTGTAGCCTTCGCGTTCGATTGCCTTAGCTAGACGGGAACGGTCGGACGCTATCGACCTTGTAGCGACCGCCGCCGCCCTATGGTGGTTGCTTCCTCCGAGTTCGAAGAACGCCGTGATTTCCGCGTCCGAATAGATCGCCGTGGCGTCTACCGTGTCCGCAATCATTAGACGTATTTTCCCTATGTCCGTCGACGTGTCAGTCGTGATAGGCATTCTTCGTTCTTCCGTTCCCGTCTTTGTCTTGGTTGCCTGATCCGGTTAGATCGGTGCGACGATGTTACGCCAAGTGCCGGATGTCCCTTCTTCCGAATAGGAAACAGACGTGGCGTTTTGCGCCACACCTTGAGCGTCGAACCATGCTAGGTTTACGCAAGTGTTCGAATGTACTTGTGTGACGATTGCCGCGCACGTCCTAGAGAAGCCGTCCGGTGTGACCGGGGTAAACCAGATCGTTTGTCCTACGTATGGTGTTTGCATGTCAGTCGGGTTCCTTGGTGTCTTTTGTAGTGTCGGTCTTGAGTTCCGCTAGTTTGGTTTCCAACCATTCCACGTTTTCAGCGTTTCCGCGCAACTCTTCTAATTCGTCGTTGATCGCGTCTAGTTCTTCCTGGGTTTCCTTTGCGACCTTCCGCGCTTCGATAATTTCGGAGTTCAACTTACCGATTTCGTCTTTGAGTTCGGACGTAGGTGCGTTAGCGCCGACCCCTACGTTACGCTTGTCTTCGGTCGCTTCGACCGCACCGACCGTTAGAAGGTATTTCAACCCTGACAGGTCTTGGGCGACTTCGTACCATTCGCAAACGTCCCCGTCCTGAAACTTGCCGATTGGCCCAAACCCATTACTGATCTTGTACCGGAACGACTTAGGATCGTCGGGGTTAGGTTTTGTTGCTTTGTCGATTCTTGCCATTGTGATTAAAGGTGAACGGCCCCGATCCTCGTCAGACCGGGGCCATGGTCGTCATCGTTACCGATTAGGTGATACGGAACGTCGGGTTCGTGTACGTCGTCGACGCCACCAATTGACGGGCGGTTCCAGCACCAGGAAGCCGTCCTGCGAACCCGATACGCCGCATGAACTCCATTCCTTGTAGCGGCATGTTTTCCGGCGGTTGATGCTTGTAGTACCGCATAAGTCCGCGATACTCGGGCCGGAAATGCTCCCGCATGGAAAGCGGTTTCACGTCCGAAGCCATCATAGCCGTATACCCGGAAGGTACATTGTCGTCAAAGTGGATTTCGACACCTTCGATTAGAAGGTTCGTGTTCCATGCCCCAAGGTCAATCCCCTTTTCCCGTTGGCCCGTGATGGCTTGAAGGATAGTGGTGTTGGAGTTAATCAGTCCTTGCACGTCCGCCATTTGCGCCGAGTGGAAGAACGCATGAAGGCTTCCAGGCATGAGGCCGTAGCCGTGTTCCCGAATGTCCTGCATCATCACCCGATGGATAGCCAACGTGTAGGTCGTGCTGTTCGCGCCCAAATAGTGATAGTGCGCGGAACTGAACGAGTTGTTCTTGTAAGCGGGAACGTCCGTCTCGCCGTTGTAGAACCCGATTTGGTACGCCGTGCCGATAGACCCGACGGTTCGTTTGGTCAGGATCGCCCCGAAGAACAGTTGGTTTACAAGTTCCACGTCCCCCAGAATCGCGCCGTTCATTTCGGCTAGGATGTCGCTTTCTAGCGCGTCCTGTAGATACTCGGTCGTGAACTGGCTTCCCAGACTCCAAGTACCCAAAGGGGTAGTCAGCGTCCGGTACTGCATCTTTTGGGATTCCGGTTCCGCGCCGTCCGCGTGTCGACGGAAGGTCTTCGGGGCCTGGGGAACCCGCTGGACTTGCCGTTCGGTCGCCGCGCAAAACTGGGCGATATACGGTAGGGGTTGGTCGTTGTACGTCGACAGCCCGTCGACAATGTCCTGCAAAAGTAGCGTCTGATCGGCAATCGCGCCGTCGACGTACCCGCCCATTCCGGTCTGAGTCGTCGCCATTTATGCTACCCCTGCCAACGTGCTGGTTCCCGCCGCTTGGAGTTTTGCAATAGGCGGCATGACCGTTACCGCGACCTTGTTAGTGCCGATGGCGATTCCGACCGCTTGGATCGTGTCGCCGTTGACCGCCGGAAACACCGTCGTGTACTTACCGGACTGTTCCAAATAGACTTCCTGTCCGATTGTCCAAGACCCGGTGATTTCCGTCGATGATAGTTGGATGATCCCCTGTCGTGCTAGGGCCACGGTTCTTCCCGCCGCCGCGTCCGCAAGGCTTACACCTTTGACGCTAAAACCCAGTGCATGAACGGGGCCCGTGTGACAGTCCGCCAAAGCCAGGTTACCGCTAGTGTCCACACCGTACAACAACCCTTCGGTTGCCACGATTGCGGACGGAACCGCGATAGCCCCTTCGACGACGTATTTTGTGACTTGTGCCGCCATGTGTTCTAGTTTCCTCGCATTCGTTCTAGTTGCCCCAAGATAGGCAATTTAGACCTTAGTTCTTTCTTCCGGTCTTCGTCGCCCGCCTTATCGGTGCCGCCACCTGGGTTGCCACCCTTGCCCGCTGGAACACCTTTCTTAGACTTACTAGAGTCTTCGGTCTTCAAAAGGTATGGTTTGTCCTTGGACAGTTGTTCAAGTGCCTTGGTTATCTTCGAATCGTCGTCTTCGTCGATTAGTTTCGGGTCAAGGAACCGCACGGCATCCCCAGGATCGACGAACCCCAAGTGTGCCGCTTCCGCTTTTACAAGGTTTGAAAACGCCCGCTGTCGGAAGGTTTCGGCTTTCTGGGAAAGGATTTCGTTGTCTTTGGCTAGTGCCTCTTCCTTCGTTAGCTTTTCACGTTCGGCTTTGTCGACCGTTTCCTTTAGCGTCTTGTTTTCGCCCCGGAACTTCGCCGCTTCCGCGTTCGCCTCTTGTCTGTCCTTACGTTCTTTTAGGACTAACTTCCTGAGTTCTTCCTGATCCGTAGGTAGTCCGTCCGCTTCGGCTTTGGCTTTGGCGTCCGCGTCGGCTTTCGCCTTTGCGTCCGCGTCCTCTTGCGCCTTTCGGTCGGATTCGGCTTTTGCTTGCGCGTCTAATTCTTCTTGCGTCGGTGTAGTCCCTTCTGCCATTTTGTTACTTCCTGAGTAAGTCGCCTAGGATTCCCGATCCTGAACTGACGACAAAGGAAGTATACCATTAGGGATTTAATAGACAGAATCCGCCGTTTCGAACGGGCCACGCGGGGTATTTGCCGCGTTTCTAGGTGCCCAATAGAAGTCGTATTCCAAGTCATATCCACCAGGTAGCCTTTGCTGGTTTACGGACGCTAGTTCGGAACCCGCAGGGTATTGCCCGATGGCTAAGTTAGTGGGAATTTCAACTAGGTAAGGGTCTTGGTCGTATCCACGGTACGTGTCCGTCTTCCCAGCGTTGCAACCGTACGCGTTGTTCAGCATAGACCGTGCGTCCCCGACTTGCGGGTTCCCTGACGCGTCCTTGTTGTTGTTAAGTGCAAAGTAGAAAGACACACCGTTGTCTGTTTGTGCCGTGAAAACGCAATTACGGAATTTCATGTCTGGACTACAATAGGTTAGGTTGTTGTTGCTCGCACATTGCCCTTCCATTCCGGTGCGCCCTGGGCCACGAGTCCGAATATGAAACCAACCGTTCCAGAATTTGCCTTTTTCGTTAGCGACGGCCCCGAAGAACCATGACCGTATACCGCTAGTGCCACCTACTTGTGAGTCCGTGTTGAAGCTACCTTCAAATACCGGGTTAACAAAGTACCCGTCTATTGAATTCATAAGCGCGTACGACGCCGTAGGTGCGTTGCTCGCACCGAGGAACCGACAGTCGAACCAACAATTAATATGAATGTTGTACGGATTCCCTTGTTGAAGGAAAGTCAGTCCGGTTACATTGCTCCATGGTTTCTTCAACCCTTCTATGTAGCTTGGGAAGTCCCTTAGTCGCAATCGCACTTCCACGATAAACGCCCTAGCCAACGTGACGTCCGAATCACAATTGGGCGCGTTCTGACACGATCCGACCCACCCGCAACCGAACGGCCCGTCTACGATAGTGGGTTTGTACATACACGTAAAACTGACCGTGCCTGATCCCGTATGGCACACCCAAGCGGAACAACCGGACGCGTAAGGGTACCAAGTGTTCGCACCTATTGGCAGGTTTCCGGCTACGACGTGCGGTTCTTCCCACATGCACACATGGGAACCGTTGGCCGAATAGTCGACTAATGGCGTGTCACCGTTCGGAGTTGTCCACCCGGCTTTGCAATGATCCCAAAGCATTTGACACCCGGCCCCGCCACATGTCAGACCGAGATTGTGCCGACCGTTATAGTAGGCTTCGCAACGGTCGACCACGATAGCTTTAGTGGCCCCGGCGGAACTAACTTGAATACCATAAAATGCGCTTGCTGAACTTGAGTTGCAACCCCAACCGTCAAACCTTAATTCCCTAATGTAAACCAAGTCCCCGGTAACAAGAATTCCGTTTATCGCGTTGTTCAACACCGATTCGTAAACGCGTCCGTCACTTGTAGGATTCCGGTCATCGTGCGGATGGATGTAGACTGTTGTTCCTGTCGCGTACCATGATCCAGCGTTAGACTCGACTTCCGCAATGCTAGTTACCTTCCGGTATACGGTCTGTTGCCCGATTGAATTCTTTTCCCTGACCCAAGCGACGGTAGCCGCGTTCGCGTCCGTGCGTTCGTAGGTGTAAGTTTGTGCCGCCGTGAGCGCCCATCCCCCGGACGAGTAGTCGGCTTGAAACTTTGAAATGATCGGTAACCCGTCTTTCGCGGTTCGTCCTCCGAACGCGTAGGCACGGCACACCACTCCAGTATTGGACACGCTTAGTGCGTTCGTTTCTTTGAAAATGTCGCCATACCTGAATCGGAACTCTTTGCCGTTCCCCATGAGGCTTTGCGCTTTCGCCACCGTCGCGTACGGGTTTCCGGCGCTACCGTCACCTGTAGTGTCGTTTCCAGCGTTCGAAAAGTAAAGTACCGTTGCTTGACTTGAAGGAACCAACGCCCTAAGCGTTCCAGCGAATCCACGCCGCCAACCGCGCCACGCCCTTTTGAACCAACCTGGCATGTTTGCTAACGTCGCCGTACCCGTGAACGGATAGTCGAACGAAGACCCGAGTCCGACACCCAAAGCCATTATTTCAGACCTACTATGTTCGTGTTAGGTGTGGCGACAGACGTACCTGTATTGTTGATACGAAAACAAGCTACCGGAAGTACACCGACGGGAACGTTTTTCAAAATGAACTCCGTACCGTCTAACCCCTTTAATGACACGTCACCCACCGCGCCCACCCACAAAGCGCGAAACGGCCCGTTAGGATCATCGGTGCTGTCGTGAACAGTGATCGCCCTTCCGCCTACCGCAACCGCGCTAGAAAACGCTTGTGCCAAATTTCCGTAAAGTGCCGCAACCGCCATAACGGTAATGATTGTACCTAGCCGTCTTTTCTGGACTCGGCCCGTGCCTTCGCGTCGTCTAATGAACGTTCCGCCCTACCGCCGCCCCAACGTTCGTCGTACGTACGTTTATTCAGATCGCTTATTGAAATGTCCCCGGCTTTCCACGCTTCGTATTTGGCGTCGCCCATGGTAGCGCGTTGGAACTCGGGACTTTGTTTTTCGAACCAACTTTCCCCAGAAGGTATTACCGTGTCGTCGCCGTTCACGTTGGGAACATCGGTGCACCTACAGTTAGGATGGGTTTCGAAAGGTTCGTCAATGGGACGTACGGTTCCATGCTCGTCTATGCACACGATACAAGTAAGTTCGTCTAACTCGGCAATCCTGGTTACTGTCTGTACGACGTCTTTGTTCGCCACATAGTTAGCCGTACCCGCTTCCCGGTAGCTTCGGAGTTGTTCTGTCCGTGCGACCGTCAATGACCGACTTAGCGACGAACCTAGGGCCCTAGACAGACCCTTTGACGTTTGTCTTGGGTTGATCCCTGTAGCCACCGCCTTTTCCAAGACTTCGCGTCCCGCCTTTGCCGCCGCCTTTCCGAACGTGTCGAACAGATCGGACAAAGGTGAACCGTTTTGAAAAAACCCGACTAAGTGTTCGAACGCTTCGACGGGTACACGGTGCCATTCCCCGAACACCGACGCACTGTTTGTGATACCTGTCTGACCCATCCTTGCCGCCGCCGTGTCCCCGAGAATGACGGCGCGTTCTTGCCCGGTCGTGACTAACCCGGTCATGTCCTTACCGAACCGCCGGAACTGGGATTCTATGTCCGACTCCAACTTTCCGAACCGTTCTAACCGGATCAATTGTCCTTTAGTCGGCGGTTTACCTTCGCCTTTGAGTCGTTCTATCTGGGAAAGAAGTTCCCGCGCTTGGGCTTCGATCCCCAGATAGACACGTTTGTACCGTTCTACTATGTCGGACGCTAGCGCGTCGTCCAGGTTGAACAGACGCGCCCGGAACTCGGTACTTATTTCAAGGATAGTAGGCATAGTTCAGTCTTGAACCATGGTGAACGTGCCGTCCGAAACGACCGTCTTTAACCCCATGACCGACGGTGACGCAATCGCCGTAAGCGGTTTTCCAGACAGGTTCCTTACCGTGATGATCGGGTTTCCGAACACGCGTTGGACGTTCAACCTAACATAACCAGAACAGTTCAGTTCGGCTAACCTCTTGGTCGTTCTTACGTTCATTGCGCTAAGTTCGACCACGGACGGTTGACCGAACCCGCCCGCGCCGTCGCCGCCCCATCCTAACACGGTTCCCGAGTCTTATACGCTGGACAGTAGGATAGTCGCTTCGTACCCCGCGTTCCCTCGGACGATGTAGTCGCACCATGACCCGCCACACGCGTTGATATGCGCCCCGGAACCGCCTTTGGTAATGTCGATAAGGACTTTGCAGTTCGACCCTTTGACGTTCGTAAGGATCGGGTCTAGGTTGTTGGGCCCTTCGTAGGCTACGCCACGGTCGCAATCGTTGAACGTCGTGTCCTGTACGTGCGTGACGCTAATGTCCGGTGACGATCCGTCCGGTTGTGTAGGTGCGCTGAACAGTAGTCCCGTCCCGAACCCTTGGTACGAACCCTCGCGCACGATTAATGAACTGGACGACTCGGTAGAAACGAACGTGATACCTACCCCGCCTTTCGCCCCTTCGCGTAACACGCATAGACGGTCTAACAGGACGCGTTTCCCGTTATGGATTCGGATACCGTTACCGCTGATCCTGAACCCTGAGAAGACCCCGTTTCCTTTCAGCGTGACCCCTTCTAGATATTTCGATCCGGGGACAGGACGCCAATCGGCTTCGGTGATCGTGCCCCGCGCTATGACGGGTTCGTGCGTCCTCGCACCGACGTCCAACGCGTTTTGAAATCG